>Ga0208794_1000018_pt1 | contig 354637 bp, 393 predicted proteins | sample 32_taG_FD_184106 | JGI IMG/M metagenome (GOLD analysis project Ga0208794, IMG submission 184106) | Marine viral communities from the Gulf of Mexico - 32_GoM_OMZ_CsCl metaG (SPAdes) (version 2) | ecosystem: Environmental > Aquatic > Marine > Oceanic | place: Atlantic Ocean: Gulf of Mexico... | reverse complement strand
GCCTGCCCTCCAACCCGCCGCGAATACGGACGGGCGCTTCCGCTCATCACCTCCCCATCGAGATGGGGAGGGGGCCCCTGCGAAGCCTTGGCGAAGCAGGGTGGAGGGGGCGGCACCGCCGTCAGAACGCATGAGCGCTCAAGGCCTCATCCCCGCTCAGCCCCCTTGGCCGCGGTCCAGAGGGCATCCATCTCGGCGAGATCCGATTGATCGGGCGTCCGTCCATCTTTGGCCAGCTCAGCCTCAATGAAGGCAAAGCGGCGGACGAACTTGGCGTTTGACCCGCGCAGGGCATCCTCGGGCTCGACGCCCAGCTTGCGGGCCAGATTGGCGACCACGAACAACAGGTCGCCGACCTCATCCTTCATCCGCTCGCTGGACCCGGCGGCGATCTCGACCTTCAGCTCGGCGACCTCCTCGTCCAGTTTGGCGAACACCTCGTCCGTCGAGGGCCAGTCAAAGCCGACCCGTGCCGCCCGCTTGGTCAACTTCGCCGCACGCGCCAGCGCCGGCAGGCCGACGGGCACATCGTCCAGCACCCCGTGCTGGGCCTTCGCCTTGCGCTCGGCGGCCTTGATGTCCTCCCAGCGCGCCTTCTGCGACACGGCATCGGTCTTCGCCGCCTCATCGCCGAACACATGCGGGTGACGCCGCTCCAGCTTGTCGGCGATGGCCCCGGCCACCGCGTCAAAGTCAAACAGGCCCTGTTCCTCGGCCATCCGGGCATGAAACACGACCTGAAACAGCAGATCGCCCAGCTCGGACTTCAGCTCCTCGAAATCGCCGCGCTCGATGGCATCAGCGACCTCATAGGCTTCTTCCAGCGTATAGGGTGCGATGGTCGAAAACGTCTGCTCCACATCCCACGGACAGCCGGTCACGGGGTCGCGCAGCCGCACCATAACGGCGCGCAGGCGGTCGAGCGGGGCAGGGGGCGTGTCGGTCATCCGCCGGACCTAACCGGCTCCGCCACGGGCCTCAAGCGCCGCGCGGATTTCTGCATGGCGCTTCTGGTCCAGCGGATAGCGCCACAGGGCCCAGGCCCCGACCACCAGACACAGGGCGGGCAGGCCTGCGAACATGATCTGCAGCCATATCAGCGCCGTCTCGCTGTTGGCCCCGCCCAGCGTCGGATCGAATCCGGTCAGTCTCAGTCCGGCAAAGGTCATCACCGACACCGCATAGCCCAGCTTGGACGTCGCCGTCAGGATCGAGAACAGCAGGCCTGTCCGGTCCTCGCCCTGGTCCAGCCGCACCTGATCGGCGACATCCGCCATCATGGCCCGCAGCAGCAGATCGCCCGAGGCAAAGGCCAGACCGACCAGGGCCACCATCAGCCCGGCGACCACGACCTCGGCGTTGCCCAGCCCGGCCGCCTCGGCCAGCGGCACCAGCACCGGCCCGGCAAAGGCGGCCAGCAGCAGGGTCGCGGCGAAATAGACGCAGGCCAGGATCAGCGCCCCGTGCTTGCCCATCCGCACCGCCAGAGCGCTCCACACCGGTGCCCCCGCCAGACCGGCCACGAAATAGACCAGCAGCAGGATCGAGGTCTCGGCCCGCTGAAAGCCCTGCACCGCCTCAAAGAAGTAGAAGAACAGCGCCCCGACCACGCCCCGGGCAATGCCCAGCATCAGGTCGGCGGTCAGCAGCCTTTGCAGCACCGGCAGCTTGAACAGCGACAGATAGGCGAACCGCGTGCCCTTGTCGGGGCTGGGGCCCGCCTTGGGTTCAGGCGTGAAGGCGAAGGTGATGACCAGCGTCAGGGGCAGGGCGACGATGATGAACCACCCCTGCCAACGCACGGCCGAGGCATAGTCGCCAAGGCCCAGATTCTGCACCAGCGCCGGGATCAACAGCACCACCAGCACGCCGACGATGTTGGCCGTCTGCCACCAGCCATAGATCCGCGACCGCTGATCATAGTCGCTGGTCAGGGTCGAGGCCCAGCTGACCTGCGACAACAGGCTGACCGAGAAGCCCAGCGACATGACGATCAGCCAGATCGCCAGATAGGCCCCGCCCGCACCCGGCCTGACCATGAACAGCATGCCGACCGCCAGCATCAGCACCGGCGCGGCCATCCCCATCCACAGACGATAGCGGCCGAAGCGGCTGTGGGTCCGGTCGATGACCATCCCCAGCGCAGGATCGACGACAATGTCCGCCAGCCGGATGACCAGAAAGATCACTCCGACCAGCGCCAGATCGACGCCGACATGGCTGGCGTAAAACTCGGGCAGGGTCACATAGACGGGCAGGCCCAGCGCCGCATAGGGCAGGCAGGCGGCGGAAAAGGCGGCCAGCGTCCGGTTCGGCAGGCGTTTGGCGGGCGAGGGGGCAGACGTCATGAAGATCCGCTGGCTCAAGGCGCGACTCGACCGCGCCGCCCGTCATACCGCGAATCCGCGTCTGGCGAGTGCCCTCTTGCGATCCGGCGCGGCGTCAGGCTTCCTCTCTTCATGATGCGGATCGTGACCGTTGTGGCTGTGCTCCTGATCGGGCTGGGCGTGGCCCGTCCGGCACAGGCCCGGGACGACTGCGGCGGGCCTCCCGGCTTTGCCGGCATCGCGCTGGCCAACGGCTACTCCTTCGACTGGATGATATGGCGTCCGTTCGATCAGACCGAGCGCGGCTGGCTGGCCTATCTGCCACTGATCTCGCGTGAACTCGGCACTCGCTGCGGCCCGGACACCGTCGGCTTTGCCGTGGCGCTCGCCGGCTTCCAGAAACGCTATGGCCTCGTCGCCAACGGCCTCTTCACCCGGGACACTTTCCAGGTCTTCAAGGGCCTGTGGCAGGAACGCCGCCCGTTCGTCATGGCCCGCGTGGCCGATATCTGCCCGGACCCGCCGCCCCAAAGTGAACTGGGCTATGTCGACCCGACAGAGGAGCACGCAGACCGCATGGTGCGCCTGCTTCAGTACGACGCCCTGAATGCCTATCGGTTGATGGTCCGCGCTGCCCGCGCCGAGGTGCCCGAGATCGCCGAGAACCCCGAACTTCTGCAGATATTCTCCAGCTATCGCGACCCTGAGGCCGACGCCGCCCGCTGTGCCCGCGAGGGCAACTGCGATGGACTCAGGCGCGCCGTGTGTTCGCCTCACCGCACGGGGACGGCCATTGATCTGTATGTCGGTCACCTGGCGGGGCATGGGGTCGATTCCACACGCTGGGCCAACCGCCGCCACCAGACGCGCGGCCCGGCCTATCGCTGGCTGGTCGAGAATGCCCACCGCTTCGGCTTCGTCCCCTATGTCTATGAGCCCTGGCACTGGGAATGGACCGGCCCGACCACCGAGGTTTTGAACTCCGAAAGGCTGGCCCCCCGGCCGCACATCCCGCCGATGATGGTCAAATGATCCGGGCGCTTGCCCCGGGCGAGGTCGATCTGGCCCGGACGGTCTTCGGCAAAGCGCTACGGACCGACACCGTCCGACTGCTGCGCCTTCCGCCGATCCTCAGGCGTGCCTTCGTGCCGGGTAGACTGGCGGGCCGGGAGTGGGTCTGCTGGCCGACTGCAGTCTGGTCGGATGACCTGTCACGAGGACCTCTGCGTCGTCAGGCGACCCTTATTCACGAATTGGTCCACGTCTGGCAGGCTCAGCAGAGTGTCAACCTGCTGCTTGCCAAGCTCAGTGCGGGTGACGGCCCGGCGGCCTATGCCTACGACTGCGGCCCCCGGACAGACTGGAGCGGCCTCAACATCGAGCAGCAAGCCTCGGTGATCGAGCACCGCTTCTTGTTGTCCCAGGGTGCAACCGTTCCCGGCGACGACGCCTTTTACAAGCGGGTCTGCCCCTTCTGAAAATCTGATGAGCGGCCCTTGAATGCGTTGAACTGCATCCTATTTCGACACTGTAACGGTTACATATTACAAGGAGGCTCATATGCCCAAGGTTCTCGTCCTCTATCACTCGACCTACGGACACGTGGAACGCATGGCTGAAGCCATCGCTGAAGGCGCGCGCGAGGTTGACGGCGCGGTCGTCGACATCAAGCGCGTGCCCGAACTGGTCCCCGAGGAGCTGGCGAAGAAGAGCGGCTACAAGCTGGATCAGGAAGCCCCCATCGCCAGGGTCGAGGACCTGGCCGACTATGACGCCATCCTGATCGGGGCCGGCACACGCTACGGCACCGCAGCCTCGCAAATGCGGAACTTCCTCGACCAGACCGGCGGTCTCTGGGCAAATGGCAAGCTGGCCGGCAAGGTCGGCGGGGCCTTCACCTCGACCGCCACCCAGCACGGCGGCAATGAAACGACCCTGATCGGCCTGATCCAGACGATCCTGCACCACGGCATGCTGGTGGTGGGCCTGCCCTACACTTGGCAGGGCCAGATGCGCATCGATGAGATCACCGGCGGAACCCCCTACGGCGCGTCGACCATCACCGGCGGTGACGGTTCGCGCATGCCCAGCGACAACGAACTGGAAGGCGCCCGCTTCCAGGGCCGGATCGCCGCGGAAACCGCAAAGAAGCTGTTCGGATAACGGTGAACCCTGCCCCGGGATAATCCCCGGGGCAGGGACCCGATCAGGCCTTCTTGGCCAGAATGCCGTCCACGCTCAGCGCGCCCGGACCGGCGAAGAAGACGAACAGGAAGACCCAGCAGTAGAGCGCCGCAAGCTCTCCGCCGTTGACCATCGGGAACAGGCCGCCCGACATGGCGTGGAACTGGAAGTAGGCCACAGCCATCATGCCGGACAACAGGAAGGCGACCGGACGGGTGAACAGGCCCAGCACGATCAGCGCGCCGCCGACCAGCTCAAGCACGCCGCCGATGCCCATCTGGCTCATCAGCTCGAAAGGTCCCCGTGCCTCGGCCGGGAAGGAGAAAATCTTCTGGGTCCCGTGCTGCATGAACATGAGACCGGTGATGATCCGAAGGCCCGCCAGGGCCGTAGGACGGTGACGCTCAAGCGAATCGAACATGGTGACAGCCTCCCTTGATTGGACGGGCAGACTGCAATGGCTACGGTTTCAGATCAATCGCCGTTGTGACGACGCTCAGGCGGCTTCGGCCTCGGACTCGACCATGCGCTGGATGGCGACATAGTCGGTCTTGCCGGTGCCCAGCACCGGCACTTCCTTTACCTTGATGATCCGCTTGGGCACGGCCAGATCCGGCGCGCCATGGCTGCGCGCCCATTCGGAGAGGCGGGCAGAATCGGCATCCATGCGGTCGGTGACCAGCACCAGCTTTTCGCCCTTGCGGCTGTCCGGCACGGCGACCACGGCGTGGCGCGACTCGGGCCAGACGGCACTGGCCAGACCCTCGACCGCCATCAGACTGATCATCTCGCCGCCTACCTTGGCGAAGCGCTTCACACGCCCGAGGATGCTGACATAGCCGTCGGTATCGATCTCGACGATGTCGCCCGTATCGTGCCAGCCGTCCCGGAGCGGCTCGACACGTTCAGGATCGTTGGCCGAGATATAGCCCGCCATGACATTGGGCCCGCGCAGGTAAAGGCGACCGCCGGTTTCGATGCCCGCCACCGGATCAACCCGCCATTCCATGTCCGGCAGCATCTGGCCAACGGTGCCCGGACGGTTCCGGTCCGGGTGGTTCACGGCGACAACAGGGGCGGCCTCGGTCGCCCCATAGCCTTCCAGCAGCTTCAAGCCGCCAAAGCGCGTGTTGAACAGGTGATGGGTCTCGTCCCGGACCCGCTCGGCTCCGGCCACCACGAACTGGAGGGTTGCGAAGTCATCGGGCCCCGCCACCCGGGCGTACTGGTTCAGGAAGGTATCGGTGGCGAACAGGATCGAAGCCTTTACGTCGGGCAGGAGTTCGACGATCTGCTTGGCATGCAGGGGCGAGGGATACTGGAACGCCTTCATCCCGGTCAGCAACGGAAGCAGCACGCCACCCGTAAGGCCAAAACAGTGGAAGGTCGGCAGAGGATTGAACATCACCCAGTCGGGGTCAAGGTCGATGTGGGTAGCCACCTGACGCACGTTCGAGACCAGATTAGACTGGCTCAGCATCACCCCCTTGGGGCTGCCGAAACTGCCCGAGGTAAACAGGATAACGCCCGGATCAGCCGGCCGGGTCTCCACCCGGAACTGCCTGGGGAAAAATCCCGCCATCAGGCCGAACAGCTTGTCGGGCAGGCCGATGGTCTTGCGGATATCGTCCAGCCAGATGATTTCGGCGACCTCGGCCAGGCTGTCGGTCAGCGCCTCCAGCTTGGCCTGGGTGATGAACCGCTTGGCCGACAGGACGCGCTTGACGCCCGAGGCCTTGATGGCCGCCTTCAGATTCATCTCGCCGGAAGTGAAGTTCAGCATCACGGGCACGCGGCCCATGGCATGCAGGCCATAGAAGGTGACCACCACACCCGAGCTGGACGGCAGCAGGATGGCGACCCGCTCGCCCGTCTCGGTCATGGCGGCGATCTTGCGGCCCAACACCATGGCGGCCCGGATCAGACCCGTATAGGTCAGGGGGTTACGGTCCAGATCCTCAAGGATCGGCTTGTCACCATACTTGTCGCGAGCTGCGATGAGGGCGTCGAAGATGGTTTCCTGAACGGCCCGTGCGTGCATGTCTGACGACAAACGATACCTCCCTGCGAGGGGTCTTGGCGCCCCTCCTTGATCTCGGGGCCAAACTAGAGACCTGAACGCCCCTTGAAAAGATAAGTTACACGGCGTGAGGGCCTGCGATACGCCCTTGCGGCTTGCCATCCGGGTGCTGAAGGCCGACATAGCGCCTTCTGAGCTCCTTACGCCGCCGCCGAAGCCCTGACGCCATGGTCACCCTGATCGACACCCTGCAACGGTCGCCCGCCGAACTGCGCCATCCGGAAAAGCGCAACCGACCGGAAAGCCCTGTGCTGAGGAAGCCCGACTGGCTGCGGGTCAAGGCGCCCGGGTCGGGTCAGTACAATGCCACCAGGGCCATCGTGAAGGATAAGGGCCTCGTCACCGTCTGCGAGGAGGCGGCCTGCCCGAACATCGGCGAGTGCTGGAGCCAAAAGCACGCTACCCTGATGATCATGGGCGATACCTGCACCCGGGCCTGCGCCTTCTGCAACGTCAAGACGGGCCTGCCCCAGCCGCTGGACCCGGAAGAGCCGGCCAAGGTCGGTTTGGCCGTGGCCCAACTGGGCCTGAACCACGTGGTCATCACCTCGGTCGACCGGGACGACGTCTCGGACGGCGGCGCGGCGCATTTCGCCGAGGTCGTGCGCCAGATCCGCCTTCAGGCGCCGAATACGACGATCGAAATCCTGACGCCCGACTTCCTGCGCAAGGACGGGGCCGCCGAGGTCATGATCGACGCGAAGCCCGACGTCTTCAATCACAACCTCGAAACCGTGCCGCGCCTCTATTTGAAGATCCGGCCCGGCGCCCGCTACTTCCACTCCCTGCGCCTACTGCAACAGGTCAAGGAACGCGATCCGAACCAGTTCACCAAGTCCGGCATCATGGTTGGGCTGGGCGAGACCAAGGAAGAGGTCATGCAGGTCATGGACGACATGCGCAGCGCGGGCGTCGACTTCATCACCATCGGCCAATATCTGCAGCCGACCCGCAAGCACGCCGCCATCGACCGGTTCGTCACTCCGGACGAGTTCAAATCCTACGAGGCCATCGCCCGCGCCAAGGGATTCCTGATGGTGTCGTCTTCGCCCCTGACCCGCAGCTCGCACCACGCCGGCGACGACTTCGCCCGGCTGAAAGCGGCGCGACTGGCCCAAACCGGACGCTGAGCCCCGCTTGGCCGTCCATACCCTGACCCGCATTCTGCCTTATGCACCCGACCAGCTGGCCGCGCTGGTCGCTGACGTGCGCGCCTATCCGGACTTTGTGCCCTGGGTGACCACCATGCGGGTCTGGAACGAGCGTGAGGAAGCCCCTGGCGTCAGCCTGCTGGATGCCGAGGCCGGCGTGGGCTTTGCCTTTCTCAAGGAACGGTTCTCGACCTGGGTCCGTCATGACCGCAACCTCACCAAGGTCGAGGTCGGCCTGATCCGCGGGCCGTTCAAGCACCTGAAGAACCGCTGGGCCTTCTTCCCGCATCCCGAGGGCGCGCGGCTGGAGTTCATGATCGACTTCGCCTTCCGCTCGCCGCTCCTCGACGCGATGCTGAAGGCCAATTTCGACCGTGCGGTCGAATCCCTGATCCGCAAGTTCGAGGCCGAGGCCGCCCGCCGCTACGGCGCGTCATGACCTTCGACTTTGACGCAACGGTCGTGGGGGCAGGGGCGGTCGGCCTTGCCTGCGGCCGGGCGCTGAGCAAGCGTGGCCTGACGGTCCTGGTGCTCGAAAAGGAGGCGCACATCGGCCAGGGGGTCTCCTCGCGCAATTCCGAGGTCATCCACGGAGGCCTGTACTATCCGACCGGATCGCTGAAGGCGCGGGCCTGCGTCGAGGGGCGGCGCCTGCTCTATGCCTTTCTGGAGAGCCGCAAGGTCGATCACTGGAAATGCGGCAAGCTGGTCGTGGCGACTGACGAGGCCGAGGTTACACGCATCGAGGCCATCTTCCGGCAGGCCAGAACGAACGGCGTTGAGGGGCTGGAGCATCTGACCGGCGAACAGGCCCGGGCGCTCGAGCCTGCGCTCAATGCCCATGCCGCCATCCTGTCGCCCGAGAGCGGCGTGTTCGACAGCCACGGCTATATGCTGGCGCTGCAAGGTGAGATTGAGGACGCGGGCGGCTCGGTCGTGGTGTCGGCACCGCTGGAGGGCGCCGAGCCGCTGGCTGGCGGGGGCTTTTCGATCCGGGTCGGCGGGGAGGGGGCTATGACTGTCACAACCCGCCTGCTGGTCACCGCGCCCGGTCTTTCGGCCCAGACCGTCGCCCGCTCGATCGAGGGCTATCCGGCGGATCTCATTCCCGAAGGCCATTTCGGCAAGGGCGTCTATTTCCGCCTGACGGGCCCGGCCCCCTTTAACCGCCTGATCTATCCACCGCCCATCGCAGGGGCCTTGGGCACCCACTACCGCAAGGATCTGGGCGGGCAGGGGGTGTTTGGCCCGGACCTCGCCTTCGTCGAGTCCGAGGACTACGGCGTCGAGCCGGACAAACGCGACGTGTTTGCGCATTACATCCGCCGTTTCTGGCCCGGTGTTGAGGCGGAGCGTCTGGTCCCCGACTATGCCGGCATCCGGCCCAAACTGCATGGAGAGGGCGAGGACCAGCCCGATTTCCAGCTTCATGGCACTGAGACGCATGGCATCGACGGCCTGATGGCCCTGTTCGGCATCGAGAGCCCCGGCCTGACCAGCTCGCTGGCACTCGGTGAAATCGTCGCGGATCGCCTCAATGTCTGAGTTCCGCCCCGCCACGCCCGATGATCTTGAGCCCCTGCACACTCTGGTGCACGCCGCCTACCGCGGCGACAGCGCCCGTCGCGGCTGGACGCACGAGGCCGCTCTGCTGGACGGTAGCCGCATCGACCGCGACTCCCTCCACTCCGCCATCACCTCGTCCGGTCAGGTCGTGCTGGTTGCCACGGACAGCGAGGCGCTGACCGGCTGCGTCCACGTCACCGATCGCGGGGAGGGGCTGGCCTATCTTGGTATGCTGACGGTGGATCCGTCCCTGCAGGCCAGGGGTCTGGGCCGCCGCCTGATCGCTGCAGCCGAAGCCTGCGCCTTCCGCCATTTCGGGACCCGGCGGATGGAAATGACTGTCATCGTCCACCGGCACGAGTTGATCGAGTGGTATCAGCGGCGCGGCTACCGGCTGACGGGCGAAACCCGCCCGTTCCCCGCGACCGACCCCCGCTTCGGTCTTCCCAAACGCGATGACCTGGCCTTCACCGTGCTGGAGAAGTCGCTGGACCGGATCGTCACTGCCCGACTCGTGCTGAGAGCCGCCCGGCTTGATGACGCCGACTCCCTGCACGCCATCTTCACGCGGCCGGAGGCCATGACCTGGTGGTCGTCCCCGCCCCACGAGACCTTCGACCAGACCCGGGCCTGGCTGGACAGTATGATCGCCCGCCAGCATTCCGGCCTCGACTTCCTGATCGAGCGCGACGGGCAGGTGATCGGAAAGGCCGGCTTCTGGAAGGCTCCGGACATCGGCTACATCCTCCACCCCGACCACTGGGGGCAGGGGCTGGCCCGTGAAGCCACGATCGCCGTTCTGGACCGTCTGTTCGCCCTGACCGACCACGCCGAGGCCACGGCCGACGTCGATCCTGATAATGCCGCCTCGATTCGCCTGCTGGAAAGTCTGGGCTTTCGCCGCACCGGCTTTGCCGAACGGACCTGGAATGTCGGAGGTGAGTGGAAGAACAGCTATTTCTACGCCGTCTCGCGTGAGGAATGGCTGAGTCGCACAGGCGCTTGAACTCCGGCGCGGGTTGAGGCATAAGCCGCCCTCCGCTGGCGGCTCTTCTGGGCCGCCGCAATTGTTTTCGCGCCCCAACGGGTGCCTCTAACCAAGATTGAGACGGAAATGGCCGTTCCGAAGCGCAAAGTATCCCCCTCGCGTCGCAATATGCGTCGCGCCCACGACTCGCTGGGCACCAATGCCTATGTCGAGGACAAGGACACGGGCGAGCTGAAGCGTCCCCACCACATCGACCTCAAAACCGGCACCTATCGCGGCCGCCAGGTTCTGACGCCCAAGGAAGACTAGGTCCGTCGCCTCGGCGACGCCTGATTGGGTGCATGTTTTAACGCCGTCCGGGCACCCGGGCGGCGTTTTGCGCGTTAGGCTGGCGACGAGGGAGAGTCATCACATGTCACACCACCTGAAGCAGCTGTTCGGCGCTGCCGGAATGTTCGCCTTGCTGGCGGCTTGCAGTCCCGAGACCAAGGCCCCGACCGAGCCGGTGCCGCCGCCCGCAGCAACGGACCCGACGGCTGCCGCGACAACAGGTGTCAGCCTGACAGGTGAGGGCTGGGAGTCCCTGCGGATCGGCATGACCCGCGCCGAGATCGTCGAGGCCCTTGGTGAAGACGCCAATCCCGATGCTGTGGGTGGCCCGGACCCCGAAAGCTGCGACCAGTTCCGGCCCGAGCGCGCCCCGGAGGGCATGCTGCTGATGGTCCAGAACGACCGCCTGACCCGGATTTCGCTGGGCGATGAATCCGGCATCATGACCGACGAGGGCCTTCGCGTCGGTGACACCGCCGAGCGCGTCAAGGCCGTCTACGGGGATCAGGCGATTGTCACCTCTCACAAATACCAGGCCGCGCCCGCCGAATACGTCACAGTCTGGACCCGCGGCGGGGGCGAGGGCTACGTCGAGGACGAGACTGCCCGTGGGATCGTCTACGAGATCGGCTCCGACGGCACGGTCATGGCCATCCATGCGGGCGGTCCCTCCATCCAGTACGTCGAAGGCTGCGCCTGATCGGGCCGGGTGTTGCGTCGGGGGTGCGGGCGCGGTGCAATCGCCAGGCCCGCCCTCACCCGCGGTATGCAAGGCATTGACTCCTGACGCCGCTCCCGTCCATTGCGGCGGGGAGCAGAGTGCGCGAGTGCTCCTGACCTTCTCGCCTGGGGGGTGCTCGGCAGGGTGGGGCTTCCGGGGCGGCTGTCGTGTCAATCATACGCAAATTCATTGCCTTCAATCAGCGCCTGTCGCTGGCGTTTGATCGCCTGCTGCCGGACCGGCTGACGGTCGACGGTAATGGCTATTTCCAGACCTATGTGCTGCCGCCCCTGATCCAGCCTGACGAGCGTGTCTATGATCTGGGCGGGGGCTCCCGGCCCTATCTGTCGCCGGACCAAAAAGCCGCGCTCAACATCCACGTCACGGGTCTGGACATCTCTGGCGAGGAACTGTCTGCAGCCCCGGCTGGCGCCTATGACCGCCAGATCGTCGGGGATCTGTGCCAGTTCGTCGGTGAAGGCGAGGCCGACCTCGTCATCTGCCAGTCGACGCTTGAGCATTTGCATGATGTCGAAGGGGCACTGCGGGCCATTTCCAGCAGTCTGAAGCCCGGCGGCCGCGTGGCCTTCTTCTGCCCCTGCCGGAACGCCCTGTTCGCGCGGTTCAACATTGTCTTGCCCGAGGACCTGAAGAAGCGCCTGCTGTTCTTTCTGTTTCCGGGCAAGGCAACCGGACACGACGGCTTCAAGGCCTATTACGACAAGTGTAAGCCCAGCCTGATCGAAGCCATCAGCCGCAGGCACGGCATGCAAATCGAGATGCGCCGCCTGTTCTGGAAGAGCTCCTACTTCAGCGTCTTCTTTCCCGCCTACCTGGGCTGGCGTCTTTACCAGGCCGCGATGTGGCTGCTGGTCCGTGACGATGCCGCCGAGACCTTCTGCTACGTCCTGATCAAGGACGACGCTTCGGTCGGTTAGGTTGCGCACGAGCAGGGCGGCGATGGTGGCATATCTTTCCGGACTGGATTAAACCGCCCGCAGTCGCGACGGCGACCCTTGCCCCTTCATCCCGGAACCCGCCCATGACCGACATCGCCGACATCACTGCCCGCCAGATTCTGGACAGCCGGGGTAACCCCACGGTCGAGGTCGATGTGACGCTGGAAGACGGCGCTTTTGGACGCGCGGCTGTGCCCTCGGGGGCCTCCACCGGCGCCCATGAGGCCGTTGAACTGCGCGACGGCGACAAGTCCCTTTGGGGCGGCAAGGGCGTGATGAAGGCGGTCGACGCCGTCAACGGCGAGATCTTCGACGCCCTCAGCGGTCTGGATGCCGAAGACCAGCGTCGTATCGATGAAACCCTGATCGGCCTTGACGGGACGGCCAACAAGAGCCGTCTGGGCGCCAATGCCATCCTCGGCGTCAGCCTGGCCTGCGCCAGGGCCAGCGCCATGTCGGCGGGCCTGCCGCTGCACCGTTATGTCGGCGGCGTCACCGCCCGCATCCTGCCGACCCCGATGATGAACATCATCAATGGCGGCGCCCATGCCGACAATCCGATCGACATCCAGGAATTCATGATCCTGCCGACCGGTGCGGAAAGCTTCTCCGAAGGTCTGCGTATGGGCACAGAGATTTTCCACGCGCTGAAGAAGGCGCTGAAGGACGCGGGCCACAACACCAACGTCGGTGACGAGGGCGGCTTCGCCCCCAACCTCGCCTCGGCCGAGGCCGCGCTGGAGTTCATCACCAGGGCAGGGCAGGCGGCCGGCTATCTGGCGGGCGAGGACTTCCACCTTGGTCTCGATGTCGCTTCAACCGAATTTTACAAGGACGGCAAGTACCGCCTTGAAGGCGAAGGCAAGACGCTCGATTCGGAGGGTATGGTCGCCTACCTGGCCGACCTGTGTGAGCGGTTCCCGATCGTCTCGATCGAGGATGGCTGCGGTGAGGACGACTTCGACGGCTGGAAACTGCTGACCGATCGTCTGGGCGACAAGGTCCAGCTGGTCGGTGACGACCTGTTCGTGACCAATCCCGTGCGTCTGGCGGCCGGCATCGGCGAAGGGCTGGCCAACTCAATCCTGATCAAGGTCAATCAGATCGGCACGCTTTCCGAGACTTTGGATGCGGTCGATATGGCCCATCGTGCGGGCTACACGGCCGTGATGAGCCACCGCTCGGGTGAGACCGAGGACTCGACCATCGCCGATCTGGCAGTGGCCACCAACTGCGGACAGATCAAGACGGGTTCGCTGGCCCGCTCGGACCGGACGGCCAAATACAACCAGCTGCTGCGCATCGAGGAGATGCTGGGCGATCAGGGCCTCTATTTCGGCGACGGCATGCTGCTGAAATAGACGAAAGCAACTCCCTTCAGTCGCTGAAATCCAACGGCCAAGCTACGGTTCGTTAGGCATTTTCGTGCAGGCATTGAGAACCATAGTTCACGCTCAGAAGGAGCGTTCTCAATGCCCGAACGGATGAAACCCTACGTCCTGTCCGCCTTGCTTGTGTTGAGTGTCCTCTATCTGGGGGTGCAGGCTCTGACGGGGCAGTACGGCCTGCTGACCGGCGACGAGCGAGCCGCGACCCTTGCAAAACGCGAAGCCACCTACCTGCGGCTGACCGAGGAACGCCAGGACCTCGAACTCCGCGTTCGCTATCTCCAGACCGACCACCTGTCGCGCGACCTGCTGGAAGAGCGGGCGCGCGTGCTGCTGGGCTATGCCGACCCGGCCGACCATGTGATCCGCGTCAGCCTCGCGACACCCGCGGATACATCGGTCGCTCCCAGCCTCTAAACTAATGTTACAGCCCGGACGGGCCGCTTTGCGTTTTCGGAACGAAGGCTGCTAAAGCCGCTTTCGTAATGACAGGCGCGCGCATGGGCGACGGGCCGCAACGCCGGGAGGCCCGGATGGCGAAAGCCGCCGCACAGAAATCGACGTCCGCCAAACGGTCCAACGGCCCCGCCGCGACCAAGGAAGACCTGCTGCGCTACTACCGCGAGATGGTGCTGATCCGTCGCTTCGAGGAGCGAGCAGGCCAGCTGTACGGCATGGGCCTGATCGGCGGGTTCTGCCACCTGTACATTGGCCAGGAAGCCGTGGCCGTGGGCGTGCAGGAAAGCGTCAAACAGGGCCACGACAAGATTATCACCGGTTACCGCGACCACGGCCACATGCTGTGTGCGGGCATGGACCCAAAAGAGGTCATGGCCGAGCTGACCGGGCGCATCGGCGGATCAAGCAAGGGCAAGGGCGGCTCGATGCACATGTTCGACGTGCCGACCGGCTTTTATGGCGGCCACGGCATCGTCGGGGCGCAGGTCGCGCTCGGCACCGGTCTGGCCTTCGCCGGACGCTATCGCGGCGATGACTCGGTCGCCTTCGTCTATTTCGGTGACGGCGCGGCCAACCAGGGCCAGGTCTATGAGAGCTTCAACATGGCCCAGCTGTGGAAGCTGCCGGCCATCTACATCATCGAGAACAACCAGTACGCCATGGGCACGAGCATCGAGCGCTCGTCCTCGACGACGCGGCTCAGCGAGCGCGGCGCCAGCTTCGGCATCCCGGGCGAGCAGGTCGACGGCATGGACGTCATCGCAGTCCGCGACGCGGTGGCCAAGGCGGTCAAGCGCGCCCGCGAAGGCGGCGGCCCCTACATTCTCGAGATGAAGACCTATCGCTACCGCGGTCACTCCATGTCGGATCCTGCCAAATACCGCGCCAAGGAGGAGGTGGACGAAATGAAGTCCACCCGTGACCCGATCGAACATGTGAAGAAGCTGCTGGGCGAGGCCAAGGCCACCGAGGACGAGATCAAGGCCATCGACGCCGAGATCAAGGGTATCGTCGCCGAGGCCGTCCAGTTCGCCCAGGAAAGCCCCGAGCCGGATCCCTCCGAGCTCTACACCGACGTCTACGTGGAGGCCTGAACGTGACCGACATTCTGATGCCGGCGCTGTCGCCCACGATGGAAGAGGGCACGCTGACCAAATGGCACATCAAGGCGGGGGACACGGTCTCCGCCGGGGACGTGATCGCCGAGATCGAGACCGACAAGGCGACGATGGAGGTCGAGGCCGTCGATGAGGGCGAAGTGCTGGAAATCCTCGTTGCTGAGGGCTCCGAGGGCGTGAAGGTCAATACGCCGATCGCGCGTCTGGCCGGTGAGGACGGGGCCGCTGCGCCCGCGCCCCAGCCGGAGCTGGAAAAGGCGCACGACACCGCCGACGCCAAATCGGAGGCTCCGGTTGAAGGCGCGCCTGCCGATGCGCCGGTCAAGCCGAAGACCGAGCTCAAGGACCCGGAAATCCCGGCCGATGCCAAACTGGTGAAGACCACCATCCGCGACGCCCTGCGCGACGCCATGGCCGAGGAAATGCGCCGCGACGAGAGCGTTTTTCTGATCGGGGAAGAGGTCGCCCAGTACCAAGGCGCCTACAAGGTCAGCCGCGAGCTGCTGCAGGAGTTCGGCGACAAGCGCGTGGTCGACACCCCGATCACCGAGCACGGCTTTGCCGGCCTGGGCGTGGGCGCGGCCATGGCGGGGCTGAAACCGATCGTCGAGTTCATGACCTTCAACTTCGCCATGCAGGCCATCGACCACATCATTAACTCGGCCGCCAAGACCCTCTATATGTCGGGCGGTCAGATCCGCGCGCCCATCGTGTTCCGCGGGCCGAACGGCGCCGCCAGCCGCGTCGGTGCCCAGCACAGCCAGGACTATTCCGCCTGGTATGCCCAGGTGCCGGGCCTCAAGGTGGTTGCTCCCTATGATGCGGCCGATGCCAAGGGACTGCTGAAGGCCGCGATCCGTGATCCGAACCCGGTCGTCTTCCTCGAACACGAAATGATGTACGGCCTCGAGTTCGACGTGCCCGAAGTCGACGACTACGTCCTGCCGATCGGCAAGGCCAAGGTCCGTCGCGAGGGCACCGACGTCACTATCACCGCCCACAGCCGCATGGTCGGCTTTGCCCTGCAGGCCGCTGAAAAGCTGGCGGAGGAGGGGATCGAGTGCGAGGTCATTGATCTGCGCACCCTGCGTCCGCTGGATCACGACACCATCATCGAGAGCGTCAGGAAGACCAATCGTCTCGTCTCCGCCGAAGAAGGCTGGGGCCCGATGGGTGTCGGCGCCGAGGTCGTGGCCCGGGTGATCGAGCACGCCTTTGACTATCTGGATGCCCCGCCACTGCGCGTGCATCAGGAAGATGTGCCGCTTCCCTATGCCGCCAATCTGGAGGCCCTGTCGCTGCCGGGCGTCGACAAGATCATCAAGGCTGTGAAGGCGGTGACCGCATGACCCAGGAACCGTCCGAATTTCAGCTGACCACGCCCGACAGCGTCGCGTCAGATCCCAATGCCGTCGAACTGACCCGCATGTGGTGGTCGAAGGGTGAGCCGGTCATGTCGATCAAGCCGGCCTTCAGCGATCCCCGCCAGTACGGTCATATGCTGGCCCTGGCCGCCAAACACATGGCCCACGGCTATGCCGTCCGTCACGGCCACGATGAGCGCAAGGCCTATAACGCCATCCTCGAAGGCTTTTCGGAAGTCCTGAAGCGCAACGACGTCCAGACCATCGTCGAGAAGGAGTGAGCGCCGCATGACCGACATTCTGATGCCCGCCCTGTCCCCGACGATGGAAGAGGGCGTTCTGGCCAAATGGCACGTCAAGGTCGGCGACACCGTCTCGGCCGGGGACGTGATCGCCGAGATCGAGACCGACAAGGCGACGATGGAGGTCGAGGCCGTCGATGAGGGCGAGGTGCTCGAGATCCTGGTCGAGGCCGGAACCGAAGGCGTGAAGGTCAACACCCCAATCGCCCGTCTGGCCGGCGACGATGCTGCGCCCGCGCCGAAGAAGGCCGAGCCTGCGAGGGAAGACGCCAAGGCCGAAGCGAAGGCCGAACCCAAGCCGGAACCCCAAGCGGAATCCAAGGCCGAGAAGGCAGAGGCTCCCAAGGCCACACCTGCTCCCACGAGAGACGGTGAGCGAATCTTCGCCTCGCCGCTGGCCCGGCGCGTCGCCGCGCAGAACGGCGTCGATCTCAAGTCGGTCAAGGGCACGGGCCCGCACGGTCGCATCGTCAAGCGCGACGTCGAAGGCATGAAGGGCGGCACCGCGTCGGCTTCCGCCGCCCCGGCGAAGGGCGAACCCCGTCAGGTGCTGTCGCTGGAGCAACAGGGCATCGCTCCCGGCAGCTATGACCTCATCCCGCTGGACGGGATGCGCAAGGCCATTGCCCGCCGCCTGACCGACAGCTTCCGCGACGTGCCGCACTTCCCGCTGACCATCGATTGCGAGATTGACGGCCTGCTGGCGGCCCGCGCCCAGGTCAACGCCCTGCTGGAGCCGCAGGGCATCAAGGTCTCGGTCAACGACTTCATCATGAAGGCCGTCGCCATGGCCCTGAAGGCCGTGCCTGAGGCCAATGCCAGCTATTCGCCCGAGGGCATCGCCATGCACCACCATGCCGATGTGGCCATGGCGGTCGCCATCGACGGCGGCCTGATCACGCCGATCATCCGCAAGGCCGAGACCAAGTCGCTGGCCGAGATCGCCACGGAATCCAAGGATCTGGCCAAGCGCGCCCGCGACCGCAAACTGAAGCCCGAGGAGTTCCAGGGCGGCACCTTCTCGGTCTCGAACCTCGGCATGTTCGGCATCAAGTCGTTCGCCTCGATCATCAACGAGCCCCAAGGCGCGATCATGAGCGTGGGGGCAGGGGAGAAGCGTCCCGTCGTGCGCGGCGACAGCCTGGCGGTCGCCACCGTCATGACCGTCACCCTGACCTGCGATCACCGCGTGGTCGACGGGGCCATCGGCGCCCGCTTCCTGCAGGCCTTCAAGCCGATGATCGAAAACCCCGTGACGATGCTGGCTTAAGGACGACACTGTGGCTGACACCTTCGATCTCATCGTCATCGGCTCGGGACCGGGCGGCTATGTGGCGGCCATTCGCGCCAGCCAGCTGGGCCAGAAGGTCGCCATCGTCGAGCGCGAGAACCTGGGCGGCATCTGCCTGAACTGGGGCTGTATCCCCACCAAGGCCCTGCTGAAGTCGGGTGAGAAGTACGAAAGCCTGTCGCACCTCAAGGATTACGGTCTGTCGGCTGACAAGGTCGGTTTTGACTTTGAGGCCATCATCCAGCGCTCGCGCAAGGTCGCCAAACAGCTGAACAGCGGCGTCGGTTTCCTCATGAAAAAGAACAAGATCGAGGTCATCGAAGGCACTGCGAAGCTCGAGAAGGGCACGGCGGCCCCGAAGGTGGTCGTGGCCCTGAACGCCGGCGGCAACCGCACGCTGGAGGCCAAATCAGTCATGCTGGCGGTCGGCGCCCGTGCGCGTGCGATCCCGCAGATCGGGCTGGAAGCCGACGGCGACCGCATCTGGGCCTATCGCGAGGCGATGGCGCCGAAATTCATGCCCAAATCCATTGTCGTGATCGGTTCGGGCGCCATCGGCATCGAATTCGGCAGCTTCTATCGGGCGCTGGGCGCCGAGGTGACCGTGGTCGAAGCCGTCGACCGCATCATGCCGGTCGAGGACATCGAGGTCTCCAAGGCCGCCCAGAAGGCGTTCGAAAAGCGCGGCATGAAGTTCCGCACCGGCTGCAAGGTGACGAAGGTCACCAAGGACAAGACGGGCGTGAAAGTCGCCATCGAGGCGGGCGGCAAGGCCGAAACGCTGGAGGCCGAGGTCTGTATCTCGGCGGTCGGCATCACCGCCAATACCGACGGCATCGGCCTCGAGGCGCTGGGCGTCAACATGGACCGCGGCCACATCACCATCGACGGCCACTGCCAGACCAATGTGAAGGGGCTGTACGCCATCGGCGACTGCGCCGGCGCCCCCTGGCTGGCGCACAAGGCCTCGCACGAGGGCATTCATGCCGCCGAACACATCGCCGGGTTCAAGACGCCCAATGTCCACTCGCCCATCGCCGGCTGCACCTATGCCCAGCCCCAGGTCGCCTCGGTCGGCATCACCGAGCAGCAGGCGAAAGAGGAAAAGCGCGAGGTCAAGATCGGCCGCTTCCCCTTCAAGGTGAACGGCAAGGCCATTGCCTCCGGCGAGACCGAGGGCTTCGTCAAGACCATCTTCGACGCAAAGACCGGCGCCCTGATCGGGGCCCATATGATCGGCGCCGAGGTCACCGAGATGATCCAGGGCTATGTCACCGCCATCACGCTCGAGGCGACCGAGGAGGACATCCACGGCATCGTCTATCCGCACCCGACCATGTCCGAGGCCATGCACGAGGCCGCTCTGGATGCCTACGGCCGGGTGATTCACATCTAGGGCCGCGCCCGGCTGCGGCCGAACATGAGCGATTTGTAAGGTTGGGGCCGGGGCCTTTGTCCTTGCGTATCTGACCTTTGCGGACCTAGTCTGCCCCGCGTCTCAAACGGCTAAGGGTTCGCGTCTTGTTGCACTATCTGGGCATTGCCCTGGCGGGTTTGATCGTCAGCCAGGATCCGGTTGTCCAGGATCCGGATGCGGCCCCGATCGTCAACCCGGGCGCTCCCGGTGCAGTCTCGCGCCAGATCACGGCCGCCGAGGCGGTGGACCTCAGCCGTACCACTTACACGGCCGAAGATGTGCGCTTCATGCAGCACATGATTATCCACCATGGCCAGGCCGTAGAAATGGTGGAGCTGTTGCAGACCCGGGCCAGCTCGCCCGCCGTCCGTGCCATCGGCCGCCGCATCGCCCTCAGCCAGGAGGCCGAGATCGATCTGATGCAGAACTGGCTGCTGTCGCGCGGCCTGCCGCTGGAAGCCGCAGACCTGCACGCCGGTCACGGGCCCGCAGCACCGGCCTCGACGGCTCACGATGCGCACGCGGGTCACGATGCCCACGCCGGTCACGGTACAGCCCCGGTCGATCCCGATACAATTCCGATCATGCCCGGCATGTTATCACCGGCCCAGATGCGCGCCCTGGCCGCTGCCGAAGGCCCCGAGTTCGATCGCCTGTTCCTGGAAGGCATGATCCAGCACCATCAGGGCGCCCTCGACATGGTCGACGAGCTGCTGTCCTATCCGGACTCCGGCAATGATCCGATGCTCTCGGACTTCGCCTCGTCTGTTGTGGCCGACCAGTCGGCCGAAATTCTGCGTATGCAATCCCTTCTGTCTGAACTCTGACCCCGAGGAGCGGCCATGTTTGTTCGCAAAGCCCTGTATTCATCCGTTGCCGCCATGGCCGTCCTGCTGGGGGCAACCGTCGCCTCGGCCCAGGTCCAGACCATCCCGTCCGACGATCGCACCGAATTGGCACCCGGCATCTATGACGCGGCTACGGCCAGCTCGGGCCTCGCGCTGGAGCACACGCTGGCGCCGCCTCCGGGCTTCTTCGACCCGGACGCCATCTTCGCTCCGCCGACGACGCGTGAAGAGGCCGCCGCATACCGCGCCAACCCGCCGCGTTACAGCCCGCTGGCGCTGGCCAACAGCGACATGGCCGTCTCGGACGGCAAGCTGTTCGTCGGTAACTTCAACGGCTTCAACATCTATGACATCAGCGGGGGAGGGGAGCCCCAACTGCTGACCTCGGTCGTCTGCCCGGGCGGGCAGGGCGATGTGTCGGTTCACGGCAATCTGCTGTTCATGTCGGTCGAGCAGAACAACGGCCGGATCGACTGCGGTGCATCGGGTGCCGACGGCGCTGTGAACCCCGAGCGCTTCCGCGGCGTGCGGATCTTCGACATCAGCAACATCAGGGCCCCGCAGCAGGTCGCGGCCGTCCAGACCTGCCGCGGATCGCACACCCATACCCTGGTGCCGAACCCGGCCGACTCGAACATCCTCTATGTCTACAACTCGGCCACATCGGGCGTTCGCCGCAGCGACGAACTGTCGATCTGTTCGGATGGCGAGCCCGGCACCAACCCCGACACGGCCCTGTATTCGATCGACGTGATCGAAGTGCCTCTGGATCGTCCGCAGGACGCCGCCATCGTTAACCGCCCGCGCATCTTCGAGGATCGCGAGACGGGCGCCGTGGCCGGTCTCTGGATGGGTGGTCGCGCCGGCGTCGCCAGTCAGGCCACGGCCCGCACCAACCACTGCCACGACATCACGGTCTTCCCCGAAATCGGCCAGGCCGCCGGCGCCTGTTCCGGCAACGGCATCCTGCTGGACATCTCGGACCCGAAGAACCCGCAGCGCATCTCGGACATCTTTGATCCGGACATGGCCTACTGGCACTCGGCGACCTTCGACAACACCGGCGCCAAGGTGGTCTTCACGGACGAGTGGGGCGGTGGCACTTCGCCGCGCTGCACCGCCGATGCGCCGGGCAACTGGGGCGCCAACCTGGTTGCCACCATCACCAACGGTGAGCTGCGTGGCCGCAGCTACCACAAACTCCCGTCGGTTCAGGGACCGGCCGAGAACTGCGTGGCCCACAACGGCAACATCATCCCGGTCCCGGGTCGGGATCTGATGGTCCAGGCCTGGTATCAGGGCGGTGTCTCCATCATGGACTTCACCGACCCGATGAACCCGATGGAAATCGCCTATTTCGACCGCGGCCCGTTGGGCGAGCGTCTGATGATCGGCGGTTCGTGGTCGGCCTACTGGTTCAACGGCCGCATCTATTCCAGCGAGATTGCGCGTGGTCTGGACGTCCTGCGTCTGGTTCCGTCGGATCAACTGTCGGCCGCTGAAATCGCGGCTGCCGAGGCGGTCATGGTGGATGAGATCAACCCGCAGACCCAGACCCGGGTCAGCTGGGCGAATACGCCTGACGTCGCCGGCGCCTATCTGGACCAGCTGAAGCGCGCCGACGCGATCGACGCGGCTTTGGCCGGACAGGTGTCTGCGGTGATCGATGGCTGGCGCGCCGGTCGGATCGATGCCGTTGCGGCTGCGGCCGCTGTCGCATCCCTGACGGCGTCTTCTGAAGCCCAGGGCGTCGCACCTCTGGCAGCGGGTCGCATGAAGGCTCTGGCCGGAGTGCTGGCCAGCGCCGCCGGCTGATCAGGGCCTGACGGAAAGGGAGCCCGCCGGTGCGATTCCGGCGGGTTTTCCCTGACATCCGATCGCCGCCTAAGATATATTATGTGAAATCAAAGGCGCCGCTTCACCGATATTCCGGGTTGGGGTGGTCGAAGCGCTCGCCCTTGTCCCACAGGCTCTTCTGGTTGCCATGGGCCGGAATCCCGCCTGCGTCCTTCAGCATCCGCGCCAGATGCATCAGGTTCCAGGCCATGAAGGTCGTGTTGCGCTGGGTGAACTCATTGTCGAGACCGACCTTGCCGTCGTCGCCATAGGACGGCCCGGGTCCGGCTTCGCCAATCCAGCCAGCGTCGGCCTGCGGTGGGATCACATATCCAAGATGTTGCAAGGAATACAGCACGTTCATGCCAACATGTTTGATTCCGTCTTCATTGCCGGTGACGATGCAGCCCCCGACCCGGCCGTAATAGGCATATTGCCCCTTGTCGTTCAGCTTGCCGGAATAGCCGTATAGCCGCTCGACCACGCGCGTGCAGATCGAGGATTTATCGCCCAGCCAGATCGGCGTGCCGATCACCAGGATGTCGGCGTCCATCACCTGCTTCTGCACCTCGGGCCAGCCGTCGGTCGCAAAGCCATGTTCGGTCATGTCGGGTTGCACCCCCGGTGGCATGTCCAGATCGGCACAGCGGATCGTTGTCGTCGAGACGCCATTGGCCTCCATGATGGCGATGGCGACATCCATCAGGGCCTGGGTGTGAGAGGTCTCGCCCCCGAGCTTCAGGCTGCAGTTCAGGAACAGGGCCTTGAGGTCATCAAATCGGGCCACGCGGAGGTCCTTTCGTTACAGACTGAAGCGCGCGGTCCATCCGTCATGGGCGACATCGACATGGGCCGGCAGGCGCGACTTCAGCGATCGATAGTCGAGGTCGAGGTGCAGGTTGGTCAGTACAGCGTTCGGCACGCCGGTTCGTTCAATCCACTCCAGCGCGCGATCGACGTGGGCGTGGGTCGGATGCGGGGTCCAGCGCAGTGCATCCACGATCCAGAGGTCACTGCCGCGCACGGCCTCCAGCGCCGCATCATCCAGGGCATCCACATCGCTTGAGTAGCTGACCGGCCCGAGCCGGTAGCCGACCGAGCGGATCGGTCCATGTCCCTGATCAAAGGTCACGACCGGGACGGATCCCCCTGCCCCGTCAACGGCCCAGAGCGTGCCGTGCGGAGGAATGTCCCGCGCCTCCAGCAGCGCCGGATAGCCCTGCTGGTCCATGAAGATATAGGGAAAGCGGCTCTCGAGCGCCGCCCGCGTGGGCGGGTCCATCCAGGCCGGAATCCGGGCCCGGTTGCGCAGCACAAACACCCTCAGATCATCAATCCCGTGCGTCTGGTCAGCGTGGTCGTGGGTGTAGAGGACCGCATCGATCCGCTTCAGCCCGGCCATCAGCGCCTGCTCGCGCAGGTCCGGCGAGGTGTCGATCAAGGCCGTCGTCTCGCCGTCCGCGCCCGTCAGGCGCGCCAGCATCGAACAGCGCATGCGCCGGTTCTTCGGTTCGGAGGGATCACAGGCGCCCCAGTCCCCGTCCCCGCGCGGCACCCCGCCCGACGACCCGCAGCCCAGGATGGTGATCTCCAAATCGCCGCTCATGCGCCCTCCGGCAGGGGAATGCGGTCGAACAGGGCGAAGAAGGCATCCGTCGTCCGCGCCTCGGCCTCATCGCGGCTCCAGCCCCGGATCTCGCCCAGCTTGTCCAGCACATGGCCGACGTATGCCGGCTCGTTGCGTCGGCCCCGGTGCGGCACCGGCGCCAGATACGGACAGTCGGTCTCGACGATGATGCGGTCGCCCGGCATGTCGCGGATCACCGCCCGCACATCCTCTGCCGCCTTGAAGGTCGCAATCCCCGAGACCGAGAACCAGGCACCCAATTCTGTCGCCAGCTCTGCCAGTTGTGGCCCGCTCGTGTAGCAGTGCATCAACAGTTTGAACGGCTTGGCCGCCATCTCCTCCCGCAGGATATGGCCCATGACGTCGTCAGCCTCGCGCGTATGCACCACCAGCGGCAGGTCCGTCCGGCGCGCTGCCTCGATATGCACCCGGAACACCGCCGCCTGCACCTCTCGCGGGCTCAGGTCATAGTGAAAGTCCAGCCCGCACTCGCCTATTCCAACGACCTTTTCTCGGTCAGCCAGCGTGACCAGCTGCTCGACAGTCAGATCCTCATAGTGCCGCGCCTCGTGCGGATGGACCCCGGCCGTGCACCAGATGTCCTCATGCGCCATGGCCAGCCCGTGGGTGGCCTCAAAAGTTGCCAGCCGATCCGATATTTCGACCATCAGCCCGACCCCGGCCTCGCGTGCCCGGGCGATGACCGCGTCACGGTCCTCGTCGAACTGGGGGGCGTGCAGGTTGACGTGGCTGTCGATCAGCATGCGGCGCGCGCCCTTGCCCGGTCCAGCTCGGCCATCAGGGTGAACAGCACGTCCTGCCGGTCCAGGTTCAGCCCCGCCGTCTGGTCCGCCCGCGCCTGGATGCTGGACCACAGCTCGGCCCATGCGTCTGCTCCCGGTCCGCCCGACAGCGCCCGTCCCTTCACGGCGGCCGCCAGCCGGTCGAGGATGAGCTCAAACTTCGGCCCGCCATCAGCGCGCTTCAGGCTCTCTGCGACCGGGATGATGGCGCTCATGTCGGCCCCTTGCATCCAGCCATTGACCAGGGCGTCGACGCCCGCCACCTCATCGCCCGCCAACGACAGCGCCCGTCCCGGCGATCCTCCGGCTGCCCGTGCCGTCGCCCGGGCCTGTTCCCCATCCAGCCCCAGCCGTGACTGCAACAGGGCCGCCAGCCGATCCTCGCTCCACACCGGAAAGCTCAGTCGCCGGCACCGCGACCGGATGGTCGGCAGCAGCCGCCCCGGCGAATGCGCCACCAGAAGCAGCACGCCCCGCTGAGGCGGCTCCTCAAGAATCTTGAGCAAGGCATTGGCTGCATTGATGTTCAGGTCGTCCGCGCTGTCGACGATCGCTACCCGCCACTGCGACCGCGAGGGGCTTTTCGAGAAGAACCCCGGCAGCTCGCGCGCCTGGTCGACTGAGATGGTCTTGCGGGCCTTCGTCCCCTCGGTCACCCGCTCAAGCACCATCAGGTCGGGATGCGACTGGGCCGCGATCAGCTGACTGGTCGGGTCGCCTGGCGCACTGCCCAGTGGTCCCCGGGACGGGTCTGGCGCTGCCCCCAGCAGCCGCCGCGCCGCGCGATAGGCAAAGCCCGCCTTGCCCACGCCCTCGGGCCCGCACAGCAACCACCCGTGATGCAGCCGCCCGCCCGCCATGGCGTCGACAAAGGCCTGTTCTGCCGCCTCGTGGCTGACCTCGTCATAGCGATTCCGCGGATGGTCCGTCACGCCATCACCTTCGGCAGGGGCAGCCGCGCCTCGATCGCATCCCAGACGCGCAGGGCCACGCCATCCTCGGTGCCACGCGCATCGATCACCCGACAGCGCTCGGCATGCTGGGCCGCAATGTCCAGAAACGTCCGGCGCAGCCGCTCGTGAAAGGCGACGCCCTTGGATTCGAACCGCGTCTCGAACAGCCCCCGGCCAAAGGCACGCTCCAGTCCCTCCTCGACCGGCAGGTCAAAGATCAGCGTCAGGTCCGGCTGGTCCGTCCCCACGACGGCCTGGTCCAGCGCCTCGATAAAGGCCCGGTCCACCCCGCCGCCGCCGCCCTGATAGGCCCGGCTGGAGTCCGCAAACCGGTCGCAGATGACCCAGTGCCCGGCGGACAGCGCCGGGCGGATCGTACGCTCCAGATGGTCGTTGCGCGCCGCAAACATCAGCAGCACCTCGGTCTGCGGCGACCAGCGCTCGCCCTCGCCATTGACCACCAGCTCGCGAATCGCCTCGGCGCCCGGGGAACCGCCCGGCTCCCGGGTCAGGAGGACCTCGAGCCCCCGCGCGCGCAGCCGCTCGGCCAGCCGCCCTGCCTGGGTCGACTTGCCGCTGCCCTCCCCGCCTTCAAAGGTGATGAACCGTCCGCGCGCCATCCGCCCAGAATGGCGGCATGCCGGGGGGAAACCAAGCCCGATGCGTCGATATCAACAGGCGCGCGACCTACAGGCGCGGCGCAGGCCCCAGATAGCGAACCCGAACCCGGCCCACGCCTCTTTGCAACAGGCCCAGTTCGTCCGCCGCCCCGCGCGACAGATCGATGATCCGCCCGTCCACGAACGGCCCCCGGTCGTTCAAGCGCAGCACAACGGTGCGCCCGTTGTCCAGGTTGGTCACCTCGACCAGCCCGGGCAGCGGCAGGGTCTTGTGCGCGGCGGTCAGGGCATTCTGGTCGAACCGCTCTCCGGTCGCCGTGGGCCGCCCGTCAAAGCCCGGCCCGTACCAGGAGGCCATGCCGACTTCTTCGTAGTCCGGGTCCTCAGCCGGATGATACCAGCGCCCGCGGATCTGATAGGGCCGCATGGTGCCGGATACGATCGGTGCCGGATTATCGACCCGCACCGAGGCTCCGGCCCGCGACCCACCCGTCAAACCGGTCGCCCGCGCCCCGAGCCGCACTGTGCCGGCTGCGATATTATAGCCCCCCTCGGCCACATCCCCCGCCAACCCGGCCGCCGCCCCGACCGTGCCACACGCCGACAGGCTCAACCCCGCCAGCACGACCGTCAGAAGGCGAACCGCAGATACAGGTGTGGACATGGCGCACCGGCCTCGAAATCAAATTGAGGCCGTCAGAATGCCCGCATCATTTTCTTCTTTGGTTAACGCCCCCTCCCCCTGCTATGAGGCCGATCCACGCCGGGGACAGGTGGCCGAGTGGTTTAAGGCAGCGGTCTTGAAAACCGCCGTAGGTGGAAGCCTACCGTGGGTTCGAATCCCACCCTGTCCGCCACAACCTTAGGGCTACATAGCTCGCGGTGCCACGGCCTTCCGAAGGGCCGGTCTTCTCAACGCTAAATCAGTTCAATCCCGACGATCGCGGCCGCATCCTGCGGTCCAATCCGGCCGTTCTGGACGTTTTCCGCCCGCCAGTCTCCGCCGTCTTGGAGAGTCTGGAGTTTGGCGTTAATTCTGTCCCTATGCCCAGTGAATGAGCACATTTTGCTCGGGGCGCTGGGCCAGCGAGCCACGATGGCATTTGCAGAAGACCAGCCACGGCTACCCATCCGCTTGCTGAAGCAAGAAGGGCTCCTCGTTGAAGCGGGGCGGCGGATGTATCTACGCACGGCTGGTCTCACTGTGATCGTCGTGTCCATGGACCCGAGTAGCGCTCTGATCGCGTGGGAAAGCGAGGGAAAGTTTCAAAGTGAGCTCGTCGACTACTCCATCAACTATCTTCGCTTCGGAGAGCGGCCGGTTTTCATCTGCCCCTTCACCGGACAGAATTGCTACGACCTCTATCTCCATAAGGGTAAGTGGGGATCCGCCCGAGGCCATGGACTGCTAAAGGCGACGCGTGACGGAAGTCGTCTTGATCGCCAACGGGCGAAGCTGGACAGCATCCACGCCAGGCTTCAGGGCGCCGAAGGGCTCCCAAAGGCCCGTGGCGCCACCCGCGCCCGTCTGGTCGCCCGCGCGCTCAAAGTCCCCTACGCCACGCAGGTCATTCCTGACCTCGAAGCTGCCGCAGCCGATGAGGACCGAAAGCAGCAGGCGGCGCGCGCAAGGGCCTACCGCTCTAATCGTAAAAATGGTCCGTGCTCAACAAAAGCGGCTTTGGCCGGCGGACGTGCCCAGCCCTACCGAGGCGTCGCGGCCACTCCCATGAGCATGCTGGCGATCATCGGAGGCGCCAAGGTCGAGCTACTAGACCGCGCCGCCTTGTCGTCGCGCGCGCTCCTCAAACTGGAAGAATGTGCCGCGCTGGATGCGCGGGTGCTCAGTCGGATATGGGCTAGCGGCGGAGCGGCGCTCACCACTCTGGTCTGGCCAGCCGGTATGGAGGACGCCACCCAGTTTGTGCTGGCTGCAGATTTCAGGGAGGGGTCGGCGCCATCGGTCGGCATCTGCCGGCTGTCGCCGAATGGTCCCGGGTTTCAGTCGCTGACCGTAGAGGCCGCAGGTCTCTACAAGCCCGGCAACTGGGTGTTCCGCTGTCCTGTCCTCGGGACGCGGCACGATGTCTTGTTCCTTCGCGACGGTCAGTTTGCGTCGGCCAAGGCCCAGAGGCTGGTCCACGCGTCACAACGCAAGTGACTCCTCGTCCTCATCATCTTCGAGGAGTTCGGGGAAGACCTTGGCGAAAGCCTGGTACAGGCGGGCTGCCTCAACTGGATCGACCACGTCGCAGGGCTTGCGAGCACGTCCATAGCCTCGTTCTGTGCCAAACCTGTCAAGCCACCAGCGGATCGCTTTGAAATCTCCAGCGCGAACGCGGGCAATCACAGCGCCGAGGGCATGGTCCAGCATACCCTGCTCGATGTGATACTGGGTCAGGCACAGGTCAGGGTTTCGAGAGATTCGGCGGGACAGGGTTCGAGGCGACATCCCGAGATACCTCGCGGCAAAGCCCACAATGCCGCCGAAGCGCTCAAGTGCAGCCTGGATCTCGGCGTCGGTAATGTTGATTCGGCTCGGCAAGGGGCCTCCTGGCCCTCGTTTACCTCACAAGGGCGGAAATCCGAACGCTCGGCGCTGATCCGACCAGGAAGCGGGCACGCCGCTGGACTGCAACACGGACAGGGTCAGGGATCTCGGATGGCGCCCCTCAAGGATGGCCTGCTGGATATCAGGGGCGAGCAAGGCCAGCGATACCAGCGTCCGTTCATAGGTACTGTTGACTGCCTGCGCCGCTCTTGGCGGGAGCCCGGCCAGCGGGAGGCCTATCGTACTCGCTATCCCGTGGGCCCGACGAAGCGCTGAGACCAATGCAGCATCGGGGCGGATCAAGGACCGGGGCTGATGGCCCTCCACCCATGTTCTGCCACCCCTGAACACCAAACTGACCGGGGTCTGGACGATAAGTGCATTGCCGCGGCCGGACCAAGCGCGTTCACCATCGCGCAGTCGCTCCCTGACCTTTCCGAGCAGATACTCCCACTCGGTCGGATCCGTGTCTGAAGGACGCTGAAACGACAATTCCAGCCCGGCATCCTTCGCTGTCACGGAAGAAAGTACGGCCTCGTGGGCAGAGGTCAGGCGGACCGTCAGGTCTTCCACGAGGCGGTCGAGGTCCGGGCCAGGGATCCTCCGCTTCGTGCCCCCGGCAGCACCTTTGCCACCGGTCTGCAGACTGGCCGAGACATAATACCGATAGCGCTTGCCGCCCCGGCCCACCGAGAACGTCGGCGTCATGGGCTCTCCGGCTTCATCGAACAGGGCTCTGTCAGCTCAAATGCACCGACAGGTAAGGCCTAGGGGTTAGGCAGGCCAAATGGCCCGTCCGAAAAAGACCCCCGACCCGTTCCGCTGGTTCGACTCGTCGCCCGAGGTGATCCGCCTCGTGGTGATGATGTACGTGAAGTACCCACTGTCGCTTCGGAACGTGGAGGACCTTCTGGCCGAGCGCGGCATCGACATCTGCCACGAGACGGTGCGGCTGTGGTGGAACCGGTTCGGCCCGATGTTCGCCGCGGAGATCCGCAGGAAGCGGGTCCAGAAGATGCGCGCTTACACCCACTGGCGGTGGCATCTCGACGAAGTCTACGTGAAGATCAACGGCGAGATGCACTACCTCTGGCGGGCGGTGGACCACGAGGGCGAGGTGTTGGAATCCTTTGCCAGCAAGACCCGAGACAAGCCGGCCGCGCTGAAGTTCATGAAGAAACTCATGAAGCGGCACGGGCCCGCGAGGACCATCACGACCGACGGGCTGCGCTCCTGCAAGGCTGCGATGAAGGAACTCGGAAACACCGAAAAGCAGGAGATCGGCCGCTGGGCCAACAACAGGGTCGAGAACTCACACCTGCCGTTTCGACGACGAGAGCGGGCCATGCTCCGCTTCCGGCAGATGAAGACTTTGCAGAAGTTCAGCTCCGTCCACGCCGCCTTCCACAACCACTTCAACCAGGATCGCCACCTCATCAGCAGAGAGACATACAAGGCCCGACGCTCAGCTGCCCTGGCTGAGTGGAAGACGCTCGCCGGATAGGCGCTGCATCACCTGCCCTATCTGCGGCGACTGGAGACAAGTTGTCGTTGGACTGACAGCACCGCGGCCATGTATTCCGCGAACGCCGGGTCGCAAAGCATCGGCACATGCCCGAACACGTCATGAAAAACGTCCGGCTCCTCCAGGTAGTCGAGCTGGTCCGGACGGCGGATGAAGCGCGCCGCCGGAAAACGCCTGTTGGCAAGGTGTTCGAAGAACACCTCATCCGGCACCAGACCGGGCACCGGGACCACCGTCCAGCCCGTGAGGGCCTGAAGCTTTTCGTTGATGGCGTCGAAATCGGGGACGCCCTGTCCGCGCAGATCAAGCGCGGTCAGGCCGCGGAGGAAGGTGCCGCAGGCCCGGGCCGGAAGGATCGCCATCTGGCGCTGGTACAGCGTCAGCCAGGTCTGATGCTCGACCTCCGTGTAGTCTTCCCAAGCCTGGTCGATCACCCAGTCGGGCGCCCGCACCGGCGGGAGATCCGTCGCATAGCGTTTCAGTCGAGACATTGGGGATGCTCCATAGGCCGCGAGAAAGTGGCCCCGGCTTGAGAGCTCCGGCGCGACCCGCCGGAGCTCTCCGGGGCCGGGCGTTATTTCTTCCCGGTCCAGTGGGTCCGACTTATGCTGTTGGTGCCTCCGGTCCGGCGATCCACGGTCCGGACCGTGCGTTCACCCGTCGGGTAGTCCCGCGTTTGCACGCAGACCTTGCCGCCCTTGGGGTGGTGATAGTTTTCCCTGATCGTACGCATTCGAGTCTCCTTCGGTTACGAGCGCGCCCGGCGAAATGCCGGACATGGGCCCGAAGGATCACGTTTGTGGAAGAGGAAAGGCCGGTCATCACCGAACCGGTATTAATACGGGCTCGACCGAATGCCGCGCCGCCCAGAGACGGTTAACGCGTGCGCGGAACCGTGTTACCCCGAATGCATGGCAAGGGCGGCGCCGAGAACGCGGGACGACTATTTCGACAAGGATCTCTGCGATCTCGTCGACGGCCTGTTCAAGGCGGCGTCAGGGATGGAGCTCGACGGTCGGTTCCCGTTTCACGGTCACGGCCTCAGCCGTTCAATGGCCAAGAAGACCATGGTGCTGGATGTATTCGACATCCAGACGAACGACATGGCTTGCTGGCGGTTTCAGGATTGGCCGGGGGGATCCGCCGACAGGCCGCTATCGTTCGGGCGTCGGCTCCGGTCGGTCTTCGACGGAACCGGAGCCGTCGGGGACGTGGAACTGGCTAACGCCGTCCGCCAGTTCTGGCGAAAGGAATGCGGGGACGAGCTCGAGCGGGCGAAAGCCGGCCTGAAGGCCGTGGAGAAGCTGACCCAGGCGCGTGTCCGCAAGGCGCTCGAACCGCAAGACGGTCGTCAGGCCGCTGACAGCGACCTACCGTCCCGGAAGCCGGTTCCCGCCTTCCTCGCGCCGCCGTCCTTTCAGGACGTGATCCCGCGAGAGGCCGCGATGTCGGCGGTCGCCGCGCTGGCGCAGTCACACTTCTGCCTCCTCATTGAAGGCCCCGCCGGCGCCGGCAAGAGTCGTTTGGCGCGCGCCTTCGCCGACATTTCGGCTCGCCCCGAACAGGTCCTCTGGCTCCGGCTCGAGCCATCGAGCACGCTGCGCGATATCGGAGTCCGCCTCGCCTGTATGGGCTATGCGCCCGATCCGCTCGCCGACGGCGCCGGCTTTCCCCTGGTCGACTGGCTGGTCTCCAGCGACAGCCTGCTGGTGCTCGACGGACTGGACGCCGGCAACCAGCCCGCCCTGGCGCCCCTCCTGCAACAGGTCGGCGACATGGACGGGCCGGCGCGGCTCATCATCACCGCCACGACACGGGGCGGAGGCGCCAACAGATTCGAACTTCCGCCGCTCACGCGAGCAGAGATGGAAGCCATCCTGACGCGCGCAGACCTGCCCTTTGATCCGGACGCCGTCACCGCTGCGGCCGCCGCCGGGATGACGCCCGCGACGCTGCTGCCGGCGGCGCGAAGCCAGGGCCGGCTGGATCTGGGCGCGGTCGAGGCCGCGATGGCCGAGCGCGAAAACCTTCTCGCAGCAACGGCGCCCCCGCTTCTCCAGCCGGCGGTCGAGGCTCTGCGCATCATTGCTGATGACTTCGACCTCGAGACGCTGCAGCAGGTTCTGGATGCGACGGACGCGGCGCTTCCCGCCCGGACCGCCGTTCGCGAACTGGAACGCGAGCGCGTCATCTCTCCCGCCTCGGCGAGCACCTGGCGGCTTGACGTGCCCCAGTATGCGGACCTGCGCTTGCCGAAGGCGTTCCTTCTCGAGGCGAAAGCCCTTGTCCGCCTGGCCGACCATTTCGAGGGCCAGAGCGCGCCGGACACAAGAAACCCCTCGCTGGAGGGTTGCCTTGCGCTCTACACGGCCTGCCGATTGCTTCAGGCGGGGGGTCTGAATCCTCCACGCCGGGCAAGCCTGCTCAGGAAATTCACGCAAGGGCTCGTCGCGCACGGCGCCTTCAGCAAGGTGGCGGCCTCCTACCGCGCTGAAATCGCGCTGGGCCAGCGCGTTGACCCCTGGTGGGAATTCCGCCTGGCGCATGTCTATCGCGTGGTTGGCCGTTATGCGGATGCGATCGGAATCCTGACGTCAGGGATCCACCGGAGCCTGCAATCCCGGGACAAACGCGATGAAGGCCTCCACCTCTCTCTCGTCCGACTGCTCGCGGAGGTGTTGGTCGAAACCGGTGAGCCGCAGCCGGCGCTGAAAATACTCGACCGCGCCATCCGGACCGCCAATGTTTCAGGGATCGGGTCCACGATTTGCCTGCAGGCCGTCGCGGCCCTGAGTTGGGCCTTGGTCAAGGCGGGTGAGGGCGCGGCGTCCCTGCTGGTCGATCAGGAAATCCTGGGACGACAATTCAACCAGCTGTCGCCGGAGTTCACCAAACAGGTCTCCAACGTGCGGGCGGGCGTAACCCATCAGCTCGCCGGACGGCTGGCGGAGTCGGAAGCGGCCCTCGCGGAGGCGCGGACATTCTTCGCCGGCCGTGACGCTCGCGCCTTTGCCTGGAGTTCAATGCATCTGGCGGTAACGCTCGACCGTCTCGGGCGGCACGGGGAGGCCGGGACCGCCCTGGAAGCGGCGATCCACATGCATGCGGCCAATGATCTGTTCAGCGGCGAAATGGCCGAAACCTACGCCGCATTTCTCGCTGCCGCGCCCTATGATCACCTGCGCGCGCTGCTCGAGGTCGAACAGCAACGCATCGCCGGGCGGGAGGCGGGTCGGCTGCAGCTTGCCGGCGAGTTGCAACAGAGCCGCCTTGTCGAGCACGTTCTTCTTGATCTGGGTGGCCGGCTCGAGGACGCCTATGACTTCGATCTCGAAAGCTACGTCATCTTCTCGCTCGGAGAGCCGTTCGCCGTCTCCTCGAAATTCGCCCGCAACCTGATGAACCAGCTGCGCTCCGACGATCCGGAGCGAACCTTGGACCTGATTTTCGAAGCGACGCCGTTGCGCCGCCTGTTCGCAACCCATCTTTATAACAAGCTGATCTCTCTGGCCTGCAGAGACAGCCATGTCCTCGCCAACAAATACATTCTGCCGCACCTGCCGCTCATCAGCGGGCAGCCAGACAGCGTCATCTATTTCTACGCCCGAACGCTCGAGGGGGTCGGTCAGACCGACGCCGCCCTGGAGTTGCCTGAATCTAGGCTGAGAGCGGCGGCTCTCTAGGCGCTGTCGGCGACGAAGTGATGGTCGTGCCGGCTCGCGACCCCTCACAGCCATGCCATCGCTTGCGCGCTAACTGCCTCCCCAGAAGCAGCCCCGCGAACCGGCGCTAGGAGTCAGAAGCGGACCATCCTCCCCTGCCCCATTTGCGCATAAGCGCGATTCCACGAAGAGACTCAAACCGAACGTGCTCAACAGATCTTCAGCGCGTTGAGGCGAGTTGGTAGGTGGAGACAATTCGTCGTTGGACTGACAGCACCGCCATCGCCTGCCCCTGAATTCCTGATCCCACAGAATCTGAGAACGGGGCCCGGCTGCGGCGGACCGAACTTGATCGTCCAGCGACGTATGGTCTCGCAGCTGGCATCGATACCCCGCTGCGCCAGCAGCTCCTCGACATCACGGAAGCTGAGGGTGACCGGAAATACAGCCAGGTCGCCCGGCGGATGACGTCCGCCGGAAACCAGTGCCACTTGAGCGAAAGTGGCCGCACGCCCTTCACCTCCGCTCACGCGAGCCACGCCGGGCCCGAAGCGGAGACTTGTTGGGGTTGGACTGACAGCCCCGCCACCGGCCTATTTTTATATCGGCAATTCAGGTATCTGGCGCATCGTAGCCTGAGCGCCCTAAAGACACTTCAGCTAAAACGCTCCAGTAAGTGTCGGACTTTTCCCAGCTTTGCTTGAAGGTATGCGCGGCTGGTGTCCCCACCCAGCACCCTGCCCCCGGAGCGGCAAAATGATGCCTTCCGGAATTACAGCCTCCAACGGGCCACATCAGCGGTCCGCTCGCGCATACGAATGCCTAACAGGACACGCATAGTGCGCGAAGTGGCTTTGCCGACTTATCCGAGCTGTCCCGGGATTTGCGGGGCGGCCGTCTGGCGCTTCCCAACAGCGCGGACGCCGCATTTCAAACCGCGTTACGGCGCGCCGCGTTGCTCAATGGCATCGGCGACGCCGCGCCCATGACCGTCCGACCCCGGCGGCCTGGCCTATCTCGTTGAGGCTGCGCCTCTGCCCAGCCTGCACGGCTTCGCGTTCGACGCCGCCGTGGTCGTCGTGGCCCGCGCGCCGAAGTGCCTGGATGCGCGCGCGGCGCAGGCGGCGGCGCTGTTGTATGGCCTGAGCCGCGCGGAAGCGGCGGTTGCGGGGCTACTGGCGACGGGCCTGTCGGCAACCACCATCGCCGAACGACAGGCGTCGCCCTCGGCACGGCGCGCACCCACATCCGGCACCTGCTCGAAAAGACGGGCGCCCGCAACCAGATCGATCTCGTCGCGACCTTGGTATCCCGGCTCTAGAGGGACCAGCAGTAACGGCATCGTTGAGTTAACAGACGGCGCACACACCTTGTCCCACCCGAACCGCCTCGGGCAGACGCGGCCGCCACGCCATACCGGCTCCGCCGCTGAACTAGCGGAGTTCTGGTCTGGTGATCCGGTATTGATTGTTGAGAAGGGCGTACCAGACGCCGGGGCTCGGTCAGCGCAATTTTCGAACGCCAGTGGAGCTACCGGTAGCCCCCCCATAAAGGCAAATTCCAGTGTCCGCTATAGGTCGAGAGCGGTCGAGCGCGACCTGCCTTAAAGTGAGCTTTCAGCCATCTGCTCCGGGACGGCCTCTACGCATCAGCCCAGGGGGCAAGCAGACGATTGGCTAGCCACGCTGCCGAGCGAGCGGAAGAAATTGCTGGAGATCTGCTGCTGGCGGCCAGAACCAGGGCTAGCGCGGTCGAATAGAAGCGTCTCGATCTTGGTCATGGGCGAGGGCCCTCTTTACAGCTCGCCCCGGCGGTTAATCCGTCCGACCACGCGCCCAGTATGCGGTTGAGGATTTCCAGATCGTTCAGAACCTCGATGGGCGAACGGGCAATAGCGTGGCGAAGGGTATCTTTGATCCAGTCGCTCATGTCCGGGTGGCCCAGCACGAACTCGATCTGTGCGTCGACGGAGGAAAGTCCTTCTCGGTGTTCCACAGTGTTCATGTTCCTAGTCTCTCCATGGGAATGTCTTGGGCGGGCTTTTCGCGCGCTCGTCAGGGCGATCAGGCGGCCATTTTGGGGGAGGCAGAGGCCGCGTCCGCGACTTCCGTCCAGCTCAGGTCGCCGGCGTATCGCCAAGCCATGCGTCCCGCTTCGTCGAGGGCGAAAAGGTGAAGCCATCGGTTGTCGAACAGCGCGCGGACGCCGGGGTGTTTGCGCAAGACATCAATTATCGCCTCGCGGGGCGCCTCGACGCAGACGGTCATGCGCAACGGCTCATGTACATATCGCTCGCCGTCATGCACCGACTGCCAGGGAAGGCCGGTCCGCAGCAGGCCCCCGTTACCCTCCACCACGCCCATGCCGCCGGTCACATTGTGGAGCAGCTTGTTGCCGCCGCCGAAGACGTCGGGCGCGACAGTCGAGCCGTAGTACTGAAGGCTGATCCAGCTGGCGACGACGACCGGCGCCGTCAAGATCAACTCCAGCACGCCGAAACCTTGGTCCTGTCGCCAGTCGTAGTCGTGCAAGAAGGCCCGCCCGCCCAGGTCGGCCCCCGCGGTTCGCGCGCGCGGGGCAGCGATGAAGGTGCTGCACCCCGCCAGCCCCCACTCCGGTCGCGTCTCCGACCAGTCGCCGGCGCGACGGGCGACTCTGCCGGCGTCGGCACGTGGCAGGCGCTGGGCACGCTCGATCCTCGCCAAGTTCCCTGCGGCGGATAGCCAGGCGCGCACACGGCGAAGGTCTTCGTCGTAGACGGTCGACACGGCCTCCAGGTCGAACAGCTCAACCTCATCACGGGTGGTGCTGTGCAGACCGGCGACGAACAGGGTGTGGAACGGGATGTCGACGCCCCGGTCCTTTAGGGCGGCACGCACCTCGCGGTCGTTGAGCAGTCCCGCCAGAAGGCGCGCGTTGACGTCGCCCGCATAGCCGCCACAGGCACCGCAGTGGAGGGCGCTGGCGTGTGGATTGTTGACGGTCTCCGCCCCATGACCGAGCAGAAGAACCAGCGGCGCAAATCCCGACGTCAGTGACATGGCACGCAGCACCGTCTCGGCCATCGCCGCCCGGGCTTCGAGCGGGAGGGCCGGATCGGACCGCGGGGTCGGATCGGACGGTGTCATGGGCGATCTGAGCCCCAGTCCGTCGGCGAGCAGCTTTCCGACATAGAGCGGCCCCGCCGCCTCCACGAAAGCGAACGACGACACCGCCGCCAGCTTAAACCGCCCCCAGGCGCGTCTTGCCCGCGCCCGTACGCGGGCCAGCGCCTCAACGGGAGCAGACAGCGACGAAGCTGTGCTGGTCATGCCGGGGTTCAGCAGGACGGGGAGCCGCCGCTCCTCGACGTCCGAACCGAAGCGGCGGTGCGCGGTGGACAGGCCAAAGAAGCCGGCGAAGCCGAGCGTCTGGATGCGCGAATCGAGGCTCTCCAGAGCCCTGCGGAACACCTCCGAACGGACGTCGATGCAGAAGGCCGCCTGCAGAACGGGCTTGGCGGTCTGCGGCGCAAGCCGGGAAGTCGCCAGCGCCTGCGACAGGCCCCGCTGCCTCGACCGCTCCAGCGCTTCCTGCAGGATGACGTCGATGATCATCTCCCGATCGGGGGACACCGGCGACGCATGGATCGCTCGCGCCTGCACCCAGGCGCGAGCGATCTCAGACGCGTAACGCTGATGCAGGGCCTCTTCCCAGATCAGGCGCACAGCCAGCAGATCCTGCAGCGTCGAGTCCGTCCCGCCGGCCAGTTCGGCCTGCCACAGGCGATAGCGCGCCGCCTGGGCCCAACCGCCCCAGGTCGTCAGGAGGTGGTGGAAATAGGTCTGAGCCTCCCCAGGCGACAGCTCGAGACGCGTCGCCGCCCTCCTGATAGCCTTCCCGGCATCTTCCGGCGCCTCGGAGGCGTGCAGGGCGAACTCCGCCAGACCCGCGATCTCCGGGGTCAGGTCATGGGAGGCCGAGGCCTTCCACGCCGCCCAGGCGCCGCGTCCGCGCGGGGCGGGCCAAAGAGCCTGTCCCTCGTCGAAAGTTGACGCGGCCCACGCGCCCAGACGTTCAGCGATCAGAGCCGGCCAGTCGATGCCGGAGGCCTCAGCAGCCAGTTCCGCCACGGTAGGAGCCGCCTGCGGAGGAAGCGCGTCGATCGTCGCCGCAGCCATCACCGCCTCTACGTCTCTCGGTCTGAGCGGGGTGGGCGCGGCGGCCCAGGCGGCGCGGAGATCGGCCCCGGAAATCGTGCCGTCCTCAAGTTTTGCGCGGTACCAAGAGCGGGGCATGGTCACCGGGCCTGCGCCCACGCGGGCCAGCCGGGCACCGGCGACGGCCAGACCCTCACCGATCTGACCGAGATAGGGATTGACCGCGACGTTGGCGGCCAGCGGCCAAGCGGGCGGGATAGCTCGTACTGCCGCTTCCACGGCGGAAGCGAACGCGTCCGGTTGCGACGAGGGGTCAGGTGCGGTCATGGCCGGGGTCCTTGCGCTGGGACAGGTCAGTGGGAACGCCGGACGGCCCAGCCGCCGATCAGGCGGTCGAATGCGGCGTTGGCGTAGAAACCGTTGGACAGGTGCACCCTCAGGCCCGCGGCAGCGGGATGGTGCGCCCAGAGGGGGAACATTGCCTGAACCACAGCGACGGCGCCGAAGCTGAGCACGGCGAGGATCGTCAGGCCCCACTCCAGCGGTCCGGGCGGCGGGGGCGCGGGCAAGGCGCCTGCCGTGAGGCGCGTCGCCGCCATTTGCAGCGCGAAATATGCGCCGGACGTCAGCACCGCATAAAGCGCCGTGCGGCGGGTCAGGGCTACCGGCGCGGCGTCAGCGAAGCCCTGGGCCAGCATGTATGCGACGCCGAAGATCAGAATGGCGCCTAGGGCGATGATCTGCGGTGATTTGTGCGTCAGCCCGAAGCCCAGGCCGATGAAGACGTAGATAGTCAGGGCGACCGCGAAAGCCCGCCCCACGGCGCCCGCGTCGGGCACGGCCACCGGGCCGGGCCGCCGGATGGCTGTCACGCGTTCGACCGCGCCGCCGGACGCGAGGAAGGAATGGGCCTTGTAGAGCGAGTGTGCCACGACGTGCAGAAGCGCCAGAGGGAACAGCGCCAGCCCGCACTGCAGGATCATGAAGCCCATCTGGGCCACGGTGGACCAGGCCAGCGAGGTCTTCACCGCCGGCTGAGTCAGCATGACCAGACTGCCGAACAGGGCCGTGAACCCACCCAGCACGACCAGCAGCGCCAGCACGCCGGGGGCCAGCAGCATCACGTCCGCAAACCGTATCAGCAGGAACCCGCCCGCATTGATCACCCCCGCATGCAGAAGGGCGGACACGGGGGTCGGCGCCTCCATGACCTCGGTCAGCCAGCCGTGGAAGGGAAACTGGGCGGACTTGAGCACAGCCGCCACTGCCGCGAACCCGGCTGCGGTAACGGCCAGGCTTCCTCCCTCGCCCCTCGCAGCGGCCTCCAGAACGACGGCGATCCCGGTCGTGTCGTAGGCTAGCGCCAAGAGCACGGCCGCCCCAATCAGCGCCAGGTCGGCGAGGCGGGACACGATCCGGGCTTTTCTCGCTGCGCGGCGTGCCGCCGCCCGATCCGGGTAGAACATCAGCAGGCGTTGCAGGCAGGCGCCGGCTGCGATCCAGGCCAGGACGAACTGCACAAGGCCGCCGGCGCCGACAAGCAGCAGCACCGAAGCCAGCGTCAGACACAGCCACCCGGTGAAAGGGCCCTGACGCGCCTCTCCGTCCAGATATGTGCCGGCATAGCGGACCACGATCCAGCCGACGAAGGCGACCAGCGTCGTCATGGTCACGCCGACCACGTCCAGCCGCGCCATCAACCCGATGCCGCTTAGCCCAACCAACTGGCTCGACCCCGGTCCGGCGTACATGAGGGCGACGACGAGACCCAGCGCCGCCAGCAGGCTGAGAAGCGCCGTTACCTCGGCCAGGCGAACCGCGGTGCGCGGCCGCACTCCCGGTGATCGGAACGCCACGACGGCGGCGAGCACCAGCGGCGCTGGAACCAGCAGCGGGAGAAGATGAACCGACATGGGCCGCCTCCGGAAGAGAATCTCGGTGGCAGGCTGGATAGTCGAGCTGGTAGATCAAAAATAATTCATAGTTTGCACGGTATCGTTCGATTATGAAGAACGAAATGCGCGCACTGAACTTCAACCACCTGCGCTATTTCTGGGCGGTGGCGCACGAAGGTTCCCTGACCGGTGCGGCTGCGCGGCTAAACCTCTCCCAGTCGGCATTGTCAGTGCAGATCCAGAAGCTGGAGCACCAGATTGGCCACTCCCTGTTCGAGCGCGTGGGACGCAGGCTAGTGTTGACCGAAGCCGGACAGATCGCGCTCGATTACGCCGACACGGTTTTTCAGGCCGGCCAGGAATTGCTCACGACGCTAGGAGAACGCGCCTCCGATAGGAGGCAGACGTTGAGGGTCGGCGCGCAGACGACTTTGTCACGAAATTTCCAGCTCGAGTTCCTGCGCCCGCTCGTCGGCCGTGCGGACGTGGAGCTGATCGTGCGCTCGGGCAACACCAAGGACCTCTTTCAACAGCTTGACGCCCATGCGCTGGACGTCGTCCTGACCAACAGCGCCGCACCGCCCGATGCGCGGTCTTTGCTGCGCAATCATTTGCTCGCCGAGCAGCCGGTCAGTCTCGTCGGACGGCCGCTGGGCACGAAACAGCGGTTCCGCTTTCCCGACGACCTGTCGCGGCACGCCTTGCTTCTTCCTAGCCAGGACAGCGAGATCCGGGTCGCCTTCGACCGTCTGCTGGAGACCGCGCAGCTTCGTCCGACGATCTTGGCGGAAGTCGACGACATGGCGATGCTGCGTCTCCTGGCGAGAGAACGCGACGGCATAACCCTGGTCCCACCCATCGTCGTGCGGGACGAGCTAAAGACAGGCATCCTTGTCGAGCACCACAGGATTCCGGAGGTGACCGAACGCTTTTATGCTGTGGTGAAGAAGCGCCGGTTTCCCAATCGGCTGGTCGCTCACTTGCTTGGCCGGCAGACGGCAGACCAAGCATAGTCGACGCGGATACGGATAGAGGCTGATGGCTCTGTCAGCTCAAATGCACCCACTGGTTAGGCCCCGGGTTTAGGCAGGCCAAATGGCCCGTCCGAAAAGGGCCCACGCCCCGTCCCGCTGGTTCGATTCCTCCCCTGAGGTGATTTGCCTCGTGGTGACGACCTACGTGAAGTACCCGTTGTCGCTGCGGAACGTGGAGAACCTTCTGGCCGAGCGCGGCATCGACATCTGCCACGAGACGATGAGGCTTTGGTGGAACCGGTTCGGCCCGATGTTCGCCGCCGAGATCCGCAGGAAGCGGGTTCAGAAGATGCGCGCCTACACCCATTGGCGATGGCACCTCGACGAGGTCAACGTGAGGACCAACGGCGAGATGCACTACCTCTGGCGCGCCGTCGACCACGAAGGTGAGGTGCTGGAATCCTTTGCCAGCAAGACCCGGGACAAGCCGGCCGCGCTGAAGTTCATGAAGAAACTCATGAAGCGGCATGGCACACGGACGGAGCCGGCAACTCCTGACTGGCTTCGGGCTTTTTCATAAGCACGCTCTGAAAAGAAAGCCGCCCCATGACCCAGCCCGATCAGTACAGGCGATTGCGCAACAGCGAGGACGATTCGCACGCCTCCACCCCGGTCTTTGATCCCGTTCTCGCCAGTGGTCGGGCCGATGCGGAGGCCGGAGGAGCCAGCGAGGCGCTACTTTCACCTGCGCCACCTGCCCCGGATCGCCGCTCGCCCGAATCCGGACAAACCGGACTGCGGTTACCCATGGGGCTCTGGGTCGTCGTGGCCGTTGTAGCGATACTTGCGTTTGCGGGCGCGGCGATCGGGCTTTGGGCGAGCCAAGGCCTGTAAGCGACAGATTCACCCCCCACCCACGGGGGGCGATAGCCGGCATCTCCTCGGAACCCCCTGCCGCCCGCCGGGTTGGGGTCATAGCGAGAGGAGGATGCTATGTCCCATGGAATGGCACTGGCACGGTGGCCGCTGGTCGCGATTGGCGTCATTTTCATACTTGTCGGTCTGCCCCTTGTGATCGGGGGCGCTTGGCTTCTGATGCTCGGGGGGTCCTTCTATTATCTGCCGGCGGGCCTGGCGCTTGTGGCATCGGGGGCCCTGCTGGTCCTCGGCCGACCGCTCGGGGCCTGGATCTACACGGGCCTCTACGTCCTGACCTTGCTGTGGGCGCTATGGGAGGTCGGGCTCAATGGTTGGGCACTCGTCCCGCGCGTGGTCGCGCCGACCGTCCTCATGGCCGTCCTGATCGCAGCCCTGCCCCTGCTCTTGCCCCGCGGCAGGCGGGCGGCCCTCATCGGCGGCGGGGCGCTGGCTGTCCTCCTGATCCTTGGAGGGATCCTCGTCGGCTTTGCCAATCGCGCCGAACCATCCCTTTCCGTTCCCGCAGCCAGCGGCGACATGGCCGAGCCGGGCCTCTATCAGACCGGCGCCGACTGGCCGGCCTTCGGCGGCACCTACGCCGCCCGGCGGTATTCACCCCTGACCCAGATCAACCGCGACAATGTGGAGGAGCTTGAGCGTGTCTGGCTGTTCCACACAGAGGACTTACCCGAAGACAAGTGGGGGGCGGAAACGACCCCGCTGAAGATCGGTGACACCCTGTATCTGTGCACCGCGCGCAATGAGTTGATCGCGCTCGATGCAGCGACCGGCGAGCAGCGCTGGCGCTACGACCCCGAGGTCTCGGACGACTGGATTCCCTACACCGCCGCCTGCCGCGGGGTGGCCTACTACGACATGCGCCGCACGGCCGTGGCGCAACCGGCGTCGGAGGCTCCGTCCTCTGCCGTCCGGGCCGGACAAGCGGCGGATACATCCGCCTGCGCCACCCGGATCATCGAGGGTACACTGGATGGTCGTCTGATCGCCGTGGACGCCCGCACCGGTCGCCCCTGCCCCGGCTTCGGTGAAAATGGGCAGGTCGACATCAAGCGCGGCATGGGGGAGATCATCCCCGGCATGGTCTCGATGACCTCCGCGCCGACCATCGTTCGCGGCGTTGTGGTGACCGGTCATCAGGTTCTGGACGGCCAGTACAATGAGGCCCCCTCCGGCGTGATCCAGGGCTTCGATGCGGTGACCGGCGAGCTGCGGTGGGCCTGGGACATGACCCGGCCGGACATCAACGGCCTGCCTCCGGAGGGCGAGACCTATACCCGCGGCACGCCCAATATGTGGACGACCGCCACCGGGGACGAACAGCTCGGGCTGGTCTACCTGCCCATGGGCAATTCGGCGGCCGACTACTACAGCAGCGATCGCTCGGAGGCCGAGAACCGCTTTGCCACCTCGCTCGTCGCGCTGGACGTCACGACCGGCAAGCCGGCGTGGTCATTCCAGACGGTGCATATCGATGTCTGGGATTATGACCTGGGCAGCCAGGCGACGCTGATCGACTACCCGACCGACGCCGGGGCCGTGCCGGCCCTGGTCCTGCCGAGCAAGCAGGGCGATCTCTACATTCTCGACCGCCGAACGGGGGTGCCCCTGGTTGAGGTCGAGGAGCGCCCGGTCCCGGGTGGGGGTGTCGAACCGGAGATGCGGAGCGCGACCCAGCCCTTCTCGGGCTTCCATACGCTCGCCATGGACGACCTGACCGAGCGGGACATGTGGGGCATGTCCCCGATCGACCAGATGATCTGCCGGATCGGTTTCCGTCGTGCCGAATACGACGGCATGTACACGCCGCCGTCGACAGAAAGGCGCTGGATCCAGTACCCGGGCTATAACGGAGGCTCGGACTGGGGCGGCGTGGCGGTTGACCCCCGGCGGGGCGTGATCATCGCCAACTACAATGATATGCCGAACTACAACCGGCTCGTCCCGCGCGAACAGGCGAACGAAAGGGGCTGGTATCCGCGCGGTCACCCCGAGCTGCAGGAAAGCGTCGGGATGTCGGCGTCGCGGGGCGGCGTCCCGGAAGGGGCGGAAGGCGCGGGTGACCCGCAGTGGGGCGTGCCCTATGCCATCGACGTGAACGCCGGCTGGCGCATGGGCTTTACCGGCATGCTGTGCAAACAGCCCCCCTATGGCGGTATACGCGCCATCGACATCCGCACCGGCCGGACGTTGTGGGATCGCCCGCTCGGCCAGGCCCGCAAGAATGGCCCCTTCGGCATTCCCTCCATGCTGCCCATCGACATCGGAACGCCCAACAACGGCGGGTCGGTGGTCACGGCGGGCGGCCTGATCTTCATCGCCGCCGCGACGGATGACCTCATCCGCGCGATCGACATCGAAACAGGCGAAACCGTTTGGACGGATGTTCTGCCGGCCGGCGGGCAGGCCGCGCCCATCGTCTACGAGGAAGACGGCCGACAGTTTCTGGTGCTCATGACCGGCGGCCACCATTTCATGGAAACGCCCCGCGGAGACCAGGTGATCGCCTGGGCGCTTCCGGAGCGGCGTGAGCGGTGACCCCGGCGTGGTTTCCCTACTGCGGCCCGGCCCCGACGCCCGAAGCGGTGCTGGGGCGCTGGAATGGGGATCCGCTGCTGCTCGTCGCCCTGGCGGGCGGGCTGGCCGTCCTTCTGGCTCTGCGGCCCTCCCGGCAGGAACGGACCCTGGCCGTTCTGGGGGTGCTGGCGCTTGCCGTCAGCTTCGTCTCGCCGCTCTGCGCCGCCAGTTCGGCGCTGTTCACCGCGCGCACGGTGCACCATCTCTGGCTGACGGGCGTGGCGGCCCCCCTGCTCGCCTGGAGCCTGCCGAAGGTCGGCGGGCGCCTCGCGGCAGCTACCCTGGCGCAGGGCGCTGTGCTCTGGCTGTGGCATGCGCCGTCACTGTACGCGCTGGCGCTGTCTCATGACGGGCTCTACTGGCTGATGCAGGTCAGCCTGCTGGGATCGGCGGTGTGGTTCTGGTCGGCCGTACGGTCCGCCAGCGGGGCATTGGCCAGCGGCGCCCTGCTCGTCACGCTTGTCCACACTGGCCTGCTGGGCGCGATCCTGACCTTCGCTCCCCGGGCCGTCTACCTTCCCCACGCGGGGACCACGGCCCCCTGGGGCCTCGACTGGATCGAGGACCAGCAGCTGGCCGGTCTGATCATGTGGGCGCCCGGGGCCGCACTGTATCTGGCCGCTGCCCTGGCTCTTCTGGCCCGCAGTCTGGGCGACCCGCCGTTTCCGGAGCGCGCCGCATGAGCCTGGTCTCGCAGGTTCGGGGGTGGGCCAGGGGTCACACGGGCAGGGATCACTATTCTCCCGTCGGCATGACCTTCCATTGGGTGATGGCCGCCCTGGTGATGTTCCAGCTGTGGTGGGGCTGGCGCATCGGTCGCCTTCCGGTCGGCGCCGACAAGCTGGAGGGTTACCAGCTCCATAGCCAGGTCGGCCTTGTGATCCTGGTGCTGATCCTGCTGCGCGGCCTGTGGCGGCTGGTCATCCCCGGACCGGTCAATGACGCTGATAAACCCGGCTGGCAGAGCCGCGCCGCTCATCTCACCCACTATGCCTTCTACGCCGTCCTGATCGTCCTGCCCCTGTCCGGTTGGACCATGTGGTCCTCCATGGCCGCCGAACAGCCGCTGTCGCTTGCCGGTGCCGCGCCCTGGCCGCAGTTGCCGTTCGACACCCTGCCCCGTCAGACGCGCTACCAGCTGATGTCCGTGGCAGAGCGCGCCCACCTCTTCGCTGTCATCACCTTGCTGGTGATGATCCCCCTTCATGTGGGGGCGGCGTTGAAGCACCATTTCTGGAATCGGGACGATTCCCTGGCGGGGATGGTGCCCTTTCTGAACCCGCTCCCTCCCCGGTCAGCGAAGCCGCATGGCGCGCCACCGCCTCGATCTGATCGTCGTCAAGCCCGGCAATCGCCCGGAGCATGACGTGATCCGGGTCATTCTGACGTTTGCCGTCCCGCCACAGGCGAAGCTGACGCGCCAGATACTCCGGAGGCTGACCCGCCAAAGGTGGTATCGCAGCGCCCCGGCCCTCGCCGGCCGGTCCATGACACTGGGCGCAACTGCCGACGGGCGAAGGGCGATTATAGAGGTCCCGGCCCTTTGGAACACTGTCCCCGGCGAAGGCAAAGCCGGCGGGTTGCATGCTGCCGTACCAATCAGCCACCGCCCGCCGGTCTTCCATCGACAGCGCCGCGGCGATGGCGTGCATTGTGGGATCGGCGCGTCGCCCGTCAGCATAATCCTGCAATTGCTTCAGCAGATAACCGGGCGACATGCCTGCCAGCCGGGGCGCTCCTCCCAGCCCTTCGCCCTCCATTCCATGGCAGGTGAAGCAGGCGTTGCCGGCACCCGCCTCTCCGCCGCTCAGAGCGATCAATTGGCCAGTGCGCGAAAAGGCGTCGGGCGAAGGTTCGCCGACATGACACGCGCCCAGGCCAGCGGCGGCCAGCACTGCGATCCAGGATATTCGACCCATCAGGGCGGAACCTCACCCGCGACCGTTGGTTCCCACCACAACGGTCAAGCTCACAGGGAGGGGAGAATGGCCATGGCAGGTCGCGCAATCAGTCTGGTAGTTCTGGCGAGCCTGTCGGCCTGCGGAACCGACGTTGCCGAACAACACCCGATGCCGGCCGGATCGCCCGAAGCCGGGCTGGAGGCCATTCGTGCCACCGGGTGCGCGGCCTGCCACGTCGTGCCCGGCGTCGAGTGGCCGATGGGGCGCACGGGCCCCTCACTGGAGGGTTTTGCCGCCCGTCCCCTGATCGCCGGCAGCCTGAGTAATGACCCTGATACCCTGACCGCCTTTGTGCGGAATGCCCCGGCCCTGTCCCCGGACTCCGCCATGCCCCCCATGCCCCTCACCGAGAGCCAGGCCCGAGATGTTGCAGCCTACCTCTACACGCTCCAGCCTCGCTGACGCGCTCGTCGGATGGCCCCCGCCGGTGCTCGATCCGGCGGGCCCTTTCTCGGAGCGTATCACTACCCTGTCCTGGGCCTTGCTGGTCATGGCCGTGCTCGTCATGGTGGTCGTGGGCTTCGCGCTTGCCGGGGCTCTTTTCGGAAATGCGTCGCTGAAGAAGCGACTGGGCGGTCGAGGACTGATCTGGGGCGCCGGCTTCGCCTTCCCGGTTGTCGTGCTGTCAGGACTTCTGGTCTGGGGCCTGACCCTGACATCCAGCCTGTCCAGCCGCCCGACCGGGGACGAGCTGCGCATCCAGGTGACCGGCGAAATGTGGTGGTGGCGCGTCACCTATCTGGACAGTGAAGGACGCGTGCTCGCGCGCGATGCCAATGAGGTCCACATTCCGGTGGGCCGTCCTGTCCTGTTCGAACTCACGTCGAATGACGTGATCCACAGCTTCTGGGTCCCGCAGCTGGCCGGCAAGCTGGACATGGTTCCCGGGCGGGTCAATCGGCTGATCCTCACGGCAGACAGGCCCGGCTCCTACGGAGGGCAATGCGCCGAGTACTGCGGGGGCCCGCACGCCCTGATGGGCCTGGTCGTCGTTGCCCACCGCCCTGAGGATTTCGACCGTGAGATGGAGCGTCTGCGTGCGCCCGCCACGGCACCCGTCACGCCTGTGGCCCTGCGCGGAGCCGAGGTGTTCGAGAGCAGCGGCTGCGGGGCCTGCCACACCGTCGGGGGCACGGAGGCCAACGGCCTCGCCGGGCCGGATCTGACCCACGTCGGAGGCCGTCGCAGCCTCGGCGCCGGCATCCTGCCCAACAACCAAGGCACGCTGGCGGGCTGGATCGCCGACAGCCAGACCATCAAGCCCGGCAACCGCATGCCCCCCTACAGCGTCCTGTCGGGTGAGGAGCTGATGGCCGTATCCGCCTATCTGGACGGTCTGGAATGAGCGGCGACATCGATCTGTCCCAACGCTTTCCCACGAAGGGCGATCGGCCACAGGGCGAGCTGGAAGAGCTGAAGCGGGTCTGGGCCAAGCCCAGGGGCTGGTTCGGCTGGTTCACCGTGGTGAACAACAATTACATCGGCCTATACTACGTCGGCGCGGCCTTCCTGTTCTTCATTCTGGCCGGCATTCTGGCCCTGCTGATGCGGACGCAGCTGGCCCTGCCGATGTCAGGCTTCCTGCCGCAGGAGACCTACAACCAGGTCTTCACCATGCACGGCACGGTGATGATGTTCCTGTTCGCCGTGCCCGCCGTGGAGGCTCTCGGGGTCATGCTGCTGCCGCAGATGCTGGCGGCGCGCGACCTGCCGTTCCCCCGCCTGTCTGCCTATGCCTTCTGGGCCTATCTGGTGGGGGGGCTGGCCTTCTTCTGCTCGATCTTTTTTGGTCTGGCTCCGAGCGGCGGCTGGTTCATGTACCCCCCGCTGACGTCCAAGGGCTTCTCTCCCGGCATCAATGCCGACTTCTGGCTGCTGGGCATCGGCTTCATCGAGATCTCGGCCATCGCCGGCGCGATCGAGATCGTCGTCGGGGTCCTGAAGACCCGCCCCCCGGGCATGACGCTGGCCCGCATGCCAATCTTCGCCTGGGCCATGCTGGCCTTTGCCGTGATGATCATCATCGGCTTTCCCGCCATCATCCTCGGCACCCTGCTGCTCGAGCTCGAGCGGGCCCTCAACTGGCCGTTCTTCGACCCCACCCGGGGGGGAGACCCCCTGCTGTGGCAGCACCTGTTCTGGTTCTTCGGACACCCCGAGGTCTACATCATCTTCCTGCCCGCCGCGGGGCTGATGAGCATGATGATCCCGACCATCGCCCGGACCCCCCTGGTCGGATATCGCGCGGTGGTGCTGGCGCTTGTAGCTACGGCCTTCATCAGCTTCGGGGTCTGGGCGCACCACATGTTCACGACAGGCCTGCCAACCCTGTCCGTCAGCTTCTTTTCTGCCGCCAGCATGGCCGTCAGCGTGCCGGCGGGGATACAGGTCTTCGCCTGGATCGCCACCCTGGCTGCCGGGCGAATACGCTGGAGCACTCCCGCCCTTTTCTGCGTCGGCAGCGTGATCATTTTTGTCATGGGCGGCCTGACCGGCGTGATGGTCGCCATGGTGCCATTCGACTGGCAGGCACACGACAGCTACTTCATCGTGGCCCATCTGCACTACGTCCTGATCGGCGGGATGGTCTTCCCGCTGTTCGCCGCCTTCTACTACTGGATCCCGATGATGAGCCGACGCCGCCTGTCCGAACGGCTCGGGCGCTGGGTCTTCTGGCTGATGTTCACCGGCATGCACGTGGCCTTCCTGCCCATGCATCTGACGGGCCTGATGGGGATGCCGCGGCGGGTCTACACCTATTTGCCGGACAGGGGCTGGGAACTGCCAAACATGATCTCGACCGTGGGCGCCTTCCTGATTGCCCTGGGCGTTCTGGTGTTCATCATCGACCTGATCCGCAGCTTTCGCTTCACCGTCGATGACGACGCCGGAAACGTCTTTGAGGCCGGCACGCTCGAATGGCTGCCGACCGACCTCTATTCGACCCGCAGCATCCCGCTGGTTCGCAGCCGCTATCCCCTGTGGGATGATCAGGACTTCGCCCGCGACGTCAACGCCGGTCGCTACTTCCTGCCCAACACCGCGACCGGCCGGCGAGAAACCCTGATCACCAGTCCGGTGGAGGCACGCCCCCAATACATCCAGACCATGCCGGGCCCGTCCCCCTGGCCGCTGTTCGCGGCCGTGTTCACGGCGGGCTTTTTCCTGCTGCTCACCGTGCAGGCCTATTGGACCGGGGTCATCAGCGGCGTTCTGGCCGTGATCTGTGTTCTCAGGTGGCTATGGGAAACGGATTGGCGCCCGGAGATTCCGTCTGTCGACATTGGCGCCGGGGTCAGGGTCCCGACCTATGTCACGGGCCCGATGGGCCACGGCTGGTGGGCCATGATGGTGTTGCTGACCGTGACCGGCATGGTGTTCCTCATGGCGGTCTTCAGCTACGTCTTCCTGTGGAGCGGGTCGGGTGAGGGCTGGTCGGCCCCTCCGGGCATGCTGTGGCTGGCGGGAATTGCCGGCGCATATGCCGCCACCCTTGGTCTGGCGCTAGCCGCACCCCCCCTGCTGCGACGCACAGGCCGGGCCGGCGCAGGGATGGCGCTTCTGGCCATCGGTCTTGCCGCCGTGATCGCCCTAGCCGGCTGGAGCGCTGATCTCGGGAGTTGGTGGATCGAGGGACTGCGGCCGCACGCTTCAAGCCAGGGAGCGATCATATTTGCCCTGCTGTCCTGGCAAGGCGTCATGCTGGCGACCGGAATCATGATGGCGGGCTATCTGGCCGCTCGAACCCTTTGCGGTCTGGTCGGGGCAAATCGGGGCAGCACGGTCGATCTGATCAGCCTGTTCCTGGCCTATGTCGCGGCACAGGGCCTGATTTCCGCCGCCGTCACCCGCCTTTTTCCGGGGGGCTGAGTCATGGCGCCCTGGATTCGCTTGCTGGGGCCGTGGCTGGTGTGGGGCCTGCATTTTGGACTCATCTATGGGATCGGCAGTATCTTCGTGCTGCAGGATGCGTCACAGGGTCTGGCCTCGCGCACAAGCGTCCTACTGGCTTCACTTGTATGCCTCGCGGCCCTCGGGGGACTGCTTGTCTGGAGCGTGAGGGACCGGCAGCGGCTGGACGGTGCTCAGCTCTGGGTGGCGGACGTCGGCATTGCCGGCGCCGTCCTCGCGGGGGTGGCTGTCATCTGGCAGTCCTTTCCCGCCCTGTTCGTCTGATCACGGCCGGATGTACCACAGCAGGGTCAGGCCCCCGGCATAGCTGCCCAGAATTGCCCAGGACGACAGGCCGAGGCGAAGGAAGGTCTGCGCGCGACGGGCCATCTGTCCGGCGAGGTAAAGGCCGATCATGATCACAGCCAGCAGAGCCGCAACGCCCGAGAATGTTTCGGGCTCTGCCATCGCGGGCCCGTCGCGGTAGGCCACGTCCACGACGAACAGCACAGCGATGTTGAACAGATTGGTGCCCAGGACATCGCCAACCGCCAGATCGTACCGCTTAATGGCGAGGGCCGTGCGGATCGAACTCAGTTCCGGCAGGGAGGTGGCCAGCGCCAGCAGGGTAATGCCGACAAGACCGGTACCGATGCCTGTATCTGCGGCGATCCCGTCGGCCGTCTGGGACAGGACAAAGCCCGCGACCAGTATGACCGCCCCCGCCCCTGCCACGCGCAGCGTCAGCATGAGGGTTGAGGCGTGGCTCTCATCCGGACCGGCAGTACGTTCCGACTGGCCCTGCTTGCCGGTGGCCGTCCAGCCGGGATGCTTCTCATAGCGCGAGGCGAGAAGGATTGCCCCGGCACAGGCCACGAACAGGCCGGTCGTCCCCCAGCCCACACCGGTCGACGCCATCTCGACATCGCCGATCAGTACCAGAACGGCTGCTGCCGTCATCAGCACCATGCCGAGCAACCCCTGCAGCAGGACCGATGATGAACGGACCAGCGCCGCCAGCGCCGTCCCGGCAATCATCAGGTCGGCGACCACCAGCAGCAGGATATTGACGGACCCCGTGCCGAGCAGGTTCGTGATGGCCAGATGCGGCGAGCCGGTCAGTGCAGCGCTGCCCGCCGTTGCAATTTCCGGCAAGGAGGTGATTCCGCCGAGAATGACCATGCCGGCGAACCCTTGGCTCATGCCCAGGCGACCTGCCAGATCGGAGATGTCTCGGGCCAGTCGCCCGCCGGCCATCCAGACGGCGACCGCGCCCGCGGAAAACAGTCCGAGTGCAACCAGGAGAGGCAGATCCTTCAGCACCGGATGGTCGCCGACTCAGGACTGCGGGGGAGGCGGATCATCGTGGCCCGGCCCTCAACAGGCCGATACGGCCCACCATGCCGGACACCAGCAGCAGGCTGGAGGCCGGAAGGTCTCCCTCCGCCACGGCCAGCTTGCCGGCCTCGACGCGGCGCCGCTCGACTGGCAGGGCCCGCAGCACAACCATTTCGTCTTCCGACAGCCGGTTGGGGCATTCCAGTTTCTCGATCAGGATATCGATCATCGTTCCGCGACCTCGATTCCGTTAGGGTGGGTCACCGGCTCAACGCTCGCTGGTGTGAAGCGTTGCTATTTTCTGCCTGGGGGGTAGGATACGTGGTATTGGACTCTTGCTCCGAGGGACTGAATTCGACGCCGCCGATTCAGACGGTTCAGACGGTAGTTTCAGGAAGCGAAATTAGCGCCTGGACCGGAGACGCCAGCTGTTCGATGGCCCTGACCGTCAAGCGCCTCGGGGCTTGTCGGCAATATGGACAGAGGGCAGTCTGCTTTTGGTCCCGGCCTTCAGCCCACCACCGTTCAGACGGTTCAGACGGTAATTTTCGCGCCCATACGCCGGTGCCGGCAACCACCCGGCCCCTGCTCCATTGAGCCTCCAATGAGCGAAACCGATACCCTCCGCATCCGGGTCATCGATCTCGAGACTGCGGGCAGCAGCCCGTCCGACGTGTGCGAGATCGGCTGGCAGGATGTCGAACGGGCGGCCGACGGCACCTGGCAGGTCTCGGAAACGTCGCGCGGGGCCCGCTTCGTCGATCCGGGGCGTCCTATTTCGCCGGGCACCATGGCGGTCCACCACATCCTCGACGAATGGATCCAGGGTGTTGGCTATTGGCGGGATGTGGCCCCCGGCGTTCTGCGGCCTGACGGTGGCGTCCGGGCGCTGGCCGCCCACCGGGCCAGCTTCGAGCAGCGGTTCTGCACCCCCGATCTGACGGGCGTAGCCGACTGGATTTGCACCTGGAAATGCGCCCTGAGGCTGTGGCCGGGCCTGCCCCGGTTTTCCAACCAGATGCTGCGGTATCTGCGCCGCCCAGCGGGGCTGGATCACGACAAGGGCCTGCCCGCCCACAGGGCCCTGCCGGATGCCTACGTCACTGCCCACCATCTTCGCGACATGTTGAACACGGTGTCACTGGATCAGTTACTGGAATGGAGCCACCAGCCCGGCCTTCTGCCGCGCGTACCGAAGGGGGCACACAGGGGCCAGCCGTGGTCGCCCCTGAACGACGCGGCCCTGGACACCCTCACCCGCGACCGCGACATCGACATCCGCTTCAGCGCAACGACCGAGGTACAGCGTCGTGGTGGTGAGGTTCCTGCGGGCGACGGCACACCGGTCCAGCCCACACTGCTCTGAAGAAGCGCCACCGGACCCTTGACCCGCCGTCTACAGACCGTACATGATCATCACCCACGTATTAGAAATGCGAGATTTTCCATGCAGGATACTGAGTCCAAGGCACAATCTGTCCAGGACTGCGACTCGCAGGCGGCGGCTGAGTGGCGGAAGCCGGAGTTGGTGAAGCTGCAGGCCCTCTCGGCAGAGGGCGCGGACTTCGTAACGCCGGACGGCTCCTTCACTTCCTGAATCCGGGGTATGAGCCCTATCCGGTGGGTCGGCACTGAGTCCCGGCGACACCGATTGGCGTGGGTCGACCTGACGCGAGCGGCTGCCGAACGCTTTCCCGAAAAGCCCTCTGTGCATGCGGCCCTGGCGGAGGCGCTCGAGAGTGCCGGCCTGCAGGCAGAGGCCCGGTCAGTGCTTGCCAAGGCCTGTGACCGGTTCCCCGGACATGAGGCCCTGCATAGCCTGCTGGCCCGGACCGTGTTCCGGGCGGGCGAGTTGGAGGGGGCCCTTGCCGTGGCCCGTGCGTGGTCTGACCGGGACTGGGCTACCCTGCTGTCCTTCACGATCCTGAGTCGGCAGGGTCGCGTGGCTGAAGCCGCGACGTTCGAAGATGCGGTGGCGTCACTCGATCCGGCTCACGTCGATCTGCTTGATGCCCGCGCCATGAGGGCGAGAGGCAAGCCCGGCGACCTGCTCGAGATGGCCAATGCGACGCTCTCCATAGCCCCCGGGGCGTCCCACGCCCTCTACTACAAGGCCGTCGCTCTCGCCCAGATGGGACGGGGCGATGAGGCGGCCGCGATCATGGGGATCGACCGATTTCTGCAGTCGACGGTTCTGCCCGTCCCCGCCGGGTTTGCGGATACAGACGCCTTCCACCGCGCCCTGACGGCCGAGATCAAGGCCAACCCCGACTTGCACACAGACCCCGTCGGCCATGCCAGCCGCGGCGGGCTCAGAACGCGCGTCTTTCCCGCGGTTGATGACGTCGCGGGGCCGGCCCTGGTTGAAGGTATCCGGGGGGCCGTCTCGATCTATGCAGACGGGCTGTCCGGCGACCACCCTTTCGTGGCTGCTCGACCGCTCAACGCGACCTTCACGCCTTGGGCGCTGATGTTTCGCGGTGACGGCTACCAATGCCTGCACCACCACCCGGGCCGCTGGCTGACGGGAGTTTACTACGTCGGCCTGCCGGACACGCACCCGGGAGATGCCGACGCCTTGCCGGGCGGGATCGTGCTGGGCGGTCTGCCGGACTGGGCCGGCGTCAAGCCGCCCTGGCCCCTTCGCAGAATTTCCCCGAAGCCCGGTCTGCTGCTTCTTTTCCCGTCCTTCCTGCCTCACGAAACCCTGCCCACCGGGCGCGAGGGCGAACGCATCTCGGTCGCATTCGACATCGCCGCCCGTCCGCATTGAGCCGCGCCGGTGCACATCACCCCGCGCCATTTCGGCCCGGGCCTTGCTTTCGCCCCGGTTGAGGCGCAGAGAGGGCAGGTCAACATCTCTGCGCAACGCCCTTTTTCTACTTTGCGACGCATCGAGATAAGCCGTTACCTCAGACACGACGGGCCCAGGGAGTGTTTCTCCGGGCCAACGCCAACGGAGGTCTCAACATGGCTACCGGCACTGTTAAATGGTTCAACACCACCAAGGGCTTCGGCTTCATCCAACCCAACGACGGCGGCACGGACGTGTTCGTCCACATCTCGGCTGTCGAGCGTGCGGGCCTCGGCTCGCTGAATGAAGGCCAGACGGTCTCGTACGAGCTGGAGCGCGATCAGCGCAGCGGCAAGACGTCGGCCGGACAACTGCAAGTCCAGGCCTAAGCCTCGGTTTCAACCGATGTTTTGGAAAGCCCGCCCCTCCCCGGAGGTGGCGGGCTTTCTGCTGTTCAGGGGGCGCGGACCCTCAGGCGGGCCCCCTCGATCGCCTCGACCACCACCCGAGAGCCGATGGCCGGTGCGCCTGCGCCCTCCAGCTCTGCGGCCCATTCCGAGCCCGAGATGAACACCCGTCCCCGGCCGTCGAGAAAAGGGGTGATGACCTGGGCCTGCTGGCCGATCAGGCGCGAGTCCCGGTCATTGATGTCCGGCATATCCGTGGGATTGACCCGGGTGATCAGCCGGTTGGACAGCAGGGTCAGCACAGCCGTCAGCAGGCCGAAGACGATGATCTCGACCGCAAAGCCGTAGCGCAGGCCGATCGCCGTCAGCACGGCCACGATGCCGGCCGAGACCGCCGGCCACAGCAACCACTCGCTCGACAGGGCCGACTCCACGGCCAGGAGCACCAGGCCGAGACCCAGCCATATCCACCAGGGTTGGGAGGCGTGAAGCGAAATGAGCGCATCCATGAGCGTCTGTCCTGCCGTCAGGTCCGGGGCACCGATCCACCCCCGGCGGGGCGGGTCGGCGGGGTGCGGGACTGGGCGGTCCTTTGCGGCTGCGGCGCGGGCGCAGACGACGGCGTGCGGGTCTGCTGCTCGCGGGCGAGGCCCACCAGCTCTCCGACTCCGGCCAGGGTGCCGACCAGGCCCGACATCTCAGCGGGCACAATGACGGTCCGCTGCTGCGGGCTGCGCGCCAGCTCTGCAAAGGCCTCGACGTACTTCTGGGCCACGAAGTAGTTGATCGCATTGACGTCGCCGGCAGCGATCGCCTGGGACACCATGGCGGTCGCTTTGGCCTCGGCCTCGGCCTCGCGCTCGCGCGCCTCGGCGTCGCGGAACGCAGCTTCGCGACGGCCCTCGGCCTCGAGGATGGCCGATTGCTTGGCGCCCTCGGCGCGGGCGATGGCGGCCTGTTTCTCGCCGTCCGCCTCGGTGATGACGGCGCGACGCTCGCGCTCGGCCTTCATCTGGCGGGCCATGGCATTGGTGATGTCGACCGGCGGGGTCAGGTCCTTGATCTCGATGCGGTTGACCTTGACGCCCCACGGCTCGGTCGCGGCGTCAATGACCGTCAGCAGGCGGCTGTTGATGCTGTCCCGCTGGAACAGAACCTCGTCCAGCTCCATCGAGCCGATCACCGTACGCAGATTGGTCGAGCACAGCTGGGTGATGGCATAGGGCAGGTCTTCGACGCGGTAGGCCGCGGCCGAGGCGTTCATCACCTGGATGAAGACGATGGCGTCGACCTTCACCATGGCGTTGTCCTTGGTGATCACCTCCTGCTGGGGCACGTCAAGCACCTGCTCCATCATGTTCATGCGGCGCCCGACCCGTTCGACGAATGGCGTCAGCAGGCTGATGCCGGGTGACAGCGTCTTGGTGTATTTGCCGAAGCGCTCGACGGTGAACTCACGGCCCTGCGGCACGATCTTGATCACGCTGAACAGCAGGATCACCGCAAAGACGACGACCACGATTCCAAAGATGTCCAACATATCCATCAGCCACGCGTCTCCCTGTGTTTGCGACAGGCTAGGCGGTAAAACGCCGCCCCGCCACAGAAACCGGACAAGGGTACATCACTCTGCCGCGAGCCGCGCCACCGCCAGCCGGATGACGCGGATCGTCTCAGCCCAGGCGACGTGTTGCTCGACCTCGCCCAGCGGCCAGAAGCGGGCGTCAGCAGCGTCGTCTCCGGCAACCGGCTCGCCCGACGTCCAGCGCGCAAGGAAGTCGATCAGCACATAGTGGCGGCCGCTCCCCGGAAAGATGCCGTCGACCACATCGACCAGCGGCCCCAGCTCGGCCTCGACGCCGGTCTCCTCCCTCAATTCGCGCAAAGCGGCGTCACGAACGGTCTCCCCCGGCTCGACCCGACCGCCCGGCAGGCTCCACTCGCCCAGGCGGGGCGGACGCCCCCGCCGGATCAGCAAAACGTCATCGCCACGCAGGCAGATCACCCCAACGGCGGCGACCGGAGCAGTCATGGGGGGTGTATCGGAGGTCGTATGCGTGGCCATTCACCCTTTTCCCCGGCCCGGTCATCTGAGACAAGCAGGCATGGCAGCTCCCTCCCCCCAGGCGATCACGGAACTGAAAGAGGCGCTCGGTCCCGAAGGCTGGAGCGACGATACCGACACCCTGGCCCCGCACCTCCGTGAATGGCGGGATCGCTGGCAGGGCCACACCCCCCTTTTGCTCAAGCCCGGCTCGACGGTCGAGGTCGCGGCCGCCGTGGCCGTCTGCGCCCGCCACCGGATCGCCATCACGCCGCAGGGAGGCAATACGGGTCTGGTGGGCGGCCAGATTCCGATGGGCGAGGTGCTGCTGACCACTCGCCGTCTGCGCGCGATCCGCGACGTCAGCCCGCTCGACGACGCACTGACGGTCGAGGCCGGCGTGACCCTGTACGAGGCTCAGCAGGCCGCCTTTGCGGTCGACCGCCGGTTCCCCCTGGGGCTGGCGTCCGAGGGCACGGCCACGATCGGCGGCGTCCTGTCGACCAATGCCGGCGGGACATCGGTAGTGCGCTACGGCATGGCCCGCGATCTGGTGCTCGGCGTCGAGGCGGTGCTGGCGGATGGTCGGGTGTTTCACGGGCTGAAGCGGCTGCGCAAGGACAACACCGGCTATGACCTGAAACAGCTGCTGATCGGGGCCGAGGGCACGCTGGGGATCATCACCGCCGCGACGCTGAAGCTGTCGCCGGTTCTTCGGGGGCGCGCGACCGCCATCGTCGGTGTCGAAACGCCGGAGCAGGCCGTCACCCTTCTGGCGCGGGCCAAGACCGAATCGGGAGGCGGGGTCGAGGCGTTCGAACTGATGAAGCGGCTGGGCACGGAGCTGGTGCTGAGGTGGATTCCAGACACGCGCGAGCCGCTCGAGAGCACCCCGCCCTGGTCGGTGCTGATCGAGCTGGGGTCGGGTGATGCCGACACTGCTCCTGCAGCGCTCGAGCGACTTCTGGCCCAGGCCTTGGAGGACGGCCTGATCACGGATGCCGCGATAGCCGCCAACGAGACCCAGACCACAGCCTTCTGGCGCCTGCGCGAGGAGCAGTCGGCGGGTCTCAAGCCCGAGGGCGGCGGCTGGAAGCACGACGTCTCGGTGCCCGTGTCGCAGATCGCTGACTTCATCGAAGAGGCCTCGGCTGCCGTCGAGGCGTTCGAGCCGGGCGCGCGGATCAGCGTCTTCGGCCATGTGGGTGACGGCAACCTCCACTATGATGTCCTGTGCCCCGAAGGCGCGGACCTGAAGGCGTTTCTGGCCCGCTGGGAAGCCGGGTCGCGGATCGTCCACGACATCGTCGCACGCTATGACGGCTCCATCTCGGCCGAGCACGGCCTGGGGCGGCTGAAGACGGATGAGGCCCGCCGCTACAAGTCGGATATCGAACTGGATGCCATGCGCGCTGTTCGCAGGGCGCTGGACCCGCTGGGGATCCTAAATCCCGGCGTTCTGTTCTGAAACCCTGCGACGGACTGCCGCCGGTTTCATTCCCGGTCGAACCTGACTAAGTCAGCCCCCCGTCAGAGGGAGACCCGATGTGCTGATGATCCTGTCTCCGGCCAAGCGGCTGGACTTCTCCGCCCCTGGGACCGATGTGCCCGCGACGGCGCATCGGATGACCGATGACGTCCGCAGCCTGTCGGTGACAGCGCGGCGCCAGACCCAGGCCGACCTGCGACGCCTGATGAACATCTCCGCCGATCTGGCCAAGCTCAATCAAGCCCGATTCAAGGCCTTTGATCCCGACGGCGACGAAGGCCTTCAGGCCGCCCTCGTCTTTGCCGGCGATGTCTACCAAGGCCTGGACGCCCGCAGCCTCGCGGCCGACGACCTGACCTGGGCCCAGGACTGTCTGCGGATTCTCTCGGGCCTGTATGGCCTTCTGCGGCCGCTGGACCGGATTCAGCCCTATCGGCTTGAGATGGGCACCCGCCTTAAGACCCGGCGCGGCTCCAGCCTCTACGACTTCTGGGGCGACCGCATCTCCAAGGCGCTCAATGCCGATGCGGAAGGCCATGCCGATCCGACCCTCGTGAATCTGGCCAGCCAGGAATATTTCGGCGCCGTGGACGCCAGGGCGCTGAAGCTGCCGGTGGTCAACATCCACTTCCGCGAGGAGAAGGACGGTGAAAGCCGGATCATCTCCTTCTTCGCCAAGAAGGCCCGCGGAACCATGGCGCGCTATGCCATCGAAAACCGCATCGACCGGGCCGACGATCTCAAGGCCTTTGACCGCGACGGCTATGGCTTTCAGGCCAGCTCCTCGACCGAGACCGACTGGATATTCACCCGAACAGGAAATTCCTGACATCGCCGCGTGGCGCCCCGCAGCATCAGCGGCTATAGATCACGCCACGTTTCACTCACGAATAGGCATTCGATGTTCCAGTGGCCCAAGCGCGGTGACAAGGCAGAGTCCGAACAGGCCCGCCCGCGCGACATGAACGATCTGCGTGGACAGGTCGCGGTGATCACGGGTTCAACCTCCGGAATCGGGCTGGCCCTGGCCCGGGCCGTCGCCGCGCGCGGCGGCGATGTGGTGCTGAACGGGCTGGGCGACCCGTCCGAGATCGAGCGCAACCGCGCCGAGATGGAGGCCGCCTGCGGCGTGCGCGTGCGCTATCACGCGGCCGACATGCGCCATGGCGAAGAGGTCGCCGACATGGTGGCCTATGCCAAGCACGAGCTGGGGCGGCTGGACATTCTGGTCAATAACGCCGGGGTCCAGCACGTCGAGGCCATCGAGAAATTCCCCGCTGACAAGTGGGAGCAGATCATCGCCATCAACCTGTCATCGGCCTTCTATGCCACACGGGCGGCGGTGCCGATCATGAAGGCCCAGGGCCGTGGCCGGATCATCAATGTGGCCTCGGCCCACGGTCTGGTCGCCAGCCCCTTCAAGTCCGCCTATGTCGCCGCCAAGCACGGCGTCATCGGCCTGACCAAGACCGTCGGGCTGGAACTGGCGCGCGAGGGGATCACCTGCAACGCCATTTGCCCCGGCTTTGTCGAAACCCCCATCGTGGACAAACAGATCGCCGATCAGGCCCGTACTCACGGCATTTCAAAAGACCGCGTGCTCGAGGAAGTGATCCTCAAGTCCCAGCCGACCAAGCGGTTCGTGACGACCGATGAGCTTGTCGGCATCTTCCTCTATCTGGTGTCCGACCTGGGGGCGTCGGCCAACGGCACGGCCTTCTCGATCGACGGTGGCTGGACAGCGCAGTAGGCCGAATGGCCCGCACATCCTCTCCCCCGCCGGTCTGCCTGGCCCTGCAGGGCGGAGGCTCGCATGGGGCCTTCCAGTGGGGTGTGCTGGACAGATTGCTCGAGGCTGAGGCGCTGGATTTTCGCGCTGTGACCTGTGCCTCGGCCGGCGCGATGAACGCCGCCGCCCTGATAACCGGACTGGAGGCTGGCGGTTTCGAAGGCGCTCGGAAGGCGCTGGACAAGCTGTGGCGTGAGATCAATCTGTCGGGCGGTCGGAATATCTTTGGCGACAGTTCGATCTGGAGCGCGACCTTTAGCCCGGCCTGGATGAAGGACACGCCCCTGTGGCGGTCGGCTGAAAGTCTGGCGATGACGATGTCGCCGTATCAATTCAATCCTTTCAACCTGAATCCTCTGCGCCGGGTTCTGGACACGGTGGTCGACTTCGAGGCGGTCCGGGGATCAGCCATCCAGCTGTTCGTAGCGACCACGGCGGTCAACCGGGGCCGGGTCCGCCTGTTCAACAATGCCGAACTGACGGTGGATGTGCTGCTGGCCTCGGCTTGTCTGCCGCACCTGTTCCAGGCGGTCGAAATTGACGGGGAGCCCTACTGGGACGGGGGCTATCTGGCCAATCCGCCGCTGTGGCCGCTGTTCTATGCCTCGACACCTGACGACATCCTGCTGCTGCCCCTCAATCCGTTTCAGCGGGACGAGACGCCCCGCGACGCCGACGTGATCATGGATCGCCTGAACGAGATCGTCTTCAACGCCCCGCTGGTCGCCGAACTGCGGGCCGTCGCCTTCGTCCAGGACCTGATCGAGGCCGGGCGGCTGAACCAGACCGGCGACGACGGCTATCGCAAGCTGCGGATGCACGCCATCGAGGCCGACACCCACCTGTCGGACCTGCCGCTCCGGTCGAAATTCGACACGGAATGGACCTTCCTCAACCGGCTCAAGGACAAGGGTGGGGCTGCTGCTGAGATTTGGCTATCCGACTGTCTGGCCCACGTCGGCAACACGCCCAGTATCGATCTGAAGGCCCGCTTCCTCTAGCCGACGAACCCTGCGGCGCGGCGCAGGCGGTCATTGACGGCCTCGCCCAGACCTGAGTCGGGTATCGGCGCCACGGCGATCCCGGTTGGATGCTCACGGTCGGCCTCGCGCAACAGACGGAACAGGCGAGCGGCGGCCTCGGTCAGGTCGCCCGTGGAACTGAGGCTCCAGCGAGGGTCACCGACGCCTGGGCCGAAGCCCAGCAAAATCTCGCCCGGGCCGGCATCTGTGGCCTCGATCCGGACGGGTGCGTCCGGCGCATAATGCAGGGTCAATCGCCCGGGGGACCGGTGCCCCTCCCCGGCATCGCCCTCCAGCGGGCCGACCACGGCCTCAAGCTCTGCTCGCGTCACGCTTCCCGGGCGCAACAACCGCGGTCGATCCCCCAGCAGCGAGACGACGGTGCTCTCCAGCCCGACCTCACAGTCGCCGCCGTCCAGCGCAACCGAGGTCGCTGCGCCGGTCTCGTCCACGGCATCGGCAAAGGTCGTGGGACTGGGCCGGCCTGAGCGATTTGCCGAGGGGGCCACCACGGGGCCGCCAAAGCCCTCGATCACCGCACGGGCCAGCGGATGCCCGGGCACCCGCACCGCGACACTGTCCAGCCCTGCCCGTGCCAGATCACAGACCGGACCGTCCGGCCGGGCCTGCAACACCAGCGTCAGCGGTCCGGGCCAGAACCGGGCGGCGAGAGCCTCTGCGAACGGTGTCATCACGCCCACCTGCGCGGCCGCCTCGATGCTGTCGACATGGGCGATCAGTGGGTTGAAGCGCGGCCGCCCCTTGGCAGCAAAGATCCTCGCCACGGCTTCGGCATTGCCGGCGTCGGCGGCCAGCCCATAGACCGTCTCGGTCGGCAGGATGACGAGATCACCACGGCGGAGCGCCGTCGCGGCATCCGGGATCGTCTGGCTCACGGGCGGCGCGGAATGAAGGGCAGCATCCGGTGCAACACATTGTCACGGTCGACGAAGTGGTGCTTGAGCGCCCCCAGTATGTGCAGGGCCAGCAGCACGTACAGCAGCTTGGCCCCCATTTCGTGCGCATCCATGAACTGGCCCGCAACCTCGCGCCCGCCAGAGATCGGCAGCAGCGGCCAATCGAACAGGCCGAACCACGCGATGTCCCGCCCCGCCGCCGACGATGCGGCCCAACCGCCCAGCGGCATGCCGATCAGCACGGCGTAGAACAGCACATGGGTCCCACGAGCCAGAAGTCGTTGCCAGCGGGGCATTTCGGCAGGCAGCGGAATGGCCGGATTGGCGATCCGCCATCCCAGCCGCGCCAGGGTCAGGACCAGAATCGAAAGCCCCACCGACTTGTGAAGGCCCATCCACGGCCCGCCCTCGGTCGCATCATGCACCATGATCAGCGCGATCTGACCGATTACCATGACGGCGATCAGCCAGTGGAGGATCAGCGACACCTGCGAGTATCGATTCCGGGGCTCAGCCATGACTTTCCTTCCGTGACGGCAGTGGACCAAACTTGGCAAATCCGGCGTTCGCAGCCAAGTGTCTTGGAAACCGCATCACCACCCCCCGATCGAGGGAATCTGTATGAGCTACCACGCCCCCATTCGTGATCTGGGCTTCACGCTGAAGCATGTCCTCGGCCTGGAAGAGCTTCAGGCCACCGGCGCCTACCCGGACCTCGATGCCGATCTGGTCGACGCCGTGCTGGAAGCCGCCGGACAGGTGTCCGAGGGCACACTGGCACCCCTGAACGTGTCCGGCGACCGCGCCGGCGCACGCCTTGAGGGCGACGGGGTGATTCCCGCCCCGGGCTTTGGCGAGGCGTATCGCACCTTCGTCGAGGGCGGCTGGATGGGGCTGGCCGCGCCGGTCGCCCATGGCGGTCAGGGCCTGCCCAAGGCGCTCGAGCTGGCGGCCTATGAACCGGTGCATTCGGCCAATATGGCCTTCGGCCTTTGCCCCATGCTGTCACTGGCGGCGATCGAGGCACTGGAGGCCCACGGCACCGAGGCGCAGAAGGAGACCTATCTGACCCGGCTGATCTCGGGCGAATGGACCGGCGCCATGGTGCTGACCGAGCCCAATGCCGGTTCGGACCTCGGGGCCCTGACGGCGACCGCCGCGCCGAACGGGGATGGCACGTACAGCCTGACGGGCCAGAAGATCTTCATCACCTGGGGCGACCACGACATGACGGACAACATCGTCCACATGGTGCTGGCCCGCCTGCCCGATGCCCCGCCGGGCCCGAAGGGCATCAGTCTGTTCCTCGCCCCCAAATACCTCGTGAACGACGACGGCTCGCCGGGCGAGCGCAATGCCTTCCGGCCCGTGGGGGTGGAGCACAAGCTGGGCATCCATGCCTCTCCGACCTGCGTCATGGCCTATGAAGGCGCGACCGCAGAGCTGGTCGGGCGGCCCAATGAGGGGCTGGCCCACATGTTCGTCATGATGAATGCCGCCCGCGTCGCCGTGGGGGTCGAGGGTGTGGGCATCGCCGAGCGTGCCTACCAGCACGCGCTGGCCTATGCATCGGATCGACGGCAGGGCCGTTCGGTCTGGACCGGCGAGGCCTCGGCCCCGATCCTTGACCACCCCGATGTTCGCCGCAGCCTGTCGGTGATGAAGGCGAAGGTTGCCGCCGGTCGCGCCATCTGTCTGGCCACCGGCATGGCGGCCGATCTGGCCCGCAATTCGGCCGACGCCGACGTGGCCCGGCACTGGAAAGGCCGCGAGGACCTGCTGACCCCGATCGCCAAGGCGTGGTCGACCGACATGGGTGTCGAGGTCGCCTCCATGGGTGTGCAGATCCACGGCGGCATGGGCTTCATCGAGGAAACCGGTGCGGCCCAATACTATCGCGATGCCCGCATCGCCCCGATCTATGAGGGCACCAACGGCATCCAGGCCATGGACCTCGTCGGTCGCAAGCTGTCGCAGGACGGCGGCGCCGCGGCGCGCCTGCTGATCGAGGAGATGAAGACGGTGCTGACGCCGCTGGCTGCCCACTATGACGGCAAGCCGGTCGAGCGGATGGCCAATGCCCTGTCGGCGGTCGAGGATGCGACGCTCTGGCTGCTGGACCGCAAGGCGGCCGAGGACGGCACCGCTGACGTGCTGGCCGCGGCGGACGCCTATCTCAAGCTGATGGGGGATGTGATCGGGGGCTGGTTCCTGGCACGGGGTGCCCTGGCGGCCCAGGCGCTGAAAGCCAGTGGCGAGGGCGACGCTGAATGGCTGGACGGCCGCATCGCGCTCTACGAGGTCTATGCCGCCAATGTGCTGGGCCATGTGTCCAGCCGGTTGGCTGCGATCGGTCAGGGCGGCGACCTGCTGCTCCGGATGACCCCGGCGGTGCTGGCGCCCTGACCCCTTCATGGCCGTTTGTTCATTTGACGCCTTTGCGCGGCGCCGACCATGGTGCCGGCTGCTGATTTCCGTCCCTTGCTGGAGCCTGTCATGAACCGTCGGCAGATGATCGCGTCCACCGCCGCCACCGCCCTTGCGGCCGCCGCCTCCCCGACCCTTGCCCGCCCTGCGAAAGGCTCCCTGCCCGACATGCCCGTGCCCCCCGTCGCCAAGAAAATCCCGGTCACCATCGAACAGCTGGGCCGCGTCCGCGTGGACGAATATCAGTGGATGAAGGACGACAACTGGCAGGCGGTACTGCGCGATCCGACCCTGATCAAGGCGGACGTCAAGGAACACCTCGACGCCGAAAACGCCTACCGCGAGGCTATGATGGCCTCGACCAAACCGCTTCAGGCCACGATGTTCGAGGAGATGAAGGGGCGTATCAAACAGGACGACAGCTCGGTCCCGTCTCCCGACGGCCCGTGGGAGTACTACACCGAGTACAAGACCGGCGATCAGCATCCCCGCTACATGCGTGTCGAGCGCCAGGGAACGTGGATCGAGAACGGTCAGCCGGTTACCCGGAATTTCGTCGTCGCGCCGACGCCGCAGCTTCTGCTGGATGCCAACGTTCTGGCCGAGGGCAAGGCCTATTCCGACGTCGGCGACATCGCCTGGACCCCTGACCACAGCCTGTTTGGCTACTCCGAAGATGCGCAGGGGTCCGAGGTCTACCGTATTTACGTTAAGGACCTGGCGACCGGCGAGCTGCTGGGCGAGCCGATCGAATCGGCCTCGGGCGGTCTGACCTTCTCGCCCGACAGCCAGTGGATCTTCTGGACCAACCGCAACGACAACGGTCGCCCAGACAAGATCTTCCGCCGCCCGGCCCGCGGCGGTGCCATCACCCTGGTTTATGAGGAAGAGGACGAGGGCATGTTCATCGGGGTCGGGCGCACGTCCGATGACCGCTTCATGATCATCGGCATCGGTGATCAGGAGACCTCCGAGACCCGCTATATTCCGGCCGACGACATCACCGGCACACCCCGCGTGTTGGAGCCCCGTCAGGTGGCCCGCAAGTACGACGCCGACCACTGGGGCGACCGCTGGGTCATCCACACCAATGCCGACGACTCGATCGACTTCAAGGTCTGCGAGGCGCCTACCGCCACGCCGGGCAAGGCGCACTGGCGGGACCTGATCCCCCACACCCCGGGCCGCTACATCGAAGGCATTTCGCTGGTGAAGGGCTTCATCGCCCGTCAGGAACGCGCCGATGCCAACACCCGGATCGTCATTCGCGACCGCGCAGGCGCCGAACACGAGATCGCCGTCGACGAGCCCGCCTACGCCCTGAACCTCGGCGGCGCGTCCGAGTTCGACACAACGGTGATGCGTTACACCTACAACTCGCCGTCCACCCCGACCTCGACCTACGACTATGACCTCGCGACGCGCGAACGGACCCTGCGCAAGGTTCAGGAGGTCCCCTCGGGTCACAACCCGGATGACTATGTGGTCGAGCGGCTGAACGCCCCGACCAGCGATGGCCAGCGGGTGCCCGTCACCATCCTGCGCCGCAAGACGACGCCGGTGAATGGCTCGGCCCCGCTGCTGCTGTATGGCTATGGCTCCTACGGCATCCCCATGTCGGCCAGCTTCTCGACCAATCGCCTGTCGCTGGTGGACCGGGGCTGGATCTATGCCATCGCCCACATCCGGGGCGGCTCGGACAAGGGCTGGGGCTGGTTCCTCGACGCCCGTCGCTTCACCAAGAAGAACACCTTCACCGACTTCATCGCCTCTGCCGAACACCTGATCTCGACCGGCCACGGCAAGGCCGGACACATCGTGGCCCAGGGCGGCTCGGCGGGCGGACTGCTGATGGGCGCCGTCAACAACATGCGGCCCGACCTGTGGGCCGGGGTAATCGGCCAGGTGCCCTTCGTGGATGTGGTCAACACCATGAGCGACGTCAGCCTGCCGCTGACCCCGCCCGAATGGCCCGAGTGGGGTAATCCGCTCGAGGATGCCGAGGCCTATGACTACATCGCCAGCTACAGCCCCTATGACAACATCGAGGCCAAGGCCTATCCGGCGGTGCTGGCGACCGGCGGCCTTTCAGACCCGCGCGTGACCTATTGGGAGCCGGAGAAGTGGGTCGCCCGCCTGCGCCCCGCGACCACCTCGGGCAAGCCCGTTCTTCTCAAGATCAATATGGAGGCCGGCCACGCCGGGTCCTCGGGCCGCTTCGACTATCTGAAGGAAGTCGCCCACGACTATGCCTTCGCCATCTGGGCCATCGACAAGGGCTGGGAGCGGGCCTGACAATCCGCCGCCTCGACCTGACAGCCGGACGGCGCTAGAAACAGCGCATGGCGATCCTTCGCGTCCTGTCCATCCTGGTTGGCGTCCTTGCGGTGCTGGCACTGGGGTCCGTCCCGGCCCCGGCCAAGGCGGACGCCATGCCCTGCCATGAGCAAGGCATGCAGACGACGGACATGGCGATGCCGTCATCGCCCGACACTCCCGCGCCGTCGAAGCCGGTCGGGATGGCCATGGCCTGCTGTGTCATGTGCGTGGTCTCGCCGCTTCAGGAAGCCGCCACGCCTGCATTGGCGCCCCTCCCCACCTCGACGCCTGTGATCCGGGCGGGCCGGGGCATGACCGGTCTGGCCCCTGCCCCCGCATCGCCCCCGCCCCGGCGCCCTGCCTCACTCTGAAAGCCGCGCCGGGTTCGCCCGGCATTCCGATACCTTTCAAGAGGAGGGCCTTATGGCTGTCCGATACCTTGCCGCCCTGATGTGCGGCACCTGCCTGACCGTGGCCGCCCCTGCCGCCCTGGCCCAGGACCCGCATGACCACCACCCCGCTCCAGACACCCATGAGGGGCATGACATGAGCGCCGACATGCAGCCGGCAGATCCCCACGCCGGTCACGCCATGCAGATGACCAGCGTGCTGGGCGCCTGGCCCATGACACGCGACGCCTCCGGCACCAGCTGGCAACCCGACACCTCGGAGCATGGCGGCATCCACTGGGGCGAAGGAAACTGGTCCTTTATGGCCCACGCGACCTTCGACCTGGTCCATTCGGATCAGGGAGGGTCACGCGGCGACGACAAGACCTTCCTTGCCGGCATGATCATGGTATCGGCCCGTCGCGACTTTGCCGACGGCTCGACCCTCAATCTCAGGGGTATGATCAGTCCCGACCCGCTAATGGGCAAGGATGGCTACCCGCTGCTCCTCGCGGCCGGGGAAACGGCGGATGGCGCCACGCCACTGGTGGACCGCCAGCACCCGCATGACCTGTTCATGGAACTGTCGGCCTCCTACGCCCGCCCGGTCACGGATCGCGACAGCGTGTTCGTCTATCTGGGCCTGCCCGGTGAGCCGGCCTTCGGTCCTCCGGCCTTCATGCACCGCATGAGCGCCATGGCCAGTCCTGAGGCGCCGATCACCCATCACTGGCTGGATTCAACCCACATCACCTTCGGCGTGGCTACGGTGGGCTGGGTCCGGGACGGCTTCAAGCTGGAGACCTCGGCCTTCCGGGGTCGCGAGCCCGATCAGGACCGCTACGACATCGAAAGCCCCGACCTAGACAGCTGGTCGGCGCGCGCGTCGTGGAATCCTTCGCCGGAATGGTCCCTGCAGGTCTCGTGGGCTGATGTGACAGCCCCCGAACAGCTCGAACCCGACGAGGACGAGACCCGCATGTCGGCCAGCGCCATCCACACGCACCGGATTGGCGACGCCGGCTGGTGGTCCACGACCCTGGCCTGGGGCGCCAAGACCAACGACCACGATGAAACGAAGAACGCCTGGGCACTGGAAAGCGCGCTCAGCCCCGACGACCGCTGGACCCTGTTCGGCCGGTACGAGCGGATCGAGACCGACGAGCTGGTGCCTGGTCATGGCGGTGGACACGGAGACCTCTACACCGTGTCCAAGGTGTCGGTCGGGGCGGTCCGTGAATGGGAAGTGCGGCCCAATGTGCGCTTCGGTGTCGGGGCTCTCTACTCCATGAACAGCGTCCCCGCGGCGCTGGACACCGAGTACGGCCCGGATCCCGACGGCAGTATGGTGTTCGTGCGGCTGCGGCTGAACTGAGGTTGGACCCGGGTCGCTCACCAGTGGCCCGGGCTCGCCCCTAATGCGGGGCGATGTCCCCCGGCGGCGTACGTAGCCAGGGGGCCAGTTTCAGGCGTCGCGGCGGGCACGAGATATCCCCCGCCGTGCGGAACCGGCAGGCAAAATCGACCACGTCGCGCAGGGTGGTTTCGTCGAACGGCTTGCAGATAACGCCCAGCGCGCCAGCAAAGCCCTCGGGGATCTGCTCGGGATTGGCGGTCATGAAGACGACGGCGACGCCGTGGCGCTCGACCAACTCATGGGCCACTCTCGGCCCCGTCAGTCCGTCCAGAAGGTTCACATCGACAAGCGCCAGGTCGGGCTCGTGGCGCCTCGCGAGCATCAGGGCGCTGGCCTGATCCATAGCCAACCCCACGACTTCGCAACCGCAGTCGGCCAGCATCAGCTCCAGCTCCATAGCCAGAATGGGCTGGTCCTCGACGACCAGAACCTTGATGTCTTTGGGCAGGTTAAGGTTCAACAGCACTACCAAGCACCGCTGAACAGGGCGGTGTCACAGACCAAAGACCGCAACTGTCCGATTGCGTACACTTCGAACGCACCTGTATCGGATTGGTTCGACCTTTGCTATTCACCCGGTCGGGGCGTGTCTTTCAGGTATCAAATGGGCGTATCAGCAATCGATCCGCTTGACGGGGCCCACCCGGCGTCGACGCGCGAACTGAGGCTCATCCAGACGCTCATATCTATCCGCCTGCGCGGCGTGACCGACCCCGAGGGGCGTCGGCACATGAACTGGGTCAGCGACCTGGTCAGCGCCATGAGCCTCATGGTCGAGCGGGGCGCGCGCCCCGGTTCCACGGACTTCGGCACCTATCTGGAAGAGACCCTCAGCTTCTGGAGGAGGCTGTGCGAGTCGCGTGGATTGAAACTGTCGGTGAACGGAGATGTTCCCGCCTTGCCGGACACTCTGCACCTGCCGCTGGCCATCGTCCTGCACGAGATCATGGGCGAGGTGGTCCGCCACTATGAGCCGGGTGCCGTCGGTCAGGCAGCCGCCGTGGCCTTTGCGGCTTCGGCAACCGATATCAGCATGGTGGTCAGCGCGACGACACCGGCCGGAGACGATACCGTCCACGCCGAGAGCATGGCCCTGGTCAAGGGACTCGTCGCCCTGCTGGGCGGTGAGGCTACCTGCTCAGAGCCGCAAAGGGCCGGGCTGACCGTGAAGGTTCACCTGCCCCTCGCGGCGCGCCAGCTGCAGTAGGCCCCTACTGGCTCTGCGAAGCGACCTGCCAGGCTCTGGTTGCGAACTGCTGGGCGCTGTTGAACACGCCGGCACGCGACGAATCGCTGACGCAGACCTCGCGACGGACATCGCCCATGATCGTCCTTTCGGCCAGCGCGGTCCACGACCCGTCGCCGACGAAGTCCTCGACCACTGTCTGGCCGCGTCGGTCATAGAACTTGGAGCGGAGGGTGGCATAGCGCAGCTGCGAGCAGTCCATGTCGATGGTCGAGACGGCGTAGTCGAACGGAACGGCGCCGGACTGCAGGGAGACCATGGCGAAGGTCACCTCGCGGCGGCTGCCATTGATGTCAATCGAGCTCCAGTCGACCGCAGCCACAGCCGACTCGTTGGACGAAACCGCTTCCCAGCTCTGGGCCAGGGCGGGGGTTGCCCCCATGACCGCTAGCGTCGCTGCAATACCGATGGATTTGAACATGTTGGCCTCTCCCAATGAGGAGCTCAGCTTGCCTCAGGGCGGGCGGGCCGTCGAGCGCGGCATCCTGACCAAATCTGATGGAGGCGGGCCCGGGGGCGGTGGCTGGGGAACTAGGACTCGAACCTAGAATGACGGTACCAAAAACCGTAGTGTTACCATTACACCATTCCCCAGCAGGGCCGGTGCGTCGCGGGCGGGGCCGCGAGAGGCGCCGAGATACGCCAAGGCTGCGAGCGATGCAACACCCCGTTTTCGCTTCTTTTGCGGCGGTTTCCACCTCGCTGAGAAATAGCCGCGATCCCGGCTTGCGGGCGGTGTCCGGCCTCGGTATAAGCCCCCTCCTCAAGTCGGAGTGTGGCTCAGCCTGGTAGAGCACTGCGTTCGGGACGCAGGGGTCGGAGGTTCGAATCCTCTCACTCCGACCATTTCTTTTCAGCGCGGCCCGGGCGCTGATCGGGGGCTTTCCGGCCCCTCCCCCCCCTCCCTACTCCTTAAATCTGCCAGCCACCTCGGCGAGGTGTCGTCCCACGGCCTCGATCGGCCGCTCGCCCAGGGCCTTGCGCCGCGCCAGCAGGTCGGGCGAGCCCGCGTCATAGTCGGCCATCAGCGTCTTTACGAAGGCGCCCGAGCGGACCCCGGCCAGCACCTCGTCCATGGCGGCCCTTGACGCCTCGCCCAGCACGCGCGGCCCGGTCAGATAGGCGCCGTACTCCGCCGTGTTCGAAATCCGGCCGAAGGCCCCGGCGATTCCCTTTTCAAACATCAGATCGGTGACCAGCTTCAGCTCATAGAAGCATTCGAACCAGGCGACCTCGGGCGGATAGCCGGCCTCGACCAGCTTCATGAAGGCGCCGTCGACCAGATCCTTGACCCCGCCGCACAGTACCACCTGTTCGCCGAACAGGTCGCTCTCGCATTCGGCCGCAAAGGTGGTCTCAAGAATGCCCTTCCGGCCACAGCCCAGCGCCGCCGCATAGGACAGGCCGAGCGCATGGGCCCCGCCGGACGCATCCTGATGCACGCCGAACAGGCAGAAGACCCCCTGCCCCTCTTCATACAGGTCGCGGATGCGCGGCCCGATTCCCTTGGGCGAGGCCAGGATCACGTCGAGGTCGGCGCGCGGCTGGACCAGCCCGAACCGCACCGACAGGCCATGGGCGAAAATCAGGGCCGCCCCCGGCTTGATGGCGGGCTCGATCTCGTCGGCCCACAGATCGCGGTGGGCTTCATCCGAGACCATGATGGCCACGATATCGGCACCGGCCGTGGCCTCGCCGGCGGTCCGGACCTCGAATCCGTCCGCCTCGGCCACCGCGCGGGTCTTCGAGCCGGCCTTCAGGCCCACGACGATGTCGGTGACCCCCGAATCGCGCAGGTTCAGCGCATGGGTGCGCCCCTGGCTGCCATAGCCGATCACGGCGACGCGCTTGCCGCGGATGATCGAAAGGTCACAGTCACGGTCGTGGAAAACGGGCAGCGGGGAGGATAGGGTCTGGTTCATGACCCAAGACATAGCCCCTTCTGACGTGATCGCCTTCTGGAAAGCCGCCGGACCCGAGAAATGGTTCGCCAAGGACGAGGCCTTCGATGCCGCGTTCAAGGACCGGCTTCTGGACGCCCACATGGCCGCCGCGCGGCGCGAGCTGGACGGGTGGATGGCGACGGCAGAAGGGGCGCTGGCGCTGATCATCCTGCTGGACCAGCTGCCCCGGAATGCCTTTCGCGACACGGCGCACCAATTCGCCACCGATCCTCTGGCGCTGGGTCAGGCGAATGAGGCGGTGGCCCACGGGCATCTGGAGCGGACCGAGCCGGGCCTGCGGAAATTCCTGCTGCTGCCGTTCGAGCATTCCGAGCGACTGGAGGACCAGGACCGGTTCATGGCCCTGATCGGCGATGACCCCGAGGACCGCAAATGGGGCGAGATCCACCGGAACATCATCGCCCGCTTTGGCCGCTTTCCGCACCGCAACGCCGCGCTGGGACGGGAGACGACCGCCGAGGAGCAGGCGTTTCTGGATGAGGGCGGGTTTGGCGGGTGAGAAATACCGTCTGGATGGTCTGAAAGGTCTGAACCGCGGCTACCGAAAGCACCATCTGAACCGTCTGAATAGTCTGAATAGGCCTTCCTCCAACAAGGTGGCCCCTTCTCCCGGTGGGAGAAGGTGGCGCGCGAGCGCCGGATGAGGGTTGGCGGTGTATGTCGGCGCAAGCCGTGGCAGGGGCGGTGCGACGGATCACGCCGAAGGAAGCCGTTCGACCTCACCCCCAACCCCCTCTCAGGCTCCGCGCTGCCCTTCGGGTCCAAACGGGAGAGGGGACAAATAGACACCGTCTGAATAGTCTGAACCGTCTGAAATGCGGGCACCTCCATCGGCCAGGCAGTCGGCAACCGGACAGTATGGGCGCGGCGGGGACCAGGTCGGGAACAACGGTTCGGGAAGCGGCGAGGGTGTTGAAGGGATTGGGTATTCGGGGGCCAGCTATCGCAGTTCCCGTCTCCTCCCCATCAAGATGGGGAGGTGGCGCGGCGCGCCAGCGCCATGACGGAGGGGTTCTTGAGGGCACGCGCGGCAAAAAACCCCTCCACCGCTCCGCGGTCCCCCTCCCCACCGCTACGCGGCAGGGAGGAGACGGAGACCGGACTGAGTCCACAGGCGGGTGGGCAAGCTATCCACCGCCGCGCATTGGCGTTTCGCGAATCAGCGGCAAAGTGGGGGGGATGAACGCGCTCGCCCCGATCCTGACCGACCAAGCCGGACCGGCGGTGGATCCCGCGCATCCCGAGTATCAGTATCTGAACCTGCTGCGGGACATTCTGGACAATGGCGCGCGGCGCGGCGACCGGACGGGCACGGGGACGCTCGGTGTATTCGGGCGGCAGATCCGGTTTGATCTGTCGAAGGGGTTTCCCCTGCTGACCACCAAGAAGCTGCACACCCGGTCGATCATCGTCGAGCTGCTGTGGTTCCTGCGCGGCGAGACCAATATCCGCTGGCTGAAGGACAATGGCGTCCGCATCTGGGATGAATGGGCCGATGCCGAAGGCGAGCTGGGCCCGGTCTATGGCAAGCAATGGCGCAGCTGGACCGCGCCCGACGGCCGGGTGATCGACCAGATCGAAAAGGTGGTCGAGAGCATCCGCACCAATCCCAACAGCCGCCGGCACATCGTCACGGCCTGGAACCCGGCCGATGTCGACGACATGGCCCTGCCGCCCTGTCACTGCCTGTTCCAGTTCTTCGTCGCCGACGGCAAGCTGAGCTGCCAGCTGTACCAGCGCTCGGCCGATATCTTCCTCGGCGTGCCGTTCAACATCGCCAGCTATGCGCTGCTGACCCTGATGATTGCCCAGACGACGGGGCTGGCGCCCGGCGAATTCGTCCATAGTTTCGGGGATGTGCACCTGTATCTGAACCATGTGGATCAGGCGGAGGAGCAGCTGTCGCGGGCGCCGCGCCCCTTCCCCACCCTGACGCTCGCCCCGCGCGAGGACCTGTTCGCCTATGAGCTGTCCGACGTGACGCTGGAGGGCTACGATCCCTGGCCCCACATCAAGGCTGTGGTCGCGGTGTGATGGACCTCAAGGCCCTGCAGGTCGACGTCCTGCGTATTTCCGACATCTATGCGGCCGAGCACGGGATTGAGCGCGACCGTGACTGGGCGCTGCTGAAGCTGCAGGAGGAGCTGGGCGAGCTGACGTCCGAGCATCTGCGGATGAGCGGACGGGCGCGGGGTGAGGCGGATGCGGGAAAGCTGGGCGATGAGGCCGCCGATGTGCTGGGCATGCTGCTGATCTATTGCGACAGCGCGGGTATCGATCTGGAAGCCGCCATGCAGCGGAAATGGCTGCACTGGCTTGAAAAGGCCCCCGCATGATCCGCCCTCGCCTGTGCCTTGTCGCCGCCCGGGCACGGAATGGCGTGATCGGGATGAAGGGCGATCTGCCCTGGCGGCTGCGCGGCGACCTGCAGCGGTTCAAGGCCATCACCATCGGCAAGCCGTGCCTGATGGGGCGGACGACGTGGGAGAGTTTGCCGCTCAAACCCCTGCCCGGCCGGCTGAACATCGTGCTGACCCGCGACGAGAGCTTCGAGGCGAAGGGCGCGGTGGTCTGTACCAGCCTGTCGGAAGCGCTGGAGATGGCGCGCGAGCAGGCGCGCGAGGACGGGGTCGACGAGATCTGCGTGATCGGCGGGGCGCAGCTGTATGAGGCGGTGATGGACCGGGCCGACCGGCTGTACATCACGGAGGTCGAGGCCGAGCCCGAGGGGGACACCCGTTTTCCGGCCTTTGACGAGGCGGCCTTTGTCGAGGTGGCGTCCGAGGCGCATGATGCGGGCGAGAAAGACGACCACGCCTATGTGTTTCGCACCCTGGACCGGAGAGGCTGACCCTCTCAAATCCGGGTTGCGCGAACTGTAATTTTCCGTCTTGAATCCTGATGTTTCATCTTGGGGGAGAGACAATGCAGCCGGTTCTTCGTCTTGCGATCATCGGGAGCCTGGGCGCTCTCGCGTCAGCCTGCGCCATTCTGGAGCCGTCGGTGATCGACAGCGATTCGATCATCTCCAACTCCAACGCCACCATTCGCGTGGATGTGATGGAGCAGTTGACGGGTGAGCGGTACGACCAGTTCCGGGCGTCGAACTATGGCTCCTATCCGATCTGTGCCCAGGTGGTATTCGACGGCACCTTCTACGCAGGTGGCGGCTACTCCATGGGATCCACCTTCAAGGTTCCGCCCGGCCAGACATTCGATATCGGCTATGTTGACTACCCGGCACGCTACGAAGTGCAGGCTCGCCTCTGGAGCCCGCGGTCGGACGGAGCCTGCGGAACCTACTCAGGATAGAAGTCAGACAGCCGCCACCTAGCTGAGCGTCGCCATCGCCGAGCGTTCGAAATCCTTGAGCTCGTCGTGACGGCCGTCGCGGATCTTCTGCACCCAGTACGGGTCGGCCAGCAGGGCCCGACCGACGGCGACCAGATCGAACTCCTCGCGCTCCAGCCGGGCGATCAGACCGTCCAGTGTAGCGGGCTTTGAGCCCGCGCCGCCGAAGGCCGCGATGAACTCGCCGTCCAGGCCGACCGAGCCGACGGTGATGGTCGGCTTGCCCGTCAGCTTCTTGATCCAGCCGGCGAAATTGAGGTCCGAGCCCTCGAATTCGGGCTCCCAGAAGCGGCGCTGCGAGCCGTGGAAGACGTCGACGCCGGCCTCTGACAGCGGGGTCAGCCACCGGGTCAGTTCGTCGGGGGTGTGGGCATTCTTTGCGGCGAAATCGTGCGACTTCCACTGGGACAGGCGCAGGATCAGGGGCATGTCGGGGCCGATGCCCTCGCGCACTGCCTTGACCACCTCGGCGCCGAAGCGGGCGCGATCGGCGATGGTCGGGCCGCCCCAGCGGTCAGTGCGGTCGTTCAGGCCGCTCCAAAAGAACTGATCGATCAGATAGCCGTGGGCGCCGTGGATCTCGACGGCGTCAAAGCCCAGCTCGCGGGCGGCGCGGGCCGACCGACCGAAGGCGGCGATGGTGTCGGCGATATCCTCCTCTGTCATCGGCTCCAGCTTGCGCTTGCCGGGCGTGGTCATGCCGGACGGGCTGTCGACCTTGCCGAGGGGCTGCCAGTCCTCGCCCTGGCCGCGGGCCGAACCCACGTGCCAGATCTGGGGCGCGATCAGGCCGCCGGCGGCGTGGACCGCGTCCACCACCTTCTTCCATTCGGGCAGGGCCTCGCCGTGGAAGACGGGGACCTTGGCGTCGTTGCGGGCGGCGGGCCGGTCGACGACCGTGCCCTCGGTGATGATCAGACCGACATCCCCCTCTGCGCGGCGACGGTAGTAGCCGGCGACCTCGTCGGTCGGGATGCCACCCGGCGAGAAGGACCGGGTCATGGGCGCCATGACGATGCGGTTGGGCAGTTTCAGCGACTTGATCTGGAAGGGCTGGAACAGGGCATCGACGGACATGGCAGGCTCGCGGTTCAGTGACTGGAACCGTCGATGTGGCGATTGGGGTTGCGTTTGAAAACCCTGCCACGCGGATTTTCTTCAGGCCTTGAGGGTCAGGGCGGCGGCGACGGCCTTGGCGAGCGACGCGAAGGCTTCGGCCACCTCTCCCTCCGCCACGTCGATCAGCAGTGGCGTGCCGGAATCCCCTGCCCGGCGGACGGCGGCGTCCAGCGGGATGTCGGCCAGCAGGGGGATACCCAGCCGCCCGGCCTCGGCTGGGCCGCCGTCGGTGCCGAAGATGTCGCCGCTCATGGTCTGGACCAGGCCGAGCACGGGCGTACCGACCTTGCCGAACAGGGCGCGGGCGCGGCGGGCGTCAGCAAGGGCGACTTCCTGCGGGGTGGTGACGATGATAGCGCCGTCCAATGGCGTCTTCTGGATCAGGCTGAGGTGGACGTCGCCGGTGCCGGGCGGCAGGTCCACGACCAGCACATCGAGGGGCTCGGCCTCTGTGCCCCAGCGGGTCTGGGTCAGCATCTGGGTCAGGGCCTGCGACGCCATCGGCCCGCGCCAGACCATGGCATCCGAAGCCCCGGTCAGGAGACCGACGGACATGGCGGCAAGGCCATGGGCCCGGTGCGGCTCCATCTTGCCGTCGACGTAGTCGGGCTTGCCCGAGATGCCGAGCATGGTCGGCAGGGACGGGCCGTGGACATCGGCGTCGAGGAGGCCGACCCGCAGGCCTCGCTGCGACAGGGCCGCGGCCAGATTGACGGCGACGGTCGACTTGCCCACCCCGCCCTTGCCGCTTCCGACGGCGATCACCCGGCGCACATGGTCAGGACGGTCGGTCGGGACGGGGGCCTTCGGGCGGCCCTGATCCACCGCCTCTTTCGACAGGCCGGCCGTGCGGCGCGCGGGTGCTGACGTCGTCTCGGCGGTCAGGATCACCGAGACGCGGGTGATGCCCGGCAGGGCCTTCAACGCCGCCTCGGCCTGATCACGGAGGGGGGCATAGCAGGCGACCTCGGCCTGATCGACCTCGAGCACAAAGCCCGCGCGGTCCTCGGCCACGACCAGACCCTTGACCTTGCCGCCGTCCATCAGGCCGCCGCCGGTGACCGGATCGGTCAGGCGGTTCAGCAGATCGATGACGGCCTGTCTGTCGGGCACGGCTTGCTCCTTGGCGCGCGAGGGGGTTTACCGGGACTTCTATCCCCCTGACCGCATCGGCGCGAGGTTCCATTTGTCCCAGGGCGAGGCCGCCAGACTGACCCTGATCGGAGGACCGACCGCCTCGGGCAAGTCGGCGCGGGCGCTGGAACTCGCCGAGCGAACCGGGGCGGTGATCATCAATGCCGACAGCCAGCAGCTGTATGCCGGGCTGCGCGTGCTGAGCGCCCGGCCGGATGCGGATGAGGAGGCCCGGGCCGAGCACCGGCTGTACGGCGTGGCGGCGGGCGACGATCCCTGGTCGGTCGGGCGCTGGGTGCGGGCGGTGCAGGACCTTCTCGCGGAACTGGACGGGCGGCCCGCCGTGCTGGTGGGGGGCACGGGCCTGTACTTTACCGCGCTGACCAAGGGGCTGGCCGATATTCCGCCAGTGCCCGACGCGGTGCGGCAGAGCATCGAGGCGGACTATGAGTGGATGGGCGAAGCGGCGTTCCGACGGCGGTTAGCGGACGTAGATCCCGAGGCCGCTGCCCGAATCGAGGACAATGACCGGCAACGATTGATCCGGGCGCTGGCCGTGGCCATCGATTCCGGGCGCGCCCTGTCGGACTGGCAGGCCGACACCCGCCCGATCCTCACCCCCGGCTGTTGGACCGGTGAGCTGATCATTCCCGAGCGCGAGGCGCTGTACGCCGCCTGTGATGCCCGCTGCGCGGTGATGCTGGAGCGTGGTGCACTGGACGAGGTGCAGAGTCTGATGGACAGGGGCTTGCCCCCTGCCCTGCCGGTGATGAAGGCGGTCGGCGTGCGCGAACTGGCCGCCCACCTGCGCGGCGAGACTTCCCGCGCGGTGGCGCTGGACCAGATGCGTCAGGCCACCCGCAACTATGCCAAGCGCCAGCTGACCTGGTTCAGGAACCAGATGCCGGACTGGGAGCGGGTCTGATCGCTAGTCGATCACTTCCATGGTGCCCGGCTCGAACGTCACGCCGTCGAACTCGGGATAGGCCTCACGCAGAATGTTGGCCTGGGCAGGATCGTTGACGTCCATGATGTACCAGACGCCCTCATCCTTGAAGGCGAGGTTGGGCGATACGGCCTTGATCCGGATGCCCTGGGTTTCCATCAGCATGTTGAGGTCGAGGATGACATACTGCCGACTGCCGTCCGGAGTGACAAAGGTCCGGGCCCCCACCCTGTCAATGTCAAAGGCGACGATGGTGACCTGGTTCATCACCTCGTCGACCATCTGGCGGCTGGCCTCAATGGCCTCATCCGCCGTGACGCCAAAGGTGTCTGCGATGGTCTGAAGGACTTTCGGCGGCAGGAATTCGATCATGGCCGAGAACTGACCGGCCTCGACCATGCCGTTCAGCTGATCGATCCGGGCGTCGAGACCCGCACGATCGGCGGCGGACAGGGTGGCTTTCGGAGCGTCCTGGGCCAGGGCAGGCGCGGCGGCGAGACCCGACCCCAGGGTCAGAACCATGGCGATCACGACGAGACGGCTGAACACAGGAACGCTCCTGGAAGATTGCCCCTGTTGATTGCCTCACCCTTTGGCATCTCGCCAGTGCAAACTTGTGACCACGGTCGGTTATTGGTTTTTCATCCCTTCGCCCCTATATTGGGAGGGTCCGGGCTCGCCCGGACTATGGCGATAAAGGCGCTTGTAATAAGCGGACCGGACCCGGGTGCGATTCCCGGCGGCTCCACCATTTTTCCCCCCGCGTTATCGGCGGAAGGTATGGGGCCGACTAGCATCGACGGACGTGTAAAGAAGACTGCTTTCGCTCGTACTGGCCCATCGTCATCGGGCCATTTTCTAACTGCGAACGATAACTTCGCTGGGGAATACGCTGTCGCCGCGTAATGCGGTTCCGGTAATTCCAACCTAAACTCCTGGAGGTTCAGATCTTCAGGCGGGGCCTGTCGGGAGCCTGGCAACAGAATCCCGGCGCTTTCCTGCATTGATGGCGAGACTACCCTTCCGCTGATGGACGCGTGGGGTTATCAGGGTCCGTTCCTCACAGAGGCAGGCATGACCAGCGCGACCCCTCCCGTCGATGAAATGCACTATGAACGCCTGGCCCAGGATGCCCTGCGCGGCGTGATCCGTGCAGCCCTGCAACGCGCGGCCGAGCCCGAGGGCCTGCCCGGAGCGCACCATTTCTACATCACCTTCCAGACCCGGGCGAAGGGTGTGCAGCTGCCGCCCGACGTGGTCGCCAAATATCCGGAAGAGATTACGGTCGTTCTGCAGCACCAGTATGAGAATCTCGAGGTTGAAGACGACCACTTCGGCGTGATGCTGCGCTTTGGCGGCGTGCCCAAGGCCATGACCGTCCCCTATCGCGCCATCACCCGCTTTTTCGACCCGTCGGTGCAGTTCCTGCTGCAGTTCGAGACAGTCGGCGAGGGGATTGTCGAGGACCAGGTAGAGGAAGCCCCGGACGAGCCCACCGCCCCGCCGCCCTCCGCCGGCGACGACGGTCCCAAGGTCGTCTCACTGGACCAGTTCCGGAAAAAATAGCTAAGGTTTGGCGGGCCAGCCGGACGGAGCCCGCCCTTGCCTTCACTCGCTGCCGATGCCCTGCTGATCGCCATCGTTTATGCGATCGCCTTTGCCCTGCTACGCGCCTCCTATCAACGCAGCGGAAGGGTATGGGTGCTCCGCCATTGCATCGTGGTGCCGCATGCCCGCCGTCCCACCCAGCGCACCTGGGTGGAGGGATGGATCGGAGAGGCGGTCATTCTGACCATCGCCGCCGCGGCCAGTCTGATTATCGCCTATTTCACGCCGGACATCTCACTGGTTGGCATTCTGGCGCGGTGGTGGTGGCAAGCCCTGCTGGCGACGATCGTCGTGATCCTTGTCGTGCACCTCTATTCGATGACCGTGATCCGGGCGGCGGTGAAGGACGGTCGCAAGCCGATCTACTGCAAACGGCTGCAGGCCGCCTATGCGACCTACAATTTCTACAGCGTCTGTCTGTTCGGCGTGGGCGCCATGGTCCTGCTGATGCTGGCCGCACAATACCTGACGGACGGCGCCTCCTTCCGGGCCGAGGCCCGCGTGATCTCGGACATCTTTGCCCTTGCGCGGGAGACCGCCCTCTCGGCGCCGTCGCCCGGAGCCACCTCGGCTGACGGCTATGTCGGGGCGATGATCCTGGCAGAGAGCGGCTTCGGCCACATCGCCATGGCCGCCAAGCTTCTGCAGAGCCAGTTCAATCCACTGTTTGTGTTCGCTGGCCTGTTGATCGGCATCAACATGCTGATCAACTTCACACCCCTGAAGCATATGTTTATGGGCGAAGCGGTCGTGATGACCGCCGTCTTCACCTATGGCCCACTCGCCATAATCGGCGCCTTTGCCCTGGCCGTTTACATGGGCTCATACGAGACCCTGCTGGAAGGCGCCCTCGACAATCTCCGTGCATTTACCCCACCCCCCGCCGTCGGCGACTGGGAACTGGCCCAGCGCCATGCGGAAATGGTAGCCGAACTGGCCAATTCGATGAATCTGTTTGGCTTTATCCGGATGATTGCGGGCGAGGGTGGCGGCTTCGCCATTCTGGCCTGGGGTGTCCAGTTCGCCATCGAGAAGATTTCTGACAAGAAGGAGACGGCTGTGCCCCTGCGTCTTCCCAGCGCCCGGTTCCGTCCCAATGCGGGCTAGAGCCGCCCTCACCGCCGCCGTTGTGTTCTGCGCAGGTCTGTTTGTGCTGCATGCCTGTTCGACAACTGTGAAAGACGATACGCCGCGCACCTTCCCCGCGCACCCGGAGTGGCCGCAGTCCATGAACACGATCAGCGTCATCACCTGGAACCTGGGCTACAGCGGGCTGGGACGGGGATCGGACTTCTTTGCGGACGGCGGGCGTTCGTGGCTGCCGCCGGGGCCGGGCACAACCCGCGAGTCTGCTGATGCAATCGCAACCTGGCTTGGTGAAAGCGATGCTGACGTTATCCTGACGCAGGAGAATGCGCGGGCCAGCGTGGTCAACTACTGGACCGATCTGAAAGGCCGCACCGATCGGGCCCTGGCGGACTATCAGGGCATCTTCCATGCAGACTTCCGGACCCGTTATCTGCCGCCTCCGCTTCGGATCAGCAACGGCATGGCCACCTATGCCCGCCGTGGTCTGGTCCGGTCCGAGATCTGGCCCATGCCGAGCGACGGCGACCCCTACGACGGGCTGATCCGGCGACGCTATGGCGCGCTGGCGACCTATATCGACGGCCCCGGAGGATGTTGGGTGGTCGTCAATCTGCACACCGCCGCCTTCGACGAGGGGGGAGCCCTGCGCAAGCGTCAGGTGGCGACTCTGCTGGAACGGGCCGTGGCCGCACACGCCCTGGGGTATCGTGTTGTGATGGGCGGTGACTTCAACCTGAGACTGGTCGCCACGCAGTTCCCTCACACAACGGCAGATGAGTATCTGGGCTGGATTCACGACTTTGATCCTCAAGTCCTGCCGGAGGGCTGGCGTGTGGTCGCTGATGGCGCAACGCCGTCCGTGCGGACGAACCAGCAGGCCTATAAGCCGGGCGAGAACTATACGACGGTTATCGACGGCTTTGTCGTTTCACCGGGTGTGGAAGTGGTCTCCGTGGCAGGCGTCGACATGAATTTCCGCCATTCCGACCATCAGCCGGTGCGCGCACAACTCAGGGCCGGTGAAGGGTTGCCGCAGGCGCCCTGCGAGGCCTGAGGCGACCCTGAGATTCCTGTTTGGCTGCAACGGGTTCACCCGCTTGATATGTTCGCGTTCGCAAGGCACGGTGACCGTCGAGAGGCTTTGACTTCAGTCACAGGAGTGCAGACGAGTGGATCGCAGGGCGTGGGCGTCGGACAGCCGGATGGCGTCCATTGATCCGGGGCAGACCGAGGCCAATTTCGCGGGCCGGAAGCGCGTCGTCGACGGGGTTCTGACACCGTCCGAAGCCACAGCCCCGATCACGCCGGACCAGTATGGCGAGCAGGACTTCATCATCGTCCCGGATTTTCTGAAGCCGGCGGAGTGCGATCGCCTGCTGGAGATGTTCGACCAGGTCCACGGGCTGGTGAAGCACCGCCGGATCGGCATCGATTTCTGGGAGGGCCGGATCGTCTACATGGGTGACGTGGCGGCGCACGACGCCTCGGCAGCAGAGATCATGGGCGGCTTCCAGAAACGGGCCACGGCCATGCTGGGAGAATTCTATGCCCTGACCCGGCCGCTGTGGACCGACACGGTGCAGCTGAACATCTGGGAGCAGGGCTCGTGCCTGCCGCCGCATACCGACAACAGCAACCCCGACGGGACGGCTCACAGTACGCCGTGGCGGGACTTCTCCAGCATCGTTTATCTGAACGACGACTATGAGGGCGGTGAGCTGTATTTTACCGCCAAGGACCGGGTGCTGAAGCCGCAGCGTGGCATGCTGGTCGCGTTCAGCGCGGGCTATCACCACGAGCACGGCGTGCTGAAGGTGACGCAGGGCCGCCGCATCACCATGCCGGCATTCTACACCTTCGACCAACGTAAGGCCGACGGGCACATCTATCCGGAACTGAATGCGCCGAACCCGGCTGTGGCAGCGGCTCCGGCTCCGGTCCAGTCCCTCTCATCCCTGCTCGCCCGGCCTCAGGCCAGCCCGGCGAAGAATCCCCTGTCGATCCTGTCGCCCGGCGGGCAGGCCCCCACCTGGCAGCCCCCCGGCAAATGGCGGCCCCCGGGCTGAAGCCCGACTGAATCAGGTCTGCATGGGTTGACCCCAGGCCCCTCCCCGGGATCAATGGCGGATAACGCTGATTGGGCTGGGGAGCTGCATCATGATCCGTCGTGCCGTCCTGACATTCATCGCCGGATTGTCGCTGGCCGCCTGTGCGACGACCTCCAGCGGTCAGACCTCGGACGCCTCGTTCGACGGATGGGCCGCGTCGATCGTCGCCGCCGACTGGACGACCAGCCGCGGCACGCCGATCCAGGCTTTTGACAATGCGCGGCGCGATCTGGTGGCGGGCTTCCAGGACGTCGGATTTGCCCGGGCGGACATGGTCGACTTCACCCTGCGCCCTGATGTGCCCAATCCGACCTCGGCCGATCAGGCGCTGAGTGCCATCGGGCGTAATGCCGAACAGGCCACGCACGGGTGCTTTCTGTATTTCACCTCGCACGGATCGCCGCGCGGGATCGTGTTTGGCCCGAACCGCCTGATGAGCCCGGATGAGATGGCGCGGCGGATTGATGGCTGGTGCGGCACGCGGCCGACGGTGGTGATCGTCTCGGCCTGTTTTTCGGGTGTGTTCACCGACCGGCTGGCGGCCCCGAACCGGATGATCATGAGCGCCGCGCGACGGGACCGGTCGTCGTTCGGCTGTTCGGAGGACGCGACCTATCCCTATTTCGACGGCTGTATCCTCGAGAGCCTGCCGACCGCGCCGAACTTCCTCGCCCTCGCCGATCAGGCGGCCCTGTGCGTGCAGCGGCGCGAGCGGGAAGAAGGGTTGCGCCCGGCCTCGGAGCCGCAGACCGTCGTCGGCGTCGACATCGCGCGCGACCTGACCACCACCTACGCCTTCCGCCGCTGAGACCGTCTTCCCCGCTTGCCACCCCCCCGCCAAGTGTGGAACATTTGCGGAACATGAAGCGAGGGAGGCTGACATGCTCGAGGGCGGATGTCACTGCGGGGCGGTGCGATACAAGACCGACGGCAAGGTTGAGCATCACGCGCTTTGCCATTGTATCGACTGCAGAAAGTCTGCCGGAGCCCCGGCGGTAAGCTGGTGCCTGGTGCCGACCGACAGCCTGACGATCGCGGGAGAGACCCGGACGTACGCCTCGTCGGAGCATGGCCGGCGGTCCTTCTGCGTCACCTGTGGAACAGGCCTGTTCTATACGAATGAGGTCATCTTCCCCGGCATGACGGATATCCAGGGGGCCACACTGGATAACCCCGAAGCCCTGCCGATCCAGGCCCAGATCCAGACGGCCGAGCGCATCGGCTGGATGGCGACCCTCGATCATATCCCGGCCTTCGAGCGCTATCCGCCGATCGGGCCGGACGCCTGAGCCTTGCCGCTGTCGTGTATCCATTCCAACCTGCCCTGATCTGTGGGGAGGTCTTCATGCTGAAGCGCGTTTTGCCTGTCTTTGCCGTACTGAGTCTGGGGGGATGTGCCTCCGATATGCAGGCGGGTGACCCCTTCGCCGATATGTTCGGCGGCGTTCCTGAAGCGCGGGCGGCACGGGTCGCAGCCGCAGTTGCAGACCACCCTCTCGGTACGGAGCAGAACCCCGTGCGGGTCAATATGCCGGCCGGGCAAAGGAGCTACCTGGGCCGTCTGCGCTGCGCCAATGGAAAGGCCCCGACGTTCCACCGAATCGGGAGTGCCGGCGACGGGCCCTATGGCACCATCATTGACGGGTACCAGGTCGAGTGCCCGGGCTCACAACCAGCCAGCAATGTGATCTTCCTCGACATGTATCACCCCAACCACGTCGAAACCAAAGCCCCGCCGGGGTATACGATCGTCCCTCGAGTCAGGGTCGGGGAAAGACCCGGATGACGATCCGCTCGCGCTCGCCCTCGTGGCGCTGGACCAGCAGGCGGGCGACCTGGGCATCGTCATGGAACAGATAGCCCTTGATGGCGTCCAGGAGGGCCTTGGCCAGATTGTCGAGGTCCATGTGCGGAGGCTCGCCCACATGCTCCATGTCGATCTCGACGACGTGGTCGCCCCATGACGGGCGGGCGCCGCGCCATTCCTTGCGCATGAACTCATAGACCAGCGGCTTGTAGTATTTGGCCTGGGTGGTCAGGCCGTCGATGGTGATCTCGACCCCCTGCCCGGCCTCGCGCGCGCGGACCTTGCCGGTGCCGATCCAGTCCGGACTCACGGGCGGCAGGGGGCAGGCACCTCGCCTACCAGGGTTGCGGCCAGGATCTTGACCGGGGGGGTGAGTTGCTCCTCGGCATCGGCGGGGCTGCGGTGGATCTCGTGGACGACCCCCATACCGGCCGTGACACGGCCAAAGGCGGCAAAGCCCTGCCCGTCCGGATTGCGCGCGCCGCCGTAGTCGAGGCCGGGCGCATCCTCAACCACGATGAAGAAGCTGGAGGTCGCCGTGTCGGGCCCATCGCGCGCCATGGAGATGGTGCCGGCGACGTGGCTGAGTCCGGTGTCGCGCGTGCGCTCCAGTCGCACGGGCGGGTTCAGGTCGTCGTCGGCTCCGCGTGGCGTCGCCCCCTGTATGACGCTGATCGGATTAGGGTTGGCATTGGTTTCCGCGACCACGGTGCGGAAGAAGCTGCCGCCCTCGTAGTGCCCGTCGGTGACGTAGGACAGGAAGTTGCAAACCGTCAGCGGGGCCTTGTCCGTCGCCAGCTCGAGCGAGATGACGCCGCGCTCGGTGACCAGATCGACGCGCACCGGCTCGCCGACCGGCCGGGGTTCGGTCGCACAGGCCGCGAGGGCCATGGCGGCGACCGGAATCAGGGACAGAATTCGCATCAGGTCCTCCGCATGTGAGGGCCGCTTGCCCCCCCGACGCTTCGTGCTACACCCGCGCCCATCCAGGCGCCAAGCCCGATCCCTCTCCGCTGCCGGAAAGCTGTCCATGTCCGATACCCAGAAGCCCCGCGTCGAAACCGATACCTTTGGCCCGATCGATGTGCCCGCCAGCCGCTACTGGGGCGCGCAGGCGCAGCGCAGCCTGGGCAACTTCAAGATCGGCTGGGAAACGCAGCCCCTGCCGGTCGTTCGCGCGCTGGGCATCGTCAAGAAGGCCGCCGCCGAGACCAATATAGCGCTGGGCAAGCTGGATCCGAAACTGGGTCAGGCCATCCTCAAGGCCGCCGATGAGGTGATCGAGGGGAAGCTGAACGACCACTTCCCGCTGGTCGTCTGGCAGACCGGCTCGGGAACCCAGTCCAACATGAACGCCAATGAGGTGATCTCGAACCGCGCCATCGAGATGCTGGGCGGCGAGATGGGCTCCAAGGCTCCCGTTCACCCGAACGACCATGTGAACATGAGCCAGTCGTCGAACGACACCTATCCGACAGCCATGCACATCGCCTGCGCCGAGGAGGTCGTCCACCGCCTGCTGCCCGCCCTGCAGACCCTGCACAACGCCCTGAACGACAAGGCGCAGGCGTGGAGGGAGATCATCAAGATCGGTCGCACCCACACCCAGGACGCCACCCCCATCACCCTGGGGCAGGAGTTCAGCGGCTATACCCAGCAGATCGCCAAGGGCATCGAGCGAATCCAGTCGACCCTGCCCGATCTGATGCAGCTGGCGCAGGGCGGCACGGCCGTCGGCACCGGCCTGTCGGCCCCGGTCGGGTTCGCCGAGGGCGTGGCCGACAAGATCGCCCAGATCACCGGCCTGCCCTTCACCTCTGCCCCGAACAAATTCGAGGCCCTGGCCGCCCACGATGCCATGGTCATGACCCACGGCGCGATCAACACGGTGGCCATGTCGTGCTTCAAGATTGCCAATGACATCCGCTTCCTCGGCTCGGGCCCGCGGTCGGGTCTGGGCGAACTGGCCCTGCCGGAGAACGAGCCCGGCTCGTCGATCATGCCGGGCAAGGTCAATCCGACCCAGTGCGAGGCCCTGACCCAGGTGTGCGCCCACATCCACGGCAACAATGCCGCCATCGGCTTTGCCGGATCGCAGGGGCATTTCGAGCTCAACGTCTACAATCCGATGATGGCCTACAACTTCCTGCAGTCGGTGCGGCTGCTGGCGGATGCGGCGGTCAGCTTCACCGAGAACTGCGTGGTCGGCATCGAGCCGCGCCTGGACAACATCGAACGCGGGCTGAAAAACTCGCTGATGCTGGTGACGCCGCTCAAGGAAAAGTACGGCTATGACCTGGCCGCCAAGGTGGCCAAGACCGCGCACAAGAACGGCACGACCCTGCGCGAGGAAGCCATCGCCCTCGGCATCCCGGGCGAGGACTTCGACGCCATCGTGCGGCCCGAGACGATGATCGCCCCGGGCTGACCGACAACGCCTGCCTAGTCGACCACGGTCGTTTCGGGCCGATCGCCGCCGTCCGACACCTCGCGGTGCCACTGGCCCGAGGAGTCCTCCCAGCTGATGGTGCGGGTCTGGCCACCAACCTGCTGCTCGGCGGCGGCGCGGCGGGCAGCACCGAGCGCGGCGTCATGCGTTTGGAACGTCTCGGAATACGTCTCTCCGACCTGATAGGCCCAGCCGCCGTCGTGCTGGAGGATCTTGTAGATGACTTCGGTCATGACGTGTTCCCGGGTTGATTTGTCTTCAGATAGGCAGAAGGCCCCGCCTGCGAAAGCGGGGCCCTCATCAATCGCTGCGACTGGACGACCTATTGCTTGTCGGTCCAGCGGGCCTTGGCCTCGTCTTCAGTCAGGTTCAGGTGGACATGCTCATCGACGCGGGTCACCCAGTCCATGGGGATCATCCGGTGTTTGAAGCCGGTATCGAAGTCCAGCTTGGCCAGCTCGATCTCATTGCCCTTGACGTGGTCGACGCGGCCGATGCGGCCCCCATCGGAGCCGATGACGTCCATATGTTCCTTGATGGCTTCCAGCATGGTGTTTCTCCCTGTTTGTTGGATGTGATCCATAAACGGGAAGACGCTGGAGGCCGTTGCATACGGCAGCGCTGGAAGGCGCGTCAGGGCTTGTCGCGGATGGTGCGACCCACAGGAGCGAGCGCCAGCTTGGCCAGCTCCAGATCCTTGAGAGCAAAGGGAATGCCGATGATGGTGATGGCCTCGAAGCAGGCCGCGATCAGGTGACTCAGCGCGATGTACCAGCCGGCAAAGATGAACCAGATGACGTTCAGGACCACGCCGACCGGGCCCGCGCCGATGTCGGTTGCGTCCGGCTCGCGCCACACGACCTCTCGCCCGAACGGCCACAGCGTGTAGGCGCCGATCCGCCAGGCCGCGAAGGTCCAGGGCAGGCCGACGATGGTGAGCGCCAGCAGCGCTCCGCCGACGAACCAGCCGATGGCCGAGATCAGGCCGCCGAAGATCAGCCAGAGAACATTGAGAATAAGTCGAATGAGGTCCATGCGCCGATCATAGGGGCGGACGAGGTCGGGGCCGAGTGAATTTCCTGACATCCTGGAGTAGGCTCTGCCCATGGCCGAGATCATCAATCTGAACCGTGCGCGAAAAGCCCGTCAGAAGTCCGCAGCAAAGGCTGTCGCGGAGACGAACCGGGTCCTGCACGGCCGCACCCGGGCAGACCGTGACGCCCGGAAGAGCGAACGCGAGCGCGCGGACCGGCATATCGAGGGTCACAGACGGGAGGACGACCATGACTGACCCCCGCAAGGACAAGCGCGTCCGCCGCGGCCTGATCCCGCTGCTGGTCGCCTTGCGGCTGGAGGCGAAGCGCAAGGCCGCGCGCGAGGGCAAATCCGCGCCGGATGACGAGCACGACGACGACCGTCGCTAGGCTTGGGGCTAGCTGACCTTCGGCGCCCGGATCAGCAGCACCTGGCCGGCCAGCACGAGGGCGAGGCCGAACAGCGCCGTCAGACCGAAGCTGGCCCCCTCGAACAGCACCGACACCAGCATCGCGATCGGCGGGGTCAGGGCCGAGATATAGCTGGCCAGCGCGTAGCCCCGGCTGCGGGCGATGGTGAAATAGATGACGAAGGCCACGACTGACCCCAGCAGCGACAGATAGAGCAGTGAGCCGATGTAGCTGACGGTCGGCTCCAGCCGCCATTCGACCCCCTGCGTCACACCAAAGATCGCCAGCATCGCCGTGCCATAGGCCATGGCCCAGGCGGTGGCTGGCATGACGGCCGACCCTGCCACCTGTCCCTTCCAGGCGAAATAGTTGCCGATCGCCGAGCTGAGCACGGCCAGGCAGGCCATTCCGACCCCGAGCCCTGCGGCGCTCGTCATTTCGCTGCCCAGGATCTCCGAGCCTGACAGGACCGCCACCCCGACCAGACCCAGCGCCGCCCCGCCCCAGGCCAGACGCGACGCCTTTTGCCCGGCGATGAGGCGGAACAGCACCAGATTGATGAAGGCCAGACCGGCGAAGATCACCGCGACCACGGCCGACGGCACCCGCTCTTCCGAGGCGTAGACGAAGCCATAGGAGATGGCGAAGACGAAGGCCCCCTGCCCCAGCGCCGCCAGGTGCTGGACCCGGTTCAGCCGTACGGGACGCCCGGTGGCCAGACAGAAGACGAACAGGGCCAGCGCCGCCAGACCGAACCGCCAGACGATCGAGACGGTCGGCGCGACCGACCCCAGCTGCAGGGTGATCGCATACCAGGTGGTGCCCCAGATGAGGGCGCACACGACAATGCCCGCGATCAGCCAGCGGGTGGCAGCAGGAACGGCAGACGGAGCAGGCACGGGCGAGAACCATTGACGCGGGAGAAGGCCCGGACACTTGCGCCGAATCGCCCGCCATTGCGAGCGCTGCCCGGTGTCTGGCGGTCACATCCGGTTCCATCCGGTTTCAGCCGCGGACTTTTCCTGCAACGCTTGGGGGTCTGGGCCATTAGAGACCCGAACGCGACGCCTCAGAGCGGGGGACAATGGAACATCAGGCACTGGTGCTGGCGGCGATCGGCGTGCTGGGGATCGGCGCGCAATGGATCGCGTGGAAGACCGGTTGGCCGGCGATTGCCCTGATGCTGCTGGCCGGGATCATCGGCGGGCCCGTCACCGGCTTCATCCGTCCCGAGGAGGTCTTCGGTCCCCTGCTGGAGCCGATCATCGCCCTGGCCGTCGCCATCATCCTGTTCGAGGGCGGGCTGAACCTGAATTTCCGCGAACTGCGCCACGCCGAGGGCGCGGTCCACCGGCTGGTCTTTCTGGGGGTGCCGATCGCCTGGGTGCTGGGGGCGCTGGCCTGTTATTATGTCGCCGGACTGATCTCGCCGGTGGCCATCCTGTTCGCGGGTATACTGGTGGTGACCGGGCCGACGGTGATCCTGCCCCTGTTGCGCCAGACCAACCTGGCCCAGAGGCCGCGCGCCATCCTGAAATGGGAAGCGATCGTCAATGACCCGCTGGGTGCCCTGTGCGCGGTCCTGACCTATGAGGTCCTGCACCGGGCCGGTGAAGGCGACACCGTGGTCGGGGTGGTGATGTCGCTGTTGCTGGCTGCTGTGGTCGCCGGGCTGATCGGCTGGGGCGCAGCGCGCGTGGTTTCATGGGCGTTTCCGCGCGGTTATGTGCCTGAGTTTCTGAAGTCCCCGGTTCTCCTGATCACTGTGATCGGCGTCTTCGTCGGCGCCAATATGATCCAGGAGGAGTCCGGGCTGCTGACCGTGACCGTGATGGGCGTGGCGCTCGCCAATATGAAGCTGGCGAGCTTTCGCGACTTCATGCACTTCAAGGAAAACATCACTGTCCTGCTGGTGTCGGGCGTGTTCGTGATGCTGTCGGCCTCGCTGAATCTGGAGGTTCTGCGCCAGTTCGAATGGCGGTTCCTGGCCTTCCTGCTGGTGCTGCTGTTTCTGGTTCGTCCGGCCACCGTCCTGCTCAGTCTCGCCTTCAGTCGTGTGCCGATGCGCGAGCAGATCTTCATCGGCTGGATCGCGCCGCGCGGGATCGTGGCCGTGGCCATCAGCGGCCTGTTTGCGCTGAAGCTGGGGGAGCTGGGCTATGCCGACGGGAGCACACTGGTCACACTGTCGTTCGCCGTGGTGATCGCCACCATCCTCGCCCACAGCTTTACCGCCCGGCTGGCCGCCCGATGGCTCAAGGTCACCGGATCGGGCGACAAGGGCGTGCTGATCGTCGGCACGACGCAGTGGAGTCTGTCGCTGGCGGAACTGCTCAAGTCCCTCAACATCCCGGTGCTGATCGCCGACACCAGCTGGCAGCGTCTGGCGACAGCCCGGCAGCGCGGCATGCCGGTCTTTCACGGCGAGATCCTGTCGGAGGTCACCGAGGATCATGTCGACATGAGCGAGTTCCAGGCCCTGGTCGCGACCACGGACAATGAGGCCTATAACGCCCTGGTCTGCAATGAGCTGGCCCCCGAGGTCGGGCGACATGCGGTGTTCCAGCTGGGCGACACCTCGGACGACAACCCCCGCGCCCTGCCCCCCACCCTGCGCGGCCGGACCCTGTTCGCCTCGGGTCTGGGGGTCGAAGAGATCGCGCGGCGCGAACGGGCGGGCTGGGACTTCCGCAAGACGCGGCTGACCGACAAATACGGTCTGGACGATGCGCGGGCCGACCTGCCGGCCGAGGCGGACCTGCTGGTGCTGGTACGCGACGGGGGCAAGCTGCACTTCTTCAGCCACGCCTCGCGGCCCAAGCCCCAGCCCGGCGACACTGTGGTATCCTACGCCCCGCCGCGAGAACCGGCCAAGGCCAAGGCCAAGAACACCCCGCCCCCGAAAGGAGACGAAGGCATGATCCCGCTTCCTTCGCCGTCAGGCACATGAGAGCTCTCTTCCCCACCCTGCTGGGCGTCGGTCTGATCGTGTCCGCCTGTCAGGACCGGAGCGAGCCGGCTCCCGGGGCCGCCGAACCGCCCGAGCCTCGCATCGAGGTCGAGACGCCGCCCGAGGGCGCCTCCATCATGCGCCCCGAGGTGCTCGCCGAGGCCGAGTCGCCTGCCCCCCTGCCCGACCCCGTTGAGGCCAGGGTCCTGTTTGGACTGGGCGCGACACGCCTGACGGATGAGGCCCGCGCCATGCTGGATGCCCTGATCGCGGGCAAGGCGCTGACGGACGGCCATTGGCACCTGACGCTGACCGGGCGCACCGACGCCAGTGGCGATCTGGAGACGAATGAGCGGGTGGCACGCGAACGCGCCGAAGCGGTCCGCGACTATCTGGTCGACAAGGGGATTACAGCGGACAGGATCGCGATCATCGCAGCGGGCGAGCCCGAGGCAGATCCGGAAACCGCCGCGAGTCCGATGCAGAACCGCCGCGTCGACATCCGGGCCGAGGCCCGTCGCGACGGCGACTAGCCGCGCAGCTTCAGCGACTGGCGCACCTCGGCAGGGACCGACATATAGACATCGGGCGTGCTGATGCCGAGCCGCTGACGGGCCTCGTCCAGCGGACAGGCGAACAGGGCCTCGTAGTCCAGTCCGGGCAGCCACTTGGCTCTCCGGCCCATCCGCCAGGCCTGCCAGACCGCGCGGCGCGCAGGGACGTCGCGGTCCTCGCGCTGGATTTCCCGGGCCGCACCCCAGCCGATGAAGGCGAAGCCGAGACTTCCCGTCTGGCCGTAGGAAAAGGCGACGACACAGGCCTCGCCGAGAGCATCGGTCTCGAACCCGGTCAGCACATGCCAGATGTCGTGCACGTCGCGCAGGCGGCGTGAATACCAGACCGTCGGATGTTCGGCGTCGATCAGTGGAGTGGCCTTGCGCGCCTCGTCGGCCAGACCTTCGGCGGTGAAGCCGCGCGCCTCGCGAAAGGCACGATAGGTCGCGCCGACCGAGCCTCCGGGAAAGCGGGCCAGCCAGTCGGGGTCATCCAGCTTCTGCGCCAGTTCCTCGCGCAGATAAGCCTGACGCCCGCCCTCGAAGGTGCGCAGCAGCTTTTGATAGCCCCGTGTGGTCGAGCGACCGTTGAGGGCCTTCATGATCTCGAACACCTGGGTGGTGTCTTCCTTGTTGCGCACCAGACGTCGGAAGGCCCGGAACGCGGTCAGGGGTCGCAGACGCTCGGCCCGGATCGGATTGAAGCTGTCGATGCCGGGGATATGTGTGACAAGGTCGGTCATGACGGATTCCGGACAGGACGGTTGCTTTAGCATACCCTCAGCCCGTCCGGACGTCACGCCCGATCAGGAGGGGCCGTGCTGAAGAAGAAGTCTGTCCTGTTGGCCGGTCATGCCACCTCGATCGCACTGGAGCCGGAATTCTGGGCCGTGCTTGAGGACGAGGCGAGCAGGCGTGCGCTGAGCGTTGCAGGCCTGCTCAAGGAGATTGACGCCTCGCGCGGCCGTCGGCCATTGGCCTCGGCCTGTCGCATTCGTGCGCTGCACTGGGTTCGCAACGCCCGCCCATGAAAAAAGCAGGCCGCGTGTGGCGACCTGCCTGATCTTTCAGCGACTGAAGTCCTACTCGGCCGGCGCGGGCGTGGGGACGTCCGGAGCCGACACCTCGGGCAGATTCAGGTCGACATCGACGTTCTTGTCCTGGGTGCCCATGCCGCCTGCAAAAACGAAATAGGCGATGATGGCCAGGACGACGACGACCCCGCCGACGATGAATGCCAGACCGGCGTTGCCGCCACCGCCGCCATTGCCACCCGTGTTGTTCGATTGATCGGACATGTCTTCCTCCGGTTAAGCCTGATGACCCAAACGGAGGCGAACGGCACAGGTTCCCGACGCAGACCCATCAGCGCGGCGGCAGGCGGTCCCGGATCTCACCCATGCGGTTGTACATCAGGAACATCAGCAGCCACATCTCGCAGATGAACCGCCAGAACACGAGGTAGATCACGCCCAAAATCGGTGCGAGGAAGAACATGAAGAAGCCCCCGCCGCCTCCATCCGTCAGCGCGCCCATAATGCCGCCCCCGAACATGGCGAGCACCGTGGTGATCAGGATCACGACCAGCCCGATATAGTAGATGATCTTGATCAGGGCACTGCCGATCAGGTGGTCAAATCCCCAGAACCGCTTGATCAGCTCCTGAAATCCGCCGCTCTGCTGCGGTGGTACCGGTGTTCCTTCCATGCTCATGACGAGCCCTCCCTCTGGTTTTTAAGCCCAAGGAGTGTGGGTCACCGACTCAGGGTCTGTCAAAATCGGGGCGCCTTCGCGGTGGCCTTCGGATGCACCGGTTCCTATTATGTTTCGCTCATGTCCGACTCGCTTCCTCTCCCACCCCGTATTTCCGACCTCGCACGCGCCGGCGCGCCGGTACCGGATTATCTCGCAGGCCTGAACCCGGAGCAGCGCGAGGCGGTGGAGACGACCGAAGGCCCCGTCCTGGTGCTGGCGGGGGCCGGCACAGGCAAGACGCGGGTGCTGACCACGCGGCTGGCGCACATCCTGGCGACCGGCAAGGCGCGCCCGTGGGAGCTGCTGGCCGTCACCTTCACCAACAAGGCGGCGCGCGAGATGCGCGAGCGGATTACCCATCTGATCGGGCCGTCGGCCGAGGGGCTGCGCTGGCTGGGAACCTTCCATTCGATCGCGGCCCAGATCCTGCGCCGTCACGCAGAACTGGTTGGCCTGCGCTCCAGCTTCACCATCCTCGACACCGACGATCAGGAACGGCTGCTGAAGCAGCTGATGGAGGCCGAGGGGATCGACACCAAGCGGTGGACGCCCCGGACGCTGGCCGGCCTTGTCGACCACTGGAAGAACCGCGGCTGGACCCCCGCGAAACTGCCGGACACGGAGGATTTCGCCAACGGCAAGGCCAGGTCGCTCTACGCCGCCTATCAGAACCGGCTGAAGACACTGAACGCCTGCGACTTTGGCGACCTCTTGCTTCACAATCTGACGATCCTGTCCGAGCATGCGGATATCGCAGAGGAATACCGCAGACGCTTCCGCTACATCCTGGTCGACGAATATCAGGACACCAATGTCGCCCAGTATCTGTGGCTGAGGCTGCTGACGTCCTCGACCGGCAATGTCTGCTGCGTCGGCGATGACGACCAGTCCATCTATGGCTGGCGCGGCGCCGAGGTGGACAACATCCTGCGCTTTGAGCGCGATTTTCCGGGCGCCAGGATGGTCCGGCTGGAGCGCAACTATCGCTCGACTGGCAATATCCTGGGCGCCGCCTCGGGCCTGATCGCCGGCAACCGCGACCGGCTGGGCAAGACCCTGTGGACCGAGGATGACGGCGGCGACAAGGTCCGGGTGCGGGGCGTCTGGGACGGCGAGGCCGAGGCCCGGTTGATCGCCGACGAGATCGAGACGGCGCGCAAGAGCGGATTGAAATACAAGGATATGTCTGTTCTTGTTCGCGCGTCGTTTCAGATGCGGGCGTTCGAGGAACGGTTCGTCATGCTGGCCATCCCCTATACGGTAATCGGCGGGCCGCGCTTTTTTGAACGGGCCGAAATCCGTGATGCCCACGCCTATCTGCGGCTGATCCAGTCCGAGGACGACGACCTGGCGTTCGAGCGGATCGTCAATGTGCCCAAGCGCGGCATCGGCGACACCTCGGTCCAGAAGATCCTGCATCTGGCCCGCACCGCCGGCATTTCGGCCATGGCGGCCGTCCACCGGCTGATCGCGTCGGACGAACTTCAGGCCCGCACCCGGACCGCGCTGGCCGGGTTCGCCCGCGACCTGCACCGCTGGCGCACCTTGGCCGCCGACCTGCCCCACGGCCAGTTGACCGAAACCGTGCTGGAGGAGAGCGGCTATACCGACATGCAGAAGGCCGACCGGCTGACCGGCCAGACACGGCTGGATAACCTCAAGGAGCTGGTCCAGGCCATGCAGGGGTTCGACACCCTTCAGGCCTGGCTGGAGCATGTGTCGCTCGTGATGGACGTGGAGCGGGCCTCGGGCGACGACTCCGTCCAGATCATGACCCTGCACGGCGCCAAGGGGCTGGAGTTTCCGCTGGTCTTTCTGCCCGGCTGGGAGGAAGGCGTCTTTCCCAGCCAGCGCAGCATCGACGAGAAGGGCGAAAAGGGCCTCGAGGAAGAACGCCGCCTCGCCTATGTCGGCCTGACGCGTGCGCGCCGCGACGCCCGGATCAGCTTTGCCGCCAACCGGCAGGTCTACGGCCGCTGGACCGCCCAGATCCCCAGCCGCTTCGTCGACGAACTGCCGATCGACCACGTCCAGCCGGAAAGCGAGACCGGCTATTACGGGGCCGCGCCCAGCGCCCGTCAGGTCCAGGACCGCTGGTCCGGGGGAACGACCTTTGGCGGAGGCTATGACAGCCCCGGCTGGAAGCGGGCCCAGCAGCGCAGCGCCACCGGCTCGGCCCACCGCAGCCCGCCTATTGAGGGCGTCAGCCGCCGCGTCGAACACCCGACCACCGCGGCCCCCACGGGTCAGTGGAGCCGGGGCGAGCGCGTGTTTCACCAGAAGTTCGGCTATGGTCGCATCCAGGGCGTCGAGGGCAACAAGCTGCGCGTCGCCTTCGACAAGGCCGGCGAGAAGAAGGTCATCGACAGCTTCGTGGAGAAGGCGTGAGGCGACCCTTCTGCAATCCGGGGTAGCACCTTCTGGCTTGCGACCCGGCGCTGTGCGACACTGCCCGGCATGGCGAGCCTCACCCTCAAATTGAGCGATGATGCGCTCCTGCAGCTTGCCGAGGCAGCGCGGGAGGCTGGCGTGTCCCCCGAGCGCATGGCCGAGATGACGCTTGAGGCGTGGGCCCTGAGCCACGAGGGACCGTCAAGCCCGCCTCTGGCGGCTCAGGGGCGGGCCGAACCGGGCCGGGCCTGGGCGGACGCGAGGGAGAACGACAGCGAATCCGACCAGCAAACAACGCCTGGAGATTATGAAGGCCCCTTCGTCGATCTGGACGAAGCTCTGGACGGCTTCAGCACCGAGCTGCACCGTCGGATGACGCGTTAACCCGCTAGAAGGTCGTCCTGAGCCGACGCGCGAATCTGGACCTGATCGCCCAGATCGACTGGCTGGTCGGCTTGTCGCCCTCGGCCGCCCTGCATGCCGAAACCGTCATCCGGACTGGTTTGGAAACTCTGGCCGTCTTCCCGGAGGCCGGTCGATCGATCAATACGGCGGAGCGGAAATGGGCGATCCCGTTCGGACGCGACGGATTCGTCGTCGTTTACAAGATCGAAGCGGACCGGGTGGTCATCGGGCGCATCTTTCACAGCCGCCAGGGCCGGGACTGAGCCCGCTTCCCAAACGCTTCGTTAACGCCGAACGCTCACCTTCCGGGGGTGCGCGCATCACCCAGAGATTCGGGTTCATCCCTGCCCGCGCCGCCCCTGTGGGAACAGGTGGCGGCGGGGTTCGTGGTCATCATGCTGACGGGGGCGCTGATCGGTCCCGTGTTTGCGCCGGATCAGGGCGAGACGCCGATCCTGCGGCTGATCTGGCTGCCGGTCTATGCGGTCACCCTCGGCCTGATCTTCAACCGCCTCGGGCGTATGGCCTCGGCCTGGCCGGCGTGGATCATTCTGGGCTTTCTGACCCTGCTGGCGCTGGCGTCGCGCTACTGGTCCATCGATCCGGCGGTGACCGACCGGCGCGTCATTGCCCTGTTCATGACCAGTGCCTTTGCCGTCTATCTGGGCGTCGCCTTCACAGGTACACACCTGCCGCGCCTGTTGATGCACACGGGGCTGGCGATGGCGGTCGGCAGTGCGGTGATGGTGGTGGCCTTCCCCGCCATCGGTATCCATCAGGCCGAGAATGCCGGCCTCTGGCGCGGCCTCTGGTACGAGAAGAACCAGATGGGCATTGTCATGGTCGCGACGGCCGTGGCCTCGGCCGCCGTGCTGGCCGCCCCTGACCGACACGAACGGACAGTCTGGACCGCCCTGCTGACGCTGGCGCTCAGCATCGGCCTGATGCTGGGCACCCAGTCCAAGACCTCGCTGCTGTGTCTGATGGCCGGGCTGGGAGTCATTGGCGGCCTGTGGGTCATGCGGCGTGGCGGTCCGGTGCTGTCCGTCGCCGCCGTGTGGGGCGGGGTGACCGCTGTCGGCATCGCGGCCTGGGTCTGGACCGACAACTCCGCGCTGATCCTCGAACTGTTGGGCAAGGACCCGACCCTGACGGGGCGGACCGACATCTGGGAAAGCCTGATGCGCCGCGTCGCCGAGCGGCCGTGGACGGGCTTTGGCTACAGCGCCTTCTGGGGCAAGGAGTCGGTGCCCGCCCACTATGTGCGGCTTGAAACCGGCTGGCTGGTGCCGTCGGCTCACAATGGCTGGATCGATCTGCTGGTCCAGGTCGGCTGGCCGGGCGCCATCATGGTCGGCACGGTAATGGCGATCACCTTGTTTGCCCTCGTCATCCGGCTGGGCGGTCAGGGCTTTCGCGAGGGCGGGTTTTCGCTGGCCTATCTGCTGGTGTTTGCCCTGCTGAGCGCCTCCGAAAGCGTGCTGCTCAGCCACGCCAACCTGCCGTGGGCGCTGTTTCTGGCCCTGACGGCGCGGGCGCTGACGCCCGACCCGATGCCGCGACGCCACAGTGCCACGGTTCCGCTTGCCCGACGCCGTCGAGGGGCCTACCTCACCTCCCCTCGAATCGTTCCAAACTGAGGTCATGCCTCCCACCTCCGCGCCATCCCTGTTCGATATGCCCGAGCACGAGCCCAAGCCCGAAAAGCCTGCGGCTGAGCCTGTTCGCGCCGCGGCGGCCTCCGTCGTGGCTCCTGTCGCCGCCAACAAGGCACCTGAGCCGGTGGCAGCCCCGGCGGGCACGGGAGGCTACTCGGCCTCGTCGATCGAGGTTCTGGAAGGCCTGGAGCCGGTCCGCAAACGCCCCGGCATGTATATCGGCGGCACGGATGAGCGCGCCCTGCACCATCTGTTCGCCGAGGTGCTGGATAACGCCATGGACGAGGCCGTGGCCCGCCATGCCAGGCTGATCAGGGTCGAGCTGGACGCCGAAGGATTCCTGTCCGTTCAGGACGACGGCCGCGGTATCCCGGTCGATCCCCATCCCAAGCATCCCGGCAAGTCCGCGCTCGAAGTCGTCATGACCGTGCTGCACTCGGGCGGCAAATTCTCGGGCAAGGCCTATGAGACCTCGGGCGGCCTGCACGGTGTGGGCGTGTCCGTGGTCAACGCCCTGTCGGATCAGCTCGAGGTGACCGTCTGGCGCGACGGCTTTGAGTGGCACCAGAGCTTCTCGCGCGGCCTGCCGCAGGGCGGCCTCGAAAAGCGTCAGCCGTCGAAGAAGCGCGGCACCCTGATCCGCTTCCGGCCGGACGCCGAGATCTTTGGCGCCGGTGCCGCCTTCAAGCCCGCGCGCCTGTTCCGCATGACGCGGTCCAAGGCCTATCTGTTCCGGGGCGTGGAGATTCGCTGGACCTGCGCGCCCGAGCGGATCGTCGATGCGACCCCGGAGACGGCGGTCTTCCACTTCCCCAATGGTCTGGCCGATGCCCTGGTCGAGCGGATCGGCGAGCTGGAAACCGTCACCCCGACCTTCAGCGGCCGCGTCGAGCGCAAAGGTGAGGCCGGGGCCGTCGAATGGGCCGTGACCTGGAGCCCGATCGGCTTTGGCGAGGCCGACGGCTTCGTCCAGTCCTACTGCAACACGGTCGCCACGCCCGACGGCGGCACCCATGAGGCGGGCTTCCGCGCGGCCCTGGTCAAGGGCCTGAAGGCCTATGGCGAGTTGTCGAACGAAAAGCGGGCGTCGATCATCACCGCCGAAGACGTCATCGCCAATGCCGGCGCGCTGATCTCGGTCTTCATCCGCAATCCGGAGTTCCAGGGCCAGACCAAGGACCGGCTGTCGTCGCCCGAGGGCCAGCGGCTGGTTGAGGCCCTGCTGCGCGATCCGTTTGATCACTGGCTGACCGAGAGCCCGAAACAGGCCAACGCCCTGCTGGGCTTTGTCATCGACCGGGCCGAGGACCGGCTGAAACGCCGGAAGGACAAGGAAGTCCAGCGCGCCGCCGCCACCCGCAAGCTGCGCCTGCCCGGCAAGTTGGCCGACTGTACGCGTCAGGCCGCCGAGGGCACGGAACTGTTCATCGTCGAGGGCGACTCGGCCGGCGGCTCGGCCAAACAGGCGCGCGACCGGGCCACCCAGGCGATCCTGCCGCTGCGAGGCAAGATCCTGAACGTCGCCTCGGCCACGGCCGACAAGCTGCGCGCCAATATCGAACTGTCGGATCTGGCGCTGGCGCTGGGCGTCCAGCCGGGCAACCGGTTCAGCCTCTCAGACCTGCGCTATGAGCGGGTCATCATCATGACCGATGCCGACGTGGACGGTGCCCACATCGCGGCCCTGCTGATCACCTATTTTTACCGCGTCATGCCCGAGGTCATCCGTGAGGGTCGGCTGTTCATGGCCCTGCCGCCGCTGTACCGCATCCAGGCGGGCAGCCTGTCGGAATACGCCCGGGACGAGGCCCATCGCGACGAGCTGCTGGCCACCACCTTCAAGGGCCGCAAGACCGAGATCGGGCGTTTCAAGGGTCTGGGCGAGATGATGGCGTCCCAGCTCAAGGAAACCACCATGGATCCGAAGAAGCGGACCTTGGCGCGCGTCACCCTGCCCGAATCCGAGGACGAGATCGCCGATCTGGTCGAGCGGCTGATGGGCAAGAAGGCCGAGCCCCGCTTCGACTTCATCCAGCAGAACGCCCGTTTCGCCCAGGCCGACCTGGACCTGTGACGATCCGTCCCCGAAACGTCATCGAATGGTGATGATCCGGACGCGCGGCGCGGGGCATAAGGCATTCTACTCCCCGTCCTGACAGGTGCTCCCATGTCTCTCCTGCGCCGTGAAGTCCTGGCCTCAGGTATTGCCGGTCTGGCCTTTGCCGGACTGGCCCGTCACGCCCACGCCCGGTCGGAAGAGACCTACATCAATGAGGTCGAAGGCTATGGTCCGCTGAAGACCGACCCGGGCGGGCTGCTGGATCTGCCGGAGGGGTTCACCTACCAGGTCATCTCCCAGAGCGGCGATACGATGGATGACGGCCTGTTCGTGCCGGGCCAGCCGGACGGCATGGGCTGTTTCGACCTCGGTGGCGGACGTGTGGCGCTGGTCCGCAACCACGAGCTGAAGGGCTCCAGCGCCCTGCACCGCAACCTCGGGCCCGGTGGCCTGAATCAGGAGCGCATCAACGGCGTCGACGCGTCGCGCGCATACGATACCTACAAGGACGGGCGCCCGCTCCCGGGCGGCACCACGACGCTGGTCTATGATCTGGAGAGCCGCCGGACGGTGCGCGAATACCTGTCGCTGATCGGCACCTCGACCAACTGCTGCGGCGGCATCACCCCCTGGGGCAGCTGGCTGACCTGCGAGGAAAACGTCGAACTGCCCGAGACCGATGATGTGACCAAGCCGCACGGCTTTGTCTTCGAGGTCCCGGCGACGGCCGAGGGACTGGTCGAGCCTGTGCCGCTCAAGGCCATGGGCCGCTTCGATCACGAGGCGGTCTGCATCGATCCCCGCACAGGCATTGTCTATCTGACCGAGGACATGAACGACGGCCTGTTTTACCGCTTCATCCCCAATGTCGCAGACAGGCTGGCCGAGGGCGGCAAGCTGCAGGCCATGGCGATCCGCGGTCAGGCCGGCGCCGACACCCGCAATCAGGACAGCCGGACCTGGAATGTCGGCGACTGGCTGGAGGTCGACTGGATCGACATGCAGGACGTCGAGTCGCCCAAGGACGACCTGCGTCAGCGCGGCCATGCGGCGGGCGCGGCCCTTGTGGCACGCGGCGAAGGCCTGTGGTGGGGCACAGACGAGCTTTACATGACCGCCACCTCGGGCGGGCCGATCCGCCGCGGTCAGGTCATGCGCCTGCAGCCGAGCGTCGACGGCGGGCCCGACCGGATTCAGCTGTTCGTCGAGAGCACGGACGAGAAGATGGTCAATATGGCCGACAATCTGACCATCGCGCCGTGGGGCGACCTGATCCTGTGCGAGGACAACTATTCCAGCCAGATCCGCAATCACATCAAGGGCGTGACCCCGGACGGCAAGCTCTACACGATCGCGCGCAACGTCTTTACCGGAAACGCGGAGTTCGCCGGCGCCTGCTTCTCGCCGGACGGGCAGGTGCTGTTCGTCAATATCATGTACCCGGGCATGACCCTGGCGATCAGAGGCCCATGGACCTCGGTCCGGCGATAAACCGCCGGGGCCGCGACCGCATCACCAGCCACAGATTGACCGTCGCGGCCGCCAGCACAACGGCGGCCCCGGCCTGGTGCAGCACACCCAGCCAGACGGGCACGGCCTGCATCAGGGTGGCGATGCCCAACCCCGCCTGCATCATCACGACCGCCAGCACCACATAGGCCGAAGCCCCCGCCCCTTCCGCCAGCCTCCAGCGCCAGGCCTGAACCGCATAGACGACCACGGCCAGCATCAGGGCATAGGCGGTCATCCGGTGATTGAACTGGGTCAGGGCCTGATCGTGCAGAAAGGCCAGCGCCCCCTGACCCCAGTCGACCGGCGCCAGAAAGGCCCCGTTCATCAGCGGCCAGTCGGTGTAGACCAGTCCCGCCTTGCCCCCCGCGACCAGCGCCCCCAGCAGGCACTGCACAAACACCAGCCCCAGCAGCAGGCTGGCCCCGAGGGTCCAGCCCGACGGCGACTCGGACCGCTCCGGCCCGTTCAGCGCCTCCAGCCCCGTCCAGATCAGGGCCGAAAAGATCAACAGCGCCAGACCGAGGTGAAAGGCCAGCCGCTCGGGCGCAACATCCACGCGCGCCTCAAGCCCGGACGACACCATCCACCAGCCGACGGCCCCCTGCATCCCGCCCAGCACCAGCAGGATCAGACACCGCCACACCAGCCGGTCCGGCAGGGCCGGCAGGCCCAGACGCCTCAGCCCGGTGACATGACGCGCCGCAAGGAACACCAGAAACGGCAGGCCAAAGGCCAGACCGATCACACGGCCCAGCTGGCGGTGGATCCACTCCCACCAGAAAATGCCCTGGAATTCCGACAGGCTCATCCCCGCATTGACCAGCTGGTACTGGGGAATGGCCTTGTATTTGTCGAAGGCCTCCTGCCAGTCGGCCGCGTTCATCGGCGGGATGGCGCCCATCAGGGGCTTCCATTCGGTGATCGACAGGCCCGAGCCGGTCAGGCGGGTAATGCCGCCCACCACCACCATGGCGAACACCAGTGCCGCCACCAGAAACAGCCACACGGCCGCGGAAACGCTACGCTCGGGCTGACCAAATCGGTTCATTCAAAGCTCGCCACGGGTACACTACAGTGAAAGGCCGATGGACCCGACCTCGATACAGGCGATATGCCTGTCGATGACGGCAAGATCGAGTCGCTTCTGACGGTCATGCCGTCGCACAGGATCGGAGACGGATATGGGCAATCTGGACATCGCGGTGGCCGTCATCCTGACAGCGGCCCTCGCCTTCGGGTTTGATGCCGTCACCGGACGGCGGGGCCTGGCCGCGCCGCTGCTGGTGGCCTTCACGGGGGCCCTGTGCGGCGGCTTTCTGGCCGTGCGGGTGTTTGGCGCGGCGACCATGGATCAGTGGCCGTGGGTCATCTGGTCGGTTGTCGGCGCGGCGCTGGCGCTGGGTGCCCACTTCCTGTTCCGGAATACCCGCTGATGCCCGTGCGCATGCGGCGTCTGGTGGCCATGATCGGTATCCTCGCCTTTCTGGCCTTCTACATCTGGGCGGTGCTGGCGATCCACGCCCTCTTGCCGCGCTCCTTCTGGACCGACCTGATCTTCTATCCGATCGCCGGAATTGCCTGGGGCATCCCCCTGTTCCCCCTGCTGAAGTGGGCCGAGCAGGAACCGCCGCCCCGCTAGCCCGCCTCCTCCGGGAACTTTAAAATTCCTGCCGGCTTTCCATATCCATACGGAACGAACCGGATGGAGCGACGACACAATGGCAGGCGGCTGGACACGCGACGGCGCGGTTCTTGACCAGATCGAGGATACGGTCGGCGACGGCGTGTCGTCGGCCCGCGCGCGGCTGCCCTCCGGCCCGGGCACCGAAGAGTGCGTCGAATGCGGCGAGGTCATCCCGGAACGCCGACGCCTGGCCCTGCCCGGCGTCACCACCTGCGTCCAGTGCCAGTCCGGTCGCGACGCCACCATCCGCCACTCCGCCATCAACCGCCGCGGCAGCAAGGACAGCCAGCTGCGGTAGCCCCAGTTGCAAAGGGGCCGCCCGAGAGCGACCCCTTCAACCAACCGTCTTCATTGCGGAAGATGGTCGGAGCGACAGGATTCGAACCTGCGACCCCTTGACCCCCAGTCAAGTGCGCTACCAGGCTGCGCCACGCTCCGAAGGCGCTCCCTATAGACGGGGAGCCGTTGCGTCGTAAACCCAAATCGGGGCTGGACGGTACAATAAAGCTGTCAGCGGCTGAGGGCGGCTTCCAGGCGGGTTTGCGCGGCCTCGATGTCGCGCAGCACCTCGGCCAGACGCTGGCGCTGATCGGGTGACAGGCCGGTCGGTGCCGGTTGTGCTGCGGGCCGGATCGGCATCTCCGGCATGGGGGCGTCAGGGGCGGTCTCGGTCGCTTCCTTGCCCAGGATGCGCCTGAGGCCCTGGGCCTTGTGCAGGCGGGCGACGCCCTTGAGGGTCAGCCCCTCCTCGTGCAGCAGGCGCCGCACACCCTTCAGGATGTCGATGTCCTCGGGGCGGTAGAAGCGACGCCCGCCGGCCCGCTTGACCGGCGCCACAAAGGCAAACTTGGTCTCCCAGAAGCGCAGCACATGCTGGGGGACGCCCACCTCGGTGGCGGCTTCGGAAATACTGCGAAAGGCTTCGGGGCTTTTGGCCACGCGCGGCCCTCCGTTCAGCCAGCGGCGCCGTGGACGCGGCTTTTCATGATCTGCGAGGCGCGGAAGCTGATGACCCGGCGCGGATTGATGGCCGCGGGCACGCCGGTCTTGGGATTGCGGCCCATGCGGGCGCGCTTTTCTCGGACCTGAAAGACGCCGAAGCCGGACAGTTTCACGGTCTCGCCGCGTTCCAGCGATTCGACGATCAGGCCCAGCGTCCGCTCCACAAGGGTGGCGCATTCATTGCGCGACAGGCCCAGCGCATCGTGCACGGCATCGCACAGGTCGGCCCGGGTCAGTGTCTGGTGGTCGTCCAAGCGTCCCTCCCCTCTCTGAAGTTCCAACCACCAATAAAGGCTGAAAGGCGTTGAAATGGAAAGGCGTAAATTCGTTTTACAGGCGAAGTGCGCACGCGCCCCAGGTCAAACCGCCGCCCATGGCCTCCAGCAGGACCAGATCTCCCCGCTTGATCCGCCCGTCACGGATGGCGAAATCCAGCGCCAGCGGAATGGACGCGGCCGAGGTGTTGGCATGCATCGCGACGGTCGAGACAACCTTGTCCTCATCCAGCCCCAGCCTGTCGCCAACGCCCTTGATGATGCGCTGATTGGCCTGGTGCGGCACGAACCAGTCGACATCGGCGATCTCGATGCCAGCGGCCTTTGCGGCAGCAGTGATGGCCTCGGCGATATTGACGACCGCATGGCGGAACACCTGATTGCCCAGCATGCGCAGATGGCCGACCTGACCGGTCGTGGCCGGACCGCCGTCGACATACAGCAGGTCCGTCTTGGTCCCGTCGCAGCGCAGGGCCGAGCCCAGAATTCCGCGATCCGCAGGCGTCCCCTGCCCCTCGACCGGTTCCAGTACGACGGCGCCGGCCCCATCGCCGAACAGGACACAGGTGGTGCGGTCTTCCCAGTCCATCAGCCGGGTCATTTCCTCGGCGCCGATCACCAGGGCACATTTCGAGGTGCCACGCGCGACAAAGCCGTCGGCCACGCTCAGCGCATAGACAAAGCCCGAGCAGACCGCCTGAATGTCAAACGCCACACAGACCGGCACGCCCAGCTTGCGCTGCACTATCGAGGCTGTGGCCGGAAAGGTCATGTCCGGCGTGGTGGTGGCAACGATGATCAGGTCGACATCTGCGGGTGTCCTGCCGGCCTCGGCGAGGGCCTTCCGGGCCGCTTCGACCGCCAGATCGCTGGTCGGCTGATCCGGGGCGGCCTGGTGACGCTGGCGGATGCCGGTGCGCTCAATGATCCATTCGTCCGAGGTGTCAACGAACTTCGCCAGATCGGCATTGGTCACGACCTTTTCCGGCAGATAGGCACCGACGCCGGTCACGGCGCTACGAACAACAGTCACTGAACAGCCTCCACACCGGTCCCGGACGCCGGTCCGGCCTCGTCCTCCTCGAGGACGGTCGTCATGCGCTTCAGATTGGCGCTGACCTTGGTCATATAATCACTGCGCGCCAGGTCGCCAGCCACGCGGATGGCATTGCCAAAGCCATAGGCGCTGGCCCCGCCATGGCTTTTCACGACAATGCCGTTCAGCCCCAGCAGCGGCCCGCCGTTGATGGCGTTGGGGTCGATCCGGTTGCGCATCTTCTTCAGCGCCGGCAGCGCCATCATGGCCCCGAACCGCGACGGCAGGCCCGACATCAGGGCTTCCTTCAGCAGCGCAGAGATGAAACGCGCCGTGCCCTCGGCCGTCTTCAGGGCGACATTGCCGGTAAAGCCGTCGGTGACGATCACATCGACCGTGCCCTTCGCGATATCATCGCCCTCGACAAACCCGTGATAGTCCAGATCAAAGGCCCCGCTGCGCAGCAGACGGTGGGCCTCGCGCACCTGTTCATGGCCCTTCATGTCCTCCGACCCGACATTCAGCAGGCCAATGGTCGGGCGTTTCGTGCCATGGACCGCGGTCTGAAAGGCCTCGCCCATGATGGCGAACTCGATCAGCTGGGCCGCATCACAGTCAATGTTGGCGCCGACGTCCAGTACCGCCGTAATGCCACGCAAGGTTGGCCAGCTGGCGACAATGGCGGGCCGTTCCAGCCCCGGCGCGGCCATGCGCAGCTGCAGCTTGGAAATGGCCATCAGGGCGCCGGTATTGCCGGCCGAAACGATGGCAGCAGCCTCGCCGGACTTCACCGATTCGATGGCATTCCACAGGCTGGAACCCTTGCCCCGCCTGAGCGCCTGGGCCGGCTTTTCGTCCATGGCCACGACCTTGTCGGTGTGGCGGATATCCAGCAGCCCCTTCGGCAGCTTGCTTGCCCGGACTTGCGCCTCGATGGCCTCGGCATTGCCATGGACGATAAAGCCAAGGTCCGAACCGGGGTGGGCCTTCAGATAGTCAGCAACTCCGCCCACAACCACGGACGGGCCGTGGTCGCCGCCCATGGCGTCCAGCGAAATGACGAGCGTCTTCGACAAGCAGAAAACTCCTGGGGGCCGGTCGGCCTCGGGTGGCGGACGATAGCGCCCGGCCCGGCGGATGCAACCGTCCTGCGGACTCAGTCGTCCGTATCTGCGCGTGGTTTTACATGGCCCTTCAGCACGGCAAAGGGCGAAATCTCGGCGGTCTCTTCCGGGGGCTCGAACACAGCCCCGGGTTTACGCGGGAACGGGTCGAGCGCGAGGGACAGATGCTCCAGCACGTGGCGGCTGACGTCGATCCGTCCATCCGTGATGATATCGGGGCTGTCCTCGTCCAGGATCACCTCGACTTCGGACGCGTCGCTGGCCTCATCGGCCTCGACGAAGTCCATGCCGAAACTGTCGTCGATCGTCTCCTCGATCGGCTCCAGCGTCAGGCCACAGGCCTGAATCGCCTGCCCGGTCAGCTTGCCCGACAGGTGCCAGCCGGTCCGGGCCGGGACCAGGGTCAGCTCGGCCTCGAACCGGGGCAGGTCCAGAATCTTCAGCCATTTGGCGATGGCCCGGCGGGCCTCGGCGTCGGGGGCCAGGCTGAAGGTCCGCTTTTCGCCGATCTGGTTGATGCGGACGGCTTCGAGCAGGACGGGCGGCTGGACACTCATGCGGACACTCCGGCCCAGTCCGGGCTCTTCAGGCAGGCTTCGACCGGCTGGGCCGCCAGCCGGGCCCGGCACTCAAGGGCATAGGCGGCCAGCCAGGGCGCATGGTCCGCGCCCTCGCCCGAATAAACGTTGCGGTCCAGGGCTTCGGCCAGACCTGCGGCATCGCCCGCGCGCAGGGGCGTCTCATAGGCCTGCATACGGCCATACAGGGCCTCGCCGAGCTTCCGCATCTTTTTGGACACTGCGACATCGCCCACGCCCAGTTCGCGCAGGGCGTTATCCAGCGCCGAGACATAGGTGTCGAACAGGTCCTGAGCCGCATCGCGGGCGCCCGGCGTGTCCTCGTCGCGCAGCCGCAGCACCAGCAGCAGGACGTGCAGCGTATAAAGCTCGAATCGCGCGTCGATCCGGTCTTCGACCCCGTGATCGACGTAAAACTCGCGCGCGCGGGCCCGGGAGACCGCAAGCCCATAGGCCTCACGGCCCGGCGTGGCCCTTTCCCTGAGGCCGAGAAGATTTTTCAGCATGATCGTACGGCCCCTTTTCCGCCGCGACGTTGAACTAGGACGCAGCAGGGTCTAGGTCAAAGACCTTGTATTGTCGCAGGCACTGTCCATGAACCGTTCCAAGTCCCTCGTCGCCGCCCTTCTGCTGTCCGCCGGGCTCGTCGCCTGTGCCCCGGTCGTCGGTGTGCATGGCTTTCAGGCCATCGACGTGAAGCCCGCCGACATCGCGGTCGGTACCGACACCAAGGAAACCGTGCTGGCCCAGCTGGGATCGCCGTCGGCCACTTCGGTCTTCGAGGACGACAGCGTCTGGTACTACATCAGCCAGACGACGCGGAAATACACCTTCAACCGGGCCTTCATCGCGCAACGCAATGTCACCGAGATCACCTTCGACGACGCCGGCAACGTCGCGGGCGTCCGCACCCTGGGCCTGGAGGACGGCCAGGAGGTCGCCATGAACCGCAACGAGACCCCGACCCGCGGTCGCGAGCTGACGATCATCGAACAACTGCTCGGCAACGTCGGCCGCGGCCAGCTGCCCCGCACAGACGAAGACGTCCCCGGCCAGCGCCGCCCCGACTAGTGCGTGACCTCTACGATGTGAAAAGGCCCCGGAGAGCAATCCCCGGGGCCTTTCCTTTGTCTCCTCCCTGTCGCGCAGCGATGGGGAGGTGGCTCGAAGCGTAGCGGAGAGACGGAGGGGCTCTTCGCGCAGAGAGAACCCCTCCACCGCTTCGCGGTCCCCCTCCCCATGGGCATGGGGAGGAGACGCGACGGTTAGCCGATATTCCCGCTGGCCAGCACCGCCAGCAGCAGCAGGGCCACGATGTTCGTGATCTTGATCATCGGGTTCACAGCCGGGCCGGACGTATCCTTGTAGGGATCGCCGACTGTATCGCCGGTCACCGCGGCCTTGTGAGCCTCGGATCCCTTGCCGTGCAGCACGCCGTTCGAGTCGGTGAAGCCCTCCTCGATGACCTTCTTGGCATTGTCCCAGGCCCCGCCGCCTGACGTCATCGAGATGGCGACGAACAGACCGGTCACGATCACGCCCATCAGCATGGCGCCAAGGGCGGCAAAGGCCGTGGCCTTGTCAGAGATGGCCAGGATGCCGACGAACAGAACGATCGGCGACAGCACCGGCAGCAGCGACGGCACGATCATTTCCCTGATGGCGGCCTTGGTCAGAATATCCACCGCTTTGCCGTACTCGGGCTTGGTCTCATAGGTCATGATGCCCGGGTTCTCGCGGAACTGACGACGCACCTCGGCCACGACCGACTCGGCCGCGCGCCCCACCGCCATCATCGACATGCCGCCGAACAGGAAGGGCAGCAGCCCCCCGAACAGCAGACCGACCACCACATAGGGGTTGGTCAGGCCGAAGTTGATCTCGCCCATCCCGGCAAAGAACGGATAAAGCTCCGGATTGGCCGAGAAATAGTCGAGGTCAGAGGTATAGGCCGCGAACAGCACCAGCGCGCCCAGACCCGCCGAACCGATGGCATAGCCCTTGGTGACCGCCTTGGTGGTGTTGCCGACAGCGTCCAGCGCGTCGGTCGAGGTGCGAACCTCGGCCGGCAGGCCCGCCATCTCGGCAATGCCGCCGGCGTTGTCGGTGACCGGACCAAAGGCGTCCAGCGCCACGATCATGCCCGCCACACCCAGCATGGTGGTGGTGGCAATGGCGATGCCGAACAGACCCGCCAGCTGATAGCTGGTGACGATGCCGACGATGATGGTCAGCGCCGGCAGGGCCGTGGACTCCAGCGAAACCGCCAGACCCTGGATGACATTGGTGCCGTGCCCCGAGACCGAGGCATTGGCGACCGAGCGCACCGGACGGAAGTTCGAGCCCGTATAGTATTCGGTGATCACCACGATCGCGGCCGTCACCGCCAGACCGACCAGACCGGCCCAGAACAGGTTCATGGGCTCGATGACCCGCTCGCCTGCCTGACCGCCCAGCGCCGTCACCGGACCACCGACCATCTGGTCGACCACGAACCACAGCGCCGCCACCGACAGCACACCGGTCACGATCAGCCCCTGGTACAGGGCCCCCATGATGTTGTTCGACTTGCCCAGACGGACGAAGAAGCTGCCGATGATCGAGGTCACGATACACACGCCGCAAATCGCCAGCGGCAGCAGCATCATGACGTCCACATAGGGCTGGTCGCGGAAGAAGATCGCCGCCAACACCATGGTGGCGACCGTGGTCACCGCATAGGTCTCGAACAGGTCAGCGGCCATGCCCGCGCAGTCGCCGACGTTATCGCCCACGTTGTCGGCGATGGTCGCGGCGTTCCGGGGATCATCCTCGGGGATGCCGGCCTCGACCTTGCCGACCATGTCGCCGCCGACGTCCGCACCCTTGGTGAAGATGCCGCCGCCCAGACGGGCGAAGATGGAGATCAGCGAGGCGCCAAAGCCCAGTGCCACCAGGCCGTCGATCACCTCACGGCCGGTGCGCTCCAGACCCATCATCTCGGTCATCATCGCGTAATAGCCCGCAACCCCCAGCAGGGCGCCGCCGGCCACAAACAGGCCGGTGATGGCGCCCGAGCGGAAGGCCAGGTCCAGCCCCTTCGACAGGCTTTCCGAAGCGGCCTGTGCGGTACGCACATTGGCCCGTACCGAGATCAGCATCCCGGCATAGCCCGCGGCGCCTGAAAGCACGGCCCCGATCACAAAGCCGATGGCTGCCCATTGGCCGATCAGGAACCAGGCGGCGATCAGGATCACGATCCCGACCAGGCCGATGGTGGTATACTGGCGCTTCAGATAGGCCGAGGCCCCTTCCTGGATCGCCGCAGCGATCTCGCGCATCTTGTCGTTACCGGTTGAGGCCTTCATCAGCGCAGCGGTCTGGACCAGCCCGTAAAGGACCCCCAGCGCGCCTGCGGCGATGACCAGCCACAGATAGTTTGTCATGGCGTTTCCGTACCCTGTTCATGCAAGGCGCCCGGACCCTTGGCGCGGCGGGCTTTTCGCCTCTGTCCGCCTTCCGGTCCCCCCGTGCGCAAATGGACGCGACGCTGCGTCCTTCGGGAATTGCGGCGGAAACGTGCCAAATGCCCGGATGAATCGCAACAGCAGAACGCTGATCAGCCCGTCGGACGACCCGTACGTCGACGCGGCGCCTGGTGCAGCACCTCAACCCGGGCGACCTTGCCCTGTCCGGCGATGCGCGTCGCCGAAGCCATCAGGCTGCGCGACAGGGCCGCTGCGTCCAGCTGTGACCAGTCATCCGCCAGCGTAAAGGGCGTCCGGTGGGCCGCCTTGACCAGGGCATCACGGAAGTAGGCGTCTTTGGCCCGCACCGCCTCCATGGTGGCCGATCTCGACAGATGCAGCCGGATACTGACGAAGACATAGTTGCGAACCCGTCCTCCGGCGATGACCGGCAGGCCCACGCCCTGCAGGTTGACGACGGCGGCGGCGGGCTTGTCGTCCCCGGCCAGCGCCGGCCCGGCGACGGCAACGCCGATGCCACCAGCCATGAGCGAAAGAAGATGTCTGCGATCCATGAACCCGTCTTAGGGGGGACGGGTTAGAATTCCGTTGCCGACCGGCTAGCGGTGAACCCAGCCCGTCTGCTCGACCGCCGCGGGCTCGCCCAGATAGCGGGCCTGAACGCCCTCTCCCGCCTTCACCTCCCCTACCCTGGTCAGTCGCAGGTGCAGCCGCTCGGCTTCACGTCGCAGGGCCGATTCCTGGCCCGGCCGCGCGGTAAAGACGATCTCATAGTCGTCGCCGCCGGTCGCCAGCTGGGACAGGGCATGGACCGGGTCGGCCCGCCCGTCGAACCAGGCCTGGGCCGCCAGCGACAGCGGCAGGCTCTCCAACTGGAGGTCCAGTGCCACCCCACCGGCCCGCGCCAGATGCCCAAGGTCCGCAATCAGTCCGTCCGAAACGTCGAGCGCGGCACTGGCGTGTTCCAGAATGGCGGGGGCAAAGGCCGTGCGCGGCATGGGCCGACGATAATGCTCCAGAAGCGCGGCCACCCGCTCGGGCTCAAGCGTCAACAACTCGCGCGCCGCCCTCAGCCCCAGCCAGCCGTCGCCGACTGTGCCCGTGACGAACACCAGATCCCCCGGCTGGGCCCCGGCCCGACCTACAATCCGGCCCTTCGCCGCCCAGCCCATCAAGGTGATCGAAAAGGACGCCGGACCGGGCGTGGAGACGGTATCGCCGCCCAGCAGGGCCACGCCGAACTCCGCCTGATCCCGGGCCAACCCCTCGACGAAGGCCTTTCGCTCCGGCCAGCCGCAGCGCTCGGACCAGTGGCAGGCCAGCAGATAGCCGAACGGCTCGGCCCCTTTGGCGGCCAGATCCGACAGGTTCACCCGCAACAGCTTCTGGGCGACCGTATCCAGGGGGTCGGTGGCAAGGAAATGCACCCCCTCGACCAGGGCGTCCTTGGTCATCACCAGATCGTGGCCCTTGCGCGACGGCACCAGCGCCACATCATCGGTCAGGCCACGGCCCCATTCGGGATGGGCCAGCGGCGCGAGCAGTCTTCGGATGGTCTCGAATTCGTCGGCGACGTCGACCGCCGGCATCAGGACCGCGTATCGCGCGCCACCCCGTCCAGGGCAGCATTTACGAACTTGGCCTCGGCATCGTCGAAGAAGGCCTTGGCCAGCTCCACATATTCATCGATGACGATTTCCAGCGCGACCTCGGGCTTGCGCATCAGCTCCCACGCCCCCGACCGCAGCAGGGCCCGCAGGGTGGCGTCCAGCCGTTCGATCTTCCAGTTGGAGGCCAAACGCGCCCGGATGGCGGCATCGACGGCCTTCTGTTCGGTCACGACGCCGCGCACGACGTCGGCGAACCAGGCCTCATCGGCCTCGGCCAGCATCTGGCCCTCGATGTCCCCGTCGAAGCGGTGGCGCGAGAACTCCTCGATGACGGTATCGACGCCCTCTCCGGCCAGCTCCATCTGATAGAGGGCCTGAACGGCGGCCAGACGCGCAACGGTGCGCGCGCGCCGCTGGCGCGACGTCAGGGTCGGGGTGTCCCCGGACTTCTCGTCCAGAAGGTCGAGGATGGATTTGAGGCTGGTTGGATCGGTCACCCGTGCAGTCCTACGCGCAACCGCTTCTTCAGGGCAATCATCTCGAGGCAGGCACGCGCCGCGCCGCCCCCCTTGTCGCCTTCGCTCAGGCGGGCCCGGGCCCAGGCCTGATCCTCGTCCTCGGTCGTCAGAATGCCATTCCCGATCGACAGCCCCTTGATGCTCAGGTTCATCAGGCCCGCCGCCGACTGATCCGATACGACCTCGAAATGATAGGTCTCGCCCCGGATCACGCAGCCCAGCGCCACATAGCCGTCATAGCGCGGGGCGGTCGGATAGCGCCCGGCCTCCTCGGCGGCGGCTATGGCGCCCGGCACTTCCAGCGCGCCCGGAACCGTCACCACGTCATACTGCACGCCGCGCGCCTTCAGGGCGTCGGTCGCGCCCTCCAGCAGGGCGTCGGCCAGATCGTCGTAGAAGCGCGCCTCGACGATCAGAATGCGATCGGGATCCTTCACGCCACCGGTTCTCCGTCCATGTCACGCCAGCCGACAATGCGCAGGCCATAGCCCTCCAGCGCGGTCGGATTGGGGCGGGTCGAGCTCATCACAATCATGTCGCGGACGCCGAGATCCTTCAGGATCTGCGCGCCGACGCCATAGTTCCGGATCGACCGGTCCACCGCCTGGGGCCGGGATGCCCCCATCAACCGTTCGGCCAGACCGTGCAGCTCCGGATCGCGCAGGAAGACGACAACCCCAGCCCCGCCATGGTCGCTGATCACCTTCAGCGACCTGGGCACATAGTCCTGGCGGGCCTCGACATGGCCCAGCAGGTCGGCGGCGAAATCCACCTGATGCATACGCACCAGCGTCGGCTTCGACGGATCGACCTTGCCGCTGACCAGGGCGACATGCTCCACGCCCTCGATCGTGTTGCGGTACAGGACCATGCGGAACGGTCCGCCGTGTACGCTGTCGAACTCGGTATCCAGCACGCGCTCGACAAAGGTCTCGGTACGGCGGCGATAGGCGATCAGGTCGGCGATCGTGCCGATCTTGATACCGTGCAGCTGGGAGAAGGCCACCAGGTCCGGCATCCGCGCCATGGTGCCGTCGTCGTTCATGATCTCGCAGATTACCCCGGCGGGGGTCAGGCCGGCCATGCGGCTGATGTCGACCGCGGCCTCGGTGTGGCCGGTGCGGACCAGCACCCCGCCGTCGCGCGCCACCAGCGGAAACACGTGTCCGGGCGAGACCAGATCATCCGCGCCCCGGTTCGGATCAACCGCAATCTGCACCGTACGGGCCCGGTCGGCGGCCGAAATGCCGGTCGTCACCCCCTCCTTCGCCTCGATCGAGACGGTGAAGGCGGTGCCCATGCTCTCGCGGTTCTCCGCGGCCATGGGCGGCAGGCGCAGCTGGCGCGCACGATCAGCCGTGATCGCCAGACAGATCAGGCCCCGCGCGTGCTTGGCCATGAAGTTGATCTGGTCGGGCGTGGCGAACTGGGCCGGGATGATGACATCGCCCTCGTTCTCACGGTCCTCTGCGTCCACGAGGATATAGGGCCGCCCGTTCCGGGCATCCTCAATGATGTCCTCGATGGGGCTGATGGGGGTGTCGGTTTGCCGGGCGGTTTGCATCATTGCGTCTCCTGCCATCTGGCAAGGTAACGCGCCAGCATGTCGATCTCCAGATTGACGGAATTGCCGACCTCAAGCCCGCCCAGCGTCGTGTGCTCCCAGGTGTGGGGGATGATGTTCAGGCCAAAGGTCCGGCCTTCGACCGTATTGACCGTCAGCGACACCCCGTCGACCGTGATCGACCCCTTGGCGGCGATATAGCGGTGCAGGGGCGCGGGCGCCTCGATCACCATCCGGTGCGACCCGCCCTCGGGCGTGATCGACACGACGGAGCCCAGCCCGTCCACATGGCCCGAGACGATGTGCCCGCCCAGTTCGTCCCCCAGCCTGGCGGCCCGCTCCAGATTGACGCGTGTGCCCTCGGCCCAGTCGCGCAGGGTGGTCTTCGACAGCGTCTCGCCCGAGACCTCGACTGCGAACCAGCCGGGGCCCTTCTCGGTCACAGTCAGACAGCAGCCCGCATGGCTGATCGAGGCGCCCAGGTCGATCGTGGCCGTATCGAACGCCGTTTCGATCTCATAGCGGTGATCGCGCGCGGTCGGCGTGATGCGCCGCACCCGCCCCACGTCCGTGACGATGCCGGTGAACATTCAGATCCTTTCGAGCCGCTCCCACAGATCGTCACCGACGATCTCAGCGGACATGCGCCGAAACTTGGGGGCATCCGCCAGCTTTGCAAGCGACAGGGCCGCGACGCAGGGCCGCCCCTCGCTGCCCAGCAGGATCGGCGCCCGGAACCATTCCAGCCGGTCGACCAGGCTTTCGCGCAGGAATCCGGCGGCGACCTCGCCCCCGCCCTCGATCAGGACCGAACGGATGCCGCGCGCGTAGAGGGTGTCGAGCACGGCGTGCAGGTTCGGGCGCCCCTCCACCTCGACAACCTCTACGATTTTCGCCGTGCCGATCGGGCGCGCCGAAGCCGTCGTGAAGATCAGGCTGTTGCCCGAGGCAACCTTGGCCGTTTCCGGCGTCCGCAGCCGGCTGTCCAGCACCACGCGCAGCGGCTGGCGGCCGGTGTGGCCCGGCAACCGAACCGTCAGTGCCGGATCATCGGCCAGCACCGTGCCGATCCCAACCAGAATGGCGTCATGACAGGCCCTCAGCCGGTGGCCTTCACGCCGCGCAGCCTCGCCTGTGATCCACTGCGACTCGCCCGACGACGTGGCGATACGGCCATCCAGCGAGGTGGCGAGTTTCAGTGTGACGGTAGGGCGCCCGGTCATTCCGGCGCGCCGTCGCCACCCGGCTTGTCGTCATTGTAGCCCTCGTCGCCGAGGAACCGGGCGAAGTCGCCCGTGTGCCGGAAGTCCTTGTAAACAGAGGCATAGCGGACATAGGCGACCTCATCGAGACCCTTCAGCGCCTTCATGATGAAGTCGCCCACCACGCTGGACGGGATCTCCGTCTCGCCCAGGCTCTCCAGCTGGCGCACGATCCGGCTGACCATCTGTTCGATCTGGTCGGGCTGCACGGGACGTTTGCGCAGCGCGATGCCCAGCGACCGCTCCAGCTTGTCGCGGTCGAACGGCGTGCGGCGCCCGTTGCGTTTCAGGATCACCAACTCCCGCAACTGAACCCGCTCGAAGGTGGTGAACCGTCCGCCGCACTGCGGGCACGACCGACGCCTGCGGATCGCCGCCCCGTCATCGGACGGCCGGCTGTCCTTCACCTGGGTGTCGGCGTGACCACAGAAGGGACATTTCATCAGAGGGTTATCCGTAAATCGGGAAGCGACGCGTCAGCTCGCGCACTTCGCCCGCCACCCGTCGAGACACCTCGGCATCGGCCTCGTCCCCGCCCTGCATGCTGTCGATCACGTCGGCGATCCAGTGGCCGATCTGCTGGAACTCCGTCACCCCAAAGCCTCGCGTCGTACCCGCCGGGGTGCCCAGACGCACGCCCGAGGTCACGGTGAAAGGCGCCGTGTCGAACGGCACGCCGTTCTTGTTGCAGGTCATCAGGGCGTGCTCCAGCGCCGCCTCGGTCGCCTTACCGGTCACGCCCTTGGGCCGCAGGTCGACCAGCATCAGGTGGCTGTCGGTGCCACCCGAGACGATGTGTGTGCCGCGCTCGACCAAGACGGCGGCCAGCGCCCGGGCATTGTCGACCACCTGCTGTGCATAGGCCTTGAACTCCGGCTTCAGCGCCTCGCCGAAGGCCACGGCCTTGGCCGCAATCACATGCTCCAGCGGCCCGCCCTGCAGGCCGGGGAAGACGGCCGAATTGATCTTCTTGCCCAGATCGACGTCGTTCGACAGCACCATGCCGCCGCGCGGCCCGCGCAGGGTCTTGTGCGTCGTGGTCGTCACCACATGGGCGTGCGGCAGCGGATCGGGATAGACCCCGCCGGCGATCAGCCCGGCATAGTGGGCCATGTCCACCATCAGGTACGCCCCCACCGAGTCGGCGATTTCCCGGAAGCGCTTGAAGTCGATGTGCCGCGAATAGGCGCTGGCCCCCGCCAGGATCAGCTTGGGCTTCTCGCGGTCGGCCATTTCGGCAACATGATCATAATCAATCAGATGATTGTCTTCTCTCACCTTGTAGGTGACGGGCCGGAACCACTTGCCCGACTGGTTGGCGGGGCTGCCGTGCGTCAGGTGCCCCCCGCAGGCCAGGTCCATCCCGAGGAAGGTGTCGCCCGGCGTCAGCAGGCTCATGAACACCGCCTGATTGGCCTGCGCGCCCGAGTGCGGCTGGACGTTGGCGAAGGCACAGCCGAACAGCGCCTTCGCCCGCGCGCGCGCCAGATCCTCGGTCACATCGACATATTCGCAGCCGCCGTAATAACGCCGCCCCGGATAGCCCTCGGCATATTTGTTGGTCAGGACCGACCCCTGCGCCTCCAGCACCGCCTTCGAGACGATGTTCTCGGACGCGATCAGCTCGATCTGCTCCTTCTGGCGCGCCAGCTCCCCCTGGATGCCGCCGAAGATGTCCGGATCGGCCTCGGCCAGCGTGCGCGAGAAGAAGGCGTCATGGGTGTGAGCAGTCACGGCAGTCCCCGGATTGAATGGCTGATCTATCTAGGCCCCACGGCGGGAGACCACAACATCTTGTGGTCAGCGTGCCGCCAGGGCCCGCTTCAGCTTGGCCAGGGCGATGCGTTCCAGCCCGTGGCGCTCGGTTACGGGCCCGACCGCCGAGACCTCGATGCCGCTGGCCACGTGCACCGCAGAGCATTTCAGGTAGGCGCCATTCCGCACAAACTCGACGATCACCTCGCCGGGGTCGGACCCATCGGGGGAATGCACCATGAACTCTGTCCCGGTCCTTGGGTGTTTGGCCCAGTCTGTGATCTACTGCGCCTATGGGCCTTTGGCGAACCCTTCTGATCACTTTGGCCTTATTGGGCCTGATGGCTGCTGCGCCCTACCCCCCGTCAGATGCCGCAATAGAAACAACGCCTCTCAGTGAGATTCTGGAAAACCCCTCGGCATGGAACGGTCGGCAGGTTGGGGTGCAGGGTTTCTTGATCCTTCAATATGAAGGCAATTCCATCTGGATCGACGAAACCGATTTTCGGGCAGGACGTTATGGCCGGTCCCTGTGGGTCGACTATCCCGTCGATGTCCGTTCCGAGCATCCCTTAAATGGCAAACGTGCCCTCCTCACCGGCACAATCCGAGCAGAGGGATCATACGACGGTCATCTGGATTTGTGGCCAGCCGCCATTGTTGTGGATGGCATTGCTGCGGACCCTACAGATCAGGACCGGCCGAGGCCTTGGCAGAATGATCCTCTATTCGTCATTTTGGCGTCTTTGGGCTTTCTCGGCTTGATCCTGGGCATGACTGCCTTGGGGCTTCGTGCCCGCCCCATCACACCTAGGTAGCCGTCACGCCACGGCAGGGAGGCGCGCCACGTTGCAGTGGGTCCACAGCTTGTCCATCGCCGTCACCAGCGCGTCCATCATCCCGTCGTCGTGGTTCGGCGACGGGGTGAAGCGCAGGCGCTCGGTGCCCTTGGGAACGGTCGGATAGTTGATCGGCTGGACATAGATGCCGTGCTCTTCCAGAAGCATGTCCGAGATCATCTTGCAGTGCACCGGATTGCCGACATGCACGGGCACGATATGGCTTTCCGACGGCATAACCGGGATCCCGGCCGCCATGAACCGCTCCTTCAGCGCCTGGGCCCGGGCCTGATGCGCCGCGCGCAGCTCGGGGTGGGCCTTCAGGTGGCGGACCGAGGCCAGGGCTCCGGCGGTCAGGGCCGGCGGCAGGCTGGTGGTGAAGATGAAGCCGGCGGCCCAGCTGCGCACGGCATCCACGATCACCGCATCGGCCGCAATATAGCCCCCCATCACGCCGACGGCCTTGCCGAGGGTGCATTCGATGATGTCGATCTGGTCCAGCACGCCGTCGCGCTCGGCGATTCCGGCGCCGGTCTCGCCGTACAGGCCCACGGCATGGACCTCGTCCAGATAGGTCAGGGCGCCATATTTGCGGGCAAGGGCAATGGTGCCGGCCAGGTCGGCGATGTCGCCGTCCATGGAATAGACGCTCTCGAAGGCGATCAGCTTGGGGGCATCGGCCGGGGCCGCCGTCAGCAGGGCCTCAAGGTGCTCCAGATCATTGTGCTGATAGATGTGCCGCTCGCAGCCGCCGTTGCGGATGCCCGCGATCATCGAGGCGTGGTTCAGCGAATCGGAAAAGATGATCAGCCCCGGCATGATCCGCTGCAGGGTGGTCAGGGTCGCCTCATTCGCCACATAGCCCGAGGTGAACAGCAGCGCCGCTTCCTTGTGGTGCCAGGCGGCCAGCTCGGCCTCGAGGTCCACGGCGGAACGGGTCGTGCCCGAGATGTTGCGCGTGCCGCCGGCGCCGGCGCCCGTCGCCTCGACCTCGGCCTGCATGGCTTCGACCACAGCGGGGTGCTGGCCCATGCCCAGATAGTCGTTCGAGCACCAGACCACGACGTCCCGCTCGGTGCCGTCATCCCGGCGCCAGATGGCGCGCGGAAATTGGCCACGCACACGCTTCAGGTCGGCGAAGACCCGGTAACGGCCTTCGGCGCGCACCTGGTCGACGGCGTTTCCAAAGGCGGCCTTATAGTCAAACAAGATCGACGGTCTTTCGCTTATGCGTTCCGGACGCGGCTCTTTTGCGCTTCGGACGGCGGAAAGTCCATGTTCAGAGTGCGGCGAATTGGCCGCAAACCCTTAATTGATAACGGTTCTCAATCTCGGCCGTCAGCCCTTCGGTAGCTCGTCCAGCTTGCCGCGCAGCAGCTGCAGAATGGCCGAGAAGTCCCGCCCGCCGTAGCCGAGACGGTCGAACATCTGGAACAGGGCCTCCGTCTGGGCGCCCAGCGGGGTCGAGGCGCCGGACTTGGCCGCCGCATCCTGCGCCAGCTTCAGGTCCTTCAGCATCATGGCCGTGGCGAATCCGCCGTCATAATTGCGGTTCGAGGGCGCGGTCGGCACCGGGCCGGGCCATGGGTAGTAGGTGGTGGTCGACCAGCTCTGGCCCGAGGATTTCGACACGATGTCGAACATCCTGACCGGGTCCAGGCCCAGCTTCTCGGCCAGACCGATGGCCTCGCAGGTGCCCAGCATGGTGATACCGAGGATCATGTTGTTGCAGATCTTGGCCGCCTGCCCTGCGCCGTGGTCCCCGGCCCGGAAGGTGGCGCGGCTCATCGGCTCGAGCGCCGGCTCGATCCGGGCAAAGTCGCTCTCGTCACAGCCGACCATGAAGGCCAGCGTGCCGGCATCCGCCGCCATGGTGCCGCCCGAGACGGGCGCATCGGCAGAGGCATAGCCCGCATCCCTGGCCAGACCCGCGACCTTGCGCGCCGTGTCGACATCGATGGTCGAACAGTCCAGCAGCAGGGCGCTGGAGGGCGCCGCTCCGATGATCTGTTCGGAATACACCTTCAGCACATGCGGGCCGGCCGGCAGCATGGTGATGACGATGTCGGCGTCCTTGACGGCCTCGACGACCGAGCTGGCGGCTTCGCATCCTGCCGCGACCGCGCGCGCCACCGCAGCCTCGGACAGGTCGAATGCCCGGACCTTGCGGCCCGCCTTCGCCTGGTTGGCGGCCATGCCCCCACCCATGTTGCCCAGTCCGATAAAGGCGATGGTCTCGGTCATGTCGGCGTCTCCCTGTGGTCGCGTTTCTTGCGCGGAGGGTTAGCCGTTCAGGCCCCGCAAGGCCAGCGTGACCTTAGCCCGGCTTGCGGAAGCGATAGACGAACTGGTCGGTCTCACCCCGGATCGACTCGTCAAACACGCTGACGGTGCGGTCATCGTCGGGGTTGGCCAGCGCCTGGCTGGCGCCCTCGAAGACAAAACCCGCAGCTTCGACCTCGGCTCTCAGGAAGTCGCCCTCGATCCGGTGAAGGGTCTGCACCTCGGTATTGCCGGTGCCGGCACGGCCCGAGTGGTCGATCACGATATACAGGCCCCCGGGCTTCAGCGCGTCATAGACGGCGCGGTTCATCCGGGCGACGTCAACGCCAAAGGCCGGGATGTGGAAGTCGTGATATTCCTGGCTCATGAACACCACGTCGAGCGGAGTGTCGAAACGCATATCGTCCAGCAGGCCGACGACCGGCACCACATTGCCGTAGGTCTCGGCCAGCGCATCGGCCCAGGGTTTCTCGCGCTCGGCCGTGCGGGTCGGCACAAAGGCATAGACCCGGCCCTCGTCGCCCACGGCGGGCGCGAACAGCCGGGTGTAATAGCCCTCTTCCGGGCGGATGTCGGCGATATGATCGCCCGGGCTGATCTCGGAGAACACCATCACCTGCAGCGGCATACGCAGGGCATCGCGGGCGCGGTCTTCTTCCGGGCGACGCGTGTCCGACAGGGCCATGGCGACCCGCGTGTCCGCTCGCGCGCTGCCGGGCGAGGTCGAGGTGATGACCGTCTGCCCCCCGCCATCGCTGGCGATGATGATGCATCCCGAGGCCACCAGTCCGGCGCTCATCGCAGCAAGCAGTGTCAGTTGACGGCGCATGACCATCCTCCCGCAGTGTGTATCCCGGCCAAAGGCTTACGCCAGTTGCGGCAGGGGCGTCCATTCCTCATCGGCGGGCAGCGGCGCAAACAGGGCGTCCAGCGCCTGATCGGTGACGCCCTCGATGTCGGCAGGCGACCATCCCGGGGCGTTGTCCTTGTCGACGATCACGGCCCGCACGCCTTCCTGGAAGTCGTGGGTGCGCACCACCCGGCCGCCCAGCCGGTATTCCATCGCCATATTGTCGGCGAAGCTGTCGAGTTTGGCGCCCGTGCGCAGCTGGCGTAGCGAGACCTTCATCGACTGCGGCGACTTGGTCTTCAGGATCGCCAGCTGGGCGCTGGCCCAGTCCGAGCTGTCCGCCTCAAGCGCCGCAAAAATCTCTTCCAGGGTGTCAAAGCGGAACAGCCGGTCGATGGCCGTCAGGTGCGCCTCCATCGGCGGCTCGCCTGCATCATCCTCCAGCCCGTCAGCGACATCGGCCGGATGGGCGGGGTCGGTTGCCAGAATGGCGCGGAAGGCCTCCAGCGCATCGGTAGGCAGATAGTGGGTGTGGATGCCCAGAAACACGGTGTCCGCCGCCTTCAGCCGCGCCCCGGTCAGCGCCAGCCACGTCCCGACGAAGCCCGGCAGCCGCGGCAGGAACCAGCCCCCGCCCACATCGGGGAACAGGCCGATACCCGTCTCGGGCATGGCATAGGTGGTCCGCTGGGTCGCGATCCGCACCTCGGCCGGCTCGGAAATGCCCACGCCGCCGCCCATGACAATCCCGTCCACCAGCGCCGTCACCGGCTTGGGATATTCGAACAGCAGATGGTTCAGCCTGTATTCCGCATGGAAAAAGGCCTTCGCCTCCGACGCATCCCCTGCCCCGCTTTCGGCGATCATGCGGATGTCGCCCCCGGCACAGAATCCGCGCTCGCCCGCGTGGTCGATCAGCACGGACTTCACCGCCGGATCGTCCTTCCACGCCAGCAGCGCCGCGATCATGGCGTCGCACATGCCCTTGTTCAGCGCATGGATGGCCTTGGGCCGGTTCAGCGTGATCCGGCCCAGACCGGACTGGATACGCGCGAGGATTTCAGGTTCGTCGGTCATGGTCTCAATCACTGCCGCATCATCTCGCGCGCGGTGATCACGCGCATGATCTCATTGGTGCCTTCGAGGATGCGGTGCACCCGCAGGTCGCGGACGATGCGCTCCAGCGGATAGTCCTTCAGATAGCCATAGCCGCCGTGCAGCTGCAGGGCCTCGTCGGCGATCTGGAAGCAGGCGTCGGTCGCCAGCCGCTTGGCCATGGCGCACCATTTGGTCTTTTCGGGATGGTTGGTGTCGATGGCCCAGGCACCACGCAGCACCATCAGGCGCGCGGCCTCCAGCTGGGTTGCCATATCGGCCAGCTTGAACTGGGTGTTCTGGAAGTCGCCGATCGGCTTGCCGAACTGCTTGCGGCTGGCGACGTACTCCTGCGCCGTTTCCAGCGCCAGCCGCGCCCCGCCCAGCGAACAGGCGGCGATGTTCAACCGCCCGCCGTCCAGCCCCATCATGGCGTAGCGGAAGCCGTGCCCCTCCTGCCCCATCAGGTTTTCGGCCGGCACGCGACAGTCATCGAACTGGACGATGGCGGTCGGCTGGCTGTTCCAGCCCATCTTGCGTTCCTGCCCGCCGAAGCTGAGGCCCGGCGCGTCCTTGTCGACGACGAAGGTCGAAATGCCCTTGGGCCCCTCGCCGCCGGTCCGTGCCATCACCACATAGACGTCACTGGTCCCCGCGCCCGAGATAAAGGCCTTGGAGCCGTTCAGCACCCAGTGGTCGCCGTCCCGCACCGCCGTGGTCCGCAGCGCGGCCGCATCCGAGCCCGAGCCCGGCTCGGTCAGGCAATAGGAGGCGATCTTCTCCATAGTCACCAGCGACGGCACATAACGGGCCCGCAGATCGGCCGAGCCGACGCTGTCGATCATCCAGGTCGCCATATTGTGGATCGAGATGAAGGCGGCGGTCGAGACATCGCCGCGCGACAGCTCCTCGAAGATCACCGCCGATTCGACCCGGCCCAGCGCCATGCCGCCGTGTTCCTCGCCCGTGTAGATGCCACAGAACCCCATCTCGGCGGCCTGTCGCATGACGTCGACCGGGAAATGTTTGGTCTCGTCCCATTCGGCGCTGTGCGGTGCCAGTTCGGCCTCGGCAAAGGCGCGGGCGGCGTCCTGAATGGCGCGCTGGTCTTCGGTCAGGGCGAAATCCATGGGGATCCTCTCTTGTCGTGTTGCAGGCCTTCTAGAGCATGGCGTCGCAAACTGAACCCCCCGGGCGGTCGGGTGTGGCTTTGCCGTCCGCCCGGCAAAGGCTATGAGGCGGCATGTCCACGCCCGTCTTTCCCGCCAGCTTTCCCCTGACCCGCGGTCGGCGCCTGCGCAGCCAGCCGTGGGTGCGACGTCTGGTCGCCGAGACCACCCTGACCCCGTCCGATCTGGTCTGGCCGCTGATCCTGCACGACGGCAAGGCCGACCGGGTGCCGGTCGGCACCCTGCCCGGGGTGGACAGGCTGTCGACCGCCGCTGCGGTCGAGGCCGCCCGGCAGGCGCGCGATCTGGGCATTCCCGCCGTCGCCCTGTTTCCCAATATCGACAACCAGCTGAAGGATGCTGTCGGCACCGAGGCCACCAATCCCGACGGCCTGGTCCCCGAAACCATCCGCGCCATCAAGGCGGCCGTACCCGAGATCGGCGTCATCACCGATGTGGCGCTGGACTGTTACACGGACCACGGCCACGACGGCGTGGTCGAGGACGGCCGGATCCTCAACGACGCCTCGCTGGACCGACTGGCCGAACAGGCCTTCATCCACGCCCACGCCGGGGCCGATGTCGTCGCCCCCTCCGACATGATGGACGGTCGGGTGCAGGCCATCCGTGAGGCGCTCGAAGCCAATGGCTATCAGGACACCCTGATCCTCTCCTATGCCGCCAAATATGCCTCGGCATTTTACGGCCCCTATCGCGATGCCGTCGGCTCGGCCAAGGCCCTGATCGGCGACAAGCGCACCTATCAGATGGACCATGCCAATTCCGACGAGGCCCTGCGCGAGGTCGCCATGGACATCGCCGAGGGCGCCGATGCCGTCATGGTCAAGCCTGGCACCCTCTATCTCGATATAATTCAGCGTGTTCGCCAGACCTTCTCGGTGCCGGTCTTCGCCTATCAGGTGTCGGGCGAGTACGCGATGATGCAGGGGGCTATCGACGCCGGCTGGCTGGACGAGGAGCGCGCCGTCCTCGAAAGCCTCGGTGCCTTCAAGCGCGCCGGCTGTAGCGGCGTTCTCACCTATTTCGCACCCCGCGTCGCCGAATGGCTGAATCGCTGACCGCTTGACAGAGACGCACGGTCACCGGATTTACGCCGAACGCCGTTAACCAGCTTGATCAGCTCGATAGAGGGGACATCATGGGTCTGTTTGGAATGGGCAAAAAGCCCGCACGTCCCGGAGTGACGGTTCTTGAGAGTGAGACGCCGACGCCTGCACCCGAAGCCCCCGCCCCCGCTGGCCCCACGCCCGATCAGGCCTTGGCCGAACTGAGGGCGGGCAATGAGGCCTTCCTGCGCGGCGAAAACAACCTCGGCTACGTCAAGGTCGATGACCTCGAACCTCTCCAGGGTGGCCAGAACCCCATCGCCACCATCGTCGGCTGCGCGGACAGCCGCACGCCCCCGACAATCCTGTTCAATCAGGGCTTTGGCAGGCTTTTCTCAATCCGGGTAGCAGGCAATACCGTCGATCGCCGGGGCCTCGCCTCGATCGTCTATGCGGTCAAACACCTGAACTGCCCGCTGGTCGTGGTCATGGGTCACACCGGCTGCGGCGCCGTGGCGGCGGCCGAGGCCATCGTCGACGGCGCCATGCCGCTTGACCCCTCGCTGGAAGAGATGATCGTGCCGATCATTCCGGCCGTGCTGGAAGCCCGCCGGTCGGACGCAACCGACATGGCCGTCAAGGCTGTCGAGCTGAACGCCCAGCGCGTCGCCGACAAGCTGCGCGTGGCCGATGCCTCCCTGGCCGATGCCCTGGAAGCCGGCACCCTCAAGGTCGTCGCCGCCGTCAAACAGATGCACTCCGGCGAGGTGAAATTCCTCGGCTAGCGGCGTTTCCGGGCCTGCAGCCGCGCGGCCAGGCTCGACGTGTCCCAGCGCGATCCGCCCATGGCCTGAACCTCGGAATAGAACTGATCGACCAGGGCCGTGACCGCCAGATGGCTGCCATTGGCGCGCGCCTCGTCCAGCACCAGTCCCAGATCCTTGCGCATCCAGTCGACGGCAAAGCCGAAATCGAACTGGCCCGCCGCCGCCGTCTTCCAGCGATTGTCCATCTGCCAGCTCTGGGCCGCGCCCTGCGAGATCGCCTCATAGACGGCATCGGTGTCGAGGCCCGCGCCCTGCGCAAAATGCACCGCCTCGGCCAGCCCCTGAACGACGCCGGCGATGGCGATCTGGTTGGCCATCTTCGTCAGCTGACCGCTGCCCGCCAGCCCCATGTGCTTGATGGCCTTGGCATAAGACGCCAGCACCGGTTCGACCCGCGCCAGAGCCTCGGCGTCCCCGCCAATCATGATGCTCAGCTTGCCGGCCTCGGCCCCGGCCTGCCCGCCCGACACGGGCGCGTCGAGGAAGGCGACGCCCCGCGCCTGCGCCAGAGCGGCCATCTCGCGCGCCACCCTGGCCGAGGTGGTGGTGTGATCGACGATCACCGCGCCCGAGGTCAGCTCCGGCAGGGCCGCGCCCACCACCTCGCGCACGTCGTCATCATTGCCCACGCACAGAATGAACAGGTCCGCACCGCGAGCGGCCTGGGCCACCGTGCCCGCCGCCGTCCCGCCGGTCTTTTCCGCCCAGATCTGGGCCTTCGCCACGCTGCGGTTGTGGCCGATGACCTCATGCCCGGCCGCGACCAGATGTCCCGCCATCGGCGCGCCCATCACGCCCAGTCCGGCAAATGCGATCTTCATTCCACGCCCTCCTGGATACGTCCGTAGCGGCCCCGGAAGAAGGTCAGGCCCGCGCCCTCCCGGGCCCCGAAATGGGCCACCCGGCCGACCAGTATCTGGTGGTCCCCCATGGGGACTTGCTCGTGCAGTACACAGTCGAATCGCGCCAGAGCCCCCTTCAGTATCGGTGCTCCCGTTTCGGCCCGATGGACTTCATCGGCCGACAGCCGGCAGTCGCCCCGGCTGAACCGATCCGCCCAGTCTGCCTCATCCGCCCCCAGCACATGAACCGAGAAGGGCCGCCCATCCAGAAAGGCTCCGGCCCGTTCCGCGCTGTCATCCAGACACCAGAGCAACAGCCGCGGCTCCAGCGAGACCGAGGTCACGGAGTTCACCGTCATGCCGACCGGGCCCTCGGGGCCATCGACGGTCACGACACAGACGCCGGTTGCGAAAGCCCCCATGGCGCGGCGATAGGCACGGGCGTCGGCGCCGTCGGGGTCAGAGGGAGAAAGGTCGGTCACGGCGCGACCTTAGCGTCCGGGCTTGCGCACACAAGCCGGTGGACAGGGGAAACGTCACCTTAACCTTGATCGTCGAAACATCGACCACACAAGCGAGGTGCCCATGTCCCTGAGCGATCGTCCGATCCTCATCAAGAAGGTCAAGAAGGTTGCGGGACACGGCCACCACGGCGGCGCCTGGAAGGTCGCCTATGCCGACTTCGTGACGGCCATGATGGCCTTCTTCCTGCTGATGTGGCTGATCAATACGACCGACCCGGAGCAGAAGCGCGGCATCGCCGAATATTTCGCTCCGGCCAGTATTTCGACGACCACCTCGGGATCGGGCGGCATTCTGGGCGGTACGTCTCTGGGCGATGACGGCTCCAAGAGCTCGGGCTCGATGTCGGTCATTACCCAGATGGCGCCGGAAGCCCCCGATTCGCCTGACGAGGCCGGCCAGAGCAGCAATCTGGCCGCCGCCAGCGAGGACCAGCTGCGCGAGGAGATCGCCCGGCGCGAGGCTGCCGATTTCGCCAGCGCCGCCGAATCCCTGCGTCAGGCCATGCAGTCCATGCCCGAACTGGCCGAGCTGTCGAAGCAGCTGATCATCGACCAGACGCCCGAAGGGCTGCGCATCCAGATCGTCGATCAGGAAGGCCGCTCGATGTTCGAGGAAAACTCGGCCCGCCCCAATCCGCGCGCCCAGATCCTGCTGCGGGCCGTGGCGCGGATCATCACCGCCCTGCCCAACCGCATCTCGATTACCGGCCACACCAGTTCGGTCGCCGGCTCGAACCGCTCCAGCGCGCCTGCGGACTGGAGCCTGTCGGCCCGCCGCGCCGACGCCGCCCGCCTGATCCTGGAAGGGGCCGGGGTTGATGTGGACCGCATCTATTCGGTGAACGGCAAGGCAGGGTCGGACCCGCTTTATCCCGACGATCCCAGTCTGGCCGGCAACCGGCGGATCTCGATCATCCTGCTGCGCGAGGCGCCAGTCCTTCCCAGCGATACCAGCCTGTGACCGCGGCCCCCGCCCTTCATGCCTCAACGGCGAAGGGCCTTGCGCCAAAGCGCGGACTGGTCTCCCATCCCTCCATGCATGGTGCACGTCTGACAGACATTGCAGAGCATCCCCGCCCCCGGGAGACCGGAGCGCGGCCATGACCCGGCATGTGCCCCAGCGCCAGCTTCGCTTCTATCTGACGGCCATGGCGCCCTGCCCTTATCTGCCGGGCCGGATCGAGCGAAAGGTGTTTGCCAATCTGCCGTTCAGCGACGGCGCCTGGGTGAATGACGAACTGACCCAGGCCGGATTTCGCCGCAGCCAGAATATCGCCTATCGCCCGGCCTGCGAGGGCTGCGACGCCTGCGTTTCGGTCCGGGTGCCGGTCTGCGGCTTCTCGGCCTCGCGCTCGCAGAAGCGTGTACTTCAGCGGAACGCCGATCTGGTCCGCGCCCAGGTCGAGGCCGAGGCGACCATGGAGCAGTTCGACCTGCTACGGCGCTATCTGCTGGCCCGCCATGCCGGCGGCGGCATGAGCGACATGGGCTGGGAGGACTATGTGGCCATGGTCGAGGATACGGCCGTGCGTACTCATCTGATCGAATACCGGCTGCCTGCCGTCGGTGCCGGCCCCGGCGACCTGGTCGGTGTAGTACTGACTGATATGCTCTCGGACGGCCTGTCGATGGTCTACAGCTTCTTCGATCCCCAGCTGGCGCGGCGCAGCCTCGGCCAGTTCGCCATTCTGGATCATCTGATGCAGGCCCGCGAACAGGCTCTGCCCTTCGTCTATCTGGGCTACTGGATCCAGGGCTCGGCCAAGATGGACTACAAGGCCCGGCTCCGCCCGCTTCAGGCCCTGACGCGAGAGGGCTGGCGCGACCTGCCCTAACCGGCGCTCGGCACCGAGGTCGAGGGGGCATAGGTCTGCGGCGACCACGGCCCGGAATCGCGTCCGCCCCCGAACTTCACCAGCGCCTCGATCCGCTTCGAGATCGGCGGATGGGTGGCGAACAGGCCCATGACCCCGGCCTTGTCCGGCTGATTGTCCAGAAACATGCCCTGCACCTCATCCGGCGCCTTCAGCGTGGACCGTCCCTCGATCTTGCGCAGGGCCGAGATCATCGAGTCCGGGTTCTTGGTCAGCTCCACCGCCCCCGCATCCGCCACGAACTCGCGCGTGCGTGACAGCATCATCCGGATGACGAACGCCAAGGTAAAGCCGATCGCGGCAATGGCAATCCCGATCAGGATCAGCGGCCCGGCATTCTTGTTGCCCCGCCCGCCGCGCGCAAAAAACAGGCCTCGAAACACCAGCTCGGCCATGACGCTGAGGATGCCAGCAAAGATGGAGGCGATCACCATCGTCCGCACATCCTTGTTGATCACATGGGTCAGCTCATGCGCCAGCACCGCCTCGACCTCGTCACGGGTCAGGGTGTCGATCAGGCCCCGCGTGACGGTGACGCTATAGCGCCCCTCATGCAGGCCCGAGGCATAGGCGTTCAGCTGGTCCGTCTCGATGATCCGCAGGGTCGGCGTCTGCATACCGCGCGAAATCGCCAGATTCTCGAGCAGGTTATAGAGCTCCGGATTATCGCGCCGCTCGACCTTCCTGGCCCCGGTCATGGCGTCGATCATCGCCTGACTGCCGAAATAGGCGATCGCGAACCAGATTGCGGCCATGACGGCGGCGGCCGGCACGGTCCAGACCAGCATGCTGGCGGCCAGCGCCATGTCGTCGCCGAGCGTACCGCCGCTGCCGGGAATAATCCCGAACCCCATCAGGACCAGTTGCAGCCCATACAACACCAGCACCAGCAGCACCGGGAACATGGCCAGAAGCACGATCGAGCGGGTGTTGTTCGCCCAGATATGGGTCTGGAGCCCGACAGCCTGCATGAGCCTTAGAACTGCACCTGCGGCGGGGCGGCGGTCATGGCCGCGCGCTCACCCTCGCCGACGTCGAAGAAGGGCTTGTCCGAGCCAAAGCCCACCAAGGCGGCGAACAGCACGGTCGGGAACTGGCGGCGCACTGCGTTGAACTCGGACACCGCATTGTTGAAGAAGCGGCGGGCGGCGGCCAGCTTGTTCTCGATGTCCGAAAGCTCGGTCTGAAGCTGCTGGAAATTGGTGTTGGCCTTCAGGTCCGGATAGGCCTCCGACACGGCGAACAGGCGGCCGAGCGTCGCGGTCAGCATATTCTCGGCCTCGACCTTGTCATTGACCGAGGTCGCTCCCGCCGCGGCGGCCCGGGCCTGGGTGACGGCGTCCAGGGTGGCGCGCTCGTGCGTGGCATAGCCCTTCACCGTCTCGACCAGATTGGGGATTAAATCCTGACGCTGCTTCAGCTGCACATCGATGTCAGCGAACGACTGGTCCGCGCGCTGGTCCAGCGCCACCAGCTTGTTGTAGCCGCCGACGACGACGAACAGGATAAGGACGACGATGACGCCGATGACGATCCAGGTGATCATGAGCGGGTTCCCTTGCTTCTGATCTCCCTTATCGCGCGAACCCTCCGCCCGACCCAAGTGAAATCGGGGTCATGTCAGAAATCGTGAAGGCTGACCTCAGCGGAATTTGCGCAGGCCTCGCGGTCCCTGACGGCCCACGGCGGCGCGTTTGCCGATCCAGTCGCGCCAGTCGGGCCAGTTGCGACGGCGCCCGCCACCATCGACCCACTCCGGCCCGGTCTCCTCGGCAAACACCGTGGCATCGGCCAGGCCGCCCTGACGGTACGACTGGAATTTGACGCCCTTGCCGCGCGTCATTTCGGGCAGTTCCGACACGGGGAAGACCAGCGTCTTGATGTTGTCGCCGATCACCGCGACATGGTCGCCGGTGACGCGCAGACAGACCGCCATCTCGCCGTTCAGTACCTGTTTGCCGCCGCGCTTCTGGGCCAGCAGCTCGTCTTCCGGCGCGATGAAACCATAGCCGGCCTTCGACGCCACCATCAGCTTCGCCCCGGGCTGGTGCGCGAACAGGGCGACGATCTCGACGCCTTCGTCCAGGTCGATCATCAGACGGATCGGCTCGCCGTGACCACGCCCTGACGCCAGCTTGTCGGCCCCGATGGTGAAGATGCGCCCGTCCGAGGCGGCCACCAGAAGCTTGTCGGTCGTGAACGCCGGCACCAGGAAGGCCAGGCTGTCGCCTTCCTTGAACTTGAGCTCCGACGGGTCCTCGACCTTGCCCTTGGCCGCGCGGATCCAGCCCCGTTCCGACAGGATGACGGTGATGGGTTCGCGGGGGATAAACGCCTCGACCGGAGCACTGGCGCCGCCCTCGGGCGCCTCGCCAAAGATGGTGCGGCGCGGCGACGGCAGGGCCTTGCGCACCTCGGCCAGATCCTGACCGATGCGCTTCCACTGCCGTGACGGCGAGTCCATCAGCGCCCGCAGCCCGGCCAGCTCCTCGGCCAATTCCTTGTACTCGGTCTCGATGGCCAGCTCTTCCAGCCGGGCCAGATGCCGCAGGCGGGTGTCGAGCACGAAATCGGCCTGCACCTCGGTCAGGTTCAGCCGGGAAATCAGCGCCGCCTTGGGCTGCTCCTCCTCCCGGACAATGCGGATCACCTCATCCAGATTGAGGAAGACGATCCGCAACCCTTCCAACAGATGCAGACGCTTTTCAATGCGTTCTGCACGCCAGTTCGAGCGCCGGATCAGCACCTCGCGCCGGTGATCGAGGAAGGCCTGCAGACAGGCCCTCAGCCCCATCACGCCCGGCGTGCCCGTCGCATCCAGCACATTGATGTTGACCGGCACCCGGACCTCGAGATCGGACAGCCGGAACAGGCTCTCCATCAGCACCTCGGGCTCGACCGTGCGGGCACGCGGGTCCAGCACCAGCCGGATGTCCTCGGCGGACTCGTCGCGCACATCGCCCAGCAGCGGCGCCTTCTTCTGGTCGATCAGATCGGCCAGCGCCTCGATCAGCCGGCCCTTCTGCACCTGATACGGGATCTCCGTGACCACGATCCGCCAGGTCCCACGCTCCAGATGCTCGACCTCCCAGCGTGCGCGCAGGCGCAGGCCCCCGCGTCCGGTCTCATAGGTCTCCAGCAGCGATGCCTTGCCCTCGACCAGCACGCCCCCGGTCGGGAAATCCGGCCCCGGCATGTGCTGCATCAGGCTCTCGGTCGAGGCCTCCGGATCGTCCAGCAGGATCAGACAGGTCTCGATCAGCTCGCCGACATTGTGGGGCGGAATCGACGTCGCCATGCCCACGGCAATGCCCGACGATCCATTGGCGAGCAGGTTGGGAAAGCCAGCCGGCAGGACCACAGGCTCCTGATCCTGATCGTCATAGGTGGGGCGGAAGTCGACCGCATTCTGGTCGATGCCCTCCATCAACAGCACCGCCGCCGGCGTCAGCTTGCACTCGGTGTAGCGCATGGCCGCCGCGTTATCGCCGTCGATATTGCCGAAATTCCCCTGCCCGTCGACCAGCGGATACCGCTGGGCAAAGGCCTGCGCCATCCGCACCAGGGCGTCATAGATCGAGGCATCCCCATGCGGGTGATAGCCGCCCATGACGTCGCCCACGACCTTGGCGCATTTCCGCGCCGCCGCCTGCGGGTTCAGCCGCATCTGATGCATGGCGTACAGGATCCGCCGGTGCACGGGCTTGAAGCCGTCCCGCACATCGGGCAGCGCGCGGTTGGTGATGGTCGACAGCGCATAGGCCAGATAGCGACGCGACAGGGCGTCTCCCATCGGCTCATCAACGATACGGCCGCCGTCCGGCGGAGGGGTGTGCAGGGTCATGGCATCAGTACAAAAGGGAAACGGCGGACGAATCGCCCGCCGCTTCGTTCAGTCTAGGCCCAAATACGCCCGGTTGGGCCGACCGGGCATTCAGGGGCGGGTGGCGCGGGGGCCGTCGGCATCGAACAGGTCGCCGAACTCGTCGCCCTCATACCACATGGGACGGTCCTCGCCGTCGGCGATGGTGCGGGCGATCGAGGTATTCACCCGTACGAACCGGGCCGCCGCATTCCAGTCGAACGGCAGGTCCACCTCATCGCTGACCTGGTGATAGTTGTCCGCCAAGAAGGCCGCGATGGCCTCGCGCCCCTCTCCGCCCGGCCCGGTCGCCAGGAAGACCGAGGGCACGCCCGCCTTGACGAACTCATAGTGATCCGAGCGCACGAACAGGTTCTCCTCGGGCATGAAGTCCGGAACCGTGGCGACGCCAACCTCGGCCGTGGCCTCGGCGACGATGGCACCCAGCGTCGAATGGTCCGCGCCGAACGCGACCACATCGACGAAGTCATAGGTCAGGATCGGCATGTCCAGATTGACCACACCGACGATGTCTTCCAGCGGCACGGTCGGATCGGCGGCAAAGCGGCTGGAGCCCAGCAGGCCCAGTTCCTCACCCGTGACGGCCAGGAACATGACCGAGCGGCGCGGACGCTCGTCCGACAGAGACAGGGCACGGGCCACCTCGATCAGGGTGGCGATGCCCGTGGCATTGTCCATGGCCCCGTTCGAGATGCGGTCCTCGGCGCTTTCATCATCCGAAATGCCCACGTGATCGAGGTGACCCATGACCACCACCACTTCATCGGCGACCGACGCATCGGATCCCGGAAGGATGGCCACCACATTGGGGCTCTCGAAATAGCGGGCCTCAGCCGTCAGGCTGACGCTCGCTGCACCCGGGATTTCAAACCCCTTGGGCGAGGTCCCGGCGGCGGCGGCGTCCTGGATGGCGGTCAGGTCCTGACCGGCCGCCTCGAACAGCATGGCCGTCGTCGGCTGCGACAGGAAACCCTCGACCTTAATGCCCGGGGCGTCGCCCTGTGCGACACCGTCGGCGGTCGCCCAGCGCGTCTGGGGTCCGTCGAAAAACCCGACCAGGCGCGACCACGGAATGTTCCGCGTATCGGCCGAGTGGATCATGATGTAGCCGACCGCGCCGTGTTCAAAGGCCGTCGTCGCCTTGGCCGAACCCAGGTGAGCCGCCAACTCGCTGGGCAGGCCCTCGGGCATGCCGTACAGCGCCAGCACCACCTTGCCCTCGACATCCAGCCCCGCATAGTCGTCGAGGCCGTGGCTCGGCACATCCAGACCATAGCCGATGAAAACAAAGCCGGTATCCAGCGCCACCTCACCGACCTGCGACGGGATCAGCGCGACGCCATCGCCATGGCTCCAGCTGTGGGCGGTGCCGTCCGGTCCGGTCCAGCTCATCTGACCGGACGAAAGGCTGATCTCGGCGAAGTTGACCGGCTGGCGCCAGCGGGTGCGCTCGGCATTGCCCGCCGGCGTCAGGCCCAGGGCGAAGAAATGGCTTTCGACATACAGGGCCGCCAGCTCATACCCGCGCGAGCCGGTATCCCGGCCTTCCAGCGCATCATCCGCCAGGAAGGTCACATGGGACTCCATCCGGCGCGCGACCTGCGCATCCTCGGACGACTGGGCCAGCGCCGGCGCGGCCAGCCCTCCGGCCAGCAGCAGCGACAGGGCGGCGCCCATGCCTGCGAGACGACGAATACTCATGGTGTGACTTCCCCGATTTCTTTCGGCGCGACCCTAGTCCCGCGACCGCGCCTATAACAAGCCGGATCGTTGCAGTCGTTCGACCATCCAGTCCCGCGCGGGCGGCAACGGCTTGTCGCGCGGATGGAACACCCAGGCTTCCAGGAAATGGCCGGTCAGGGCCAGCCCCATGCCGACATCCCCCTCGACGACCGCCGCCTGATGGCCCAGCAGGAAGGGCGGCAGGCCCAGCAAGCGATCCGCATAGGGCGCGCCCTCGGTCCGGCTGACGGCCCGACCCGTGCGCGGGCTGACCCAGGCCAGATCATCGGTCGACCCCGACACCGCGCACACATCCAGATTGAGGCCAAAGCCCAGGCTGGCCAGCAGGCCAAGCTCGAACCGGATGAACACCGCCGGCCAGACCGCATCATGGGCAAAGGCCGACATCAGCGCCTCCATGGCCGCAAAGATGGCGGGTTCCGGCTCGCGCTCCGGCAGGGCGCCCTGCACGACGGCGGTGGCTGCCGCCAGCCCCGCCAGGGCCAGCGGCGAATCGAACAGCTGGCTGATGTCTTCGCCCCGCGGCTCCAGCCTTGCCGAGCCCAGCTGGCTGTCGTCGCGCGATCGAAACGCGGCCTGCACCCGCGACCCGGGCTGCAGGAAAGGCTTCATCCGCCGCGAGGCGCCGCCCGCGACATAGGTCAACCGCCGCCCGTGATGTGCGGTCAGAAGGTCAGCCACCACACCCGTGTCGCCATGCGGCCGGGCCGAGAGCACAAAGGCGTCGTCCTCAAACTCCATCAGGGTTGGGCGGCTTCCCCGGCGCGGATCACCGCCACCACATCACGGGCGACATCATTGGGCACGGCAAAGCTCAGCACATATTGCTCGATCTTCCAGCCCTGGTCGGTCAGCCTCAGCACACCCGAGCCGCGCGTGGTGCCATAGCTGTCATTGTCCAGCACCTCCTCGAACACCGCCACGCACCGGCATTCGATCGGCAGGATCGCGATGTCCCGGCTGACCACGCGATAGTCCCACCCCTGACCCCGGCTGAAATACGGCGTGGCATAGGCCTCGAACTCGGCGACGGTCCACCGCTCGGTCGCGTCCGTGCCGATGAAGCGCGCATCCGGCGTGAACAGGGCGAAATAGGTATCACCATCCGCCTCGCGCGCCGCCTGATGCAGGGCATCAATCACAGCGCCCGGGTCGCTGCTCTGGGCCCGCGCCGGTCCCGTCACGAGCGTCACGGCAACGAGAATGAGGAGGATCGTTTTCATGGCGCGCTCCAGCATAGGGACGCTTCGACCATCCCTCAATGCGGCCCGGCTGTCTCCCACAGATTGGGGGTTAGGCAGAGGATCAATCCGGGCAGCCGTCTCTCCTGCCCTTCTCCCCTTGCGGGAGAAGGTGCCCCCTGAAAAGGGGGCGGATGAGGGGTTACGCCTTGATTGCACGTTCAGCGCGGAATGAAGCGAGCTTCTCGTCAAACCTCTGAGAGACCTCTCGTCCGAGCCGCTCACGCGGCCCACCTTCTCCCGCAAGGGGAGACGGAATGCTGGGCTGGCGGATCGAACTATGAAATCTGCCCCGACATTCCCCAACCCTTTCCACGCCCCCACCGTTTCTCGCACCGTTCTACCCGCCCCACCGCAAGACCGTGCAACACTCCCCTCGTCCCGTCGCACGGAGGGCTCGTAAGGCCTGCGACCTTGCTGCTACGGGGGCGGATGGAGCGGGGTTGAAAACGGTGCTGTCCGGCTTTCGGGTCTTAGGGAGGCTTTGCGAGCCGGGCGAAAGGCCCGCCTTCAGCACTGGGTCAGGGGGGATACCTGATCGTCCAGGAGGTGTCGCAGGACACCCCTGCCCGCCGGGGGCGCTGCGGTAAGGCCCGAACACGGCCACCCGACGCAAGCTTCCGGAAAACCACCGCGCGGAGCGTCTGTCTTCGTCGAAACGGTAATACTCATCTTCTCCGGGCGAAGGCCCGGCGCTCCGCCTGCCCTCCAACCCGCCGCACCCGGACGGGCGCTTCCGCTCATCTCTCCTCAATTCAGACGGTTCAGACGGACCGCCACTCCGCATTTAACTGATCGGTTGACTAACGGCCCGCCACCCGCTACTTAACCTCACAGTTACACACGAAAGTTGCCATGACCCCCGACCCCCTCAGCGCCAAATTCGCCGCCCTAGCCGACCCGACCCGTCGGGCCATTCTGGCGCGCCTGTGCGAGGGCGAGGCCAGCGTCAACGAACTGGCCGAGCCGTTCGACATGAGCCTGCCGGCCGTGTCGAAACACCTGAAGGTGCTGGAAAAGGCCGGACTGATCAGCCGCAGTCGAGAGGCCCAGTGGCGCCCCGCCCGGCTGGAGCCCATGGCCCTCAAGGGCGTGGCCGACTGGCTGGAACACTATCGCCGCTATTGGGACGCGTCGTTCGACCGTCTGGATAGCTATCTGAGAAATCTGCAGAGAGGAAAAGACGATGGCCAACGAAACTGACAACCCGTGCGACACCGACGGCGCGGCCCACCGCTTTGATCTGGTTCTCGAGCGCATCATTGCCGCCCCGCCCGAGAAGATTTTCCGCGCCTGGACCGAGCCTGAACTGATCAAACAGTGGCTGGCCCCCAAGCCCTGGACCATCACCGAGGCGATCTGCGATCCCCGCCCTGGCGGCCTGACGCAGTTCACCATGCGCTCGCCCGACGGTCAGGAATTCCCGAACAGCGGCGTGTTTCTGGAGGTCATCCCCAACCGCCGCATCGTCTCGACCGACGGCCTGACGCCCGACTGGAAGCCCGCCGGCCAACCCTTCATGGTCAGCCGTATCGAGCTGGAACCCCTGCCCGATGGTCGCACAAAATACACGGCCACCGCCCATCACTGGAACGAGGCCACGATGAAGCAGCATGAAGCGATGGGATTCCATGAGGGTTGGGGTCAATGCGCCGACCAGCTGGCCGAGCTGGTGAAGACCTTCTGATATGGCCGTGACCGACGATCTCGCGACCCGCCCGGCCCTGCATATGACGCGGGTGTTCGATGCGCCCCGTCCGCTGGTCTGGCTGGCCTGGACCCGCCCTGAGATAGCCGTCCAATGGATGGGGCCGGTCGAATGGCCGGCGATCAGCGCCACCCAGGATTTCCGCGTCGGCGGTGAATGGCGAAAATGCCTGCGCTCGGTCGAAACGGGCGAGGAGCTCTGGCAGGGCGGCACCTATGTCGAGATCGTCGAGAACGAACGCCTCGTCTTCACCTTCAAATGGGACGAGAGCCACGAGGACGGCCCGCCCGCTGACACCTTGGTCACCGTCATCTTCAGCGACACCAATGACGGCAAGACCCACATGGACTTCACCCACGAAGGCCTGAAGTCCGAACAGAGCCTGACCGGCCATCGCCATGGCTGGACCAGCACGGCCGACCGGCTCGAAGCCTGGCTGGCCGCCAACAAGGATTGAACAGGAGGGTCCTCCCCACCATGAAGATCGTCACCAGCCTCAGCTTCCGCGGCCAATGCCGCGAGGCGTTCGAGTTCTACGCCCGTGTCTTGGGCGGAGAGATCACTGCGGCCATGCCCTACTCCGACGGCCCCGCCGACATGGAGGTTCCCGATTACATGAAGGACTGGCTCATGCATGGCTGGCTGCAGGTCGGCGACCAGGCCATCATGGGCGCCGACATGGATGTCCAGTGGGCCCCCGGTATCGAAAAGCCAAAGAACGGCTTCGACGTGACCCTGCACACCCATGACGTCGCCGAGGCCCGTCGCTGGTTCGACGCCCTGTCCGAGGGCGGCAAGGTGGTGATGCCGTTTGGCGAGTCATTCTGGTCGCCGGGCTTCGGCAGCCTGATCGACCGGTTCGGCATCCCGTGGATGATCAACACCAACCCGGAAATGCCAGCGTAACAGGCTAGACCTTCTCGTTCAGCAGGGCCTGCTGATAGCCGCTGACCCAGACGTTGCGAAACCGGCGCGACCGCTCCGCATGATAGATGTGGGCCAGCTCCGCATAGGAGCGGTCGAAGTCGTCGTTGACGAAGACATAGTCGAACTCGTCGGCGTGCTCGATCTCGCCCTTGGCGTTCGCGATCCGCCGGTCGATGACCTCTTCCGCATCCTGTGACCGGGTCACCAGACGCCGACGCAATTCCTCAAGGCTGGGCGGCAGGATGAAGACGCGCACCGCATCGTCCGGACAGCGGCGGGCCACTTCGCGGGCCCCCTGCCAGTCGATGTCGAACAGAACGTCCCGGCCCTCGGCGAGGGCGCGGTCCACCGGCGCGCGTGGCGAGCCGTACAGATTACCGTGCACATTGGCCCATTCGAGGAAGGCGTCCGCCTCGACCAGCCGCTGGAACTCCTCTCGGTCCACGAAATGATAGTCGCGCCCCGCCTGCTCGCCCGGCCGGATCGCCCGCGTGGTCATGCTGACCGACAGTTCCAGCCCGCCGTGATCCGCCATCAGCCGTCGGCACAGCGAGGTCTTGCCCGCACCCGACGGACTGGCGACGATCAGCAGGACGCCCCGGCGGGGCATACGGTCATTCGACATTCTGAACCTGTTCACGCAACTGATCGATGGTGGCCTTCAACGCCAGACCGACCCGAGTCAACTCCACCGTCGCGGATTTCGAGCACAGGGTGTTGGCCTCGCGCATGAACTCCTGCATCAGGAAATCCAGCTTGCGCCCGGCCGGGGGCTGTCCCAGCAGCTGACGTCCACTGTCCAGATGGGCCCTTAGCCGGTCCAGTTCTTCGCGCACATCGGCCCGCGCCGCCAGCGCCGCCGCCTCCACGACAATCTTGTCCTCAAGGCCGGGCGTGTCCGACGCCAGTTCGGCCATGCGGCGGGTAAAGCGCTCGCGCACCGCCTCCGTCTGGGCGGCCGCCTCGACCTCCGCCAACTCGACGCCCTCTGCAATCTGGTCGAGGAAGCCCTCGATCAGGACGACCAGCTGACGGCCCTCGTCGTGACGCGCCTCAACCAGAGCCATCAGGGCCTGATCGACACTGGCGCCGATGGCCGCCTCAAGTGCTGCCTTCTGTTCCTCGCTGTCGGCCTCCTCCGGCCGATCCAGCACACCCCGCAGAGCCAGCAAGCCGTCTGCGCGTGGACGCTCGGCGCCGCGCTCGACCAGTTCCATCGACAGCGCCAGATACCGGTCCAGCAGGGCCTGATCGATGGCGATCTCACCGGCCGCGTCGGCTTCACGCCGCGCCTGCACCCCGACGGTCACCTGACCCCGGTTCATCAAGGCCTGGGCGCGCGCCTTGGTCAGCCGCTCCAGCCCGTCGAATCCGGGCGGCCCGCGAAACCGGACCTCGAGTCCGCGCCCGTTGACCGAGCGCGCCTCGACCGTCCAGACCCAGCCGCCCAGCGCACCATCGGCCCGGCCAAAGCCGGTCATGCCCGACAGGGTACCGGTCATTCCGGAGTCACCCCGCGCGGCAGGATAGTGATCTCGGCACCGGTCTCGGGGGCCGGCTCGTCCTGGAGGGGCACCTCGACCGGCGGCAGACCCTGCTGCTGGCGTTCGATGGCCCGCCAGCGAGCGACATTCTGCTGATGCTCGGCATAGGTCGAGGCAAAGGCGTGACCGCCCGTGCCGTCTGCCACGAAGAACAGCGCATCCGAGCGCGGCGGGTTCAGAACGGCAGCGATCGCCTCACGCCCCGGATTGGCGATCGGCGTCGGTGGCAGGCCGTCGATCTGATAGGTGTTCCAGTCGGTCCGACGGTCCAGTTCCGAGCGTCGGATGCCCCGGCCCAGCGGCCGTCCCTGGGTGATGCCATAGATGATGGTCGGATCACTCTCCAGCCGCATGCCCAGTCGGATCCGGTTCGAGAAGACCGAGGCCACCATCGGCCGTTCCTCGGCGACGGCGGTCTCCTTTTCGACGATGGAGGCGAGGATCACGGCCTCCTCCGGCGAGCTGACCACAGTGTTCGGGCTCCGACGGGCCCACAGCTCGGCCAGGTTGCGATCATGGGCGCGCTGCATGCGCGTGATCACCGCAGCCCGGCTCTCGCCGCGCGTGATCTCATAGGTGTCGGGCCACAGGGTGCCTTCTTCCGGAACCTCGATCTCGCCGGTCAGAATGTCCTCGGCCATCAGGATGTCGAACGCCTGGGCGGACGACCAGCCCTCGGGCAGGGTCACGTAATGGCGGACAACGCGTCCATCGACCAGAAGGCTGATGACCGAGCGCAGCGACGCTCCCGAGGGCACCTCATACTCCCCGGCCCTCAGCTTGCGATCGGCCCCGGTCAGGGTCACCGCCGCCTTGAACATGTCGGTCGAGCGGATCACACCGGCCTGCTTCAGCGACGCCCCGATGGCCGAGACCCCGGCCCCGCTGGGCAGGACGACGATGGTCGCATCGCCCTGACGCGCTTCGGGCCCGGGGGCGTAGAACACACTCCAGCCCCAGACCAGCGCCCCGATCAGGAACAGGCTGAAGGTCGCGGATGCCGCCAGCAGCGCAGCCCCCAGCGGACGCTTCGAGTCGGACGGCACCCCCCTGCCCGCCACTCTAGTCGACCTTCTTCAGAATCAGGCTGGCATTGGTGCCGCCAAAGCCGAAGCTGTTCGACATGGCCACATCGATCTTCATCGGCTTCGCCTTATGGGGCACCAGATCGATGGCGGTCTCGCGTTCAGGATTGTCCAGGTTGATCGTTGGTGGCGCGACCTGATCGCGGATCGCCAGCACGGTGAACACCGCCTCAATGGCGCCTGCCGCCCCCAGCAGGTGTCCCGTCATCGACTTGGTCGAGGACATGGCGACGGTCGAGGCCGCATCGCCCACCAGACGCTCGACCGCGCCCAACTCGATCCAGTCGGCCATGGTCGAGGTGCCATGCGCGTTCACATAGTCGATGTCGCCCGGCTGGATCCCGGCCCGCTTCACCGCCGCCGCCATGGCGCGATACGCCCCGTCGCCATCCTCGGACGGCGCCGTGATGTGATAGGCGTCACCGCTCATGCCGTAGCCGACCACCTCGGCGTAGATTTTCGCCCCGCGCGCCTTGGCATGCTCATATTCCTCCAGCACCACCACCCCGGCGCCTTCGCCCATGACAAAGCCCGCATGGTCCTTGTCATAGGGTCGGCTGGCCCTCTCCGGCGTGTCGTTGAAGTCGGTGCACAGCGCCTTGCAGGCCAGGAAGCCCGCAATGCCGATCGGCACGATCGAACTCTCGGCCCCGCCGGCCACCATCACGTCGGCATCGTCCAGCGCGATCATCCGCGCGGCGTCGCCGATGGCGTGCACACCCGAGGCGCAGGCTGTGACCACGGCGTGGTTCGGGCCCTTGAGCCCGTGGCGGATCGAAATCTGACCCGAGGCCAGGTTGATCAGGGCCGAGGGGATGAAGAAGGGGCTGATGCGGCGCGGCCCCTTGGCCTCCAGCTCCAGCGAGGTATCGGCGATGGGGCCAAGCCCGCCGATGCCCGAGCCCATCATCACGCCGGTGCGTTCGCGGTCGTGATCCGTCTCGGGCTTCCAGCCGGCATCGGCCAGCGCCTCGTCGGCGGCCGCAATGCCGTACAGGATGAAGTTGTCGACGCGCTTGCGATCCTTGGCCGACATGACGCTGTCGGGATCGAAAACGCCCGGGTCACCCGGCTTGCCGCCGCCGCGCCCGTCCACGCTGGGCAGTTCCCCGGCGATGGTGCAGCCCCAGCCCTCGGTGTCGAAGGTGGTGATCTGGCGAATGCCCGATCGGCCTTCCAGAATCCCCTTCCAGCTGTGCTCCACGCCCGCCCCCAGAGGGGTCAGAAGGCCCAGTCCCGTCACGACGACACGACGCATCTTGGCGGCTCCTTATCGATTCCACTGTGGCCACAAACACTAATGGCCGCCGGGCGCACCCGCTAGGGGCACACCGCGGCGGCCATCGGGCCGGCTTCAGCCGGGCATCAGCCCGCCAGTTTCTCGTCGATGAACTTCACCGCATCGCCGACCGTCTGGATGTGCTCGGCGGCATCATCCGGGATCTCGATGTCGAATTCTTCCTCGAAGGCCATGACCAGTTCGACGTTGTCGAGCGAGTCGGCGCCCAGGTCGTCGATGAAGCTGGCCTTCTCGGTGACCTTGTCGGGGTCAGCGTCCAGGTGGTCGATGACGATCTTGCGGACGCGTTCCAGAGTATCGGACATGGGGTGTCTCTGCCTTGATAAGCCGCAGGGTGCGGCAGTTGTCTTGTATGCCTGCCGTAGGACGGCGAGGACGACGGCGCAAGCCCGAACGGGACTTGCGCCCCCGTCGTGCCCTGCCCTTTAGCACAGTCGCTCGCAGGGGGAAGGGGCGGTTACGGGGTTTGATGCCGAACCTGTGGGCTCAGATCATCGCCATACCGCCGTTCACATGCAGGGTCTGACCGGTGACATAGGCGGCCTCGTCCGAGGACAGATAGACGGCGGCGGCGGCGATCTCATCGCCCGTGCCCAGCCGGCCGGCGGGGATGTTCTTCAGAATGGTCTCTCGTTGCTGGTCGTTCAGCACGTCGGTCATCGGGCTGGCGATAAAGCCCGGCGCGATACAATTGACCGTGATCCCGCGCGAGCCGACCTCCTGCGCCAGCGACTTGGAAAAGCCGATCATGCCGGCCTTGGACGCGGCATAGTTGGTCTGACCCGGATTGCCGGTCACGCCGACCACCGAGGTCACGCCGATGATGCGACCCGAGCGGCGCTTCATCATGCCCTTCATGGCCGCGCGCGACAGGCGGAAATAGCTCTCCAGATTGACCTTGATGACGTCGGAGAAGTCCTCGTCCTTCATCCGCATTAGCAGGCCGTCCTTCGTGATGCCCGCGTTGGCGACCAGGATATCCAGCGGCGCGCCTGCGGCCTCCTCGGCCCGCGCGACCAGGCCGTCGACCGACTCCGCATCCGACAGATTGGCGGCAGCGACAAACGCCCGCTCGCCCAGTTCCTCCGCCAGGTCCTGCAGCACCGCCTCGCGCGTGCCCGACAGCACGACGGCCGCGCCCTGTGCGTGCAGGGCGCGGGCCACGGCCCCGCCGATGCCACCGGTGGCGCCGGTGACGAGGGCAGTTTTTCCAGTCAGGTTGAACATGTCAGGCTCCGGGATGGGATCGTGAAGAGTGCTAGTGAGTGGTGAGTAGTAGGTAGTGGTTCGGAGTGTGTGGGAGCAGGGGCGGTCGCGCGGATACCGGGATCACGACTCACTACTCACTGGCACTCTTCACCCAACCGACTTCGCGAACGCCTCGAGGTCCTCCGGGGCGGTCAGGGCCAGGCTTTCGGCGTCGGGGGCGATGCGTTTGGCCATGCCGGTCAGCACCTTGCCCGAGCCAACCTCGGCAAAGTGCGTCACGCCGCCCTCACCGGCCATCCATTCCATCGACTCGCGCCAGCGCACCCGGCCCGTGACCTGTTCAACCAGCAAGCGGCGGATCACCTCGGGATCGGTCTCGGGGCGGGCGGTCACATTGGCGATCACGGGCACCGCAGGCGCGATGATCTTCGCATCGGCCAGCGCGTCGGCCATCTCGTCGGCCGCCGGCTGCATCAGCGGACAGTGGAAGGGCGCCGAGACGTTCAGCGGAATGGCGCGCGCCCCCAGCTCCTTGGCCTTTTCGATCGCACGATCGACCGCCGCCTTCTCGCCCGAAATCACGATATTGCCGGCGTTGTTGTCATTGGCGACGACGCAGACGCCGGCTTCCGATCCGGCGGCCGCTGCGGCCTCGGCCAGGGCCAGGTCCGTCTTCGGCCCGATCAGCGAGGCCATGGCCCCCTTGCCGACCGGCACGGCGCGCTGCATCGCCTGACCACGCAGCTTCAGCAGGCGGGCGGTGTCCGCGAGGCTGATCGCCCCGGCGGCGCACAGGGCCGAATATTCGCCCAGCGAATGCCCCGCGACATAGCCCGCCTTCGAGACATCGATGCCGAACTCGACTTTTAGTACCCGGGCCACGGCCACCGACACGGCCATCAGCGCCGGCTGGGCATTCTCGGTCAGGGTCAGCTGATCCTCGGGGCCCTCGCGCATCAGCATGAACAGCGACTGGCCCAGCGCCTCGTCCACCTCGTCGAACACCTCGCGCGCCGAGGCAAAGGCGCCGGCCAGGGCCCCGCCCATGCCGACGGTCTGGCTGCCCTGTCCGGGGAAGAGGAAGGCGAGGGTCATGCGTCCGGGTCCATAGCTGTGATTCCGCGTGCGGAGGGGTAGGCCAAGCCTGCCGCGACGGCAAGCCGGGCAAGGCTCAGCCTGTGACGATCTCGTACAGCTGCTGGCCTGCCAAAACTGCGAACAACAGGGACGCCAGCCCCAAGGCCCCGTTCGACAGCCAGCCGCTGCGCCAGGGCGCGGGCTGGAAACGCCCGTTCAGCAGCCACACCAGCGTCCCCGCCAGAAACGGCATGAACAGGCTGCCCAGCACCCCATACGCCACAATCAGCCCGAACGGCCGGTCGATGAACAGAAGGGCCATCGGCGGAAAGGTCAGCCACAACAGATAGGCCCGGAACGCCGGCGACTTTGATCCTGTCATGGCCGGGTCATCGGACCGCCCCAGCGCATGGGCGACGAAGTCGGTGACCATCAGGCTGACGCCCTGCCACACCCCGATCAAGCTGGAAAAGGTCGTGGCCAGAAAGCCGACAAGGAACAGGATGGCAATCGGCTGGCCGAACCGCTCGCGCAGCACATCCGACAGGTTCAGCAGGCCGCGATCCCCGCTGGCCAGCGCAATGCCCGCCGCGTGCAACAGCTCGGCGCCGACGATCAGCATGGCGACCACAAAGACGCCGGTCATGCCGTAGGCGATGCGGTTGTCCCAACGCATGACCGGCATGAATTCGGAGCCCTTCCAGCCCTTGGCCGTCAGCCAATAGCCATAGGCCGCCATGGTGATCGTGCCCCCCACGCCGCCGATCAGGCCCAGTGTGTAGAAACCCGACCCTTCGGGCAGCGTCGGCCAGACCCCGGTGATCAGGCGCGGCAGGTCCGGCGTCACCAGTATCGCCAGCCCGACCACGGTGACGAACATGATGGCGACCAGCCCGGTCATGATCTTTTCGAACAGCCCATAGCTGCCCAGCCAAACGAGGATCAGGCCGATCACGCCCGTGATCATGCCCCAGGTCTTCAGGTCCAGAACGGGGAACAGGGCCGTCAGCGGCAGGCCCGTCGCCGTCATGGCGCTGGCCCCGTACACAAAACCCCAAATGATGGCGTAGATCCCGAAATAAAGACCCGCCCAGTTCAGCGTCCCGCCGCCCGGTACCTTGACGCCCGGCCCCGGCAGTCGCGCCCAGCCGTCGAACAGCGTCCTCCCGGAGGCCAGCGTCCACCGTCCCACGCCCTCGGCCAGCGCAATCTTCAGAAGGGTCCCGACCAGCGCCGCCCACAGCAGCACATAGCCGAACCGTCCCCCGGCGATCAGGGTCGCCAGAAGATCCCCGGCCCCGATGCCCGTCGCCGCAACAACAATCCCCGGCCCGACCAGCGACAGCCGGGGTTTGACAGGCGGCAAAGGAGGTACACTCACCCCCTGGCCTCGTCCGGGATAAAGGCGCCCGCAATCCAGCTGACGATACCGGTCACGATCGCCGCCCCGATCCCCGGCCACAGGCCGTCGACGACAAAGCCGCCCAGGAACATCGACGTCAGACCGATCATCGCCGCATTCACCACCAGCAGGAATAGCCCGAGCGTGATCACCGTGATCGGGAAGGTCACGACCACCAGAATGGGCCGCACAAACGCATTGACGATCCCCAGAATGATGGCCGCCGCGATCAGCGATCCTGTCGAAAGGAACTCGACCCCTGCGATCAGAGAGTCCGCGAGCCACAGCCCGACCATCGTCACCAGGGCCTGAACAATGAAGCGCACCATGCCGCCGTCTCCTTTCCTGCAGATCTCGACCAATACCCTTCGCCACAGCGCCTCAGGCGGTCAATGGCTCCCGCGTCATCGCCGACATGTTAGGCTGCCCTCGATTCAGACTGGAGAGCGCCGCATGAGCCTGCACGGCCCCTATGACCCGGACAATATTTTCGCCCGCATCCTGCGCGGCGACATCCCCTCGATGACCGTCTGGGAAGACGACCATGTGCGGGTCTTCATGGACGTCTTCCCCCAGTCCGAGGGCCATATGCTGGTCATCTCGAAAACCTCGCAGGCCCGCAATCTGCTCGAGGTCGACCCCGACACCCTCGACCGCATCATGCGCGCCGTTCATCGCACCGCCCGCGCGGCCGAAAAGGCCCTGAAGCCCGAAGGCCTCAGCATCATGCAGTTCAACGGTGAGGCGGGGGGCCAGACCGTCTTCCACCTGCATTTCCACATCATCCCCCGCTGGTCGGATCGCCCCATGAAGGGCCACGGCCACGCCCCCATGGCCGACAGCGACCGCTTGCGCGCCCTGGCCGAACGTGTTGCCGCCGAACTGGAACCGGCCTGAGCCCATATCGCAGTGCACACGCCCCCTTGCGCGGGGGGCCCCGCCTGCGCATAACCGCCCGGCGCCGGTTTAGCTCAGCTGGTAGAGCAGCGGTTTTGTAAACCGAAGGTCGCGGGTTCGATTCCTGCAACCGGCACCACTTCCCGTCCCCCTCCCCCGGGGTCTCATGGCCGACGCCGTCAACAAGCTGGGACACAGGATCGGCGCGCGCGGCGGCCGCACCCGTTCGGCCATTCTGGAGGCGCTGCGCAGCCTGCTGGCCACCCGGCATCTGGGCGAGATCCGTATCGCCGATGTGACCCAGGCGGCCGGAACGTCCGCTCCCACCTTCTACACCTATTTCGATACCCTCGACGAAGCGCTGCTGGCCCTCTGCGACGAGGTCGCCAGCGACTGGCAGGGGCTGGCCCATCATGTCGAGGCCGACTGGTCCGCCGGTCAGGGCCTGACCCACGCCCGCGCTCTGATCACCGACATGCTCGCCCTCTGGGATCGGCACGGCGCCATTATCCGGGTTGAGCAGATGATGGCCGATCGCGGCGACCTGGCCTTCGTTGAGGCCCGGGTCGGCCGTCTGCGTCGACTGCATCTGGCGCTGGAACGCCGCATCGCCCAGGCGGCCAACGCCGGTCTTCACCCGGACGGCTACGACCCGCGCCTCGCCTCCTATGAAGTCGCCAATATCGCCGAGTCCGCCGCCGCCAGTTTCAATCTGTTGAAGCGTGCCGACAGCGACCGGGCCATCATTGAGACGACGGCGCACATTCTGGTCCGCCTGATCACGGGGCGGTAAGCGCCAATCCCAGCGGCCCGTACAGCCAGGTCAGCCAGATCCCGATGGCCAGAAACACACCGAACGGCAGGGCGTCCTGACCGCTGACCGCCTTGCCCGTAACGCGGCGCGCGATCACGAGGCTTAGCCCCGCGACTCCCGCCCACAGCATGACGCTGGCCAGACCCATCCAGCCGACCCAGGCCCCGGCCCCGGCCATCAGGAACGGATCACCGCCGCCCAGTCCCTCTCGCCCTCGCAGCCGGCGGTATAGCCTGCCCAGCGCCCACAGCAGGACGAACCCCGCCGCAGCACCTGTGGCGCGGTTCATTAGACTGTCGGGCTCCAGCCACCACGCCGCGAACAGTCCCGTCACAACCAGCGGCCAAGTCAGCACGTCGGGCAGCCAGAAGTTCTCGCCGTCCACGACCGCCAGAATCAGCAGCTGCCACGCCAGCAGCGCGCTGACCGCCGCCAACAACACGGTTGGGGATGCCAGCGCGGCCCAGACCCCGAGGCCCCCGGCCATCAGGCTGAGCGCCCCATCCCGCTTCAAGCCGGGCTCCCGCGCCGCCTCACCGTCCAGCGCCGCCAGCCACAGGCTCAGCCGCGACACCGCCAAGCCGATGATCAGGCCCCCTGCTCCGATCCCGACCGTCGCCAGCATGTCCGCTCCGTCTCAGCCGAGGCCGAACGCCACCGCCAGCCGATAGACCACAAAGGCCGCCAGATAGGCCAGGGCGAACATATAGACCACCATGACCCACATCCACTTCCAGGAGTTGGTCTCGCGCTTGACCACGCCCAGCGTCGCCACGCATTGCGGTGCGAAGACATACCAGGCGAGGAAGGCCAGCCCCGTCGCCAGCGACCACTGCAGCGACAACACCCCGGCCAGGGTCCCGACCGCGCTTTCGGCGTCGGCCACGGCATATACGGTGCCCAGCGCCGCCACCGCGACCTCGCGTGCGGCCATCCCGGGCACCAGCGCCACGACCATCTGCCAATTGAAGCCGATCGGGGCGAAGATCGGCTCCAGCGCCCGCCCGATCATCCCGGCAAAGCTGTAGTCGATGGCCGGTCCTGTCGCTCCGGGCGGCGGTCCGGGGAAGGTCGACAGCGCCCACACCACCACCATCAGCGGCAGGATGATCCGCCCCGCCCGCTCCAGGAAGATGCGCGCGCGCTGCCACAGGTTAAGCGCCACACTGCCCGGATCGGGCATTTTGTAGGCCGGCAGCTCCATCATGAAGGGCTCGAACGCCCCCCTCCAGAAGATCTTGCGGATCACGAACGACACCACCAGCGCGCTGAGGATCCCCGCGGCATACAGGCCGAACATCACCAGCCCCTGCAGCTCGACCCAGCCCCACACCGTCTCGCGCGGAATGAAGGCGGCGATGATCAGCGTATAGACCGGGATGCGCGCCGAGCAGGTCATCAGCGGCGCCACCATGATGGTCGTCAGCCGGTCCCGTTTCGAGTCAATCACCCGCGCCGACATGACGCCGGGAATGGCACAGGCAAAGCTGGACAGCAGCGGGATAAAGGCCCGCCCGTGCAGGCCCGCGCCACCCATGATGCGGTCCATCAGAAACGCCGCCCGCGCCATATAGCCAAAGTCTTCCAGCAGCAGGATGAACAGGAACAGCACCAGAATTTGCGGCAGGAACACCAGCACACTGCCGACCCCGGCGATCAGCCCGTCGACGATCAGGCTCTGCAACAGGCCGTCGGGCATGATCCCGGCTACCCAGCCGCCCAGCGTCCCCAGCCCGAGGTCGATGGCGTCCATGCCGGGCGCGGCCCAGCTGAACACCGCCTGGAACATGACGAACAACAGCGCGAGCAGGATCAGCAGCCCCGCGACCGGGTGCAGCAGCACGCCGTCGATCTTGCCGGTCAGGGTGTCGGGTCGTTCGGGCGGCCGCACATGGGCCGACAGGATGCGGCTGGCCTCGCGGTGCGCCGCGCGGATTTCTGCGACATCCGGCTCATGCCAGGTCGAGGGCCGGGCGGCGGTCGAGGCCAGCACGCCCTGCACCGCGACCAGCAGATCGTCCAACCCGCGCTTGCGCGTCGCGACGGTCGTCACAACCGGCATGCCCAGCGACTGCGACAGCCCCTCCAGATCGATCCGGAGACCCTGACGCTCGGCGATGTCATACATGTTCAGCGCCATGACGGCCGGCAGACCGACCGCCTTGATCTCCAGCGCCAGTCGCAGCACCAGCCGCAGGTTGGTGGCGTCGGCCACTACCACCAGCGCATCCGGCACATCCTCGGGCCGCCGGCCCAGCACCACATCGCGCGTGATCACCTCGTCGGGGCTGCGCGCCCGCAGGGAATAGGTCCCCGGCAGGTCCAGCACCGTCATCGGCGTGCCGTCAGGCGCCTTGATCGCGCCGGCCTTACGCTCGACCGTAACCCCGGCATAGTTGGCCACCTTCTGCCGGCTGCCCGTCAGGGCGTTGAACAGAGCCGTCTTGCCACTGTTCGGATTCCCGACCAGGGCGACCGTGATTGCCGTATCGCTCATTCTGCTGCGTCCGTGCCGGTCAATGCCAGGCTCAGACCGCGCACCTCATGCCGGCGCAGGGCAATCCGCATGCCCTCGACGTCCAGCACCACCGGGTCGCCGCCGACCGGACCCTCATGGATCAGCGTCACCCGCGCGCCCTCGACCAGGCCGAACTCCAGCAGGCGCCGCTCCAGCTCCAGCGCATCGGCGGGATTGTCCTCGATCGCTTCGACAGCGTGAATCCGGCCCTCCTGACCCCGGCGGGCCCGGCTCAGCGTGATGATCTCGGTCATGAAAGTCTGAACTGCCGTTGCGGGTCGGGCGGAAAAAATCGGGCCACAACCGTCCGCATTCGGCGCGCCTTCCAGTTGACAGTGATTATCAGGTGCTGCCCCGCGTCGTCCAGTCCGCTTGTCGATTTCCGCCGCCCGACCTATGCCGGACACAACACGGAGCTGCCCATGACACCCTCCCCGATCCTTCGCCTTACCGGCCTCGCGCTCGCCGCGCTCGCCGCAGCCGCCTGTGGCGAATCCTCAGCTCCGCAGACGCCGAAAGCACCTCCGCCCGCGCCCCTGACGCCGGAACAAATCAGCGTGGCCATCGCGGCCCTGCCCGCGCCCTACAACGGAGCGGATTACGAGAATGGCCGGCGCGCCTTCGCCCGCTGTCGCGCCTGTCACACCATCACCCCGGGCGGCCCCAATATGACCGGGCCCAACCTTTACGGCCTGTTCGGTCGCCCGGCTGGTCGGCACGAAGGCTACACCTATTCAAAGGCGCTCCAGGCCACCGATTTCACCTGGGATGCCGACCGGCTCGACCAGTGGCTGGCCAACCCCCGCACCTTCCTGCCCGGCAACAAGATGAGCTTCGCCGGCGTGCCCGACGATCAGGACCGCCGCGACCTGATCGCCTGGCTCAAGATCGAGACGTCACCGCGCTAAGCCCTATTCCGCGGCCTTGGGCATGGCGTCATTGGCCGCGACTTCCTGCGCTTCCCATTCCTCGATCTTGCGGGCCGTATACTCCGGCGAGCGCGTGAAGCGGGCCAGCACGCCATAGATCACCGGCACGACAAACAGGGTCAGCAGGGTCGCAAAGATCGCCCCGGCAAAGATCACCACGCCGATGGTCTGGCGGCTGCCCGCCCCCGCGCCCTGCCACAGCATCAGCGGCAAGGCTCCGAAGGCGGTGGCGATCGACGTCATGATGATCGGGCGAAGACGCAGAGCCGAGGCCTCGATGATCGCCTCGCGCACGGACCGCCCCTGATCGCGCAGCTGGTTGGCGAACTCGACGATCAGAATCCCGTTCTTGGCCGCTACCCCGATCAGGATGATCAGGCCAATCTGCGAATAGATGTTCAGGCTGGAGCCGATCATGATCAGGCCGAACAGCCCGCCCGCCGCTGCCAGCGGCACCGTCAGCATGATGACCGCCGGCGTGATCCAGCTTTCGAACTGGGCCGCCAGCACCAGGAACACCAGCAACAGCGCAAGTCCAAAGGCCGCAATGACGGCACCGCCTGACTCGCGCTGGTCGCGCGCTACCCCGTCCCACTGGATCGTGGCAACGCCGGGCGGTTGCTTGGCAATCTCTGCCTCGAAAAAGGCGATGGCATCCCCGATGGTGTAGCCGGGATTCAGATCGGCCTCGAGGCTGATCGCGCGCTGCCTGTCCAGACGACGCCGGTCCGGCGTATCGCCCGAGGTCTGGGTCTCGACCACGGACGACAGCGGCACAACGCCGCCCGATCGCGTTCCCACATACAGGGTCTCGAGATCCGTGACTTCCGCGCGGTCGGCGCGCTCGGTCTGCAGGATGACGTCATATTCCTGCCCGCCCTTGATATAGGTCGTGGCCCGGCGTGAGCCGAACATGGTCTGCAGGGTGCGCCCGATCTCCTGGGACGAAACCCCCAGATTGGCGGCCTGCTCCGGATCGACATTGACCAGAAGGCGCGGCGAGTTCGGCTCATAGTCAAGGCGTGGTCGCGACAGATTGGGGTTGGCCAGGGCCGCGGCCATGATCGGCTGGACCCACTGGAACATGCTTTCATATTCCGGGCCGGTCATGACCATTTCCACGCTGTTGCCCCCGCCCCCGCGCGACAGGCCGCTGCGGGCAAAGGCATTGACCTGGGCGCCGGGCTGGCTCCGAAGCTGGCGGTTCAGATCCTGGGCGATCTCGTCAGCCGAGCGCTCCCGATCGCCCCAATCGGTCAGGCTGAGGCTGGCGTTGCCGCCATTGTTGCCCCCGCCCCAGCCGGGCGCGGAAATGAAATAGCTATCGACCTCGCCGGTCTGGGCATAGCTCGCCAGGATCGGCTCAATGCCCATCATGATGTCGCGCGTATAGTCATAGCCCGCGCCCTCGGGGCCCTGAACGCGAACGAAGATACTGCCGCGATCCTCGGGCGGGACCAGTTCGCTGGGCAGGTTCATGAACATGCCGACCGCCCCCAGAGCGATAAACACCACCACGGCAATCACCCCGATCAAGGCCTTGCGAACACCCAGCATGGCCTCAAGCGAGTTCTGATAGGACCTCTTCAGCCGGTCCATGCCCGCATCGACCTTGCGCGCCACGAAGCCCGAGCCGCTGGCGGGCCGCAGCAGCTTGGAGGCCAGCATCGGCGACAGGGTCAGCGCCAGGAAGGCCGAAAAGGCCACGGCACCCGCAATGGCGGCGGCCAGCTCCACGAACAGTCGCCCGACGTAGCCCGGCAGGAACAGCAGTGGCGCAAAGACCGACAGCAGCACGATTGTGGTGGCCACGACGGCAAAGAACACCTGACGCGTCCCGCGTTCGGCGGCCACCAGCGGTGGCTCTCCGTGATCAAGGCGACGCTGGATGTTCTCGGTCACGACGATGGCGTCATCAACGACCAGCCCGATGGCCAGCACCATGGCCAGCAGGGTCAGCAGGTTCAGCGAAAAGCCGAAAGCCGCCAGCACGATGAAGATGCACAGCAAGCAGATCGGCGCGATGATCGACGGGATCAGCGCCGCCCGGAGCGTGCCCAGAAAGACGAAGTTGACCAGGGCCACCAGCACCAGCGCAATGCCGACGGTGATCCACACCTCATCAATGGCGTGCGAGGTGAACACCGAATTGTCCGATCCGACCACCAGCTCCGCCCCCTCGGGCAGGGTCGGGGTGACCTGCTCGATCATGGCGCGCACGCCTTCGGAAATCGCAAGGTCGTTGGCCTGGGACTGACGGGTGATGGCCAGACCGATCTGGTCCAGACCATTGCCCCGGAACAGACGGCGGTCGTCCTCGGGGGCCTCCTCGATGCGGGCGATATCGCCCAGCCGGGTCACATACCCCCCATCGACCGCGCCCGATATGCCCGCCCCGGATGCAGACCCGCCGTTCAATATCGGCAGGTTGGCGAAGTCGCTGGCCGTGGCATAGTTGCGGGCCACCCGGATCGTATAGTCCTTGTCGGTCGACTCCAGCGTCCCCGCAGGCAGTTCGATATTCTGGGACGTCAGGGCGCTTTCGACGTCGGAGACCGTCAGACCGCGCGCCGCCAGCGCATCGGCGTCCAGCCATACGCGCATCGCATAGCGCTGCTCGCCATAGATCCGCACCTCGGCCACGCCCGGCAGGGTAGCGAACCGTTCGGTCAGCGACCGTTCCGCATAGTCCGTCAGTTCCAGCCGATCCATCTCAGACGAGCGCAGGAAAACGATCATGATCGGCTGGGAGTCCGCGTCCGACTTGGACACCCGCGGCGGATCGGCCTGGTCCGGCAGTTGGCCGGTCACCCGCGACACGCGATCGCGTACATCGTTGGCCGCGACGTCCAGATCCGTATCCAGCGAAAACTCGATGCGGACGTTCGAACGCCCGTCGCGGCTGGATGACGTGATCCGCTCCACGCCCTGGATGCCCGCAATCTGCTGTTCGACCGGCTCCGTGATCCGGTTCTCGATCACCTCGGCCGAGGCCCCCGTATAGCTGGTGGTCACCGAGACGATCGGCGGGTCCACATCGGGCAGTTCGCGCACCGGCACGAAGAAGAACGCCGCCGCACCGATCACGCACAGGACGATCGCCGCAACGGCGGCAAAGACGGGTCTGCGGACGGCGATGTCGGACAGCATCATTGGCTGGGGCTCCGTCCGGCCACGGTGACCGGCGCGCCCGGCTGGATCCGGTTCAGGCCCGAGGCCACCACGGCGTCACCGGCGTCGAGCCCCGACAGGATCTCCACATAGCCGTCCTCGACCACCCCGGTCTCGACCTCGATGCGCTGGGCGATCTGCCCCGCCTCGGCGGGCATGATGCGATAGACGAAGGCGCCCTCGCCCTCATACTGGATAGCGGACTCCGGCACGGCCAGGCTCTGGCGCTGGCCCTGCCGCACGGTCACCCGCATAGACATGCCGGGACGGATACGACCTTCGGGGTTGGGCAGTTCCGCGCGCGCCGTGGCCGAACGGGTCACCTCGTCGATCCGCGTATCGACCCGCGCGATCCGGCCCGTGAATTGCGAGCCGGGAAAGGCATCCGCCGTCGCACTGATCGGCGTGCCGGACTGGACCCGCGACAGGTAGCGCTCGGGCAGCGGGAAATCGATGCGGATGGTGCTGATGTCGTCCAGCGTCGTGATCACGGTCCCCGGCCCGACCAGAGTGCCCGGCGTGACCGTCGTCAGGCCCAGCACGCCCGAGAACGGCGCCCGGATCACGCGCTCGCCGCGGCGCGCCTCGGCCGCTTCAAGCGACGCCTGCGCGGCCTTCAGCGCTGAGTCGGCCTGCTCCAGATTGACCCGGGGCGCGATGCCCCGATCAACCAGCTCCTTGGCGCGATCATAGTCCCTCTGCGCCTGCTCCACGCGGGCACGGGCCTCGATCATCCCGGCTTCCTGCTCGCGCGCCTGCAGTTCGACCAGCGGCGCGCCGGCCCTGACCGACTGGCCGTCACGGAACAGCACCCGCGTGATCAGCTCGGTGTTGGTGGACGCGATCTCGACCGACCGCTGCCCCCGCGCAACGCCGACCAGCTGAAGGGTGTCGGAAAAGGTCCGCTCGGTCGTTTCAACCGCCGCGACTTCCTGGGCGCCGCCCCGTCCACCTCCCGGCCCGCCCTGACCGCCACCGTCATCGGCAAACGACAGCCGGACGATCACGGCGACCGCCATCAGCAAGACCAGAACGCCGGCGGCGACGAGAAGAAAATGGCGCTTGATCACGTGTCGGAAAGTCCCTGCAGCAATACGGGCAGCACATAGCGGTCTGTCAGCCAGACGCAATTACTAATCAGGAACGCATCAGGTTGCAGATTCCGTCGCGGTGTTCCGTCGCAGGGTCAGAACCGTCGCCAGACTCCCACGAGCCAGCCCTCGGACTGTGGCGTCTCCCGCCCGTACAGCGCGCTGCGCCAGCCGACCTGCACGCTCCAGTCACCCAGATCCCGCACCACCGACGTCTCGGCTGACAACCAGCGCGGCCCGCCGTTGTCCACCTGCCCCCCGTACAGCTGGCCCAGCACCATCCAGTCCCGACCGACTCGCCCGCCCAGGGTCACATCGACGCGCGTCTCGTCCTTCAGCCCCTGCCGAAACCGCCGCGCACCCTGCACGTCGACGAACACAGATTGCAGCCCCAGCACAGGCTGCGGCGGCGTCACCGATCGTCCGGCCGACAGTCGCACCTCCCAGTCGGCGGTGCCCTCGCCCGGCGCGGCATAGCCGGCATTCCGCCCTTCGCCCCCGTCGGCATAGCTGACCTGCAGCGCCACGGCATTGGCTGGATCGCGGTAGACCTGCCAGGCTAGGCCGATCTCCAGCGGTCCCCGTCCCTCATAGTCGACAAAGGCGTCCGACCCGCTCTGCCAGTCGCTCTTGAACACCAGCATCAGCCGATCAGTCAGACCGTATTCGGCATAGAGGCCCAGGCTGGTGTCGCGCCGCTCGGCGAGCAGAGGCTGGCTGTTGCCGTCGGGGTCAAAGCCACGTTCGGCCCGCATCACTTCATATTTCAGGATGAACTGGGCGGTGGCCTGCTCGCGCGTCCACGGCCCGGCCACCGCAGGAAAGGCCGCCGCCAGCGTACCCGCGAGAACCAGACCGGTGCCCAGCCCCCGCTCCATGGTCAGGCGTCGTAGCCGGGTGACTTGCGGTCCAGCATGCGCAACGCGCCCGGCCAGGCCAGCGCCGAGATGAAGCCGATGCCCTTGCCCTGCTCCTTTGTTTCGTCCTGCGCGGCGTCGGGGGCAATCAGTACATGGTCACGCCCCGCGGACAGGGCCGCGATCTGCTGGGCGCAGGCCCGTTCGAGGAAGAACATCCCCACCCAGGCCGCCGCCGCCGTCTGACCGACCGCCAACGTGCCATGGTTCCGCAACAGCATCAGGGGCTTGTCGCCCAGATCTGCGACCAGACGTTCGCGCTCATCGTGGTTCAGCGCCAGCCCCTCATAGCCGTGATAGGCCACCTGATGCTGTAGCAGACAGGCGTTCTGGCTGACCGGCAGCAGGCCGTGCTGCTGCGCCGCCACGCCCACGCCCGCCACCGTGTGCAGGTGGATGACGAAATGCGCATCCTCGCGCGCCGCGTGCACCGCAGAGTGAATCGTGAACCCGGCCGGATTGATGAAATTCGTCGTCTCCTGGACGATGTTGCCGTCCAGATCGACCTTCACCAGCGACGAGGCCGTGATCTCCTCGAAATAGTACCCGTACGGGTTGATCAGGAAATGGTGCTCCGGCCCCGGCACCCGCGCCGAGATGTGGGTAAAGATCATGTCGTCCCAGCCGTGCAGTGCGACCAGCCGGTACAGGGCCGCCAGATCAACACGCGCCTGCCACTCGGCCTCGGACACGCGCGACTTCAGCGATGCGGGGGCTCCATCAGCCATAGACCTGTCTCCTCGGTTGCGATGCGAAACTCGCTCCGGACGACCATGCGGTCAAGCTGCACCGCGATACGGCCCCGCTCGGCAAGGTGTGGTTAACCCTGTCTTCACCGCCTCCGCCGATAGTTCGGGTGACAAAGTATCGAGTCGGTCGTCGGCTTGACCTGTCGGGAGTTGTCGAACGTGACGGCAGTCGCCCTGGAAGACACCGGCCCCCTTCAGCCGCCCGGCGCGGCCATGACGGACCTGCTGACCCTCGCCCACAGCCGAACCCTCGAAGACCGGCAGCGACTTCTGATGGGCGTCATGGCCCTGTGCGATCAGCACCCCGCCACCAGTCAGGATCTGTCCCCCGTCCTGACCGACATCTTTCTGGTGCTGGCCCGTCAGGCCGAGCACGATATCCGCAAGGCCCTGTCCGAGCGCCTCGCGGCGGCCACCTGGGCACCACCCGCCCTCGTCAACATCCTGGCGCTGGACGACATCGAGATCGCCCGCCCCATCCTCGCCCGAAGCCCGATCCTCAAGGACGAGGATCTGCTGGCCGTGCTCGTCCAGGCCAGTCTGGAGCATCAGATCGAGGTCGCCCGCCGCCCGAACCTCAGCGCCCGCGTCGCCGACGCCATTCTGGACCAGGCCCACCCCGCGCCCCTGACGGCCCTTGCCGGCAATGCCACGGCCGAGATCAGCGCCGAGGGCCTGCGTCGTCTGGTCGAGCATTCACGTCGACTCGCGGCCCTGCGCGCACCCCTCGCCCGCCACCCCCGCCTCGACGAGTCCATGGCCCGCCAGCTCTACAGCTGGATCGGCACAGCCCTGCGCGAATCGATGGCCGAACGCTTTGCCATCACCGACACCCGGCTGGATGACGCCGTCGAGGACGCCGTACATTCGGCCTTCTCGAACCTCGGCATGGGCACGCCCCCGCCCCCGGTCGATGCAGACCGCGACGAGATGGACCGGCGTCTGGTGCTGAAACTTCAGGCCGCGGGCCAGCTCCGCCCCGGCTATCTGATCCGGGCTATCCGCGAGAAGAAGCTCAGCCTGTTCCAGCATGCGCTGGTCGTGCTCGGCGGCTTCACCATGGCCCAGGTCAAGGCCTGCCTGACGCATAGTACGCCGGAAGCCCTCTACTATGCCTGCGCCTCCGTCGGCATAGACCGCGCCGTCTTCCCGCCCCTGCTCTATGAAATCCGCCAGCTGAACGGCGGTCCCCCGGGCGAGGCCGGCAACGCCGCCTGGCTGCGCGGCGCTCTCTCGCCTCACTCCGCGGCCCGCGCCCTTCGCGCCCTGATCGGCGACGGCACCTCGCCGGCGGCCTGATCACGACCGGCCTGATGCGTTTGACAAGCTGGCCCTGCCGGTCTCACCTGTTCCGGTGACACCTCCTCCTGCTCCCCGGCTGGCCTTTGTGGCCAGCGAACGTCCCGAGGCCCAGGCCGCGCTTACCCGTCTACGCGACCGCTATGCCCATGTGCCCGAGGCCGAGGCCGAGGTCATCGTCGCCCTGGGCGGGGACGGCTTCATGCTGGAAACCTTGCACGTCAACCTGGCGCGGGGCACGCCCGTCTACGGCATGAACCGCGGCTCGGTCGGCTTTCTGATGAACGACTATGACGAGGACGACCTGCTGCCGCGCCTCGCCGCCGCCGATCGCACCGTCATCCACCCGCTGCAGATGGACGCCTGGAGCGAAAGTGGCGCGACCCACAGCGGCCTCGCCATCAATGAGGTCTCCCTGCTCCGCCAGACCCGCCAAAGCGCCAAGCTACGCATCCGCGTCGACGGGAGGGTCCGGATGGAGGAGCTCAGCTGCGACGGCTGCCTGGTCGCCACACCGGCGGGCTCGACCGCGTACAATCTGTCGGCCCACGGCCCCATCATCCCGCTGGATGCCCGCATCCTTGCCCTGACCCCCATCAGCGCCTTCCGCCCCCGGCGCTGGCGCGGCGCGCTCCTCCCCCACGAGGCCCAGGTCAGCTTCGAGGTGCTCGAGGCCGACAAGCGCCCGGTCAGCGCCACCGCCGACAGTTTCGAGGTGCGCCGCGTTCGCCGTGTCGATGTCTGCGAGCGACGCGACATCAACCTGACCATGATGTTCGACCCCGGCCGCTCCTTCGAGGAACGCGTGCTGGCCGAACAATTCACGGGCTGACGGTCACGGCTTCTTAAGACGCCCTGCGGCATGATCCTGCATCAGTTTACGCAGGAGTAGCCGATGAGCGGTCCGGCCCAGGTCATTCGCCCCCCGAACACCCTTCGCCTGAAGGTCGGTGGCGGTTTTGGCGGTGTCGATGCCAAGGCCATCGCCAAGGCCGAGGAAGCCCTGCAGGCGATGTCGTCCCAGTTCGCCCAGTGGCTGCAGGACGAAATCGAAAAACTCGACAAGGCCCAGGCCGACATCCGCGATCGTGGCTATACGCCCGAGACCGCCGAGGCCCTCTATTTCCGCGCTCACGACCTCAAGGGGCTCGGCACCACCTATCAATACCCGTTGGTGACCCGCCTCGCCGGTTCGCTGTGCAAGCTGATGGACGCTCCCGAAAAGCGCATGGCCGCGCCGCTGGTGCTGGTCGATGCCCACATCGACGCCATCCGCGCCGTCGTCCGCGACAAGATCCAGACCGACGATCACCCGGTCGGCCAGACCCTGGCCGAAACCCTGGAAGCCCGCGTCGCCGAACACGCGGCCTAGGGTTCTCCCCATCCGCTCATCCCCGCACAATCGGGGACCCGGCGCTTCAGAGCCTCAGCAATCCTCGAGAAGCATCAGGGTGCGTACCCCTAAGATCGCCGATACCACGGGTCCGGTTACAAGCGGCAAGTCAATGTCGGCCTTCGACCCAAAGCGGACGTTAGACTTCCGTATGCCCTTGCGTCAGGGTGCTCAACATGCGGCCAACTTCGAAAACGCTAATCATCCTTGCAAACTGGGCCATTGGCTCGCTGCTCGTCACTGTTATAGCGAGCGCATTATACGGCATTTCACTGATGGTCAGATTCCTCATCGTGGCAGCCGCCTGCGGCTCCCCTCTACTGCTCGCACCAAATCGCGATCCGCAGAAGCCCGCCTACATCATCGGTTTGGCCACCATCATGGTGATCGGTGGCCTCGCGCTACGGGCTCTCGAGATGTAAGCCGTCGCGCTGCAACGTCCGCTTCACACTCTCGGGCGGCTGTCGGCTCCCGACCCGAAGCGGACAGTCGGGCGTTTAGCTGTTAGCTTGACTTCATGTAGCGGGTCGAAGAGTGCGAGAGCTGGCTCACAATCATGAAGCGTTCGAATCTGTGTGTGCTGCTTGGAACGGCCCTCGCCCTGTCTGGATGTTCTGACGGCAGAACCGCAAAGGAAATCAATGTTTCGATACCCAATGGCCAGTCGAGATGTGTGATTTTGTTCGAGTTGCAGAGTCGATCTATCGGCGGGCCTATGTATTGGGCCGTTCATATGGAAGAAGTATTTGAATCCGGCCCTCTTGACTACGCCCAGGCGACTTGTCCGAACATTATGGTTACTCCGTTCGGTGGGGAGGGGGTTGTCATTGAGAGTGACGGCCCAGCACTAAATGTAGACTTGACCGAACGGGGAGGGCTAGCGGACTGTTCTGCTGCTAGCCCTCTCATCATTGACCAGATCGCTCGAGCCCGAAGCGGAGACTTAGGACGCTGCGCCCGGTAAATTTCTGCGGAAGCGTATGCTCTCAGTCCGTTGGTCGGGGTCCGCTTCCCACCCATAGCGGACATTCCGCGAGTCCGCGTTTCGGAGGGTTTCGCGTGTCGCTTATGAGGACACTGACCTAGGCCGCATTGGCGGCCCGCTGCGCATCTACCGGCATCGGTTCGCGATCCAGCCGCTCCATCAGATAGGCCAGGTCTTCACGTGGCACATTGGGCCGCTGCGTCAGGAAGCGTTCCAGCATCCGCTGGCGGAAGGTCTCGGCGGTGAAATCCGCCCCCTCGGCCTGCAATGCCCGCCAGGTGTCGATCCCCGACCGGAAGGCCTGGAAGAGGCGCGGCGGCAACCCCGCCCGGTCGTAGATGGCCTTCAGCCCCAGCGGCCCGGCGTCATGCACCATCAGCCAGGTCCGCGCATGCGGCGTCTGGGCCAGCTCGGCCAGACCGTGCTCCACGAACGTCAGCTGCCCGCGTGCCAGCGCCCGCAGCAACAGCGACGGCGTCAGCGCCCTTCGCCCGTTCAGCCGCGAGACAAAGGTCGCCATATCGGTCGTGGTGGCGGCCTGATCGACCAGATCCAGCGTGGCCCGCTCGCGCGCATGGGCCGACAGGCGGATCGCCGCTTCGGGCGCAATGGCGTGGCGGCTGATCAGATGCTCGCGCACCGTCTCCGACACATGGGCGATCAACCGCTCGGTGATGTCCGGCGGCAGCACCTGACGGTACGACAGGGCGGTCAATACATCGGGCGCGTCAGAAAACCGATCGACGACAACGTCCATCGCGCCCTCAGCCAGATCGGCATTGTCATTGGCGGCCAGCGTGCGCACGGCCTCGCGGCTTCCGGTCTCGGCCAGCACCTGACAGACGTCCCGCGACACCTTGGGCCGGGCAGCGATCGCCACCTGCCGCGTGGTCGATCCTGCCTTGACGATCTCGATCAGGTCCTCATCGGAAAACGCCGGCGAAAAGCCGATGATCGGCAGGGCCACACTGTCCACATCGGCCGCCAGCCGCCGCGCCACATCGCGCGGGATCAGGTCGGACGACTTCAGCGTCACCGCCATCGCCCGCCGCACCAGCTCGGCCGCATCATGGGCCAGCACGCGCAGAATCTTTTCCGCCGCCTCCCGATCCTCGGGCGTCAGCTCGACCCGCTCCATATTCCGGCACAGCTTGTGGGTCGCGGCCGCGCGCTCGTCCTCGTCGGTCGACTTGATCAGTCGGCGGATGTCGAACTCGGTAAGGCGGGCGCGATAGGCCGTCATGTCGGACTCAGCTGGGCTATACGAACCGGTATGCTCCGATTCCTGTTCCCAAGCATGCGCGTGACAGGCTTAATGCACAGTTTACCAACCGCGCTGGATCAGGCGTCCGCCGTGCCGACAAAGGCGCGCAGGAAGCCGGCGTTCCCCTCCTCGCCCTCCTGCCCCAGCAACAGCGCCAGCAGGCCCTGATCCTGACGCATCCGGTCCATCTGGTCCGCCACCATCCGGTCCTTCGGCGACAGCGCATCGACTGCGGTCGCGCCAGACGGAACCGCGGGCAGGCCCTGCCCCGCCTTGCTGGTCAGGTTTGCATAGACTTCGGCGACGGTTGCCGGGCGTCCGTCCCGGTAAAAGATCGACCGGTTGGCCGCTGCCGCCTGAGGGAAGAGGGCCGCCGCGCTGGCGCCCGGACGCGTATTGACCGCCTCGACCAGCTTGGCCGCCCCCGCAGGTCCCAGAAAGTGCGCGGCATAAAGGTCGCCTGCCGTCGGCTCACGCCCCATCCGCCCGCGCAGATAGGCGGCGTTCGAGGCTGTCAGCTCCCCCGCCATGGCCGAAGCCGCCACGGGGTCATAGCGCAGGTCCAGCACCACATTCCGCGCCGCGCCATCCACGCGCCAGCGTCCGTCGGTCCCCTTATAGATCAGGTCCGCATACTGGCCGTACCCGTGCTTGCCGCCGTGCTGCTTCAGCGTCGCCAGCCAGGTCTGTTCAATGAACTGGAACAGGCCCGCCGCCGACGAGGTCCGCGCCCGCGCCGCCGGGTTCATGGCGCTCTCGCGCTGGGCCGTCTTCATCAGGAAGTCGAAGTCCACGCCCGTCGAGGCAGAGGCGCGCCGGATGGCCGCCTCGACACCGCCCTGGGAGGGAATCGCACTGATGGTCATGGTCGGGAGGCTGGGCCGACATGGTTAATTGAATCTTAACCCACCGAACCGTGATCGTCGCACACCCCGCTCGCCTTAAACTTGCCGCAAGGTCAGCGCCCCCTTCACCTCAGGGTGTGCTGTGGGGACGGCATAAGGGAGAGACGTCCATGATGATGAATCACGCCGGTGGCCCCGGCCTGGTCAGCCCCCTCGACTACGGCGAAACACAGCGCTGGAAGCTGACGCCCACCACTGTGACCGCCCTCGGACTGGTGCTGGCCGCGCACGTCGGGATCGGCATCGCCCTCTACTACCAACGCTTCGAACTCCCGGTGAGCGCCCCGTCTACGCCTGAGCCGGCAATGAAGCTCGAGTTCTACAAGCAACCTCCGCCCGAGCCCGAGGTTTCACCCGAGCCGCCGGCACCCAACCCGCCGATCCACAAGCCGCTCACCACGGTCCCCACGACCGAGACCCTGACCGTCGTCATTCCCGACGTTCCGACGCCTGCGACCGGTCCGGCGATGACCCTGACGCAGATCATTCCCGACCCGACACCGGCCGGCACCGGCAATACTCCGACCGAGGCCGTGCCCGCCGGTCCGCCCACCATCACCAACCCGGACTGGGTCCGCAAACCCTCCGGCGAGGCCCTGATGCGCGCCTATCCGGAGCGGGCCATCACAGCGAACGTCACGGGCTCGGCGACACTCAGCTGCGCCGTGCGCGTGAACGGGACGCTCACCGACTGTCAGGTGGTCAGCGAGACCCCCGGCGGCTACGGCTTCGGTCGCGCGGCCACCCGCCTGTCGCGCGACTTCCGCATGAGCCCCCGCACCGTGGACGGTCAGGCCGTCGGCGGCGCCCGCGTCACCGTCGGTATCCGCTTCACCCTGCCGGACTAGGCCAGAAGGGATCGGGGGCTGTCAGCAGGTGTGACGGCCCTCGATCCCGGCCACCGTCTGCGCGGCCACCTGCGGGCCCATCAGCCAGCCGTTCCGCCGTGGGGCCAGCGCCAGGTGCAGGCCCGGCATGACCTCTCCTGTCAGGGGCAGGCCGTCCCGCGTGGCGCCCCGCACGCCCATGCGCCATTCGACTGGACCAATCTCTGCCAGACCCAACGCCTGTCTGGCGTGTTCAAGAAGCTTATCCTGCAAAGCGGCTGCATCTGACAGCAGCCCCCCTGCCTCCATGGTCGCCCCGATCACCGTGCCTTCACCCAGCGGCACCGCATAGCCGCCCGCAAACCGCGCCGGACGCTCAACCAGCCGCCGGGACGTAAACGCCAGCCGCCCGCCGATCGCGTGAACCTGATCCACGACGCGTGTGACGGCCTCGGGCAGGTCGGGAAATGTCGTTCCACTGGCCAGTACCACAGCCCGCGCCGAAATCCCGGCCCCGGCGGCCAGCGTCAGGCGCCACCCCTCCCCCTGCGGCCGCACCGCCACGACCCGACCCCCCAATCGCTCAGCCCCCCTCCCCAGCGCCGCCAAAGCCGCGACCGGATCGATCCGCCAGTCCTCCGGGCAAAAGACACCCGCTTCCGTCCGCCCGGCCGCAAAGCCCATCGCCGCCAGCCGCGCGATCACCCCGTCGGCATCCGGCCCAATCCAGTCCACCCCGTCCCGGATCAGCGCAATGCCGTGCCGCTCAGCGAACCCCGGCCACAGATCCCGGGCCGCGCGCAGCTCGGCCGCGCGACCCGCTGGATCGGCCTCCCAAGGGTCCAGCAGGCTCTCCATCGCCGGCGCAATCATGCCGGCGGCCACCGACGAGGCATTGGCGCCACCGGGGTCGATGAGCAGCACATCTCGCCCGCGCGCGCGCAGATCTGCGGCGACGCTGAGGCCCAGCACGCCCGCGCCGATCACGGCAATGTCGCAAGAGGAGGTCACGCCCGGTGCATCGACCGGGCGCGTCCTGAAATCAAGCCGTCGCCTGCCCTATTCGGCAGCCATGGACGCACTGCGGGCCGACGATAGCCGCTGCTGCAGCGCCTTCAACTGATCCCACAGGGCCTTGGGCATCCGATCCTCGAAAGTCTCGAAGAAGGCCGGAATGCGCGACGCTTCCTCGGTCCAGACCTCGGCATCGACGTCCAGCAGGGTCTTGAGGTCGGTCTCGGTCAGGTCCAGCCCGTCCAGATCCAGCGAGTCGCGCGTCGGCACCATGCCGACCGGCGTCTCGACCGCTTCGGCCTCGCCGTCCAACCGCTCCGAGATCCACTTCAGCACCCGCGCATTGTCGCCAAAGCCCGGCCACACGAACTTGCCGTCCGGGCCCTTGCGGAACCAGTTGACGAAGTAGAAGCGCGGCAGCTTCGCCGGGTCGCTCTTTTGGCCCATGGCCAGCCAGTGGGCGAAATAGTCGCCCATGTTGTAGCCGCAGAATGGCAGCATGGCGAATGGGTCGCGGCGCAGCTCGCCGACCTTGTTCTCGGCCGCCGCCGTGCCTTCCGACGCCACGGTCGAGCCCAGGAATACCCCGTGTTCCCAGTCGAACGCCTCGGTCACCAGCGGCACGGCGCTGGCACGACGTCCGCCAAACAGGATGGCGTCGATCGGCACGCCCTTCGGGTCTTCCCATTCGGGCGCGATGGTCGGGCACTGGCTGGCGGGTGCCGCAAAGCGCGCATTGGGGTGCGAGGCGGGCTCACCCGAAGCCGGATCGTGTGGCTGACCCTTCCAGTTGGTCAGGCCCCCGGGGGCCTCCTTCGTCAGGCCCTCCCACCACACATCATTGTCCGCCGTCAGGGCGACATTGGTGAAGACGGTGTTGGTCGCCAGCGTTTCCAGCGCATTCTTGTTGGTGTTCCGGCTGGTGCCCGGCGCCACGCCGAAGAAGCCCGCTTCCGGGTTCACCGCATACAGCCGACCGTCGTCGCCGAAGCGCATCCAGGCGATGTCGTCGCCGACCGTCTCCGCCTTCCAGCCGGGGATCGACGGCTGCAGCATGGCCAGGTTGGTCTTGCCGCAGGCGGAGGGGAAGGCCGCGGCCACATATTTCACCCGGTCCTGCGGATCGGTCAGCTTCAGGATCAGCATATGCTCGGCCAGCCAGCCCTCGTCGCGGGCCATGACCGAGGCGATGCGCAGCGCGTAGCATTTCTTGCCCAGCAGGGCGTTGCCGCCATAGCCCGAGCCATAGGACCAGATCTCCCGCGTCTCGGGGAAATGCACGATCCATTTGTCGTCATTGCAGGGCCACGGCACATCGGCCTGGCCCTCGGCCAGAGGCGCGCCCAGGGTGTGAACGGCCGGCACGAACATCCCGTCCTCGCCCAGCGCGTCCAGCGCGTCCTTGCCCATCCGGGTCATGATGCCCATCGACACGGCGACATAGCCGCTGTCGGTAATCTCGACACCCAGCGCGCTGATCTCCGAGCCCAGCGGCCCCATGCAGAAGGGCACGACATACATCGTCCGGCCCGCCATACAGCCGTCGAACAGCCCGTTCAGCCGGTCGCGCATCTCGGCCGGGTCGGCCCAGTTGTTGGTCGGGCCGGCATCCTTCGGATCGGCGGGGCAGATGAAGGTGCGGCTTTCCACCCGCGCCACATCGCGCGGATCCGACGCGGCATAATAGCTGCCCGGACGCTTGACCGGGTCCAGCTGGCGCAGCGTGCCCTTGTCGATCAGGTCGGCGACGATGGCCGACTTCTCTGCCTCCGAGCCGTCGCACCAGTGAACACGCTCCGGCTTCGTCAGCCGGGCGATCTCCTCGACCCAGGCCACCAACTTCGCGTGGCGGGTCGGTGCAGGGTGCAAACCGGGAATGGAGGATTGGACCATGAAACGCGCTCCTGAACGTCGTCCGGGAGCGTCGATCTTCGCCGACATACCCCCATAGAGCGCAACGATCACGCTCTGTTACACGCTCAAAACACCCTCGCGGACCCAAGGTCAACTGCTGCAACTTTTCACCGATCGTGGCACACAGCCCGTCGCGACCCCGCATGCCACGCGGCTGTAACCGGTTACCTCGGGCAGGAATGTGATGGAGAATTTTTTTGACGGCTGACGGTCCCGCACACGATCCCGCCCTGTTAACCCCGGCCGGAGAACGAAACCTGCCGCATATTCTGGGGCTGCTCGCGCCTCACCTCCCGTCGAGGGGACGCCTGCTCGAAGTCGCGACCGGAACCGGCGGCCATGGCCTGGCCCTCGCCCGGGCCCACCCGGGCCTGACCGTTCTGCCCACCGACTTCAATGAGGATGCGGTCAACGCCCTCGCCGACTGGCAGGCGGCCCACGGTCCCGACAACTTCCTGGCGCCGCTCCGGCTCGACGCTGCCGAGGCCGAAACCTGGCCGGACGGTCAGTTTGACGTCGTCCTGTGCATCAACATGATTCACATCAGCCCCTGGTCCGCGACCGTCGGCCTGATGAAACTGGCGGCAGAGCGGCTGGTCCGGCCGGGCGGCCTGCTCGCCCTCTACGGCCCCTATGTCGAGGCCGACGTCGAGACCGCGCCCAGCAATCTCGCCTTCCATGAAAGCCTGAGGGCGCGCGACCCGGCATGGGGTCTGCGCGCCCTCGAAGACGTCGTTTTAGAGGCCCGGTCGAACGGACTGAGGCTCACGCGTCGCGCCGCCCTGCCCGCCAACAACCTCGGACTGTTGTTCCGCTCGGTCTGAACACCCCTTTCAGCCGAGCCGCACTCAGCCGATCCGGGCAGTCGCCGCCGACAGCGCATCCCGGTCGGCCAGCGCGGTCACGACGTCGCCGTCTGCGACCACAGCGGGCGCATCGACATAGTCGGAAGGGTTAGCCCCCGCGGCACGCGTGGCATGCACCACACCCTCGCCAAAGGCGATAACCGGCACGCCTTGACTGCGGGCGGTCTCGATCAGTTCACGGACCGCCTGGTCCCCCGCCTCATCCGATTGACCGCCCGGCACCACAAGCGCCTTGAGGTCTCCGCTCTCCAAATCCTTGCCCTTGGCCGTCGGCAGCACCGTCACGCCATTGACGTGCAGGCTGGCCTCGCCGGTCGAAATCGGCGCGATCGACAGGCCACCGGCCTGGATCATCGGCTCGACATCGCCGAGCGGTCCGAAATTCATGTCACGGCGCATGGCCAGACCAATGCGGGCGCGCGTCGGCACGCGCTGGAAACGATTGCGGTTGGGGGATTTCTTGGCGGCTTGAGGTTTCAAAACGAGTCCTTCTGTTATGGCCACGCCCGAGCGGCAGCGATCCCGAGATAATCAGGAAGCGGCGCCTTACATCGATAAAAACGACCATGTCCCGTGATCAATCATCACGGGGCGCGAGGCGTGCGCGGTTTGGTTGGTAGGCGCCTGATATAGGAAGCCGTTACTCAAAGTCAACGCGAGCACTCCACACATTGCTTTGAAAGGCGCGTGATTTCCTCAATCACCCCGGGGGTTGGCGGCCCATGCGCGCTTGTTCTAAGGCAGGCGCTTCAAGAGGGATGCTCATGGCCTGGACAGGGCAATATTCCGGCGACGAGCCGGTCCGCGTGAACAAGTGGCTGGCCCAGTCGGGCGTCTGCTCCCGGCGCGAGGCCGAGGGCCTGATCGCGTGTGGTCTGGTACAGATCGACGGGGAGGTCGTCACCGATGCCGGCCGCAAGATCCTGAAGGGCCAGACCCTGGTCCTGTCCGATGCCGCCACCCGCCGCCTCGACTCGGCCATGACGGTCCTGCTGAACAAGCCCATGGGCTATGTCTCGGGCCAGCCCGAACCCGGCAAGATCCCGGCCGCCCGCCTGCTGACGGCGGCGGCTCAGCTGGGTGACGGCCCCCTGCCCTCCTCACGCGACAGCCTGCCCCCGATCGGGCGGCTTGACGAGGACTCCCGCGGCCTGCTGATCCTGTCAACCGACGGGGTGGTGGCCAAGGCCGTGATTGGCCCCGACGCCGACCTGCCCAAGACCTATCAGGTCTGGGTGCGCGGCACGCTCACCGACTCCAAGATCGCCCGCCTGCGCTTTGGCCTGTCGCTGGACGGCCGCAATCTCAAGCGCGCCGAGGTCGAACAGATCGGCCCGCTCTGCCTTCGCTTCGTCCTGCGCGAAGGCCGCAACCGCCAGATCCGCCGCATGTGCGAATTGCTGGACCTGCGCGTCATGGACCTGTGGCGCACCCACATCGGCCCGATCACCCTCGACGGCCTCCCCGAAGGTCGCTGGCGTCACCTGACCCCGGCAGAGCGCACGGCCTTGACCGGCCTGGGCGCGGCAGGGACCGATCAGGCCGGGACGTAGATCAGCTCGATCGCCTCCCCGCCGATCCGCCGGTGCGTAACAAGCCGCAGCGGCGGTCGCGGACCGGCGAACAACGGATCGCCGCTGCCCAGCACGACGGGGTGAACGCACAGGCGAAATTCATCAATCAGTCCGGTCAGACTGTGCGCCAGCACCGGCCCGCCGACGTAGAGATCACCCTCCCGCTCCTGTTTCAGGCGGCTCACCACCCCCTCCACATCGTCGGGGACAAGCGTGGCATTGGGACCCACCGACGTCAGCGTGCGCGAGACAACCCACTTGGGCTCCGCGCGCCACGCCTCGGCAAATTCATGCAGGTCCGGCGTCCACTCAGGATCGTCCTGCTCCCAGTAGCGCATGATCTCGTACAGGCGGCGACCGTAGATGCTGCCGGCCGAGCTGCGGACCTGTTCGATGAAGTGGCGAAACAGGACGTCGTCAGGCCCGAACTTCTCGTGATCGACATAGCCGTCCAGCGAGACGTTCATTCCATAAACAAGCCGGGCCATGCAGCAGTCTCCAGTGAGGCTTTGCTCGGGTGCCCGGAACGGGCGTGGGGTCGGGTCAGGCCGGGGCGTGGTCCCGGAACGGCTTCATCTGATCGGCCAGCGCCCGCTTGAACGCCGGCCGCGCCTCGGCCCGGGCGACATGGGCGGCCAGCGCCGGATAGTCGGCGACGATGTCGGTGTGCCGCAGGTCGCGCAGCACATGGGTCATCAGAATGTCGGCGGCGCTGAAGCGATCATTGGCGAACCACTGGCGGTCGCCCAGGGCGGTCTGCAACTCGCCCAGCCGTTTGCGTAGCGACGCCTCGACCTCGGGTCGACGCGCCTTGGCCCACTCCGCATCCGGATTGAACAGGTCAATGATCGCAAGCGCCGCCACATGCGGCTCGATGGTGTTTGAGGCCGCGAACAACCAGGTCAGCACCATGGCCCGGTCGCTCTCATCGGCCGGCATCAGGGCGTCCGAACTCTGGGCGATCCACAGCACGATGGCGCCGCTCTCGAACATCTCGACCTTGCCGTCGCTGAAGACCGGGACCTGCCCGAACGGTTGCAGCGCGCGATACTCCGGGGTTGTCGTATCCTCGAATCCGAGAAGCCGGTCATCATAAGTCAGCCCCGCCTCCTCCAGCGCCCAGCGGACGCGGATATCGCGGACCGAACCCTGTGCGCGGCACCCATTTGAAGGCGGTGACGGTCGGCATGGCGTCTCTCCCTTTGACTTATACGTTGATATCAACGTAATTGGCACGATGTCAAACCCGATGCCGTATCAGGCCACCCTTCATGTTCGCGACCACTGCTTGTGCCTGCATGCCCAGCGGGCGGCCCGGATGCTGGCCCGGCGATTCGATGTCGCCCTCGCCCCCGTGGGCCTGACCAGTGGCCAGTTCAGCCTGCTGAACGGCCTGAACCGTCCCGAGCCCCCTACCCTTGGCGCCGTGGCTCAGCTGCTGGCCATGGACCGCTCAACCGTGACCGCCAACCTCAAACCGCTTGAGCGCAAGGGGCTGATCGAGACCACAACCGACGTACGGGATCGCCGCAGCCGCAGGGCCGCCCTGACGGACGCCGGCCGCGCCATCCTCGCCGAAGCACTTCCCATCTGGAAGCGCGAACACGCCCGTCTGGACGCCGACCTCACCGACGTGTCCGCCCTCCGCGCAGCCTTGACCGAGGTCACCCGCGCCGCCTGATCCGCAGCGCTGCGATGTCGCAGGCCTGCGACGGAACTCACACCTCCCGCATGCGCTTGATGGAGAACCTCCCCCATCCGCATCAGGAGACTATGCATGACCGACCAGACCGCGACCGACCAACGCATCGAAGGCACTCGTGAAAAGACCGTCGGCAAGGCCCGGGCCGCTCTGGGCCGCCTGACCGGCGACCGCAAACAGCAGGCCGAGGGCCATTTGACCGAGTACAAGGGCAAGGCCCGTGACGCCTATGGCCGGGTCATCGACGGCCTTGACGGCCTCGTCGCCCGGGCCCCCGCCGACTATCAGGACAGCGCCCGCAAGGGCCTCGACTTCGCCCGCCGCAAGCCCCTGCTGACCACCGGCATCGTCGCCGGTCTGGCCGTGTTGCTGGGTGCGCTGGGCCGCCGCCGCTAGAGTCGCCTACAGCCTGACATGACAGAGGCCCGGGGCGCGAACCCCGGGCCTCTTTTCATGCGCGCTGCAGTCGCCGTCAGTCGGCGGTCGCATCCTCATCGGCATCGGCATCCGCCGCCTGTTTGGCCGCCGTCTCGGTGCCCGAGATATCAAAGACGATCTTGCCGTCCTTGAGCGCCACCTTGACGTGCCCGCCCTTGGTCAGGCGTCCGAACAGGATGTCATCGGCCAGCGGCTTCTTGATGTGCTCCTGGATCACCCGGCCCAGAGGCCGCGCGCCGTAAAGCTCGTCAAAGCCATTCTTGGCCATCCAGTCGGTCGCCTCATCCGTCAGCTCAAGCGTGATGTTGCGATCGCCCAGCTGCACTTCCAGCTGCAGGATGAATTTGGTCACCACCTGACGGATGGTGTCTGCGTCCAGCGCCTTGAAGGTGATGATCGCATCCAGCCGGTTCCGGAACTCGGGCGTGAACAGGCGCTGGATGGCCTTTTCGTCCTCGCCCTCCACCTTGCCCCGGCCAAAGCCGATCGCCGCCCGGGCATTGTCGGCCGCCCCGGCATTGGTGGTCATGATCAGCACCACATTGCGGAAGTCGACCTTCTTGCCCAGCGCATCCGTCAGCATGCCATTGTCCATGACCTGCAGCAGGATGTTGTAGACGTCCGGGTGGGCCTTCTCGATCTCGTCCAGCAGCACCACGGCGTGGGGGTTCTGGTCGACGGCATCGCTCAGAAGCCCGCCCTGGTCGTGCCCGACATAGCCCGGAGGCGCCCCGATCAGCCGGCTGACCGTGTGCCGCTCCATGTACTCGGACATGTCAAAGCGCAGCATCTCGATGCCCAGCGTGGCCGCCAGCTGCTTGGCCACCTCGGTCTTGCCGACGCCCGTAGGCCCGCTGAACAGGAAGCTGCCGATCGGCTTGTTCGACTCGCGCAGGCCTGCCCGCGCCAGCTTCATGGCCGACGACACCTGGTCGATGGCCTGCTCCTGGCCATAGACCACCCGCTCCAGATCGCCCTTCAGTTCCTTCAGGCTCTCGGTATCGGACTTGGAGACCGACTTCGGCGGAATGCGCGCCATCCGGGCGATGACGGCCTCGACCTCCTTCTGGCCGATGGTCTTCTTGCGGCGCGACTCGGGCAGCAGCATCTGGCTGGCCCCGGCCTCGTCGATCACATCGATCGCCTTGTCGGGCAGTTTCCGGTCCGACATATACCGCGACGACAGCTCCACCGCCGTGCGGATCGCCGCCTCCGTATAGCGCAGCTTGTGGTGGCTTTCGTAGTACGACTTCAGACCGCGCAGGATCTTGACCGTGTCCTCGACCGTCGGCTCATGCACATCGATCTTCTGGAAGCGCCGCGCCAGGGCCCGGTCCTTCTCGAAATGCTGGCGGTACTCCTTGTAGGTGGTCGAGCCCATGCAGCGCAGCGTGCCCGACGCCAGCGCCGGCTTCAGCAGGTTCGAGGCATCCATGGCCCCGCCACTGGTCGCGCCCGCCCCGATCACCGTGTGGATCTCGTCGATGAACAGGATGGCGTTGTCGTGGGTCTCGAGTTCCTTGACGACCTGCTTCAGCCGCTCCTCGAAATCCCCGCGATAGCGCGTCCCCGCCAGCAGCGAGCCCATGTCCAGCGAGAAGATGGTGGCGTCGGCCAGCACATCCGGCACCTCGCCGTTCACGATCTTGCGCGCCAGGCCCTCGGCGATGGCGGTCTTGCCGACCCCCGGATCGCCGACCAGCAGGGGATTGTTCTTGGTCCGCCGGCACAGGATCTGGATCGAGCGCTCAACCTCGCTCTGGCGGCCGATCAGCGGATCGACCTTGCCCTGCCGCGACTTCTCGTTGAGGTCCACGCAATAGGCTTCCAGCGCCTCATTGCCGGACTTGGCCGCCGCCGCATCCTCGGCATCCTCGGGCGAGGCGGCCTTGGCCGGACGGGTCTCGGCAGACCCCGGTCGCTTGGCGATCCCATGGGCGATATAGTTGACCGCGTCATAGCGGGTCATGTCCTGCTCCTGCAGGAAGTAGGCGGCGTGGCTCTCGCGCTCGCTGAAGATGGCGACCAGCACATTGGCGCCGGACACCTCCTCGCGGCCCGAGGACTGCACATGGATGACCGCGCGCTGGATCACGCGCTGGAAGCCGGCGGTCGGCTTGGCGTCGTCGCCATCCGGCGTGGTCAGGGCCGCCAGATCATTGTCGACATACAGCGTCAGCGCCACTTTCAGCGCCGCCAGATCGACGTTGCAGGCCCCCATGACGACCGAGGCATCCGGGTCGTCGATCAGCGCCAGCAGCAGGTGCTCAAGGGTCGCATACTCGTGGCGGCGCTCATTGGCATAGGCCACCGCGCGGTGCAGCGTCTCTTCGAGAGGACGGGAAAACGAAGGCATAGGCGAAGGCTCCTCTCAGTCCTTTTCCATCGTACATTGCAGGGGGTGCTGGTGCCGCCGGGCTGTCTCGACCACCTGGGCGACCTTGGTTTCGGCCACCTCATAGGTAAAGACGCCACACACTCCCACACCGTTCTGGTGCACGAGCAGCATGATGCGAGTCGCGTCTTCGCGACTCTTTCCAAAGAAGCGTTCCAGCACATAGACGACGAATTCCATCGGCGTGTAGTCGTCGTTCAGAATCAGAACGCGGTACAGCGACGGCTTTTTCAGCTTGGGCTTGGTTTCGGTGACGACGGCGGCGCCGAGACCTCCACCATTCTCATCAGGCCGTGATTTGGGCATTCGAAGTCCGGATCGGGGAAGAGACAGTCAGATAGGTCATCATGTCGGGATTTGAAGGGACGTCCAGTCACACCTCCTTGTGAATCCTGACAGTCCTCCCCGCTGCACAGACGCAAACGGGCCCCGGCGTTTCCACCGGGGCCCGTCCATGTTCCGTCAGGAAGCTCGGGGTTAGCGAGCGGCCTGGAACTTCTCAACCGAGGCGGTGACGCGCTCGTTGATCGGCTTGAAGCTGTCCTTGACCGAAGCGGTCATGACTTCAGCAGCCTTGTTCATTTCCGCCACATACAGCTCGATGGCCGACTTGGTGAAGCTGGTCTGCAGCTCGATCATTTCCTGAACCGAACGGGCCTGCGTCAGCGACTGGGCGGCGGCGATGCCGTCTTCCCACGACTTGCGCGAATAGGCGGCGGCCTGCTTGGTCAGCGCCTCGGTGCCCTTCTGGGCAGCGGCGGCCGACTCGACCACGGCGTCCAGGTTCTTCTTGGCCTGAACGCTCAGCTCCGACATGGAGGCCATGGACTTGTCCATGCCTTCACGCACGGCCTGCGCACCGGCGGCCTGGATCTTCTCAGCCTGGGCCTGGGCCTTGGCGGTGGCGGTCTCGACGGTCTTCTTGGTGGTCTCGGCGGTGTCAGCCATGGTCACATCTCCTGGTTCGGTGGCGGCCTGCGCCGCTCTGAAAGGTCCACCCCACGCAAAACTCCGGGGCGTTGATGTGCCATATGGTGCAAGTGCGAAGGGAATGCAAGGAGTTTTTGTGCACCGCACCATTTTGGTCCGACGAGCGCCCGACTTATGGCCATTGCCGTCTCTCAACTTGGCTGGCACCTTTGGTAGATGACGGACAACTGGCTCTCGGAAATCGTCGTCGTAAACGAAAGCTCCGCCGAAGAAGTGCCCGGCGATGTGAGCATCTTCCGCCACGCCGAGGATGCTTGCGCTTGGCTGGAACACTGGTGGGTCGAAGACAAAGAAGGGTTTGCGATCACGGCAGCCGGGCCCCGGATCGAGCTTGGCCTTGGCGCGAAGCAAGACGTCATCATCGCCGGCGTGGAAGACGTGCCGAGTGGTGCCGAGGTGGTGCGAGCTTGGCTGCATAGCCTGGCAAGTGTCATTCTGGCAGAAAGGACACGTAAGGCGAAGAAGGGGAAGTTGAGACTTAGCCCCTCGGAAGCCCATGGTCACTTGCCCACATCCTCCGAGGGATTAATCGCTTACATCTTCATGAAATGATCCGCCGGGCAATCGGATAGTCTGCGTCACACCCTCCCGCCGTGACCGCCGTGCCCTCGCTGTGTCCGCTGTGATGAACCTCTTTCTCAAGTCCCCTCTCCGTTGGGAGAGGGGGTCGGGGGTGAGGGGCTAACCGTCTCCTTCGGCGTGAGCCGTCGCACCGGTCCTGCCACGGCTGTCGCCGACAGACACCACCGCCCCTCATCCGGCGCTCCCGCGCCACCTTCTCCCAACGGGAGAAGGAATGTTGGGTTAAGCGCCTCAGCCATCATAGCCGCCACCCAATTCCCCAACTCTTTCAACGCTCCCACCGTTTCCCGGACCGTTCTCCCCGCCTTGCCTCACCGCCCCCTCACACTGGCCGGTTGAGCACACGGAGGACCCCATGGACCCGCATCACACCGAATACGGCTACTGGCCCGGACACGATCCCGACTACGCCCCCGACCGGGCGTCAATCGACGACGAATGCGCCGGCATTTTCGCCGAGCGCGAGCCCCGGACCCGTTCCGGCCATCACCGCGCCTCCGACGCCACCTGGGCCCGCGCCCGGGCCGACTATCTGGCGGGGGAGTCGGCCTCGGTCGTCTGCGAGCGCTACGGCATGCGCGTCTCGACCCTCCGCAATCGCGCCGCCGAGGAAGGCTGGCGCCGTCAGGACCAGCCCGGGCCCGAACCGGTCGACCTCGAGGCCGAGCTTGAGGCGGGCCTGCCCGACTATGCCGACATGGCCGCCCACGCCCTGATCCGCCTGAACCGCGCCATCCTGAAAGGCCACGCCACCGAAGCCGGCCGCTGGATGCGCCTCCACCGCACCCTGCTGGATATGGCGAGGAAGCCGCCAGCGAAGCCGGTGCCCCAACCGGTGCCAAAGCCCAACCCCCTCATGGACGCCCTCGAAGCCCAGGTCGCCGAAATCCAGGCCATGGCCCGCGCGTTGGCGGGCAAACCCCCGTCATCCTCGGGTTTGACCCGAGGATCGGACCGGGCAGTCGGCGTCCGTCCCGGTACAGGCCCCGCCCCCATGGCCCCCGTCACGGACGACACCGATCCTCGGGTCAAGCCCGAGGATGACGACCGGAACGGGGTCGGGAATTCAGACGGTTCAGACGGTTCAGACCATTCAGACGGTAAATTGCGGGAGGACGCAGCGTCTCCTCCCCATCATCGATGGGGAGGGGGACCACGAAGTGGTGGAGGGGATCTTCACCCCGCGCACAGCCCTCAGCCCCGGGTCCAGAACCCCTCCTCCACGGCGCAAGATGCGCCGCGCCACCTCCCCATTGCTCCGCAACAGGGAGGAGACACTCCAGACCCTTCACACGGCATTTCCCCGCCCGGCGACTGACGCACCACCCCTCGCCACTCGCGTCATCACAAGTCTGTTGATCGCGCCTTAACCCCGATGAAACCCCTGATCTTCATGATAGGGTAAGGCCTTTCCGCCTGTGCGGTCCCGTCGGCGTCCGGGTCCGCGTGAGTATGCGTAGGTATGAATTCAGTAAGGCAGAAACCGCTCATGACCCTGTTCTTCCGGCGTACGGTCGTTCTCCTCCTCTCGCTGTCGCTGCTGACCGTCGGCCCCCTGCCGGGCGCTTTCACGCCCGAGGCGCACAGCCGCGAGAACCTGCGCTACGCCGCCATCGTGGTCGATGCCGAAACCGGTGAGGTCATGTTTGCCCGTCATGCCGATGCCCGCCGCTATCCGGCCTCCATCACCAAGGTCATGACCCTGTATCTGGTGTTCGAGGCGATCACCGAGGGCCGCATCCAGCTGGACGATGTCATCCGGGTGTCGCCGCGCGCCGCCTCCCAGCCGCCGTCCAAGCTGGGGCTGGCTGCGGGCCAGACCATCACCGTCGCCGACGCCATCCAGGCCACCGCCCTGCGCTCCGCCAATGACATGGCCGTGGCGCTTGCCGAACATGTCGCCGGGTCCGAGGCCCGCTTTGCCGCCATGATGACGCTCAAGGCCGAGGCGCTGGGCATGACCGACAGCCGCTTCGTCAACGCCAACGGCCTGCCCGACAGCCGCCAGATCACCACGGCCCGTGACCTGACCGTCCTGTCGCGCGCCGTCATGCGCGACTATCCGCAATACTACCGCTTCTTCGGCGTCTCCAGCTGGACCTATCAGGGCCGCGACTACCGCAACACCAACGGCCTGCTGCGCTCGGGTCAGGGTTATGACGGCATCAAGACCGGCTACATCAATGCCTCGGGCTATAACCTTGCCGCCTCGGCGGTGCGCGACGGGCGCCGCCTGATCACCATTGTGCTGGGCGGACGCTCCAGCGCCACCCGCAACGCCCACGTCGCCGAACTGATGGATACCGGCTTCGAGATCGCCGAGAAGCGTGAGCGCGGCGAGCGGATCGAGGTCGCCCAGCTCTATTTCGAGCAGAAGGGCTACGGCATCGGGCCCACGCCGTCCCCCACGGCGCCGCCGGTCGTTTACGCCTCTGCGCCCCAGCCCTATGTCCCGTCAGCACAGGCCGCCTCGCCCCCCGCACCGCTGGCCCAGGCCATGGGCGATCGCGACCCTGACGTCGTCCTGACCTCGGGTCCGGCCGTTCTCCCGTCCAGCACGACCGCCCGCCTGAACAGCGACACGCCCGCGCGCAGGCCTGCCGCCAGCAGCTGGAGCGTCCAGGTCGGCGCCTTCCGTGACCGCACCGTCGCCACCGACTGGCTGACCGAGGTCAACCGCCGCTTCCGCTCCACCTTCCGGGGCAGCGGCCAGACGGTCGAGGAGGCCTCAGGCTGGTACCGGTCGCGCTTCACCGGCTTCACCGAGGCCGACGCCCGAGCAGCATGCGAGACCCTCTCGGCCCGCAATGTCACCTGTATGGTCGTGCGCCCCGACTGATCCCGCTTGCCTCCGCAAGCCGGCCTGATAGCGTCACCGCATGACGCTGTACCGTATCGCCCTGATTCCGCTGGCCGCCCTGGCGCTCACCGCCTGCGCCACCGCCGCGCCCGCTCCTGACGTCGTCCCCAGCCAGCAGGGCTGGGAAGCCGGACAGGCCGCCTATCTCGCGTGGAATGACGGTCGGCGCGGCTGGACCACTACCGACAGCGGCCTGCAGTTCCGCCGCGTCGGCCGGGCCAACCCCGAGGGCCGCCGGCCTGCGGCTACCGACACCGTCCGCGTCCACTACCGCGGTACCTTCATCGACGGGCGCGAGTTCGACAGCTCCTACAGCCGCAACGAACCGGCCGAGTTCCCCCTGAACCGCGTGATCAAGGGCTGGACCGAAGGCGTGGCCCTGATGCGCGAGGGTGAGACGTATCAGTTCGTCATCCCCGGGTCCCTCGCCTACGGCGACCGCTGGGTCGGGGGCGAGATCCCGCCCAACTCGGTCCTGCTGTTCGAGGTCGAGTTGCTCGACGTCCTCTAGCGGCGCGTCTTCAGCAGCGTATCACGGGCGGCGTTCAGCTGGGCCGCCAGCCCTTCGGTCCCGCCCTGATCCGGGTGGGCCCGCGCCATCAGCCGGCGCCAGGCGGCGTTGACCTCGGCCGCGGTGGCGTCCGGACCCAGCCCCAGCAGCGCCCGTGCCTGTTCCACAGGCATGGCCTCTTGCCGCCGGCTCGCATCCGCGCGCCGTCCCAGCAGCACCAGCGCCCAGAAGGCCACCCCCACCGCAAGGACCGCCAGCAGCATCATTCCGAAGCGTCAAAGGCCGCCTCGGCCCCCTCCAGTCCCAGCGCCACCATCAGCGACCGCATCTCCTGCCGCGCCGCCACATGGGCCAGCGATACCGCCACCGGCCGGATGTCGTTCGACAGGTCCGCCACGGTCAGGCCAAACGGGAACAGTTCGCGGTAGATGACCCGGTCCCTGAGCCCCGGCCCGATGCGAAAGCCGATCCGCTTGGCCAGCTTCTTCAGCCGGTCGGTCAGCCGTTGCCGGTTCCGCGCCGCCGCGACCGCCAGGCGGTTCGTCACGACCACCCAGTCGATCGGCGTGCCCCCCGCGATCGCCCGGTTCTTGCGGGCCTCCCACACGCTCTCCGAGTAGATGGAGGGCCGGATCAGGTCCAGGCTGACCGGGTCCACCTGCCCCAGCAGGTCGAAGTCGACGAAGCTGTCGTTCATCGGCGTGACGATCTGGTCCGCCAGCCCGTGCGCCCTGCGCGACAGGGCGGTGTCCCCGCCCGGCGTGTCGATCAGCACCACATCGGCCAGCCGTCGGGCCTCGGCGAACGCCGCCTCGAAGCGGGCCAGCTGTTCCTCTTCGCCGGCCCTGGCCAGCGCCTTGCCGTCGCCCAGATCCGGCTCGACCGGCAGGGGCAGCTTCTGCCCATTGGCCAGCATCCAGGCCTTGCGGTTGTCAAAGAAGCGCGCCATCGACCGCTGCCGCAGGTCCAGGTCCAGCAGCGCCACGCTGCGCCCCGAATACAGCAGCCCCACGGCGATATGGATCGCCAGGGTGGACTTGCCGGCCCCTCCCTTCTCGTTCCCGACGACAATGACTTTCGGCTGGTTCATGCGCACTCTGCCCTGTCCCGCGACTCATGCGGGGCCCGGGCGCAAAATCGGGGCCGACCGGGTCTCGGTCAACGCCTCATCGTCAGGGGGGCGCGGTTCCCGGCCTCACGTGCCTCTTTGGCACCAAGGATCGCGGATGCCGGCGGCGGCACAGACGGCGGCGGCGCCGGAGGCCGGCACAGCCACCTTAAGACGCACCAGCGAGCGGCCATCGACCGTCACCGGCTCGAAGCGCGGCGTCAGACCGGCCAGAGCGTCTGGCGCCAATGCGCGGATACGGGCCCAGGCCGTGCGGGCGGAAGCCTCGCTACCGAACGCCCCCAGTTGAACCAGCGAGGCATCCTCTGCCTGACGACGGGTCGACGCGGGGCGGGCACGCAACTGGGGCACGGCCGAGCTCACACGCTTCTCGACCTCCTCGACGGCGGCCTCGGCAATCGCCGGAGCGGCGGCCTGTACCAACCCCTCCATGGCCCCGTCGCGGGCTTCCCAGAGCTCGTGCGGATCCATGACCTCAACACGGACAGCGTCGGCTCGCGCCTCTCTCAGGCCCATGTCGCCAGCCTTCATCGGCGTCTCCAGCCCGGACTTGCCGGGCCGGTCCATGCTGACGGGGATGGCGGCGACACGCTCGGCCATCTGCTCGAAGCGGTGCGGATCATGCTCGACCCAGCCACAGCCGGAAACCGACAGGGCAAGGGCCAGGGTCAGCCCGACTTTCTGCACTGGACGAAGGACTTCTGCGGACGTCATAAGCCCACCCTACTCACCCTCTGTTGCAGCCCCGTGCACAAGCAGGCTTAAGCGAGAAGGTAAATCCGGTCTCAACCATGGACTCAGCCGCCCTGCCCCTGCCCCACGCCGCCCGCCCGGCAGACCTTCGTCGCGTCGTGGCCGGCTGGCGCGCAGCGGGAGAGACGGTGGCCTTCGTGCCCACCATGGGCGCCCTGCATGACGGCCACCTGCGGCTGGTCGAACAGGCGAGGCTCGAAGCGAGCCGCGTGGTCACCAGCGTCTTCGTCAACCCGACCCAGTTCGCCGCGCACGAAGACCTCGACACCTACCCGCGCACGCTGGAGCGCGATGCGGAACTGCTGGCCGGGGCCGGCTGCGACCTACTCTACACCCCGACCGCGTCAACCATGTATCCGGAGGGCTTCGCCACCCGCATCGCCATGGACGGGCCTGCCCTCGGGCTGGAGACCGACCACCGGCCCCACTTCTTCGCGGGGGTCGCTATCGTGGTCGCCAAACTGCTCAATCAGGTGCAGGCCGACGTCGCCCTGTTCGGCGAGAAGGACTACCAGCAGCTGCGGGTCATCGCCCGGCTGGCGGCGGACCTCGACATCCCCACGCGCATTATCGGCGTGCCGACCGAGCGGGACGGGCACGGGCTCGCCCTGTCGTCACGGAATACCTATCTCAGCGAGATCGAACTCGACATCGCCCGCCGTCTGAATGGCCGGCTGGCCGCTGCTGCGGCCCGCATCCGTGCCGGCGATTCCATCGATGTCGTGGAGCGCGAGACCGCCGCGGCTTTGCTCAGCGACGGCTTTGCCAGCGTGGACTATGTCGCTGTCCGCGACGCGGAGTGCCTGGCGACGGTCGACGACGGGACGGAGGCGCCCCTGCGCATCCTCGCGGCGGCATGGCTGGGGCGCACCCGACTTATCGACAATATGGCAGTCTGAGCCGCCGCCCTCAGGCGATCGCGCCGACGCAGCCCTCGGGGCCGCCGGGCACCACCGCCGCCGAGGTCAGCGACAGGGTCCAGCCATGATGGGTATCCAGCCCGCGCCGCCCTGCGCCCGAGCCGTCGCCGGCGTCGCCTCCGGCGGTCACCAGCACCCGGTCGCCGCGCGGCAGGGCCCCGGGATCGATCCGCCCAACGGCCAGCGAGGTCGGGATGTCCTTGCCGAATCCCTCGAAGACGCTGAGGGCCGACCATTCGCGGCGCAGGCCCATCCACCACGGGTCGCCAGCGTTGATGGCCAGCACGGCGATCCCCTTGCCCTCTGCGGCAAAGGCCAAGGCGGCCTGTGGATCACGCTCGGTCTTCAGATCGGCGGCGCGACCGAACCGCAGGCGGGCGGCGTCGAATGCGCGTGCGGGCTCGACCGGGGCCCAGACCCGCACGGCCAGCTGCCCCTGACGTGCCAGACCGTGGCCGACGACCTCGCGCCACAGGGCCTCGACGGCCTCTCGGGTATCGGGTCTAGCCTGCTGCAGCACGTGGGCCAGTACCGCCTGCTCGCGGTCGGGGCGCAGCTTCACATAGCCGCCGGTCGGCGCATCCTTGGCGCGACCGACCCGGTCGGCCAGCGCCAGCCGCTTCTGGAACAGGGCGACCATCTCGCTGTCGAGCTGGTCAATCTCGTGCCGCAGGGCCGCCAGCGTCAGGCGCTCCGCTTCGGCGGTCTCGTCGGAGGATTTCACAAGGGTGAGGGACATTTACAGAGCTTTCGAAGGGGAGGATCGGTGAGGCCGAGGTCCGCCGCTCCATCAGGAGCGGTCGCCGGTGAGGGGTCAGGAGCAAGGTCCGGACGCCTCAGCCGGCGTATCGAAAGCCGTAGAAATAGAAGCCACAGGCATAGGGGGCCGACGCCGCGAAATTGCGGGCGTCAAAAGCGGCAATCAGGGCGCGCTTGGTGGCCATGGGCCGGTGATGCCCGCAGAAATCGTGCGCCGTCAAGCGCCTTCGCGCCCCAGCAGGACAAATCGCGTGCGGTTATCGGCGGAATCCTGCATGTCGTTGCGCAAAATCGACAATCCGTAGATCTCAGCCGCCCCGGCGGGCGCCAGCGCCCCGCGGCTGGTGTCTCCCGCCTCGGCCACAGCGCGGGCGGCGCCGGCGGTGTCATAGGCCTCGACGGCTTTGAGGTTCAGCGACGCCAGGGTGCCCGTGCATTGGCCCAGCGCCGCGGGATGGCTCTCGACCGTCCGGATGTCCGCCAGGCGGGCGCCCTCGGGCACCATTAGCGCCAGACGGATGGGGCGCCAAACTTCGGCCAGGACCTTCAGCCCGGACGCGGCGACCAGATCGCTGGCGGGCTGCACCGTGCCGATCCGGCTGTTCTCGACGGGAATCAGAGCGCAGTCACACTGTCCTTGCCGGACGGCGTCGATGGCCTGGGCGAAGGTCTCGTGACCGACCGGCTCATCCCAAGTGCGCAATACAGCACAGGCCTCGTGGCTGAAGGACCCCGGGGCACCCTGATAGGCAACGCATCCCCGGGCCATCGCGACCTCAGGCCGCTGCAGAGCGGGACTGCCGCCCGGATTTCAGTCGCTCGGCGACCAGGAAGGCCAGCTCCAGTGCCTGATCGGCATTCAGGCGCGGGTCGCAATGGGTGTGATAGCGGCTGCTGAGGTCGTCTTCTGTCAGCATCTGCGCCCCCCCCAGACATTCGGTGACGTTCTGGCCGGTCATCTCCAGATGGACGCCGCCCGGGTGCACACCCTCGGATTCGGCAACGTCGATGAAGGTGCCGACCTCGCTCAGGATGCGTTCGAATGGGCGGGTCTTGTAGCCATTGCCTGCCTTCAGCGTATTGCCGTGCATCGGGTCGATCGACCAGACAACGCGCCGCCCCGCCGCCTTGATCTCGCGCATCAGCTTCGGCAGGCGCTCGCCCACCTTATCCGACCCGAACCGCCCGATCAGCGTCATCCGGCCGGGGATATTGTCGGGGTTGAGGATGTCCAGAAGCCGGAGCAGGTCCTCCGGCTCCATGGTCGGGCCGCATTTCAGCCCGATAGGGTTCTTGATGCCCCGCGCGAACTCGACATGGGCCCCGTCAGGCTGGCGCGTGCGCTCCCCGATCCAGACCATATGGGCCGAGGTGTCGAACCACTCGCCGGTGGCCCCGTCCAGACGTGTCAGGGCGCTTTCCAGATTGAGCAGCAGGGCCTCGTGACTGGTGAAGACCTCGACCCGCGACAGGTCTGGATGGCTCTCCGGCGTCACCCCTACCGCTTCCATGAAGGCCAGGGCCTCGCCGATCTTGTCGGCCAGTTCGCGATAACGGGCGCCATAGGAGTTGTCGGCGGCGAAGCCCAGCGTCCAGCGGTGGATATTGTAGAGGTCCGCATAACCGCCGCCGGCGAAGGCGCGCAACAGGTTCAGCGTCGATGCCGACTGGTGATAGGCCTTCAGCAGCCGCTGCGGGTCGGGCACGCGCTCGGCAGGCGTAAAGCCCATGCCGTTGATGATGTCGCCGCGGTAGCTGGGCAGCTCCACGCCGTCGATCGCCTCGACCGAGGAGGAACGCGGCTTGGCAAACTGACCGGCGATCCGGCCCACCTTCACCACGGGCTTGCGACCGGCAAAGGTAAGGACGACCGCCATCTGCAGGATCAGGCGGAAGGTGTCGCGGATGTTGTCGGTCGAGAACTCCTTGAAGCTCTCGGCGCAGTCGCCGCCTTGCAGCAGAAACGCCCGCCCCGCCTCGACATCCGCGAGTCGGTCGGTCAGGCGACGCGCTTCGCCGGCAAAGACCAGCGGCGGCAGGGCGCGCAGTTCGTCCTCCACGCCGGCCAGCGCGCCCGCGTCAGGATAGTCCGTCGGCATCTGCACGACGGGCTTTGATCTCCAGCTCTCAGGCGTCCAGCGTTGGGTCATACGGCGAAGATAGAGTGTCGATGCTTCCCGAACAATAAATCGTTGAGACCATTCCGTCGCAGGCCGTGGTATTCGCTGCCCCGGAACGCTTGCTGTTTGCCCGAAAACCCCCTATACGCCGCCGCTTTCCAGGGCTTCGGTCCCGAAAACGGAATGTAAAAGGGCAAGGAAGTCATCCCTGCCGCCGCTTCGGGAGCCATCGTTCGGTCGACTACCCGGTCCTCCGTGCGCCGAACCCTACAAGGGAGATGACGAATGGCTCTTTACGAGCACACGGTCATGTCGCGCCAGGACATCAGCGCGCAACAGGCCGAAGCCCTCAATGAAACGATCAAGGGCCTTATCGAACAAGGCGGCGGAGCTGTCGCCAAGATCGAGTACTGGGGTCTGCGCAATCTGACCTATCGCGTGAAGAAGAACCGCAAGGCTCACTATTCGCTGATGGCCATTGATGCCCCGCCGGCCGCCATGGCCGAAGTCGAGCGTCAGCTGTCGATCAATGAAGACGTGCTGCGCTGGCTGACCGTTCGCGTCGAGGAACTCGACCTGGAACTGTCGCCGCTTCTGGCCCGTCGCGAGCGCGAGCGTGAACGCTCGACCCGTGACGATTCCCCCTCCTCGAACGCGTCGGAATAAGGACAGGCCCAATGACCGATACCACTGCCCCCAAGCCGGGCGCCCCGGTGGGCGATGGCCCCGCCCGTCGCCCCTTCTTCCGTCGTCGCAAGGTGTGCCCCTTCTCGGGCGATAACGCACCGAAGATCGACTACAAGGACGTCAAGCTGCTGCAACGCTACATCTCCGAGCGTGGCAAGATCGTTCCCTCGCGCATCACGGCCGTTTCGCAGAAGAAGCAACGCCTGCTGGCCAAGGCCATCAAGCGCGCGCGTTACCTGGCCCTCCTGCCTTATGTGGTGAAGTAAGATGAAGGTCGTTCTGCTTGAACGCGTCGAGAACCTCGGCGCCATCGGCGATGTCGTGTCCGTCAAGGACGGCTTCGCCCGTAACTTCCTCCTGCCGCGCGACAAGGCTCGCCGCGCGACGTCCGCCAACCTGAAAGCCTTCGAAGTCGAACGCGCCGCCATCGAGGCCCGCAACGACAAGAACAAGGCCGAAGCCCAGAAGATCGCCGACAAGATCGACGGTCAGACCTACGTCATGATCCGTCAGGCTGGCGAAACCGGCCAGTTGTACGGTTCGGTCGCCGGTCGCGACGTCGCCGAGGCCATCCAGGCCGAAGGCGGCAAGGTCGAGCGCTCGCAGGTCGTGCTGCACTTCCCCATCAAGACGCTGGGCGTCCACGAGGTGCAGGTCCGCCTGCACGCCGAGGTCTCGGCCACCGTCAAGATGAACGTCGCGCGTTCGGCCGATGAAGCCGAGCGTCAGGCGCGCGGTGAGGACGTCATCCGCTCGCATTTCGATGACGAGCGTCAGGCCGCCGAACAGGCTGCCGCGGACCTCATCGAAGGCGGCGCCGGTCAACAGGAAGGCTTCGGCGAAGAAGCCTGATTCCAGCCGATCGACGACAGATCAGGGCGCGTCTCCTGCGGGAGGCGCGCCCTTTTTCTTGGCCGGATGCCATCCGTCCACAAACGGGGGCAGTCTATCGACAGCTTTGCGACCGCGGCTGACGCAGGGGCGGTTAAGAGTTAACCCATGAACGCTCTGGCCCCTCTGTCGCTGTCGGACTCCGGTCCTTCGTCCCTGCCGCACAACCTTGAGGCCGAGCAGGCCCTGCTGGGCTGTCTGCTGTTCGACAATGCGGCGTTCGAGCGCCTGTCCGACAAGCTGCGCGGCAGCCATTTCCACGAACCGTTCCACCAGCGCCTGTACGACGTGATCGAGGATCACATCCGTCAGGGTCTGCTGGCCGAGCCGACCCTGTTGATGGGCCGCTTCAAGCAGGATCCCGCCTTCGAGCAGTTCGGCGGCCTGCGCTATCTGGCCGATCTGGTGGACCGGGCTCCGCCCGCCGCCAATGCGCCGGACTATGCGCGGGTGATCTATGACCTGGCCCTGCGGCGCGACCTGATCCGCATCGGCGGCGACATCACCCGGGCAGCGCCGGACCCGGAAACCCCCGCGCTGGACCAGATCGAAAGCGCCGAACAGTCGCTCTATACCCTCGCCGAAACCGGCAAGCCGTCGTCCGGTTTTGTCAGCTTTTCCCAGGCCCTGGCCGGCGCGGTTCAGATGGCGGGCGAGGCCTATCAGCGCGATGGCAAGCTGGCCGGTCTGGCGACCCAGCTGGACGACCTAGACCAGAAGCTGGGCGGCCTCTACCCGTCCGACCTGCTGATCCTCGCGGGGCGCCCCTCGATGGGCAAGACGTCGCTGGCCACCAATGTCGCCTTCAACGTCGCCCGCAACTACCGCTGGGAGCCCACGCCCGAGGGCCGCAAGACGGTCTCAGGCGGGGTCGTCGCCTTCTTCTCGCTGGAAATGAGCGCCGAACAGCTGGCCATGCGCATTCTGGCTGATGCGTCCGGCATTTCGTCGGACCGGCTGCGCAAGGGCGAGATCGACGCGTCCGACTATGGCCGTCTGCGCGACGCCGCCATAGAGATCGGCGAGAGCCCGCTCTATATCGACGCAACCGGCGGCCTGCCCATCTCCAAGCTGGCCGCCCGCGCCCGCCGCCTGAAGCGTCAGGAACACGGGCTCGACCTGATTATCGTCGACTACCTGCAACTGCTGACCGTGGGCGACGCCAACAGCCAGAAGAACCGGGTTCAGGAGGTCTCCGAGATCACCGGGGGCCTCAAGGCGCTGGCCAAGGAGCTGAACGTCCCGGTCATCGCCCTGTCGCAGCTGTCGCGTCAGGTCGAAAGCCGCGACGACAAACGCCCCCAGCTGTCCGACCTGCGGGAATCGGGCTCGATCGAGCAGGACGCCGACGTGGTCATGTTCGTCTATCGCGAAAGCTATTATCTCGGCCGGTCCGAGCCACGCGAAGGCACGGAGGAACACCTGAAGTGGCAGCAGGACATGGACCAGCTGCAGCATGTCGCCGAGGTCATCATCGGCAAGCAGCGTCACGGCCCCATCGGCACAGTCCGCCTGTCGTTCGACGCCGACACCACCCGCTTCGGCAACCTGGCCCACGACAACCGTTACGACAGCAGCAATTACGGGGAGTGATCGGGCGTTTCGTTCTTTTCGCAGCTGCGGCATAAGACGGGGATGCTCTCCCCGGCCAGTCTTTCCGTCGATCTCGACGCCCTCGCGAAGAATTTCCATACGCTGGAAGGCCTGACCGGACGGCCCGTGCAGCCGGTGGTCAAGGCTGATGCCTATGGCCTGGGGGCCGAGGCCTGCGTCACCCGGCTGATGGAGGCGGGGGCGCGCACCTTCTTCGTGGCCCGTCTGGTCGAAGGTCTGGCCCTGCGCGAAGCCATGGGATCGACCCCCGTCATCTATGTGCTGGATGGTTGCACCGAGGGTGCCGCGATGGCCCTGCGAGACGCAGACCTCCGCCCCGTCATCAATCACGGCGAACAGCTGGCCCGCTGGCAGGAAGCCGGCGGCGGCGCTAGCGGCCTGCACATCGACACCGGCATGAACCGGCTGGGCTTTCGGCCAGAGCAGGCCCCGGCGGCCTTCCCCGGGCTGGAACTGGTGATCAGCCACCTCGCCTGCGCTGACGAGCCGGACAGCCCGATGAACCGGCAGCAGCGGGACACCTTTGCTGCCGTCCGTGGTCGCTATCCCGGCATAGCCGCCTCGTTCGCCAATTCAGGCGGCTGCTTCCTGGGTCCCGACTTTGTCTTCGATGCCGTACGGCCCGGCATCAGCCTGTGGGGCGGTGGACCCGAGGGGCGGCCCGATCCGCACATCCGGCCGGTCGCCACCTTCAGCGCGCCCATCCTGCAGGTGCGTCCGGTGCCCGTCGGCGAGAGCGTAGGCTATGCCCGGGGCAAGGTGGCCGACCAGCCGCTGACCGTCGCGACCGTCGGCGCCGGCTATGCCGACGGCGTCATGCGCGCCACCAGCCCCAAGGGTCAGGTCTTCGTCGCCGGGCAACTCCGGCCCATTCTCGGGCGGATATCCATGGACGCCCTGGCGGTCGACGTTACCGGACTGGATGTGGTCGAGGGTGACCGGGTTGAACTGTTCGGCCCCAACCGGCCGATCGACGACGCCGCGCGCGACACCGGCACCATCGCCTATGAACTGCTGACCTCGGTCGGCAGCCGGGTAGATCGCAGCTACACCGGCTGAGCTACGTCAGGATCGGTCGTAGCCTCGACTGCCCCCTCTCCGCCCCTGCCGGGATTCGGTGTAAGCCCCGGTCATGGCACGTGACTCATCCCAATACATCTGCCGCGTGTGCGGCGCCGTCCATGCCAAATGGGCCGGCCAGTGCTCGGCCTGCGGCGAATGGAACTGCCTGACGGAAGAGACCTCAAGCGCCCCGCCCGGCGCGCTCAAGCCGACCGCGACCAAGCGCGCGCGCGGCATCCAGTTCGAGGACCTGCGTTCGGAAAGCCCCGATCCCGCCCGCCTTATCACGGGTGTCGGGGAGTTCGACCGCGTGTGCGGCGGCGGCCTGGTGCCCGGCTCGGCCCTACTGATCAGCGGTGACCCCGGCGTCGGCAAGTCGACCCTGTTGCTGGAAGTCTGCGCCCGCGCAGCGCTGAAGGGTGCCAAGGTCGCCTATCTGTCAGGCGAGGAGGCGGTGGAACAGATCCGCTCGCGCGCCCGGCGCATGGGCCTGTCGGAGGCCGATGTCGCACTGGCCTCGGCCACGGCGCTTCGCGAAATCGTCGCGACGCTGAAGCGCGAGAGTTTCGATCTGGTGGTCATCGATTCCGTCCAGACCCTGTGGTCCGACGTGCACGAGGCCGGGCCCGGCTCGATCGTGCAGGTGCGAGCCTGCGCGTCCGAGCTGGTGCGGCTGGCCAAGGCGGGCGGCCCGGCCATGATCCTGGTCGGCCACGTCACCAAGGACGGCCAGGTCGCCGGTCCGCGCGTGGTGGAACACATGGTCGACGCCGTGCTCAATTTCGAGGGCGAGCGCGGCTATCCCTTCCGGGTGCTGCGCGCCGGCAAGAACCGCTTTGGCGCCACCGACGAGATCGGTGTCTTTGAGATGGGCGACACGGGCCTGCGCGAGGTCGCCAATCCCTCGGCCCTGTTCCTCGGCGACCAGAACGGCGACCGGGCCGAGCGCGAACCGGGCACGGCCGTCTTTGCCGGGATCGAGGGCTCGCGCCCGGTACTGGTCGAGATTCAGGCGCTGTCGGCCCCCTCCGCCTATGGCACGCCGCGCCGGGCCGTGGTGGGCTGGGACTCCGGGCGCCTCGCCATGGTTCTGGCGGTGCTGGAGTCGCGCTGTGGCCTCGGCTTCGGCGACCGCGACATCTATCTGAATGTGGCCGGCGGGCTGAAGATCAATGAGCCCGCCGCCGACCTCGCCGCCGCTGCCGCCCTGATCAGCTCGGTCTGCGACAAACCCCTGCCGCGCGGCTGCGTCGTGTTTGGCGAGATCGGCCTGTCGGGCGAGGTTAGGGCCGTCGGCCGGGCCGAGGCGCGGCTGCGCGAGGCCATGAAACTGGGCTTTGACAAGGCACTCTGCCCCCCGCTCAGTCATGAGCCCGCCGACATGGCCGCAACCCCGCTCAGCCGTCTGGCCGAGGCGGTCGAACGAATCTCGCAAAGCAGGTATTAGATGCTTGTCTCCTCCCTGTTCGCGCCGCGAACGGGGAGGTGGATCGGCGGCGCAGCCGACGAGACGGAGGGGTTGTGAGGCGATCCGGATCAGGTCAGCGGGGCGGAAAGTGCCCCTCCACCGCTTCGCGGTCCCCCTCCCCATCTGCAATGGGGAGGAGACGCCATGACAGCCTATGACGTCTTCTCCGTCTTGATCCTTCTGGCGTCCGGCGCGGCGGGCTGGATTCGCGGCGGCACGCGGGAGCTGCTGACCCTGCTAAGCTTTGTGCTGGCGGCCTTCATCGCCCTGATCGCCCTTCCGCTGTCGGCCCCGGTCGGAAAGGCCATGATCGATCCGGACTGGGCCGGGACCCTGCTGGCGGCGCTGGCCACCTTCCTGCTGGTCTATTTCGGCGTCCGCATCTTCGGCTCCACCCTGTCCCGACGGGCCCAGGCCCATCCGCATCTGGGCGGAGTCGACCGGGTCTTCGGCATCTTTGTTGGCCTGACACGGGCGCTGGTCCTGCTGGGGGCCATCCATCTGGTCGTGGTCGCCGCCATGCCGGGCGAGCGCACGCCCCGCTGGCTGGGTGAGGCCAGTCTTTATTCCGTCAGCGCCGGGGCCGCGCGGGCGATCCAGTTCGTCCTGCCGGGGATTGGACGCGGCGCAGACGCCCTCGCCCCTGTCGTGGATTCCTCCGTACGCCAAGGGTTTTCCGGCGACGATGCCTTGCCGAAAACACAAACAGGGCCTAACTCGCCCGACACCGCCCGCTAGTTGTTTCTCCCCAGGTCATCGGAGCCGCCGACGATGTCCCACCGCCTCGCCGATCCTGTTATCCACCATTGGCCCGAGCGTGAGGCCGACGACGATCAGCTGCGTCTGGAGTGTGGCGTCTGTGGCGTCTGGGGTGCGCCGGGCGATGAAGCCTCCTCGATCGTCGCCCTTGGCCTGCACGCCCTGCAGCATCGTGGACAGGAAGCCTGCGGCATCGCCAGCGTCGCCGATACCCAATTCCATACCGAGCGCCACGTCGGACTGGTGGGCGAAGCCTTCGGCAGCACCGACCTGACCGGTCGCCTGCCCGGCAGCGCCTCGGTCGGCCACACCCGCTATTCGACCTCGGGCGGCAGCTTTCTGCGTAACATCCAGCCGATGTTCGCCGATCTGGATACCGGCGGCATCGCCGTTGCCCACAACGGCAATCTGACCAACTTCCTGTTCCTGCGGAACCAGCTGGTATCCGAGGGGGCCATCTTCCAGTCGACGTCGGATTCCGAGGTCATCCTTCACCTTATCGCCCGCAGCCGGAAGGCGCGCGTGGTCGACCGGTTTATCGACGCCCTGGCCCGGATCGAGGGCGGCTATGCCCTGGTTGCCCAGACGCCCAAGAAAATGATCGGCGCACGCGACCCGCTGGGCATCCGGCCGCTCGTGCTGGGCCAGCTGGGCGATGCCTGGGTGCTGGCGTCCGAGACGTGCGCCCTCGACTCCATGGGCGCCACCTTCGTCCGCGATGTCGAGCATGGCGAAGTCGTGGTGATCGACGAGAATGGCCTCAGCTCGCTCAAGCCCTTCCCGGCGCGCGCGGCCCGCCCCTGCCTGTTCGAGTATGTCTATTTCGCCCGTCCCGACAGCGTGGTGAACGGTCGCTCGGTCTATGAGGTGCGCAAGCGCATGGGCCACGGTCTGGCCCGCGAGCACGCGGTCGAGGCCGATGTCGTGGTGCCGGTGCCGGACTCCGGCGTGCCTGCCGCCCTCGGCTATGCCCAAGCCAGCGGCATTCCTTATGAGATGGGTATCATCCGCAGCCACTATCTGGGCCGCACCTTCATCCAGCCCAGCCAGGGCGCCCGACAAAAGGGCGTGCGCATGAAGCACAGCCCCAACCGTTCGGTGCTGGAAGGCAAGCGCGTCGTGCTGATTGACGACTCGATCGTGCGTGGCACAACCTCGGTCAAACTGGTCCGGGCCGTGCGGGCCGCGGGCGCAACCGAGGTGCACCTGCGTTCGGCCAGTCCACCGATCCTGTATCCCGACTTTTACGGCATCGACATGCCCGAGCGGGAGCAACTGCTGGCCGCCACCCGCACGCTCGAGGAGATGCGGGCGCTGCTGGAGGTCGACAGCCTCGGCTTCCTGTCGGTCGATGGCCTGTATGCCGCGATGGAGGCGGGTCCGCGCGACCCGGCCAATCCCCAGTTCACCGACCACTATTTCACCGGCGACTATCCGACCCGGCTGCTGGACCGCGAGATCGCCGAGGGCGGTCGCGACGCCGCCCCTCGCCAGCTGTCCCTGTTGGTCAGCGCCTGATCCATGGTTGACGCTTCCGTGCTGAACGACCGTATCGCCCTGGTCACGGGTGCGTCCCGGGGCATCGGCTACGAAGCCGCGCTGGCACTTGCAAGGGCCGGCGCCCACGTCGTCGCCTGCGCCCGCACGCAAGGCGGTCTGGAAGAGCTGGACGACGCCATCTTTGCCGCCACAGGCCAGCACGCCACCCTGATCCCATTCGATCTGGTCGACGGCGGCGCCATCGACCGGCTGGGCGGGGCGCTTTACGAGCGGTTCGGGCGGCTGGATATCTGGGTCAATACGGCCGCCACCCTGGGCGCCGAGGGCCTGACGCCCGTCGCCCATGCCGACCCCCGCCAGTTCGCCAAAATCGAGAAGGTCAATCTGACCGCCGTCTATCGGCTGATCCGATCGCTGGAGCCGCTGTTGCGGGCCTCCGACGCCGGCCGCGCCATCCACCTGACCACCAGTCTCGCCAATGCGCCCAAAGCCTTCTGGGGCAGCTATGCCGCGACCAAGGCCGCCGCCGAGGTGCTGGTGCGGTGCTGGGCCGACGAGATCGAGTCGACCAACATCCGCGCTACCGTGGTGGATCCAGGTCGCATGCGCACCCGCCTGCGCGCCCAGGCCTATCCGGGCGAAGACCCCGAGACCCTGCCCCACCCGTCCGAGATCGCGCCCCTGATCGTTGATCTGGCCCGCGGAGATCAGGTGCCGCCGGGGGTGGCGAGCTTCAGGGAATGGCAGACCGCGCAGGCCTGAACAAAGCGCTTTTCGACCTTCGATTGCGCTGATAGCGTCACCGCAAATCGGAGCCTTCCCATGCGCTTGTTTCTCGCCAGCCTGACCGCCGTCCTTCTGCTGCTGATACCCGCTGCGGCCTTGGCCCAGGACCCCAGCCGGTCCGAGCTTGAGGGCGCCATGGTTCAGATGTTTTCGACCGAGAACGCCCTCATCATGAATGTGCATGGTGACGAGGGCACGCCCGAGCACTGGTACATGATCCGCGAGATCAGCGGCGCGAAGGTGACCTCGAACTGCTATATGGAACTGGCGACGCCGACCGTTCTGGAAAACAGCCCGAACGTGACCCCGGCCCCCCACTATCGCATCGCCTGGGCCGACCTCAGCGACCTTGAGCTGGACGGGGATCTGGTCATCTTCCGAGCCGCCCACATGGGCGACAACGAACTGGCCGGCATGCTGTTCGAGTCTGAAGAGCTCGCCGAAATGGTCTGGGCCGTCTTCCAGTTCATGATCGACGACTGCAGCTGAGGGCGCCGTCCGCCCCTACTTCTTCGGCGCGTGCTTCTGGCCGGTGCGGATACGGCCGGAGCGGCTGACCTGGCGGGCGCCGCCTCTAGCCCCTTTTTGCACGGCCACGCTCTGTCCGGCCTTCTTGGACGACCGCGCCTTCAGGCCGCTGACGATCTTGGGCTTGGGACCGCCGGCCTTCTTCTGCTCCAGCGCCTTGCCGGGCAGGTTCGACAGCGCCTCGGCCTTCTCCGCCTTCTTGATGCGGCGTGGGGCGGTCTTGGCGGCCCCCTTGTAGCGTTCCGGCCCGGACTTGGCCCCGCCCTCGGCATAGGGGTTGGTTCCGCCCGACTTGACCGTCAGGCGAATGGGCGTGCCCGGAAGATCAAAACTTTCTCGCAAGGTATTGATCAGATAGCGCTTGTAGGTCTCCGGCATGGCCGAAGCGCGGCTGGCGAACAGCACAAAGGTCGGCGGCCGGGCCTTGGTCTGGGCCATATATTTCGGCTTGATTCGCTTGCCGTCGACGGCGGGCGGCGGGTGTCGCTGGGTCGCCAGCGCCAGCCAGTCGTTCAGGTCGCGCGTCTTCACCTTCACCGACCAGGTGTCATAGGCCTTGAGGATGGCTGGCATGAGCCGGTCAACGCCCCAGCCCGAATGCGCCGACAGGGCCACGAACGGTGTGCCCCGCAGTTGCGGCAACTTGCCCTCGGCCAGACGGGTCAGTTCGGCCAGACGCGCCTGAGGCTCCTCCTCAAGGTCCCACTTTGAGGCCACATAGACGATCGCCCGACCCTCGCGCTCGACCAGATCGGCCAGCTGCAGGTCCTGGATATCGAAGGCGTTGTCCTTGTCCATCACCAGGACGACGACCTCGGCGAAGGTGATGGCGCGCAGGGTGTCGGCGACCGACAGCTTCTCCAGCTTTTCCTGAACGCGGGCCTTGCGGCGCATGCCGGCCGTGTCGACAAGCCGGATGTTCCGGCCCTCATACTGCCAGTCGACCGAGATGGAGTCGCGGGTGATGCCGGCCTCGGGACCGGTCAGCATGCGATCCTCGCCGATCAACCGATTGATCAGGGTCGACTTGCCGGCGTTCGGGCGACCGATGATGGCGATGCGGATCGGCTTGTCAGCCTCGTCCTCTTCATCGGCGATGAAGGATTCCTGACCTGCGGCGGCGACGAGGGCCGCATAGAGGTCCGCCATCCCCTCGCCGTGCTCGGCCGACAGCGGCACAGGCTCGCCAAAGCCCAGCGAGTGAGCCTCGCCCACCCCGCCGCCGCTCTCACGGCTCTCGGACTTGTTGGCGACCAGCACGACAGGCTTGGGCTGGCGCCGCAGACGTTCCGCGAAGATGCGGTCAAGCGGGGTGACCCCGTCGCGCGCATCCATCATGAACAGGATCAGGTCGCCGTCGCTGATCGCCGCCTCGGTCTGTTCACGCATGCGCGATTCCAGACTGTCGTCGCTGATGTCCTCGAACCCGGCCGTGTCGATCAGGGTCAGTTCAAGATCGCCGAGACTGCCCTTCGCATAGCGACGATCCCGCGTGACGCCCGGCCGGTCATCGACCAGGGCCAGACGTTTTCCCACCAGCCTGTTGAACAGGGTGGATTTGCCCACATTGGGCCGGCCGACAATGGCGAGTTTCAAGGCCATAGCGGCGTCTAGCGTGTTTCTCTTGCAGCCGAAAGGCGGATCAGCGGACGCTGATCACCTCACCGCGATCCGTGACGACCAGAATGGCCCCGTTAAAGGCGGTCGGCGCCACATAGGACGGCGCACCCAGACGCAGCGTCGAGACCACTTCGCCGGTCTTGGGGTTCAGTCCGACCAGTTCGCCGTCCGAGTTGGTCAGCACCAGGCGGTTCGACGCCAGCAGCGGGCCGGACCACGACGGACGCACCGTGCGATCGAAGAAGCCGAAGAAGCCGCCCTCCTGGCGAACCCGTCCCTCGTTCAGATCCCTGGTCCAGTAGACCTGACCCGTCTCGCGGTTCAGCACGCTCAGCTCGCCCGCCTTGGACACGATATAGACGACGTCACCGACCGGCAGCGGGGCATTGACCGCGGCGACCGGCACCTGCCAGCGCGCCTGACCGGTGCGCACATCCATCGACGCCAGCACGCCCGAGTGGCTGGCCGCATAGACGAAGCCGCGGCTGATCACCGGGCGACCGGCCACATCGCGGATTTCCGAAAGCGCGCTGGTGCGGGTGGTGCGCGACAGTTCTTCCTGCCACACCGGCTGACCGGTCGCGGCGCGGAAGGCAAAGACCTCGCCGGAGGACATGGGGGCGATCACCGTATCCCCGGTGATGGCCGGGCTGGAGGCCCGCATGATGCGCGCGGGCTCGACGATACCACGGTACGACCACTCAACCGAGCCGGTGTTCACGTCGAAGGCAATAACCTGATTGTCCAGATCGACGACATAGACCCGAGACCCGGCCACCGTGGGGGCGCCGTGGATCGGCACATCGACGGGCGTCTGCCACAGGATGGCACCGCTGGCCTGGTCAAAGGCAGTCATGGTGCGATAGCCGGACGAGACGAACACCTTGCCGCCGCCCAGGGCGACGCCGCCGCCAAAGCCACCACCCTCGCGCCCCTCGGGCTTGACCGAGGCGCGCCAGACGACCGATCCGCTCTGGGCGTCCATGGCGGTCACGGTATCCTCGCCGTCGAGGGCGAAGATGCGACCGTTCTCGGCTACGGCCGGCGACATCACCTGACGGGTCCGGGCCGAACCGGCCCCGATGTTCCGGCGCCAGGCGATGGTGAAATCAGCACCCGCAATCACGTGCTCGACGGCGTTTTCGGCATTGCCGCCCGGCATAGGCCAGGACACAGCGGCCTGCGGACCGGGAATGAAGAAGTCACGGCCCGCGAGCGCCGGCGACGGCACCATGGCCTGATCGAACTCGAGCACCGACAGACGCTCGCCTTCCGAGGCCACCGGACCGGCATCCGGCGAGCGGCCGAGGTTAAAAGGCAACAGATTGCTGACGGTCCCGCAGGCGGTGACCGACAGGGCCGCGCCACAGACGAGGAGCGTTCTGGCGAACCGGTTCATAGACATACTCCTGAACGTGGACGTCATTCGGCGGGGGCCGGTTGGGCCGGTGCCGGGGCCGGGGCTTGCGCCTCGGGTGAAGCACCCGCCTGCTCCGGCGAGACCACCACCGGGGGGGCCTTCTGGGCGTCGAGAATGCCGGGCAGTGAACCAAGCGTGCCACCGTCGATCATGGCGATCGCTGCCTGGGCGCGTTGGCGAACTGTATCGGGCACGTCCTGTCCCAGTTGCAGCTGGACAAAGGTGGCGCGGGCCTCGGTGCTCTTGCCGAACTGCAGCTGGGCCATGGCCAGCGCCTCAAGCGCCTGGGGCCGGAACGGCCGGCCTTCACGGGTCAGCGGCGTCAGGCGTCCTTCGATGTCCTCATAGGTGGCCTCGGTATCCATCACCAGCAGGGCGGCCTTGAACGCCGAGGAATCGGACAGCAGCGGATCGCCGACCGCCTTGGCCGACTGGTCCAGAAGCTCGATGGCCTCATCGACACGATTGGCGGCCAGGGCCAGACCGGCGCGCTGGGCCAGGGCCATGGACTTGTAGGCGCCATTGCCCTCGCGCTCGGCCTCGGCAAAGGCGGATTCGGCGGCGGCCAGATCATTGGACTGCAGGGCCTCGATGCCCCGTTCATAGGCGACGGACGCGTTGGCGGCGCGCGAGTTCTGGTACGACTGCCAGCCCCACCAGCCCAGCGCCGCAATCAGGGCCAGCACAAGGATCCCGCCCACCACGGGCAGCCAGGTTCTGGCCAGTCGCTTATAGCGGTCGGAGCGAAGCTCCTCCTCGACCTGCTCGAAGATATCCGTCACGAAAAAGCACGCCCCAAGTCGTTAATCTGAGTTCGGCGCGACCCTAGACCATTTTTGGCCCGGGTCGAGACATCCCCCATTGAAAATGCGCACAATCTGTCGGCAGCGAAAAACCCGCTACGTCGCGACCGGCTTGCGCGAGAAATAGGTTTCGACTTCGGCAGGAAAACGGCGGGCGCGAACATCTTCGGCATAGCTTGCCACGCCGGACAGGATATGGCCGCGCATATCGCCATAGCGGCGCACGAATTTGGGCGTCCAGTCGAACAGGCCCAGCATGTCCGGCGTCACCAGGATCTGGCCGTCGCACTCGGCCGAAGCCCCGATCCCAACGGTCGGCACAGTGATCGCGCGGGTGATCTCGCCGGCCAGACCTTCGGCTACGCCCTCGATCACCACGGCAAAGGCGCCCGCATCGGCTGTGGCCTCGGCCTCGGCCATGACGCGCAGGCGTTCGGCGTCGGTTTTGCCTTTGGCCTTGAACCCGCCCTCGGTCAGCACCGCCTGGGGCCTGAGGCCGACGTGGCCCATCACCGGAATTCCGCGCTCCACAAGATAGGCGATGGTCTGGGGCACTGTAGGGCCGCTCTCCAGCTTGACCCCCTGCGCCCCGGTTTCCTTCATTACGCGCGCGCAGTTCTGATAGGCCAGTTCCTTGCCGCCTTCGTAACTGCCGAACGGCATGTCGACGACCACCATGGCCCGCCGCGCGCCCCGCATCACAGCCTGACCGTGCATGATCATCATCTCGAGGGTCACGCCGACGGTGTTGGGCAGGCCGTGGACCACCATGCCGACGCTGTCTCCGACCAGCAGCAGGTCGCAGTGCTCGTCCAGCAGGGACGCCGTCGGCGCGTCATAGGCGGTCAGGCAGACCAGCGGCTCCTTGCCCTTGCGGGCCTGGATGTCCGGCGCGGCAAGGCGACGGACAGTTTCCTGCTTCTGGCTGGACATGGTCGGCTCCGGAACAGCTTCGCATTGCAGCATAGCCGCCCGGGGGGATCACGTCACCCGCAGGCCTCGGCGTTCGGCTCAGACGTCCTGCGACAGGCGGACAACACCGGCAAGGGCCAGCGCTGCCACGGCCGCAGCTGCGATCCAGAACATCTGCATACTGCCCAGACCACCCACCGCCAGGTCCGCCACGCCCCAGCGTTCGAGCGCCGCCTGAAGGGCCGAGGCCACATCCAGATTGACCGACTGTCCCGCCGCCTGCGCCGCGTCCACGCCGGGCAAGGATTCCGCCCCGCCCAGATCCATGTCGAGGGTCAGCATCTCGCGCAGGGCCACGACCCCGCCGATCGCACCCGCAATCCCCAGACCGACCGCGCGGAACCGGGCGCCACTCTGCAGGCGGGCGTCCAGATCGGCCACGAACAGGGCCGTGTCCGGCATGGGTGGTGCGCGATCAAAGGCGCGCTCGATGAAGGGATCGAATTCATCAACCGACATGCGATTCCCTCCCTGTCTCGCCAGCCTCGGGATTGAGGATCTGGCGGAGTTTATCCAGACCACGTTTGACATGAGACTTCACCGTTCCAAGCGGCAGATTTAGGGCAGTGGCGATCTCCGGATGGGTCATCCCGGCCCCGTGGCCGAGGGACACACACAGGCGCTCGGCCTCGCTCAGGGTCTGCAGGGCCGCGTCCAGGTCGAACCGGCCAAGGGGATCGACACTCGACACCTGATCTTCTGCCGAATCTTCCGAAACATAGCGCGCCTCTTTCTCGCGTCGTTTGAGATAGAGGCGCGCGGCGATACGCTTGACCCAGGCCGCGAAAGTGCCCTCGCCACGGAATTCGGTGCACCGCTCATAGGCCAGGATGAAGGCATCCTGGGCGATGTCATCGGCCAGCGAGGGCTGGGCCCCCATCCGCCGCAGGAGCGCCCGCACGGTCGAGGAGTGCCGCCGCACCAGTTCACCAAAGGCACGCCGGTCGCTGGCCGCCGCCAGGGCGGCCAGCTCCACATCGTGCCGGTCGGACAGGCCGGGTTGGGTCATGGTCGCGTCCCCCTTCGATCCCGGCCTCAGTCCTTGTTCTTGTTGAAGAAGCTCAGGATCAGGAAGGCCAGCCCGATGGTCGCCGGAATGACGGCGATCCCCAGCATACCGTCACCGATATTGTCGCTCCAGTTCCGGTCGCCCAGGTCCTGCACCAGACCGAACCCGGCGATGCCGATACCCACCGCCAGCCAGATGATACCGCGGCGGATGTCCTTGGTGCGCGACGGCAGGTTCTTGGTGATGTCCTTGCTCAGCGCCTCGATCACCTCGGGCGGCAGCGGCTGGCCCTTGTCGATTGCGGTGCGAACCGTCGTCTGGATTTCCCGACGCTCGCGGCTCTTCAGATAGCTGGGGCCGACGATGATCGCCACGATAGCGGCGAAGATGGTCCCGACGATGAAAATGGCGACGATGCCCTCGTCCATGGTTTGATCCTCTCAAGCGACCTGAAACAGAATGTTCCCGGCTTCTATGAGGGAAGAGGCGCCGACAGGGTTGAACAGATGCGTCGCCCCGGGTGAAATCTTCGTAAGGTTGCCGCCGACCGACCGGAGTATCGCGTCATGACCACCCGCCGTCACCTGCTGGCCGCCCTCCCCGCCCTATCACTCGCTGCCTGCGCCACCGGTCAGACCAGCGGCCGCGCCCCGGACCTGACCGTCGTCACCTTCAACATCTGGCACGACCAGGGCGACTGGCCGGCGCGCCTGCCGCTCATCGAGGCGACCCTGCGCACCGCAAACGCCGATGTCATCGGCCTCCAGGAGATCCTGCAGGACGGCGACGCCCTGCCCAACCAGGCGCAGACCCTGGCCGACCGTCTGGGCATGCAGATGGTCTTCAGTTCGGTCGACGACGCGGATCGCCCGCGGCGCTACGGCAATGCCCTGCTGACCCGCCTGCCGATCCTCGACTACGACTGGGTCAAGCTGGAACCCCTCGACGATTACCGCACCGGCCAGCGCATCCGTTGCCGCATGGCCGATGGCACGATGATCGACATCGTCAACACCCATTTTCACCATACGCCCGAGGGCGGCGCCGTTCGCGGCCGCCAGATCGTGCATCTGCTGGACTGGCTGCCCGACGACGGCACGCCGCTGATCCTGATGGGCGATCTGAACGCCCCGCTGGACAACCTCGAGATGGCCCCGCTTCGCGCCCGCTTCTCCGAGGCCCTGCGCGCCCTGCACCCCGATCAGGCTGACCGCACCACGCTCAACACCGCGCTCGGCCACCGGTCGGTGCAGATCGATCATATCCTGTATGAGGCCGGGGCCTTCACCCCGGTCGAGGCCGCGATCGTCGGCGATCAGCCGGTCGGGGACGTCTGGCCCTCGGACCACTTCGCCAAGGTGGCGCGCTTCAGGATGGCCTGAGTCGCCGCACCAGCAGGCCCGCCGTCGCCAGCGTCAGCACCGCCACACCGCCGATCATGCCGACCTGTTCGGCCAGCGGGGCCAGCGCCGGTCCCATAATCTCCAGTATCGGCCAGGCGAACACGGCCAGAAGGCCGGCCACCAGCACCCAGGGCAACAGCGCCAGTTGGCTCATCCAGAAGCGGCGGCGCGCCACACGCTCGGCCACAGCGAATTCAAACGTCGCATCGCGCGGCCCGGGCGTCCCGGCCGCGAGGAAGGCTTTCAGGGTATCATCCGGCGTCATCGGCACCTCCCAGAACGGACAGAAGCCGGGCCCGGCCTCTGCTGACATGAGATTTGACCGTGCCGAGCGGCAGATTCAAGGCCGTTGCCGCCTCGGCGTGCGACCAGTCCTGCGACAGACACAGCAACACGCAGGCCCGCTCCGGCGGCGACAGGCCGGACAGCGCCCGGTCCAGTGACAGCGCATCTTCGGGCTGCACCCCTGAGGGCACCCCCCGCCCTTCCAGCCACGCCAGATCGCGGGCCGAGCCGCGCCGGGTCGAGCGTATCCGGCTGAACGCCTTGCGCCAGGCGATCCCCATCAGCCAGGTGCGAAATCCCTCGGCCCGCTTGAGCTCCGACAGCCTCTGCCAGGCGACCACCAGCGCCTCCTGCGCCAGATCGTCGGCCTCGGCCCAGCCGCCGCCCATCAGCGGGCGCAGGAACCCGCGCAGCGCCGCCTGATGCCGCTCGACCAGACGCGAAAAGGCCGCGTCCGACCCGGAACGGGCGGCCGCGACCAGTTCGGTATCGGATCGTCTGTCGATCACGGCCCTGCCCAGACAACAACCTCAGGACCGGTTGCGCCGCCGCCCCAACTTCATCAGGCCGGACACGAGGCAGGCCACGCCAACGGCCCCCAGCACCATGGCCACGATCAGAAAGGCGTCCGACTGGCCGTACATGTTTGTCCAGCTGGCATAGCCGAACCCTGCCGCCAGCAGGCCCATCAGCACGACCGTGAACCATGTCCCGTCGTCCCCGCCGCTGCCTGACGCCGTGGCACCGGTCCACAGCTCGCCATCGGAGTCGATCGGGCGATCCAGAATCTTCAGCAGGGACTCGGGCGGCTCCTGCCCCTTGTCCGCATAGGTCTTCAGCAGTTTCAGCGTCTCGCGCTGCTTGCGGTAGTTCAGGAAGCTCGAAAAGCCGCCGAACACGAACCATGCCATCGGGAACAGCAGCCACCAGTAGGAATGAAACAGATCTACCATCTCTTGATCTCCGCACTGGCCGGGCGATTGTCGCCGGCCTCTCAGGATATAGTCGCCGCAGCCATACGGATCGGATGCAGGGGCAGGACCTGTTTCAGCGCCGACGCCCACTCCGCAGGCTTGAACCCGACCAGCACCACATTCCCCGCCTCCAGCACCGGCCGCTTGATCATCGACGGCTGCGCCAGCATCAGCGCCACGGCCTTGTCGGCATTCAGGTCCGCCTTGTCCGCTTCCGGCAGCTTCCGAAACGTTGTCCCGGCCCGGTTCAGCAGCTTCTCCCAGCCTACCCGATCCACCCAGCTGCGCAGGCGGACCTCATCGGCCCCCGCCTTCTTGTAGTCATGGAAGGTATAGGTCAGCCCCTGCCCCTCCATCCACACCCGCGCCTTCTTGACGGTGTCGCAGTTCGGAATGCCGTAGAGGATGGCGGTCATGGGGTTTCTCCAGAGAATCGTTGGAACGCGATCCTGCCGACACCGGCCCCGGAGGGCCACTGCTTGCATTTAACTTCTCGGTTTAATATAGTTGCTGCCTCACTCCTCGGAGGCTCCGCCATGACCTACGCCGATCCCAAATGCCGCCTGATTCCTTGCCTGTGGTTCGACGATCAGGGCGAGGAGGCCGCCAACTTCTATGTCTCGCTGCTGCCTGACTCGCGCATCGATCACGTGACCCGCGCGCCTGACGATTATCCGGGCGGCAAGGCGGGTCAGGCGCTGGAGATCCAGTTCACCCTTGCGGGCCAGCCCTACTCGGCGCTCAACGGCGGACCGTATTTCACCTTCACCGAGGCCATCTCCCTGCAGGTGATCTGCGATGATCAGGCCGAGCTCGACCGACTGTATGCCGCCCTGTCCGTGGTCCCGGAAGCCGAACAGTGCGGCTGGCTGGAGGACAAATACGGCCTGTCCTGGCAGCTGATTCCGCGGTCCATGCCGGCCATGCTGTCGGACCCCGACCCGGTGCGGGCCAAGCGGGTGTTTCACGCCATGATGGAGATGAAGCGGCTCGATATCGCCGCCCTCGAGGCCGCCTACGCGCGCTGACCGTCGTCCGGCACGGCACAGAAGATATCGTGCAGCATGCCCATGACGCCTTGCACCCGCTCGTCGGCGATCGAGTAATAGATCGAGCGGGACTCGCGCCGCGTCTTGACCAGCCCCGCCTGACGCAGTTCGGCCAGCTGCTGCGACAGGCCCGGCTGCTTCAGGCCCAGGTCGCGTTCCATCTCGCCCACCGCCCGCTCCTCGCGGGTGATATGGCACAGGATCAGCAGACGCGACGGATTGGCCAGCTGACGCAACAGGTCAGCGGCCTCAGGCGCCTTTTCCTTCAGGCGGGCCATGGCCTCGTGATCGGGGGGCGGCAGGGTGTCAGCGTTCATGTCGGACATATGGGGCTGGCGCGTCATCACGTCCAGACTATTACATACTTGCAGTAATTATGAAACTGTATATATCGGATTTCCACAGCACGGAGATTTCTGATGTCCGCTCCCTCCCTCGACACCGCCCGCGATCACGCGGACTCCGTGATCAGCGCCGCCCTCGCGAATCCCGCCAAACGACCGGTCGTCAAATCCTTCTTCGATGAGGCCACCTTTACCGTCAGCCACGTGGTCCATGACCCGGAGACCCGGCGCGCGGCCTTGATCGACAGCGTGCTCGACTTTGACCAGTCGTCGGGCCGCACCTCCCACGCCTCGGCCGATGCCCTGATCGCTTACGTCGAGGCCGAGAACCTGACCATCGACTGGATCCTCGAGACTCACGCCCATGCCGACCACCTGTCGGCCGCCCCCTATCTTCAGGAAAAACTGGGCGGACGCCTCGCCATCGGTCATGAAATTCTGACTGTCCAGGATGTCTTCGGCAAAATCTTCAACGAGGGCACCGATTTCCGTCGAGACGGCAGCCAGTTTGACCAGTTGTTCGATGACGGCGACCGCTTCACCGTGGGATCGCTCGAGGCCACCGTCCTGCATGTGCCGGGCCATACCCCCGCCTGTCTGGCCTACGTCATCGGGGATGCGGTCTTCCCGGGCGACACCCTGTTCATGCCCGACTATGGCACTGCGCGCTGCGATTTCCCGGGTGGCGACGCCCGCACCCTCTATCGCTCCATCAAGCGCCTGCTGACCCTGCCGGATGAGGCGCGGGTGTTCCTGTGCCACGACTACAAGGCGCCCCCCGGCCGGACCGAATTCGCCTGGGAGACCACCATCGGCGCCGAGCGCACCGGCAACATCCACGTGCGTGAGGGCATCAGCGAGGACGAGTTCGTCACCATGCGCACCGAGAGGGACGCGACGCTCGCCATGCCCCGGCTGATCCTGCCCTCGGTTCAGGTCAATATGAACGGCGGTCGCCCGCCCGAGCCGGAATCGAACGGCACCCGCTATCTCAAGCTGCCGCTGAACGTCCTGTGAGCGACCTGCATTTCCTCTGGCCCCTGACCGGCGGCCTGCTGGTCGGGGCTTCGGCCGGGCTTTTCCTGCTGATGCATGGTCGGGTGGCCGGCATTTCCGGCCTGATGGCCAGTGGCCTCCGACTGGGCGGCAGCGGCCCTCGCGGCCTCAGCCTCGGCTTCCTCGGCGGTTTGCTGGGCGGGGCCCTGCTGGCCGGTCTGGTGATCCGGACGCCGGAAGTAATCGTAACCTCCAGCCTGCCGCTGCTGATTGTCGGTGGATTGCTGGTCGGCTTCGGTACGCGCTGGGGCTCGGGCTGCACCAGCGGCCACGGCGTCTGCGGTATCGCCCGCCTGTCGCCGCGTTCCCTGCTCGCCACCGGCCTTTTCATGGCGACGGCGGCCCTGACGGTCTTCGTCATCCGCCATTTGATGGGGATGATCTGAGATGCGCCTGTTCATCGCCATCCTCTGCGGCGTGCTGTTCGGCGCCGGCATGATCGTCTCCGACATGGTCAACCCGGCCCGGGTTCTGGCCTTCCTCGACGTGACCGGCGACTGGGACCCGTCGCTGGGCTTCGTCATGGGCGGCGCCCTGATCCCGTCAGGGATCGCGTATCTGATCCATCGACGCATGCACGCCCCTGTTCTGGCTGAAGAGTTCAGCATCCCGACCCGTCGCGTCATCGACCGGCCCCTGATCGGCGGCGCCATACTATTCGGCCTTGGCTGGGGACTGGTCGGCCTGTGCCCCGGTCCGGCGCTGGCCGCCCTGACCACGGCCAGCTGGCAGGCTGCGATTTTCGTCGTCGCCATGCTGGGCGGCATGACACTGTTCCGTTTCACCGCGGGCCGCGCGGCCTGACGCAACAAGAAGATCAAGGGAGAACACCATGGCCGGACGCCAGCTTGACGAGGGTCTCAGCACCTCACCCCAGATCGCGCCGGAGGAAGTGGCCATCGTCGCCGCCGCCGGCTTCCGCGCGATCGTCTCCAACCGCCCTGACGGCGAGGAGCCCGGTCAGCCGACCGCGACCGAAATGAAGGCGGCCGCCGAAAAGCATGGTCTTGCCTTCCGCCACATCCCGGTGACCGGTGGCGGCATCGCCCCTTCGGATATCGAAGCCATGGCCCAAGCCCTCGATACCCTGCCCGGCCCGATCTTCGGCTTCTGCCGCAGCGGCACGCGCACCGCCATGCTGTGGGCGCTGGCCAGGGCACCGTCATCCGACCCCGACACCCTGATCGCCGCCGCCCGCGAGGCCGGCTACGACCTCTCCGGGCTTCGCTCGCGACTTTAAGGAGTCCCGCGTGGACCTGTCCCTGCTGCAATACGGGCTCGGCGCCGCCGCCGGGTCGCTGGTCGGCTTTTCGCTCGGCCTTGTCGGCGGCGGCGGATCGATCCTCGCCGTGCCCCTGATCGTCTATCTGGTCGGGGTGAAGGAGCCCCATCTGGCGATCGGGACCAGCGCCCTCGCCGTGGCCGCCAATGCGGCCGCCAATCTGGTCAACCACGCCCGCCACGGCACGGTGAAATGGAAGATCGCCGGCCTGTTCGCCATCGCGGGGGTCGTGGGCGCCCTGCTCGGCTCCACGCTTGGCAAGGCCTTTGACGGGCAGAAACTGCTGGCCCTGTTCGCCATCCTGATGGTGGTCGTCGGTGTCCTCATGCTGCGGGGCCGCAGGGGCGACGGCGACCCGGATGTCACCCTCACCCGGGGCAATGCGCCAAAGCTGCTCGGCACCGGAACGGCCACCGGCATCCTGTCCGGCTTCTTCGGCATTGGCGGCGGCTTTCTGATCGTGCCCAGCCTGATGTACGCCACCCGCATGCCGATCTTCTATGCGGTGGGCTCGTCGCTGGTCGGCGTCACGGCCTTCGGCCTGACCACGGCCGCCAACTATGCCCTGTCCGGCTGGGTCGACTGGCCGCTGGCCGGTGTCTTCCTGGCTGGGGGTATCGCCGGTGGCGGGCTGGGCGCAGGACTGGCCAAGACCCTCTCCGGCCACAAGGGCGCGCTCAACGCCGTCTTCGCGACCCTCATCTTCGTCGTCGCCGCCTATATGCTGTACCGCAGCGCGGGGGCGCTCGGGATCATCGGCTAGACATATGCTGCTCCGGCGCCCCCCCCTGAAGTCCGTCACTCCGCTTCAAACGGGACCACGAATCTGATTAGCCCTGACGCTCCCATAAGGGGTTTCAGGCGGTTTTCCTGAGCCGCTCTGAGGGCCTCACGGCCGAAGCCCAAACCGAACGGCCTCTCTAACCAGACGCTGCACTCTGTCACGGGAGCTGTCCCGTTGGCGCGGCAGCGAAGCACTGCGTAACCCGACTGCTCGCCGATCTGCGTGGCCTCGAGCGGGAAGTCCGCCTGATTCTTTAGCACCACCTCGGGGCTCGCCTCTTCGCCGTACTCTTGGGTGAGGCAGCGGACACAGACGACGTCCGATACTTGGACCCTGCGTTGCCCATCAACCGTCGTGAAGCTGACCTCGAAGGACACCAGCGACCAGATATCCAAGCCATCGAACTGCGCCGGCGTGAGCCACAGGCCCCCGATGGCATGCCCCACCCGTGTTGCGATGTAGGGGTCGCCGCTGGATATCGACTCCACGCCGACGAGTGTGGCTTCACAGCCAATGACCGCTCTGCTTGCAGGATTTTCGCACTCGACGGCGTAGCGTCCGCTCTCGATCCCGTACGCATCGGCGAGAGACATGAGCGGAGCAACCGGCTTCTCGGCCCACTGAGGGTTCGTTGTGACCGCCGGACGGTCCATCAACGGTGAAGCGCCTCCCATCGACGGATCCAGCGGCAGCAGCAAAGCCAGCGACGTCCAGAACCACATATGCTCACTCCCACTCGATGGTGCCCGGCGGCTTGGACGTCACGTCGTAGACCACGCGGTTCACGCCGCGGACCTCGTTGATGATGCGGGTCGCGGTCCGGCCCAGCACCTCCCACGGGAATTGGTAGAAATCCGCCGTCATGCCGTCGGTCGAGGTGACGGCGCGCAGGGCCAGCACCTTTTCATAGGTCCGGGCGTCGCCCATCACGCCCACGGTCTTGACCGGCAGCAGTACGGCGAACGCCTGCCAGATGTCGTCGTACAGGCCGGCCTTCCGGATCTCCTCCAGATAGATGGCGTCCGCCTCCTGCAGGGTCGCCACCGCGTCCGGCGTGATCTCGCCGGGGATGCGGATGGCCAGGCCCGGCCCGGGGAAGGGGTGGCGACCGACAAAGGCGTCCGTCAGGCCCAGTTCGCGGCCCAGCGCCCGCACCTCATCCTTGAACAGTTCGCGCAGCGGCTCGACCAGCTTCAGCTTCATATAGTCGGGCAGGCCGCCGACATTGTGGTGGCTCTTGATCACATGGGCCTTGCCGCTCGACGACGATACGCTCTCGATCACGTCGGGGTACAGCGTCCCCTGGGCCAGGAATTCGGCGCCGTCGATCTTGCCGGCTTCGCGGTCGAACACCTCAATGAAGACCCGGCCGATGGTCTTGCGCTTGGCCTCGGGGTCCGACTGGCCGGCCAGTTCGCCGAGGAATTCCTCCGACGCATCAACGTGAACCAGCGGGATGTTGTAGTGATCCCGGAACAGGGTCGTGACCTGTTTCGCCTCATCCTTGCGCAGCAGGCCGGTGTCGACGAACACACAGGTCAGCTGGTCACCGATCGCCTCGTGGATCAGCACAGCGGCCACCGAACTGTCGACCCCGCCTGACAGGCCGCAGATAACCCTGGCGTCGCCCACCTGCGCGCGGATCTCGGCGACCTTCTCCTCGCGATAGGCGGCCATGGTCCAGTCGCCCTTCAGCCCGGCAATGCCGTGGGTGAAGTTCTTCAGCATCCGGTCGCCGCGCGGCGTGTGCATGACCTCGGGGTGGAATTGGATGCCATAGAAGCGTCGCGTCTCGTCGCCGATCACCGCATAGGGCGACCCGGGCGAGGTGGCGATTACGTCGAACCCCTCGGGGATGGCGACGATCTTGTCGCCGTGGCTCATCCAGACCGGCTCATCCTCGCCGACCCCGGCCAGACCCTCCAACAGGGGCGAGGCCTTCTGCACCGTGATCTCGGCGCGGCCGAACTCGCGATGGTGGCCGCCCTCGACCTTGCCGCCCAGTTGCTCGCACATGGTCATCTCGCCATAGCAGATGCCCAGCACCGGCACGCCGGCCGTGAACACGGACTCGGGCGCCCGCGGACTGCCTTCCTCGTGCACGCTCTCGGGCCCACCCGACAGGATGATCGCCGCCGGGCTCATGGCCGCCATGGCGGCCTCGGCCTTCTGGAACGGATGGATCTCGCAATAGACCTTCGCCTCGCGAAGGCGCCGCGCGATCAGCTGGGTCACCTGGCTGCCGAAATCGACGATCAGGACTTTCTGGTGTTCGGGCTGGCTCATGCGATCGGTTCCGGGGAGGCGGGCTGGGGAATAGTCTGGCGGGCGGAAGAGGGGCGGTCGAGGGCGGCGAGGCCCTCGGCCTCCAGCACGTCCATCAGCCGATCCCACGCGTCCGCGAGGTGTTCGTCAATCAGATGCAGGGTGCCGGTCCAGTCTTCCAGCGCCTTCAGCTCGGTCCGTCCGTCCGACACGCCGCGCAGGGCGACCAGCGGCACGTCAAAGGTCTGCGCAGCGCGGACCAGTGCCCAGGTCTCCATGTCCACCATGTCGGCGTCGATCGCGTCATAGGCCGCCCCGGACACGACATTGGCTCCGGTCGACAGGCTGGCGCACGGCAGGCCCGGGATCGGACACGGCAGCGGCAGGACCGCCGGCAGCTCCGACAGCGGCGTCACCCCCTTCGGGAAACCCAGCGCGCTGGCATCCATGTCGCGATAGCCGACCGAGGTCACCTGATAGACCGCAGCATGCTCCAGCGTGCGCGACCCGCAGGACCCCAGCGACACGATCAGGTCGGGCAGCTTCCCCTCCCCGGCCAACCGCGACAGGCTGGTCGTCAGCGACACGGCCGCTTCCACGGGGCCGATACCGGTCATCAGGGGATCGATGCGCGCCTTCAGATGCGCACCGTATTCGGCGGGCGCGGCCATGACCGGCAACACCGTCAGTTCCCCCCGGCGCTCCAGCCGTCCCGTCATACCGCCCGCTCATAGAGGGCGAAGAAGAAGCCGTCGGTGTCGGTTGCGCCGGGCGAGAGCCGCACCCGCGTCATCGGCCCCTCGGCCCAGGGCGGCGTCACGGCAACCGCGCGCATATCCGGGTGCGCCGCCTCGAAGGCATCGGCGCTGGCCTCGTTCTCGCGCGTCAGCACCGAACAGGTCACATAGGCCAGTCGCCCGCCGGGCTTCACCAGCTTTGCCGCCTGATCCAGAATCCGGACCTGCAGGGCATGCAGGCGCTCGACCTCGTCAGGCTTGAGGCGCCAGGCCGCCTCGGGGTGACGCCGCAGCGTCCCAGACCCCGAACAGGGCGCATCGAGAAACACCAAGTCCGCCTGACCGTTCAGGTCCTCCAGCCCCCCGCCGTTCTGGCCGATCAGACGCAGGTCGGCCTCGGCACCCGCGCGTTCCAGTCGGGGCTGGATGTTGTTCAGCCTCTTCTGCACCACGTCCGAGGCGATCAGTCGCCCCTCGCCCTGAAGCGCGGCTGCCAGCCCCAGGGTTTTGCCCCCACCGCCGGCGCAGTAGTCGACGACGGTCATGCCGGGCCGGGCCCCGGCGAGGGCACAGACGACCTGGCTGCCCTCGTCCTGGATCTCGATGCGGCCTTCGCGGAAGGCGTCCAGCGTCTGGATGTTCGGCGGCGGCTCGGCCGTCAGCCTCAGACCCACCGGCGACCACGGTGTGCGCTCGGGCGACAGTCCAACGGCCCGCAGCTCACCCTCGACCGCCTCGAGCCTGGCCCGGCCGGTATTGATCCGCAGGTCGATCGGCGCGCGCGGCGCCATCAGGGCCCGGGCTTCGGCGGCCCATTGATCGCCGAAGGTCTGCTTCAGGTCCTCGACCACAAACTCGGGCAGGCCCGCCTCAACCCAGCCGGGCAGTTCGCTGTCCTTGACCGCCAGTCGCCCGCGCTCGTGCTTCGACAGGGGTCCCGGGCCATAGCCCTCGCCCGTGTGCAGCGCCTCGATCTCTTCGAGGGACAGGCCATCCAGCACACCCAGTGACCCGATCACCAGCGCCCGGCCATCCTCGCGCCCGCCCATAATCCACGACAGCCGCCCCCGGGCCCGCAGTACCTTGTAGACGCGGTCGGCGATCGCGCGCCGGTCCTTTGAGCCCGCATAGCGGTTCTGCTGCCCCCAGGCCTTGATCACGACCTCGGCCGGGTGGCGGCCCTGGGCGATGGAATCGAGGATGGAGGCGGCGGCAGCCAGTCGGGCAGCAGGGGTCATTCAGCTCTTTCAGACAAACAGGGCGGCGATGATCATGACCAGACCGGCCAAGCCCCCCATCCACACCAGACTGCGGATATAGGGCACGCCGAACGCATAGAGCGGCACATAAAGGAGGCGCGCCGCCAGATAGAGGTATGCGCCCCACACGGTCAGCGGACCGGTCTTGTCCGCCACCACGGCCATAAGCACCGCCGCAATGAACAGCGGCAGGGTCTCGAACAGATTGTCCTGCGCCCGCTTCAGACGTCCGGCCAACGGTCCGGGCGGCGGCGGATTGCCGTCGCGCGGCCCGGCATTCCACTTGCCGCCCAGCTCGGCGGTACGCGCTGCGCCCGCCGCCAGGATCTGGACCAGTGCCAGCACCAGCGTCGCGGCCAGGACGATAAACTCAGGCGTCATATCCATGGCCGATAGCCTCCCCTAGCCCTGCCGATAGTTGGGCGCTTCGCGCGTGATCATCACGTCATGGACATGGCTTTCCCGCAGGCCCGCATTGGTGATGCGCACGAACCGGGCGCGCTTTTGATACTCGTCGATGGTGGCCGCCCCGACATAGCCCATAGCGGCGCGCAGCCCTCCGACCATCTGGTGGATGACCGGCGCGATCGGGCCCTTGTAGGGCGTCTGACCCTCGATCCCCTCTGGCACCAGCTTCTCGGACGACACTTCCTTCTGGAAGTAGCGATCGGCCGAGCCGCGGGCCATGGCGCCCACCGAACCCATGCCGCGGTACGACTTGTAGGACCGGCCCTGGTACAGGAAGACCTCGCCCGGGCTTTCGTCGGTCCCGGCAAACATCGAGCCCATCATGGCGACCGAGGCACCGGCCGCGATGGCCTTGGCCAGGTCGCCCGAATATTTGATCCCGCCGTCCGCGATAACCGGCACACCGCTGTCGCGCGCCGCGCGGGCGGCGTCCATGACGGCCGTCAGCTGGGGCACGCCCACGCCCGCCACGATGCGGGTGGTGCAGATGCTGCCCGGCCCGATGCCGACCTTGACCGCATCGGCCCCGGCATCGATCAGCGCGCGTGCCGCATCATAGGTCGCGACATTCCCGGCCACGATCTGCACCCGGTTGGTCTCGCGCTTGATGCGCTCGACCGCCTTCGACACCTGCACCGAGTGTCCGTGCGCCGTGTCGATAACGATCACATCGACGCCCGCGTCCGCCAGCGCCAGCGACCGCTCATAGCCATTGTCACCGACTGTCGAGGCCGCGCCGACCAGCAGCCGCCCCTGATCGTCCTTGGCGGCATGGGGGTGGGCCTGGGCCTTCTCGATGTCCTTCATGGTGATCAGGCCGGTGGCGCGCATGTCGCCGTCGACCACGATCACCCGCTCGATCTTGCGCTCGCGCAGGATGGCGATGGCCTCATCCCGCCCGGCCCCTTCGGGCACAGTGTAAAGAGGCTCGCGCGTCATCAGCTCGGCGGCCTTGCGATCCGGCGACGTATCGAACCGCATGTCACGATTGGTCAGCATGCCGACCAGACGACCCGTCTCGCGGTCCACGACGGGGAAGCCCGAGATCTTCTTGCGGGCCACGATGTCCCGCACCTCGCCCAAGGTCGTGTCGGGGTGAATGGTCACCGGATTAATGACCATGCCGCTCTCGTAGCGCTTCACCACGCGGACCTGCTCGGCCTGTTCCTCGACCGTCAGATTGCGGTGCAGCACGCCCAGCCCACCGGCCTGCGCCATGGCGATCGCCAGCCGGCTCTCGGTCACCGTGTCCATCGCCGAGGACACGAGCGGGATGTTCAGCTTCAGGCTGCGCGTCAGTCGCGTCGAGACGTCTGTCTCGGCGGGCATGACCTCCGACTTGCCGGGTTCAAGCAAAACATCATCGAAGGTAAGGCCTTCGCGTATCTCCATAGGGAGTCTCCGTTTTGCGGGCCGCGTATAGCGGTGAGGCCCCCGACTCGGCAAGGGGCAATCGTGTCCCTGCTCCGCCTTATGGCCACGATAGAATTTATGTCGTTGCAACCGTTGCTGATCCCACCCATTTTCCGGGACGATGGTGCGACTGATCCTCCACACGGCGCGCAGCCTTGCGCTCAAGATCGCCAGCTATGGCGTGATGCACCTTGTGGTGGCCATTCTGGTGGCCTTCGCCCTGACCCGCGACTGGCGGCTGGCGCTCGCGGTCGGCATGGTCGAGCCCTTTTTCCAGACCATCGCCTATTCCATCCACGACCGTATCTGGCACCGGATCGAGCGCCGCAAGCGTCTGACCCGCGTCGAAGAGACGGCCGAAGCCTTCACCGCCCGTCTGGAACTGATGGACGCCCGCGAGCAGGCCCGCTCGCACGGTCATGCGGGCCACAGTCACGCACTGCCCACCTCATTCAAACAGATTGCGATCAAAACCCTCACCTACGGCGTCATGCATTTCGTGGTGGCCGTGGCGGTGGCCTTTGCCATCACCCGCGACATCCGGATCGCGTTGGCGATCGGCATCGTCGAGCCTCTGGTCCAGACCCTGTTCTTCACACTCCACGACCGTATCTGGACCCGCATCGAGGCCCGGCGGGCCCGCAAGGCGAAGGATCTGGCCGCGGCCTGAACTCCGGCCCGGTCAGCGTGCGCGGTGCCGGTTCATCGCCACAAGAAAGACTTCGGCGCTGTCCTTCCGGCTGGACTGCGGCTTGACGAATTTCACCGTTTCGAACTCGGCCCTCAGTCGGGCGAGAACACCGCCTGCATCGCCCCCCTGAAAGTTCTTCGACACGAAATGCCCGCCGGGCTTCAGGGTGCGGATGGCGAAGTCGGCGGCGATCTCGATCAGGGCGATGATCTTCAGATGGTCGGTCTGGCGGTGCCCGACCGTATTGTGCGCCATGTCCGACAGGACCAGATCAGGCGCCCCGCCCAGCAGGTCGATCATCTGCCGGTCGACGCCGTCGTGTGTGAAATCAGCCTGGATCATCGTGGCACCGACCACCGGCTCAACCGGCAGCAGGTCGACGCCCACCACCGCGCCCGCGCCGCGCTTGACCGCCACCTGGGCCCAGCCGCCCGGCGCCGCGCCCAGGTCGATCACGCGAGACCCCGGCTTGATCAGGTGAAACCGGTCATCGATCTCGATCAGCTTGAAGGCCGCCCGGCTGCGCCAGCCCTCGGCCCGCGCCCGCTCCGACCATTTGTCCGCCAGTTGCCGCTTGATCCACTGCTGACTGGACATGGACTTGTCGTCCGCAGTCTTCATCTTCGTGCCCATGCCCCGTCCCGCGGCCGTGCCCCTGGTCGGCAGCCGCACCATCCGGCGGCGAGGGGGCGACTTTTCATCTTCACTCATGACAGCCGACATAGCGCCCCACGCGTTCAGCCGCTATGACCCCGCCACGACAAAAGGAGCCCGTATGACTGAACAGACCCTCACCTTCACGCTCGACACCGGCAATGACACCGGCGGCGACGTTGTTATTCGCCTGCGGCCCGACCTGGCGCCCGGACATGTCGCCCGCATCACCGAACTTGCCAGCGAAGGCTTCTACGACGGGGTGGTCTTCCACCGCGTCATCGCCGGCTTCATGGCGCAGGGCGGCGATCCGACCGGCACCGGCACCTCGGGCTCGAACAAGCCGAACCTGAAGGCCGAATTCTCGGCCGAGCCGCACGTGCGCGGCGTCTGCTCGATGGCCCGCACCAACGACCCGAACAGCGCCAACAGCCAGTTCTTCATCTGTCTCGACGACGCCACCTTCCTCGACCGCCAGTACACCGTCTGGGGTGTGGTCGAGTCGGGCATGGAACACGTCGACGCCCTGCCCAAGGGCGAGCCGCCGCGCGCCCCCGGCAAAATCGTCAAGGCGACGGTCAACTAGGCCGCGCCACCGCGACCGGGCGGGGTGACGTCAGTCCCCCGCCCACCAGCGAAAGCCCACGGCCTGCGGCGGCGCATCGCCCAGGCTGAGCGTGCCGTTCAGCACCGCTCCCTCCGCGCCCAGGTTGCGGCGCGCGGTGGCCAGGGCCTCATCGTTAAGCTGCGCATCCAGCTGCACGATGCCCAGTTCCGCAGACACGCCGACAAAGCGCAGCATGCCGTTCTCCACACTGTAGAAGCGCGGCAGCACCCGCACCCGGCCCGTCCGCACGTCGCCCTGCTCGGTCTGAACCGTGGGGCTGGACTCATCGACGAACTCCAGCATCACCGGCGCAAACTGCCCCTCGCGCGTGCCACCCTCCCAGGCCGCAAAGTCCTGCATCTGGCCCATGAAGACATGGTCCAGCCGCCAGCTCGCCTGCCGCACCTCGGTCGTTGGCCGGTAATAGCCCGACACATCATCCTGAAGGTCGTTCGAGAACCCCTCTGGCAGATTGGCCGTATCAACCGACCCACTGGCGGCAGGGGCATCCGCAGGTTCCAGCGGCGGGTCGCATGCGGCCAGAGCAAGCGCCGCCACCCCACAGGCCACAAGGGCAGTCCGTCGGAACTTCATTGGCTGGTTCTCCTGTGCGTCAGCGGCTCATACCGGTGTCCAGCGCCCGGAACGACTGTATCGCCAGATCGGTCACATTCCGGAACACGGCGGGCGTGATCCGCTCGGCGTCATCGCTGGGTCTGTGATAGTCGGGATGGAAGTCGACGCCCAGATACAGGAAGGGCACCCCCGCCGCGTGGAAGGCGCCGTGGTCCGAGGCGCTGACCCAGTTATCCGCGCCGGTGTCCTGCGGCGTGTCCTTGCCGAACGCCAGCGACACCGACCCGATCGGCCCGATCCCTTCCAGCAGCGGACGCAGGGTCGGATGCTGATAGGTGCCGGTCACCCACAGGTGGCCGTCGGTCTCGGCCCGCGCCGTCATGTCGAAATTCAGGTTCAAAGCAATCGATTCCAGCGGAAATGGCGGCGCCTCGACGAAATGCTTCGCGCCCAGCAGGCCGCGCTCCTCTCCGTCAAAGGCCACGAACAGCACACTGTGCTCAGGCGGATTGGCCTTCAGATACTCGGCCAGCGCCAGCATGGTCGCCACGCCCGAGGCATTGTCGTCAGCCCCGTTGTAGATCTCGCCGCCGTACATGCCGACATGGTCATAGTGGGCGGTCACGACGATATAGCGATTGCCCACCCGGGTGCCCGGGATCAGGCCTAGAATGTTGACCCCGTTGAAGGTCTTGCGCCCCTCATGCGACCGGCCCTCGGCGGTAAAGGGCTGCAGACGCCCCATCGGCGGCGCGGCAATGCCGATCTCCTCGAGGCGCGAGACGATATAGTTCCGCGCCCGTTCGCCGCCCGGCGTCCCCGCCCCGCGACCCTCCATGTCGTCCGCAGCCAGGGTGGTCAGATCGGCCCACAGCTGGGACGAGACGACCGGCTCGGGCGCCGCAGCCGTCTCGGTCGTGCCGGGCACACAGGCGGACAAGGCTCCGGCGGCGATCATGGCCAACACAGCAGATGCGGATTTCGACAGACGGCGCATGAATCCTCCGGACAACACTCCCGGCAACCCTAGACGTCGCCGCTCACCCCGTCAGATTAACTTCCTGTCATCGGCGCTGGGAAGCCGGGCCGACGATGCTAGACAGGGGCCAGCAGATTCCCGGACCTGACCATGACCGACGCCCCCTCCCCTGCCTCCCCCGATGTCGAGGCCCTGACCCTCGATCAGGCCCGCGTGGAGCTGGATCGCCTGTCCGCCGAACTGGCGCGGCACGACGCCCTCTATTTCAACGAGGACGCCCCCGAGGTCTCCGACGCCGCCTATGACGCGCTCAAGCACCGCGCCCTGGCGATCGAGACCCGCTTCCCCGAGCTGAGCACCGCCGACAGTCCCTCGACCCGCGTGGGCGCCGCCCCGTCCGGCACCTTTGCGGCCGTGCGCCACGGCGTGCCCATGCTGTCGCTCGACAATGCCTTTGACGAGGGCGACATCGCCGATTTCGTCGCCCGGGTCCGGCGGTTCCTGAGCGTCGATGCCGACACGCCCATGGCTTTCATCGCCGAGCCCAAGATCGACGGCCTGTCCGCCAATCTGCGCTATGAAAGGGGCACGCTGGTCGTCGGTGCCACCCGGGGCGATGGCCGCGAGGGCGAGGACGTCACCGCCAATCTCCGCACCCTCGCCGACATCCCCGATCAGTTGTCCGGCAGCGGCTGGCCCGACGTCATCGAGGTCCGGGGCGAGGTCTATACCCCGACCGCTGACTTTCTCGCCTTCAATGCAGAGGCCGAGGCTGCAGGCCGCCGCACCTATGCCAACCCGCGCAATTTCGCCGCCGGCTCGCTGCGCCAGAAGGACCCGACCATTACGGCCAGGCGCCCCTTGCGCTTCTTCGCCTATGGCTGGGGTGAGTTCTCGGACGACTTCGCCGAGACTCAAGGCGGCGCCATCGACCGGCTGGCCGACTGGGGCTTTCCCGTCAACGACCGCCGTCGCGTGGTCGAGGACGCGGCCGGCCTGCTCGACGTCTATCACGGCCTCGACACCGACCGCGCTCACCTCGGCTATGACATCGACGGCGTGGTCTACAAGGTCGACCGGCTGGACTGGCAGAAACGCCTCGGCTTCATCGCCCGCAGTCCCCGCTGGGCCATCGCCCACAAATTTGCCGCCGAACAGGCCCGGACCGTCGTCAACGCCATCGACATCCAGGTCGGCCGCACCGGGTCGCTTACCCCCGTCGCGCGCCTGAGCCCTGTGACCGTCGGCGGGGTGGTGGTCTCCAACGCCACCCTGCACAATGAGGACGAGATCGCCCGCAAGGACGTCCGCATCGGCGACACCGTCATCGTCCAGCGCGCCGGCGACGTCATTCCCCAGATCGTCGGCATCGTGCCCGACCTGCGCCCGTCCGGCACCAAGGCCTATGCCTTCCCGACCCATTGCCCCGTCTGTGGCTCCGAGGCCGTGCGCGAGGAAGGCGAGGCCCGCCGTCGCTGCAACGGCGGCCTGATCTGCGCCTCCCAGATCGTGGAGCGCCTTAAGCATTTCGTCAGCCGCCGCGCCTTCGACATCGAGGGGCTGGGCGAGAAACAGCTGACCGCCTTTCACGAACGCGGCTGGATCCGCCAGCCCGCCGACATCTTCCGCCTCGCCCGCGACACCACCCGTCTCGACGAGCTCCGCGCCGAGGACGGCTATGGCGAGACCAGCGTCGGCAATCTGGTCGCGGGCATCGACGCCCGCAGAACCATCACCCTCCAGCGAATGATCTATGCACTCGGCATTCCGGACATCGGCGACCAGACCTCACTGCTGCTGGCCCGCCATTTCGGCAGCTGGTCGGCCTTCAAGGCGGCGGGCATCGAGGCCTCGACCGGCATCCAGACCGAGGCCTGGACCCGCCTGTCCGAAGGACACGGCGTGTCGACCCGCGTCCTGTCGATCCTGGCCGACGCCGATCTGGCCGGGACCGATCCCTGGCCCGAGGCGCCGCTGGACCAGAAGCTCAGCCTCGCCTTCCCCGGTCTCGCTTCGCCCGCCCGACGCGCTCTGGCGGATCGGGCATCCGACTGGGCCGGTATCCGCCGTCTGGCCGACATCGCCCGCACCGAAGGCCCCGGCCTCGCCCTGACCGGCATTGCCTCGGTCGCCGGGGTCGGCCCCGTCGCCGCCCGCGAAATCGCCCACTTCTTCCATGAGGCCCACAACCGCGACGTGGTCGAGGCGTTGGAAGCGGAGCTGATCACCATCGAGGACGCCGAACGCCCCGAGGCCGACAGTCCGGTGACCGGCAAGACCGTCGTCTTCACCGGTTCGCTTGAGCGCTTCACCCGCGACGAAGCCAAGGCCCGCGCCTCCTCGCTCGGGGCCAAGGTCTCGGGCTCGGTATCCAAGAAGACCGACTATCTGGTCGCGGGGCCGGGCGCCGGTTCCAAACTGGCCGAGGCCGAAAAGCACGGCGTCACCGTCCTGACCGAGGACGAATGGCTGGCGCTGATCGGCGGCTAACGGTTGAGCGCCCGGATCGTTGGCGAGGCGTCCAGCGCCGTGTCTTCGACCGGGTCGGCCTGCAGCGACAGATGGGCGAAGATGGTCCGCGCCTCGTCCAGTTCGTCAGCCGACACGACCGCCGGATAGCCTCCGGCCGTGGGCGCCAGCGGCAGCAGGGACAGGCTGACGCCGTTCAGCACATTGCCGCCGATCACCGCGACTGTGTCGCCCTCGATGCGCACGACCACATCGCAATGCGTCCCGGCATAGCGCCCCAGATCAGGCCGCCGGTCGGCGAGGCTGCGATAGTCGACGCCACCGCGCGAATTGCACAGCAGGTCCCCCGGCCGGATCGGCACCTCGCCCCGATCATGGGCGACATAGGCGGCCTTCGGGCGCTCGCCGTCCCGCGCCCGGATGGCCTGGTCGATATAGACGCGGTGGGAAATGTCCCGCTCGAACTGGTCCATCTCGCCCAAGCCCGCCTCGCACATCACCCAGCTGATGAAGGCCGCCGACCACGGCTCGACCCAGTTGATCTCGCCCTCCCCGCGCCGCCACTGGCGATTCTGGCGCGCCAGCACACCGGCCCCGTCGGGCGTCGCACTCCAGTAACCAGCGATGGTGGCCGCCAGCGACGGCGTATGCTCCCAGCGCCCGACCGCCCGGATCACCCGGTCCTGCTCGGATGCCTCAAGAGCGGGGTTGAGCGCCTCCGGCACAACCCCCTCCGGCAAGCGCCGTTCGCGCAGACCCCTGAGGTCGATGGTCTGGAAGCCGAATACGCCCCATTCCTGCACGGCCACATCGACGATCCGCCTGCGCGCCCAATGGGTCGGACCCACCCGGCAACCGGACTGCGCGATCTGCATCGTCCCGCGCCGGCCCTCGACCCGCACGGACGGCGGTATGACGTCAAAGGTCTCACGGGGCAGCCTCGGCTGGCCCTGCGCCACCCCCGGCCCTGCCGCCAGCCAGACCGAGAGGGCGATTACAGCGCGGCGCACTGCGCCGTCAGCCAGTCGAGGACCTCACCGTCCAGCAGCGGCCCCACCTTGGCCAGCACCTCGGCATGGTAGGCATCGACGTAGGCCCGCTCGTCGAGCGTCAGCAGGTTGACGTCGATCAGCCGACGATCCAGCGGCGCCAGCGTCAGCTGCTCAAAGCCATGCATTGGCCGCTCGCCACCCGGAATGGCCTCAGGCGCCGTCACCACCTGCAGCGTCTCAATGCGGATGCCCCAGTGGCCTTCGCGGTAGTATCCGGGCTCGTTCGACACGATCATGCCGGTCAACAGCGGCTGGGTGTTGACCGCCTTGGCGATCCGCTGCGGTCCCTCGTGGACCCCCAGATAGCTGCCGACGCCATGGCCGGTGCCGTGGTCATAGTCATGCCCCGCCATCCACAGCGGGTGACGCGCCAGCGCGTCCAGTTGATGCCCGGTCGTGCCTTCGGGGAAGCGCACCACGGCCATGGCGATATGGCCCTTCAGGACCAGGGTGAACATGCGCCGCTGATCGTCCGAGGGCTCGCCCACAGCGATGGTACGCGTCACATCAGTCGTGCCGTCCAGATACTGACCGCCGCCGTCCACCAGCAGCAGCGAGCCCTTTTCCATCCGCCGGATGGTACGGGTCACGGGCTTGTAGTGAGGCAGGGCGCCATTGGGACCGGCCCCGGCGATGGTGTCGAAGCTGAGGTCCATCAGGGCGCCGGTGCCTTCGCGGAACTGCTCCAGCTTTTCGACCACGGCGCGCTCGTCCGGCAGGGTCTCCTGCGCTTCGGTGTCCAGCCAGTGGAGGAAGCGGGCCAAGGCTGCCCCGTCGCGGATGTGCGCCTGGCGCGCGCCTTCAATCTCGACCGGATTCTTGACCGCGCGCGGCAGGGTGCAGGGGTCCGGCCCGCGCACGACCGTGCCGCCCGCCGCTTCCACCCGGTCGAAGTACCAGGCCGCGCTCTGGCCCGGGTCGATCAGCACCGACCGGCCCTTCATCTCGTCCAGCGCCGAGGCCAGGGTCTCGGGCGTCTCCAGCGTCACATCCTCACCCAGCCAGCCGGGCAGCTCATTGGTCACCTTGGCCGGGTCGAGGAACAGCCGCGCGCGTCCGTCCGCCTCGACCAGCGCCTGTCCCAGCGGCAGGGGCGAGCGGATCACATCACCCCCGCGAATATTGAACAGCCACGCGACCGACGTCGGCGCCGTCAGGAGGGCCGCATCGGCCCCCGCCTCGGCCACGGCCTTGCCCACACGGGCGCGCTTGTCGGCCGCATCCTCGCCCGCATAGTCGATCGGATGGGGCACAACCTTCGCTTGCGGCTGGGCGGGTCGCTCGGAGCCCCAGGCACTATCCAGCGGATTGCTGTCGACGGGTTTCAGGGTCACCCCCGCGCGCTTCGCCGCGGTCTGCAGGCGCTTCAGCGCATCAGGGCTGTGCAGCCGCGGATCATACCCGACGACCGACCCCCTGGGCTGCTCCGACAGATAGCGGGCGACCGCCGTCTCATTGAAATCGCGAAGCTCGAACTGGCCCTGATCGACCTGGGCCTTCACCTGCACCGTATAGCGACCGTCGGCGAATACGGCCGCCTTGTCCTTCATGACGACGCCGGCCCCTGCCGAGCCCGTGAAGCCCGAAATCCAGGCCAGACGGTCATTGGCCGCGGGAAGGTATTCATTCTGGTGCTCGTCCTCGTGCGGCACCAGAAAGCCGTCCAGGCCCTGGGCCTGCATCTCGCGTCGCAGAAGCGGCAGGTGGCGCGCACCAAATCCGGGGTCGGTAGTCTCGTCGAATGTCTGTCTCATGCACGGGGACTTAGCATCCCTGTCGCGCGGACGGGAAGGTGCTGTGACTAGCGTTGGGGCTGGGGTGTCGTGGTGGTCACCACGGCGGCACCGCCATTCGCGGGCTCCGAGGGCACCGGTACAGGCACTTCCCGCTCAATCACCACCGGTTCTGCCGCGCGGGCCTCGGCGGCGCGCGCGTCGGCTTCGGCACGCGCGGCATTGGCCCGAGCGACCTCGACACTGGCCTGGGCGCCGGCGATCTGGCCGGCGGCCGCAGCCTGACGGGCTTCGGCTTCGGATTGGGCAGCCGCCGCCTCGGCGGCAAGCAGCGAGTCGTCCGTCTGCGGCGCCTGCCGGTTGAAAAGGATGATCATGACCGCAAGAAGGACCAGTCCGCCGAGGATGCCCGCGATCCACCATCCGGTGTTGCTCTCACGTACGATCACGGTTTCCGTCGTCTCGGAATAGACAGGGGCCGGTTCGACGATGACCGTATCCCGGTCAGCGTCATTGGGATTGAAGTGAGTCACGCGGAAACTCCTCAGGTTCGGCACCTGAAACGGCTCTGCTACCCCCTGTGTTCCTTAACCCTTTCGCCTCAGCACCAGCGCGCTCCAGGCATCCCGGTGGATGCGCCGTTCAAGCACAAAGCCCCGCGACAGATAGGCTGCGGTGACGCGTCTTTCCTGCGTCCGCAAAAGGCCTGACAATATGGCCACGCCCTCCAGCCTCAGAGAATTCTTGATGTCCTGGGCCAGCGCCACCAGCGGCGGTGCCAATATATTGGCGAACACCAGATCGTAGGGGCCCTGCCCCCGCACCTTCTGATCGTTCAGGCCCGAGGCGTGGACGAAGCTGGCCCTGGCCTGATTGAGCGCGGCATTCTCGTTGGCGATGCGAACCGACGGCGCGTCGATGTCCGTGCCGATGGCCACCCGGCTGCCGGTCTTCGCGGCCGCGATGGCCAGCACGCCCGTGCCTGCCCCGACGTCCAGCACGCGTTCGAACCGCTCCCGCTTCAGCAGTTCGTCAAACGCCATCAGGCACCCGACCGTCGTCCCGTGATGGCCGGTGCCGAAGGCGGCGCCCGCATCGATCTTCAGATTGACCGTATTCAGCGGCACCCGGCCCTGATCGTGCGCGCCATAGACAAAGAACTGCCCGGCCCGCACCGGCGGCAGCCCCGACAGCGACATGGCCAGCCAGTCGGCATCGGCCAGATCCTCGACCGTGGTCGTCAAGGCGGCATCACCCTTCAACGAGGCGACCAGCCGCTCGACCTCGGCCTGGGTGGTGGGAAAGGCATCGATGCGCCAGATGCCGCGATCCTCATCCTCTTCCAGGATGGAATAGGTCACCCCCTCCAGCAACGGATCGGCATCCCACGCAGCAACGCGGGCTTCGGTTGCATCGCGCGACCCATGTGCGATTATTTGAATTGCGGACTCTGACATTTCTCAGACGTCGCTATCATCGCGAATCGATTGCATCGTCGGCGCGGCGTCTCGCGTCACATTCATCCGAGGGGTCGGGGAATACATGGCCAAGGTTCCATCCAAGTCGACTACGTCCAGCACGGGCGCAAAAGCATCTGCGGCTTCCAAGCCTAAAGCGGCACCGAAGTCCACGGCGAAAACGCCGGCCAGGCCCGCCGCGGCCAAGGCACCGGTCGCCAAGGCCGCACCGGCCAAGGCGAAGGCCCCCGCTGCAAAGACTATTGTCAAGCCCGCCGCCAAGGCGCCTGCCGCGAAGAAGCCCGCCGCCGCGACGAAACCGGCTGCTGCCGCCAAGCCCGCCGCTGTGAAAAAGCCCGCGGCCAAACCCGCAGCGACTAAGGCTCCGGCTGCCGCGAAGAAGCCCGCCGCCGCGCGCGCGACTCCGGCGCGTCCGGCTGCCGCCAAGAAGCCCGCCACGCCGCGCGCCGCCGCCAAGCCGGCCACCACGCCCAAGGCCGCCGCAGTCACTCCGGCCCCGGTCCATCCGGCGCCCAGCCCGGCTCCGTCACCTGCACCGGCTGCCAAACCTGCCGAAAACAAGAGTTTCGTCGGGAAGATCTTCGACGCCATCTTCGGCAAGCGCTGATCCCCGTCGCCAAACAAAAACCCCCGCCGGTATCGCTCCGGCGGGGGTTATCAGTTGAGGCCTCAACCCGCGTCAGGCAGGCGGCAGATCTTCGCCGAGGATGGCCATCTCGAACATGAAGGAGCCGTCGCCGTCCTCGTCCTCAAAGACCAGGCCGATGAACTCATCATCCACATAGACCTCGACCGAATCCGCAGTCTTGCGAGGCTTCAGCTTGATGCCGCCATGATTGAAGGTGCGCTTCAGGTGGCTTTCCAGCCGGCGTTGGTCGTTCTCGTTCACGGCATGCCTTTCAGGGTTCGTTCGGCGCGGACCCTAGAGAACCGGACCCGCGAGGGAAAGCCCGACCGGGCCTAGATTACAAAGTCATACACAATGTCGGCCAGGGTATGGTCCATCGTCCGGGCGGGCGTCGCATCGGTCGGGCAGTTTACCAGTCGCGCCGGCACCCCCGCCACTGTGCAGCCGGCGGGCACCGGCTTCAGCACCACCGAGCCCGACGCCACCTTGGCGTAGTCGCCGACCTGAATATTGCCAAGCACCTTGGCCCCGGCCCCCAGCAGCACGCCCTTGCCAATCTTGGGATGACGGTCGCCGCGCTCGGCACCCGTTCCGCCCAGCGTCACCGCATGCAGCATCGACACCTCATCGCCGACCACCGCCGTCTCGCCGATCACAATCCCGGTGCCGTGGTCGAGGAACAGGCCCGCGCCCATCTGCGCCCCCGGATGGATATCGACCTGGAACAGTTCTGAAATCCGGCTCTGGAAGTGCAGGGCCAGGGTCTCGCGCCCCTCGGTCCACAGCCAGTGCGCCACCCGCCAGCCCTGCAGCGCCTGGAAGCCCTTGAAATACAGAAACGGCTGCAACAGCGACCGGATCGCCGGATCGCGCTCCTCGACCGCCTGCAGGTCCGCCTCGGCCGCCGCCACAATCCCCGGATCGGCCTCGAATGCCGCCAGACACACCTCACGCACCGTCATGGCGCCCAACTCGGCGTCGCCCAGCTTCCTCGCAATCTGGAAGCTCAGCGCCGCCCCCAGATTGCCGTGCGACAGGATCACCGCATTCATCTGCGAGGCCAGATCCGGCTCGTCGCGCGACGCCTGCTCGGCGGCCCGGCGCAGCTGGGCCCACAGGTCTGTGGTCTCCGGAACGGCCTCCAGTCGGGGCGTGGCCATGCATCCTCACTAATCGGTTCAGCGCGAAAGATAGGCTCCCGCCCGCCGAATCGCCACCCCGCGCACTGGCGGCCCGGCCCCGGCACCCCTAGCTAACGCCCATGACCGAGCTCGCCGCCCCCCTCGCCCTGCCCCACCGCAACCCCGCGCTGATCGACTATCTGCAGCAGCGTCGCTCGGCTCCGGCCCAGGCGCTCGCTGCCCCCGGGCCGTCCGACGCCGACCTTCAGACCATCCTGACCATCGGCCTGCGCACCCCCGATCACGGCAAGCTCTTCCCCTGGCGGCTGGTCGTCCTGACCCCCGACACTCGTGCCGCCCTCGGCCATTCGCTCAGTCCCCTCGCCGACGACCAGCCCGATCCCAACAAGGCCCGCGCGGTGCTGGCGAAGCTGACCTCGCCGCCGGTCACCGTCATGGTCGTCTCGACCCCGATCCGCGATCACAAGGTGCCGGTCTGGGAGCAGGAACTGTCCGCTGGCGCCGTCGCCATGAACCTCAGCCACGCCGCCTTTGCCCACGGATTCTCCGCCAGCTGGATCACCGACTGGTACGCCTACGATCCTCGCGCCCTTTCCTTGTTCGGCATCGGCGAAGACGAACGCATCGCCGGCTTCATCCACATCGGCACGCTGGAAGCCCCCCCGCTGGAACGGCCGCGCCCGGATGCGGCGGCGAAGTTGTCTACCCGATAAGTCGGGTCATCCCGGCGACCGGCTCAATCCTCAGCCTGGGTGACGCTCGCCTGACCACGGCCGAGGCCTCCTCCTCGTGGTCCTGCACCGCCCCCATATGATCCCCGACGGTTCGCCCGTCCGAGACCCGGCCATCGCGAAATACGAAGCTCAGGATTTCGTGGAACCAGACCCGCCGGCCCATGCGGTAATACCAGCGGGTCGCGTGCCGGATTTTGGCATCCCGCCGCCAGATCAATCGACGCAAGGCCCGCGGCCTGACCTGACAGCTCACCTCCATCAGCTTCACCCACAGGAACACGCGCCACGCCGGCATGCGCTTCATCGACAGGATCTGGTGCTTGTAATCCCAGCGTCTCAGGTCGGGCTGGATGACCTCGCGGTTCTCCGCCAGCCGATAATACGGCGTCCAGCGATGCGGCGTCACATACAGCATCTGAACCTGATCGGGATCATAGTCGATCAGCTGCCGCAACCCCTGCCAGAAATCCTTGTCCGTCTGTTCGTCAAAACCGGCCACCCAGGTCGCCATCGACAGGATGCCATGCTGACGAAGGAGCCGGATGGCCTCCCGGTCCACCGAAGGTGCTGCACCCTTCCGGATCAACTTCAGGGTCGGCTCATCCGTCGTCTCCATCCCCATCAGAAAGCGTTCAAACCCGGCTTGCTTGTAGAGGTGCAACTCGTTTCGATCCCGGACGATGTCCCCTGCCCTCGTCGAGCCCACCAGCGTCACATCCAGATTCCGGGCGATGATCGCCTTCAGAAAGGCCAGCCATGGTTTCCGACCGGCGCTGGGATTTTCGTCGGCAAAGTTGAAGACCTCGACCCCGTGTTCGCGGTGCAGCCACGCAATCTCGTCGGCGATCTTTTCCGGGTCCCGGTGGCGCCACCGCGTCCAGAATCCCCTCTGTCCGCAGTAGTTGCACAGGTGCGGACAGCCCCTTGAGAACTGGATCACCACCGCCCGCTTACCGCCCCAATAGCTGTATCGCCGGTGATCGATCAGCTCCCATCCCACGCGATAATCATCGAGGGTCTGGATGACCGGGGCAGCGGGCGTCGCATACGGCTTCCGGTCCCGCATGAAGGCAATACCCGGCACCTCATGCACCTCGTCGCCGTCCTCCAACGCCGTCATCAGACGCCGGGCTGTCTCCTCGCCCTCGCCCTTGACGATGAAATCGACCCACGGCTCCGAGCTCAGGATTTCCCGCCAGAAATAGGTTGGATGGACCCCTCCGTAGATGATCCGGGCATCGGGCAGCGCCTGACGGACCCGCCTGGCGACATCGGCGATGATCGGGTGGCCCGATGACGATCCGGAATGCCCGAACAACACGGCATCCGGAGCGCGCCGAACGGCCTCCTCCACGATCGCGGCCAGCGACATTGGTCCCAGCTCGCCATCCAGCAAGGAGACCTCATGCCCCTCATCAATAAGTGGCCCCCCCACCGCCAGAAGGCCCAGCGGTGGCAGTTGCTCCTTCGGAATTCGGCTTCCGATGGCGGGATGGGGAATGTTGATCAGGAGAATGCGCATGCGGTCTTCTGGCGTCGTCAGGACGTCAGGGCCCGGTGCCCACATCCCGAGCCCACGGCCTAGGTCCGACGATCCTGAGCGTCATGAGCGCGAGGTGAGGAAGCGGTGAGACGCGTTCCCCTCACCCCCGCCCGCGATATCCCGGCACCCCCTGCTCCGGCAGCCAGACGCCCTCGGGAACCACCCCGGTCTGCCAGAAGACGTCGATCGGAATGCCGCCGCGCGGGTACCAATAGCCGCCGATCCTCAGCCATTTGGGGTCCAGCAGGGCCACCAGCCGCTTGCCGATGGCCACCGTGCAGTCCTCGTGAAAGGCGCCGTGGTTGCGGAAACTGGTCAGATACAGTTTCAGGCTCTTGGACTCGACCAGCCACTCCCCCGGCACATAGTCGATCACCAGATGGGCAAAGTCCGGCTGGCCCGTCACGGGGCACAGGCTGGTGAACTCGGGCGCGGAAAAGCGCGCCACATACAGGGTGTCGGCATGCGGATTGGGCACCCGCTCCAGGTTGGCAGAGTCGGGATCGGTCGGTTGGTGCGTCTGCGCGCCCAGCTGGCTCAGGCCGGATGTGTTGGTGGTCATGCGTGGCCTTTAGCGGGTTGCGGGGCGCGTGAAAATGGCGGGGTGCTGCGGCTCGCCGTCTCCTGCTTCGTCATCCTCCGACTTGATCGGAGGATCGGTCCCGGCACTCCGTCAGCCGTCCAGGACGACACCGATCCTCGGGTCGAGCCCGACGATGACGCCGGGTCAAATGGCGCGGGCATGACTTCCGGCCCCATATTCCCCAACTCTTTCAGGGCCCCGGGCCTTTCTTCCACCGCTCTTCCCGCCCTGGTTAGCGGATCGCCCATACTGTCCGGTTGCCATCATCGCCGCAGGGACGCCGCCATGATTCCAGACCATTCAGACGGTTCAGACGATAAAAACTTCATCTCCTCCCCGCTCGCGGGGAGGGGGACCATCGAAGATGGTGGAGGGGGCGGCGCTGCCGTCAATCAGGAGAGTCATGCACAACCTTCACCAACCCCGCCTCCCCCTCCGTCACGACGCTGCGCGCCGCGCCACCTCCCCACGCGTGGGGAGGAGATGAAGATTGCCATTTCAGACGGTTCAGACGGTTCAGACGGTCTTTTTCACCGTCTGAATTGTGCGGCCCCTCCCATTTCAGACCATTCAGACCATTCAGACGGTGTTTTTCACGCCCACCCCGACCAGCCCGCACTCGACCGTTGCCTTACCCGGCGACAGCCGTCTATCCGTAGCCAAAGACAACGGAGGAGCCGTCCATGACCATTCCCGCGTCCCTGCAAAAGGGGCTGAAGCTGCCGGTGATTGCGGCGCCCATGTTCCTTGTCTCCGGGCCGGATCTGGTGGTCGAGGCCTGTAATGCCGGTGTCATTGGCACCTTTCCGTCGCTGAACCAGCGCACGACCGAGGGCTATCGCGAGTGGATCAAGGACATCAAGGCGCGGCTGAAGCCCCACGCCGCGGCCTTTGGCGTGAACCACATCGTCCACCCGACCAATCCGCGCCTGATGGCCGATATGATGGTCTCGGTCGAGGAACAGGTGCCCCTGATCATCACCTCCCTGGGCGCGGTGCGCGATGTGGTCGATGCGGTGCACGGCTATGGTGGCGTGGTGTTCCACGACATCGCCAACGTCCGCCATGCGAGGAAAGCCGCCGAGGCCGGCGTCGACGGCCTGATCCTGGTGGCCAATGGCGCGGGTGGTCACGCCGGGGTGGTCAACCCGTTCGCCTTGATCGAAGAGGTGCGCAGCTTCTTTGACGGCACCCTGATCCTGTCGGGCTGTCTGTCGACCGGCCGCGACATCGCCGCCACCCGCATGCTGGGCGCTGACTTCGCCTACATGGGCACCCGCTTCATCTCGACGACCGAATCCATGGCCCAGGGCGCCTACAAGCAGATGATCGTCGACGCCGGTGCCTCCGACATCACCTATACGCCCGCCGTCTCGGGCATTCCCGCCAACTTCCTGACCCCGTCGCTGATCGAGAACGGCATAGATCCCAAGACCCTGCCCGAGCACAAGCTGGACATGGCCGACGAGGCCAAGGCCTGGAAGACGGTCTGGTCCGCCGGTCAGGGCTCCGGCGGCGTCCACGATGTGCTGGCGGTTGCGGACCTCGTGGCGCGCATGCAACAGGAATACCGTCAGGCGTCGGAGCAATTCGCCAAAGGCAGCAACTTCGGCTAAGGGCGGCTCCATACGGATTCGTCCTTCTACGGAGCCCTCCATGCGTGTCCTCCTCACCGGTCTCTCGGCCCTGATCCTTCTGGCCGTCTCGACGCCTGCCGTCGCCCAGAGCACGGGTGCCGGGGAATGGTCCGTCGGCATCGGCGCGGGCTCTGACAACCGCTCCAAACAGGTGTCCAAGTCGGCAACCAACCCCTTCGCCTGGGCGGTCGCCGAGTGGACCAGCGGCGACAGCCTGTTCTACGCGGAACTGGGCGCTGAGACGATCGACAGCTCCGGCTCAAAGCTGGAAATCGCGACCGGCTTCGGGCTTCGGCCACAGCTGGGCGGCTTCGATCTTGACCTGAATGCCACCCACAAATGGCGGGCGGATGCCAATCCGGGCACGGACGATGATGCGTGGGAGTTCACCGCCGACATCAGCCGCGCCATCGGCCCGGCCGAGGGCAAGCTGCGCCTGCAATACTCGCCGGACGGCACCGGCTCGACCGAAGCCTGGACCTGGGTAGAGGCGCGGGCCAGCTGGGACCTGACGCTGGATACCGCCCTGTCCGCCGGCATCGGCCGCCGCGAACAGGATATGTCCATAGACTACACCGGCTGGGACGTGGGCGTGACCTGGCAACTGGCCCCGGCCGTCGACCTCGACCTGCGCTACCACGACACCGACGCCGACCCGTCCCTGTTCGGCGACCAATACGGCTCCGCCCTGGTCGCCAACGTCGGCTTCTACTTCTAAACCTTGGCCGTAGTCCCTATATAGGGGCATGACCTTTCGACCCACGACACTCGAGCGCGCCTATCAACTGGCGCGTGAGGGCCGCTGCCGGACCGTCGGCGACATCAAGATCCAGCTGAAGCTCGAGGGCTACGAGCGCATCCGCGAGTCCCTCTATGGCGGCACCCTCAACGCCGCCCTGCGCGACCTGTGCCGCGAGCACTACGCCGGCGCAGAGGCCGACAGCGGCGCCTAGCCCAGCGCCTGGTCGAGGTCGGCGATCAGGTCGTCGACATCCTCGACGCCGACCGACAGGCGGATCAGGCTGTCGGTGACCCCACCCGCCTCACGGACTTCCTTCGGTACCGAGGCATGGGTCATGATGGCCGGGTGGTTCACCAGACTTTCGACCCCGCCGAGCGATTCGGCCAGGGTGAAGACTTGGACCCGCTCCAGCACGCGGCGGGTCCGCTCCAGGTCGCCGTCGATCACCACACTGACCATGCCGCCGAAGCCACCGATCATCTGCCGCGCGGCCAGCTCATGCCCCGGGTGGCTGATCAGGCCCGGATAGATGACCCTGTCCACGCCCTTGCGGGTCTCCAGCCAGCGCGCCACCGCGAGCGCGTTGTCGCAGTGGGCCTTCATCCGCAGGCCCAACGTCTTCAGCCCCCGGTTGGCGAGGAAGGCGTCGAACGGCCCCATGATGCCGCCGACCGAGTTCTGCAGGAACTTCAGCTGGGTCGCCAGCTCGGGGTTGGCCGTGACCAGCACCCCGCCGACGATGTCCGAGTGCCCGTTCAGATACTTGGTGGCCGAGTGCATGACGATGTCCGCGCCCAGACTGATCGGCTGCTGGCACCACGGCGTGGCGAAGGTGTTGTCGACCACCAGGATCAGGCCCCGGGCCTTTGCGATCTTCGACAGGGCCGCGATGTCGGCCAGCTTCATCAGCGGATTGGTCGGAGTCTCGACCCAGATCATCCGGGTCCGGTCGGTGATGGCCGCCTCGACCGCCGCCGGATCGGCCATGTTCACATAGGCGAAGTCCAGCCCCATGGACCGGCGACGCACCCGCTCGAACAGCCGCCATGACCCGCCGTACAGGTCGTCGCCGGTGACGATGTGGCTGCCGGCATCCAGCAGCTCCAACGCCGTCGAGGTCGCCGCCATGCCGCTGGCAAAGCCAAAGCCGTGCGTGCCCCCCTCCAGGTCCGCGATACAGGCCTCGAACGCCTCCCGCGTCGGGTTCTTGCCCCGCGCATACTCATAGCCCTTGTTCACCCCCGGGCTTTCCTGGGCATAGGTCGAGGTGGCGTAGATCGGCGTCATCACCGCGCCCGTGGTCGGGTCGGGCCGCTGTCCCGCGTGGATGGCGCGCGTGGAAAATCCCGGGCGGTTCTTGCGGTCGGTCATACGGGGACAGGCTCTCTACAGAAGGGTTCGCTGGAAGAAGTCCGACGCCATGCGGTGAACCTCCATCCACTGGGCGGGGGTATAGATGTGCCCGGCGCCGCGCAACACCTGCAGCCTTACCGACACGTCCGCCAGCCGCAGGAACTCGACCCACCGGCGGGTGCTCTCCGGCGAGACATGGGTGTCGTTCTCGGACTGGATAACCAGCACCGGGATGCGACGACGGGGCGGGCGCGGGACATAGACATCCCAGCCGCCTGCGACACCGATCGCTGCCGCCGCCCGACTGTTCCCCAGCGCGCCGTCCACGGCCACATACGATCCCAGCGAATAGCCCATGATGCCGACCCGGCGGCGGTCGATGCCCGACCCGATCATCCAGTCCACAGCGTCACTGCCGACCGCGCGCCAGGCGTCCATGACCGGCTCGGGCCGCACCCCGTCATCCGCCGCAGCGTCATAATAGGCGGGTACCATGACCTTGAACCCATCGGCAGCGAACCGTTCCGCCAGCGTCAGATAGGCCGGGCCGATACCGCCCGAGCCGTGCAGGAACACCACGGCAGCCCCGTTCGGCCGGGCAGGCGTATAGAGCGCTGCGCGGATCGGCTTACCCCGGCTCTCGAAGGTCAGGGTCTCGACGGAAAACGCCGCCTCCTGTGCCCGGGGCGAGCCCGCCAGCCACGGCATCGCTGCCGCCGCCATCAGAATCTGGCGCCGGGTGCCGCTCACGCCAGGCTCCGGTCGAAGAACCGCCCGGCGACTTCGAACACGGTCCGCCATTCGTCCGGATTAAACCGATGGCGAGGTGAGATCAGTTCATGCGTCTCGACCGGCACCTCGGCGGCGGCGAGCGTCGCGGCCCGCTCCTCGACACGCCGGGCCGACACCAGCGGATCGCCGTCGGCATAGATGAACAGGACAGGCGGCCGGTGACGGATATCAGCGACGTCCAGAGACCCGCCCGAGGCCACGCCCACAAACGCCTGCGCGCCGCCCTCTTCCAGCACACCATCCAGCCCCAGCGATCCGCCTCGGGAGAAGCCCAGAGCGCCGACGCGGGCCGGGTCGATCCCCGGTCGCTGCCCCAGCCACCCGAGACCATCGAGGATCGCCCGGCGCCAGCGCCGCGCGGCCACGGCGTTGCTTCGCCGCTGGCTGGGGGTCGCGTCGAAATAGTTGGGCATCAGGCAGTGATAGCCACGCGCCGTAAGGGCGAGCGCCCCCTCGGTGAAGATGTGCACATCATCCTGGCCCCCACCGCCGCCATGCAGCAGCGCCACTGCCGCCCCCGCCATGGGGCCCCGGCGTGCCTGGCCCACCGGCGAGAATAGCAGCCCGTTGATCGGGAAAGATCCGCTGGGATAGCTGACCAGCGATATCCCCAAAGCGGCCGGATCCTGTCCCCCTGCTGACCGCGCGCCGCCAACCGTTGTCGCCGCGAAGCCCCCGATCAGAAGCTGGCGACGACCCGGGGTCATCTCACCGGTTCAGGCTGAGGTGGTTGATCAGGTCGGAGCGGGTGATCAGGCCGACGAACTTCTCGCCGTCCAGCACGATTGCTACCCGGTCCCGGTCGAAGAGGGGCACCAGCGCCTCCAGCGGCTCATTGACCTGCACCGTGTCCAGATCCCGCGTCATGACCTTCGACACGGGCAGTTTGAACCGTTCCTCACGGGTGATCGCGTCGGTGTTCATGGTGTGCACCAGATCGCTCTCGTCGACGATTCCGACCAGCCGTCCCTCGCTGAAGATCGGCAGCTGCGAGACATCGGCGCCGCGCATGCGCTTGAACACCGTATCGAGGGTGTCATCGGACCCGGCGAAGACGACCGCGCCATCCTCGTACTTACGGGTGATCAGGTCCGACAGGTCGCCGTGCAGCTCGCGCTCGCCCAGACCCTGGTCGGCCAGCCAGGCGTCATTGTAGACCTTGGACAGATACTTGGCCCCGGTATCGCAGACGAAGGTCACGCAGGACTTCGCCTCGGTCTGCTCGCGGCACCAGCGCAGGGCGGCCGCGATCAGCGTGCCGGAAGAGGATCCCGCAAGGATGCCTTCCTTGAGCAGGAGGTCACGGACGGTGGCGATTGCCTCGGCGTCGGGGATGGAATAGGCCTTGTCGATCAGGTCCATGTCGGCGGTGTCGGGCACAAAGTTCTGGCCGATCCCCTCAACCGTATAACTGCCCTCCGGCCCGGGAACGCCCTCATTGACTATCCCGGCCAGCGTCGAGCCGACCGGGTCGGCTAGGATGATCTTGGCGTCCGAGCCCTTTGACTTCAGGAACTGACCGATCCCCGTGATGGTGCCGCCCGAGCCGATGCCGGCGACAAAGGCGTCGACCTTCCCATCCAGTTGATCCCAGATCTCTGGCCCGGTCGTGTCGAAATGGGCCGCCGAATTGGCGTCATTGGCAAACTGGTTGACGTAATAGCCGCCCGGAATCAGCTGGGCCAGACGCTCGGCCATGTCTGTATAGTATTCCGGGTGGCCGTGCGGCACATCGGAGCGGGTCAGACGAACGTCCGCGCCCATGGCCCGCAGGTGCTGGATCTTCTCCCTGGACATCTTGTCCGGGATGACCAGCAGGACCTTGTAGCCCTTCGCCTGTCCGACCAGCGTCAGGGCCAGACCGGTGTTGCCGGCCGTGGCCTCGACGATCGTGCCGCCGGGCTTGAGCCAGCCCTCCTTCTCGGCCGCCGCGATCATCGACAGGGCGATCCGGTCCTTGATCGACCCACCCGGGTTCTGGCTTTCCAGCTTCAGGAACAGGCGGCACTTGCCGGTGTCCATCCGGCTGACCTCGACCATGGGCGTCTTGCCGATCAGATCGAGCAGGGAGGCGGTAGGGCCGGCAAGGACGGGTTTGGGGGCAAGCGACATTCTAACTCCTGGGCTTTGGGCCGGAAGCTGGTCCGGTCGGTCGCTCAGGTCAAGCCGAACTCCCGTTACACGCCGGGGATGGCATAGCCGTAAAGGCTGATGCAGCCGTCCAGCTCTCGTTCCAGGATGGTGTCCCCACCGTCCTCATTGGCCTCCAGCCAACCGTTCAGCGCGCTGCTGCTGTCGTCGATCGACAGGCCTTCACGGGAAGCAGCCTGCAGTCGGCTGGCGTCGGCAGCCTTCAGCAGGGTAGCCGCAAGCTCAGCGGTCTCGCCATTCTCGGCCGTGGGATCGGCCTCGGCCGCCTGGGCTGTGAGGACAGCGGTGAACAGGAACACGCCGGTGCAGTTGACGGCCTGCTGATGGGTCGGGGGGTCCTGCGGCGCGTTCGACAGGGCGAAGGACAGGGCCAGGGCGGTGATGAACATGTGAAGCTCCAAGATGAGGCCTGCACCTTGCCCGTCGCCGTCCGGCGCTCAACCTCCGGAACCTGACGACAAAACATGCCGAAGCGCGTTATGGGAGGATGATGACCAAGCCCCCTCGCCGCCCGCCCGCCGGACTTCCGGACAAGGACACCCTGCTCGCCTTCCTGCGCGACACCGGCTCGGCCGAAAAGACCGACATCGCCCGTCACTTTGGGCTGAAGGGCGCCGACCGGCGCGCCCTGCGCGAGATGATCCGCGAGCTGGAGGAAGAAGGCCGGCTCGGCCGGCGCGGGCGCAAGGGTCTCAGCGAGGCCGGTGGCCTGCCCCCCGTCGGGGTGGCCGACGTCGTCGAGCGCGACATCGACGGCGAGCTGATCGTCCGGCTCGTCGAGGCGTCCGGCGACGCCCCGACCGCGCTTCTGATGCCGGACCGGAAGGCAGTCGGCGCCGCACCCGGACTGGGGGATCGCCTGCTGGTCCGCTTCGCCCGGGGTGAAGAAGGCTGGGAAGCCCGCCTGATCAAGAAGCTCGATACCGGCGCCGACCGGGTGCTGGGCGTGATCCGCAGGTCAGCCCGACAGGTGCGCATCGAGTCGGTCGACCGTCGGGGCAAGGACACGCTGATCGTCCCGGAGAGCCAGGTCGAGGACCTTAAGGACGGAGATCTGGTGCTGGCGGCGGTCGAAAAGGGCAGCAGCCGCCACGGCCCCAAGCGCGGCAAGGTGCTGGAGCGGCTGGGCCGCGAGGATGATCCGCGCGCGGCCTCGCTAATCGCCATCCATGCCCACGGTCTGCCCACCGGATTCTCGGAGACGGTCGAGGCCGAGGCCGAGGATCAGGCCCTGCCCTCGCTCAAGGGTCGTCAGGACCTGCGCGACCTGCCACTCATCACCATCGATCCCGCCGATGCGCGCGACCACGACGACGCCGTCTATGCCCACGCCGACGAGGACGCGAAGAACCCCGGCGGCTGGATCGTCTGGGTCGCGATCGCAGATGTGGCCGCCTACGTCCGGCCCGGCAGCGCGCTGGACCAGCAGGCGCGCGACAAGGGCAACTCCACCTACTTCCCCGACCGGGTCGAGCCCATGCTGCCCGAGGTGCTGTCCAACGGTCTGTGCAGCCTCAAGGTCGGCGAGAACCGCGCCTGTCTGGCCGTGCGCATGGTCTTCGATGCCGAGGGCAAGAAGCGCAGCCACCGTTTCGTCCGGGGCCTGATGCGCTCGCACGCCAGCCTGTCGTACGAACAGGCGCAGGCCGCCGCCGACGGTCGGTTCGACGACGTGACGGGGCCGATCGTCGATGCCGTGCTCAAGCCCCTGTGGACCGCCTATCGCGTCATGCTGAAAGGGCGAAGGAAGCGGGCTCCGCTGGCCATCGAGAGCCTGGAACGCAAGATCAACATGTCGCCGAAGGGCGAGATCCTCTCCATCGAGCCCCGCGTCTCGCTGGAAGCGCATCGCCTGATCGAGGAGATGATGATCCAGGCCAACGTCTCCGCCGCCGAGACGCTGGAGCTGAAGCGCACCCCCCTGATCTATCGGGTGCACGACACGCCCAGTCAGGAGAAGGTCTTCAACCTCGCCGACTTCTTGCAGACGCTGGGCCGCCCCTGGAACAAGGGCGAGGCCCCGACCACCAAGAAGCTCAACGCCCTGCTGGACAGCATGCGCGACACCCCGCACGCCGAGATCGTCAATGAGGTCGTGCTGCGCAGCCAGATGCAGGCGATCTACACGCCCGAGAACATCGGCCACTTCGGACTGAACCTCGACCGCTATGCCCACTTCACCTCGCCGATCCGGCGGTATTCGGACCTGATCGTGCACCGGGCCCTGATCCGGGCGCTGGGATTGGGCAAGGACGGCCTGACCGACCGCGAGGTCTCGGAGCTGCCGGCCATCGCCGAGCATCTGGTCATGACCGAGCGCCGCTCCATGGCCGCCGAGCGCGATGCCACCGACCGCTACATCGCCGCCTTCCTCGAGGAGCGGGTGGGCGCGACCTTCACGGGCCGGATCACGGGCGTGACCCGGTTCGGCCTGTTCGTGCGGCTGGACGAGACGGGGGCTGACGGGCTGATCCCCATCTCGTCACTGGGCCGCGACTACTTCCAGCATGACGAGGCCGCCCACGCCCTCGTCGGCCAACGATCGGGCCAGCGCTGGACCCTGGGCCGGACGGTCGAGGTCAAGCTGGTCGAGGCCACGCCCCTCACCGGCGGGCTGGTGCTGGAGATGCTGTCCGAGGCCGAGCAGGGCAAACCCCCGGCCGGCAGCGGCCCGCGTGGTCGGCCCTCGGGCAAGCCACCGCGCGGGGGCAAGCGCGCCCCCCCCGGCAAGACCTCCGGCAAGCCCAAGGGGCCTCGCCGCAGGACATGAGCCAGCCCTTCGATGCCCGCGCCGATCTCGCGGACTCGCCGGATGTCGGGGCGCGGATCCGGCCCCGGGACGCGGCGACGCTGATCCTTACCCGCAGCCGTGCGGGCAGGGTCGAGGCGCTGATGGGGCGTCGCGCACCCGGCCATGTCTTCATGGCGTCGAAGTGGGTGTTTCCGGGTGGACGGGTGGAGCGGGCCGACTTCACCGCGCCGTTCGCCGCTGACCTGCCCGCGCGCGAGCTGGCGATGCTGTCACGCGAGATGCCCGAGCGACGGGCGCGGGCGCTGGCCATGGCCGCCGTCCGGGAGACCCATGAGGAGACCGGCGTCATCGTCGGGCGGCCTGCCTCCCGCTGCAGCGGGGCCGGGCCGTGGCGGGACTTCCTGTCGACCGGCCATCAGGCGGACCTGGCCGGCCTCAGCTACATCGCCCGCGCCATCACGCCGCCTGGTCGGCCCCGGCGTTACGACGCCCGCTTCTTCCTGGCCGATGCGGACGCTCTGGACTTGCCGGCGCGAACCGACCACGGCGACGAGCTGGAGCGCGTGGCCTGGGTGCCGCTGGACGATCTGGACGACCTGCCCCTGCCCGCCATCACACGCTTCGTCGTTGGCGAGGTGAAGGCTCGGCTGGCCGGCGAGGACCCGGGACGCCCCTTCGTGCGCCAGCTGCACGGGCGCCACCGCATCGAGCGGCTTTGACGGCCTCCGGGGGCGGGTCTATCACGGACACCCCTTCTGTTCAGAGTGCCCGGCTGATCGCGTGAAACTGTCCCGCCCCTTCATCAAGCTGCCCTTCCGCTTCGACGTGGACCAGCTGCGGCGTGAGGTCGAGGCCTTCCCCGACAGCGCCTGGGCCAAGCACCCGAACAATATCCCCGGCAACAGCGCCCTGCGCCTGATCACGGTCGGTGGCACCGAGAACGACGACGTGGCCGGGGCCATGGCGCCGACGCCGCATCTGCAGTCCTCGCCCTACATCCAGCAGGTGCTCAGCCACTTCGGCGTGGTGTGGAGCCGCTCGCGGCTGATGCGGCTGGGGCCGGGATCGTCGGTGCCCGAGCACACGGACATCAACTACCACTGGTTTCACCGGGTGCGGCTGCATGTGCCGATCGTGACGACGCCGGACGTGCGCTTCCACTGCGACGGCGAAGAGGTCCACATGGCCCCGGGTGAGGCGTGGATCTTCGACAACTGGCGGGTCCACAAGGTCGACAACGGCTCGGACATCTCGCGCGTGCATCTGGTGGCGGACACGACCGGCAACGGTCGCTTCTGGGATCTGGCTGAGGCGGCGGCGACCCAGGCCCTGCCCGAGACGCCGATCCCCTTCCGGCCCGGGCAGCGGGCGCCGCTGGCGGTCGAGCAGTTCAACATCTACCGCGTCATGCCGCCGTCCGAGGTCGATGAGCTGCTCAGCGATCTGGTCGCCGAAACCGGCTCGGTCCGCCAGGGCGATGAGGGCCGGGCGCATCTGCAGCAGTTCGCCAGACTGACCCACGCCTTCCGGCAGGACTGGCGCCAGCTGTGGTCGCTGTTCGCCGACACCGACCGGGGCATCCCCCACTACCAGAAGCGGCTGCAGATGCTGATGCAGCAGGTCACGGCGCTGGGCGACGACCTCAGGGTCACCTCCAACATGATGCCCGTGCCCGCCGTGGTCCGGCAGCGGATCGGCGCTTACGGCGTCAATCCGGGTGTGGCCCCGATGGGCGGTGGCGCGCCGACCGGCATGGTCGGTCAGGCTCCCGCTACGGCCGCCGCGAGCCCGGCCCCGGCCCGTCCGTCCGCCATCCTGCAGACGCCGGACTATGACCGGCCGGTGATCATCGTGGCCGCGCCCCGCTCGGGCAGCACGGCCCTGTTCGAGACGTTGGCGGTGACGCCCCAGCTTCACACCGTGGGCGGCGAGGCCCACTGGCTGGTCGAGGGCTTCAAGGCCCTGCGGCCCGGCGCGCCCGGCATCGACTCCAACCGGGTGACGGCCGAGCACTACAGCGACCAGATCGGCCTCGCGATGAAGGCCCGGCTGGCCGAGAAGCTGCGTGACGGGGCCGAGCGCCCCTTCGCCAACCAGGACAGCGTACGGCTGCTTGAGAAGACGCCCAAGAACGCCCTGCGCATCCCCTTCTTCAACGCCCTGTTCCCGGACGCCCGGTTTGTCTTCCTGTGGCGCGAGCCGGAGGAGAATGTCTCCAGCATCATCGACGCCTGGCGGGCCGGCGGCTGGGTCACCTATCCGCAGCTGCCCGGCTGGGAAGGCCCCTGGTCCCTGCTGCTGCCGCGGGGCTGGCAGAGCCTGAAGGGCAAGCCTCTGCCCGAGATCGCGGCCTATCAGTGGGCGACCACCAACCAGACCATCATGGACGACCTGTCGGGCCTGCCCGCCGACCGGCGGCACGTGGTCCGCTACGCCGACTTCGTGGCCGATCCCGCGGCGGTTATGCGCGGCATCTGTGACTTCGCCGACCTCGAGTTCGACGCGGCGCTGGAAGAGCGGACCGGCGGCAAGCTGCCGGAGTCGCGCCACACCCTGACCCCGCCAGCGCCCGACAAGTGGAAGAAGAATGCAGCGGAGATCGAGCCCCTGCTGGCGGGCCTGAAGCCGATCCGGGACCGGCTGGAAGGCTTCTGAGGCCCTACTCTGCGGCGGTCGCGGCGACCGACTGTTTGTCCTTCAGGGTGACCAGTTCCTCGGCCAGGGTCGGGTGAACGGCGCAGGTGGCGTCCCACTGGGCCTTGGTCAGGCCGGCCTTCACGGCGATGGCGGCCAGCTGGATCATTTCGGGCGCCTCCGGGCCGACGATGTGGACGCCGACGACGCGCTGGGTGTCGGCATCGACCACCAGCTTCATCAGCACCCGCTCGTCCGAGCCGACGAACACGGTCTTCATGGGCCGGAAGCGGGTCAGATAGACATCGACGCCCCTTGAGCAGTGACGCCGGGCCTCGGCCTCGCTGAGGCCGACCACGCCGACCGGCGGCTGGCTGAAGACGCCGGTGGCGACGGCCTCATAGTCGAAGGACGAGGGATTGTCCTTGTAGCGGGTCTCGTGGAAGGCCACGGCCTCGCGAATAGCGACGGGGGTCAGATTGATCCGGTCGGTGACGTCGCCGATGGCCCAGATGTTGTCGACGCTGGTGCGGGAATATTCGTCGACCTTGATGGCGCCGCCCTCGGTCAGCTCGACTCCGGCCTCTTCCAGCCCCAAGCCCTTGACGTAGGGGGTGCGCCCCGTGGCAAACATGACGGCCTCGGTTGTCAGGCTCATGTCGTTCTCGAGGTGGCTGACCAGACCGTCGGCGGTCTTTTCGATCGACGCATGCTGACAGCCCAGCACCACCTTGATGCCGCGTCGCTCGATCTCGCCCGCCAGATGGGCGCGGACATCGTCGTCAAAGCCGCGCAGGATGTTCGGGCCGCGATAGACCAGGGTGGTCTCGACGCCCAGGCCCGCAAAAATGCCGGCAAATTCGACCGCGATATAGCCGCCGCCCGCGATCAGGATGCTCTTCGGCAGTTCCGGCAGGTGGAAGGCTTCTTCCGATGTGATGGCGTGTTCGATGCCCGGCAGATCTTCGGGCACCCAGGGGCGGCCGCCGGTGGCGATCAGGATGGTTTCGGCCGTGACCGTGCGGTCGACCGAGCCGTCCTTCTTCAGGACCTCGACGGTGTGCGCGTCCTTGAGCCGGGCCCGGCCGTGGATCAGCTCGGCGCCCGCCTTGCCCAGATTGGCGACATAGATGCCGGACAGCCGGGCGATCTCGACGTCCTTGGCCTCAAGGAAGCGCTTCCAGTCGAAGGTCGCGCCCTCGATGTCCCAGCCATAGCCCCCGGCGATTTCCAGCGCGTGGCTGACCTCGGAGGCCATGACCATAAATTTCTTGGGCACACAGCCGCGGATGACACAGGTGCCGCCGACGCGGTGCTCCTCGGCCACGGCGACCTTCTTGCCCGACAGGGCCGTCAGCCGCGCCGCCCGCACCCCGCCCGAGCCCGCACCGATGACGAAGAGGTCGTAGTCGTAGGTCGTGGGCATTCGGGGCTCCTGAACCAGACGGTGGAAAAAGACCGTCTGAATGGTCTGAATGGTCTGAAACCGGGGGGCGGTCCGGAATTCAGACGGTGAAATTAGACCGTCTGAACCGTCTGAATGGTCTGAAATCGACGGCAGTGCCGAATTCAGACGGTGGAAAAAAGGGTCTGAACCGTCTGAACCGTCTGAAATCCGCTCCGGCGAAAACAGGGTGAAAGGGGTGTTTGCAGAACGGGTCGCTCCGTCGTGTCAGGGACTTAGGGATGAGGGCTGGGTGGGGCAAGGCGGGATCGGGCGGACGCGTAGCAGCAATCCCGTTATCCCCCGTCAGAGCGCTGTTCAGCTAATTTTTGGAGGAACATCTGCTCTATGTCTGGCCAGTGAGCCTTCGCGAAGTTTTCTTTGAAAGCGACCCGTGCAGCATCATCTGGGAGTCTATGGAAGGCAGCGTTTTCTTCCTCCGAGAAGGGAATGCTGACCGTCACGTCTTCGCGGTCTGGATGAGACATGATCACGTCCAAAACCTGCGGCGGAGGCTTGTAAATCCTGAACGACATTTGCGCGCCCGTGAGATCAAGTGGCACTGCGCGCCCCAAATCGACGTCAAAGCAACTCGGTTGGATGGTCTGCTCAAAATCCAGCCCCCTGAGGACTTCGAGACCATGGGAAGTCGTGGCTTCCTCACGGCTTAGGTAGCGGTGGCCCGGAACTTCGAACTCTGGACGAGCAACGAAATCACATACATCCAAGTCTCGGAGAAAGTTCCCCCAGTGGTTCAGAAGCCGAGAAATAGCTGGGTCGAGCTGCCGTGTCTCACCGTCAGTGCATTTGACATGGACCATAGTTTGCGCGTGCGAGTACTCCCCATCGTCGTCCGAATAGAGAATCAAGACGGTGACTTCCCTGATGTCAGAAGCACGAGCCACCAAAGGCTGTCTCTTCGTAACCACGCCGTGCTTGGCCGCATTGGTCACCCCATGAACTAGTGCGTAATCGGGGGTCGCCTCAATCGCTCCGATCTTCGCCTTCAGCTCGCCGGGAAGATGCTCCCTAAAGTGATACAGCGCAGTCGCAGCGGCAATCGCAGTTCTGAGGTGTTTGTCTCGCCCCGAGTGTGGTGAATCACGGTTCGCCGCATACTCGTCATATGCGGCTACGACGTTGTGATAGAAGTTTGAAGCGACGCTTCCGTACATTGCAGCTCACTCCAGACGACCGAGCCTTTCACGGCACCAGCACCTCAACTCCCCCATCCGTGCCGATGATGGCCTCGTCGGCCAAGTCGAGGAACAGGCCGTGTTCGACCACGCCGGTGATCAGTTTCAGGTCGTCGGCGAGGCGGCTGGGGTCGGTGATGGCGCCGCATTTCGCGTCATAGATCAGATTGCCGCCGTCGGTTCTGACCAGTCCGCGCTGGGCTGTGCGGACGCGGGCGGGCAGGATGATGTCGTGGTCGGCCAGCACATCGGCAATGCGGTTGCCGGTGGTCTTGTGCCCGAAGGCAACGACCTCGATCGGCAGGGGAAAGGCGCCGAGCGTCTTCACCACCTTGGCCGCGTCGGCGATGACGAGGCAACGGTCCGAGGCCTCCCACACCAGTTTCTCGCGCAGCAGGGCCGCACCGCCGCCCTTGATCAGGGCCAGACCCGGTCCAACCTCGTCCGCCCCGTCGACGGTCAGGTCGAGGCGCGGGGTGTCTTCCAGCGTCGACAGCGGCAGGCCCAGCTCACGCGCCAGATCGGCGGTGGCCTCCGACGTCGGCACGCAGCGCAAGTCGGGCAGGTTGCGGGCGGCCAGCGCCTTGACGAACCAGGCGGCGGTCGAGCCGGTGCCGAGCCCGACCTTCATGCCCGCCTCGACCCGAAGGGCGGCGGCTTCACCGGCGAGGCGTTTGTGGGCGTCTGCGCTCATGACTTTTTCTGGTTCGCCTTCTTGGCGGTCATCATCTGCATGAAGCGGGCGGCCCAGCCGTCCTTGACGGTCTGGGTGGCGCGGCCCAGCGCCAAGGCGCCGTCGGGGACGTCTTCGGTGATCACCGAGCCCGAGGCGGTCATGGCGCCGGCGCCGATGGTGACGGGCGCGACCAGCGAGCTGTTGGAGCCGACGAAGGCCCCCTCGCCCACTGTGGTCTTGTGTTTGAAGACGCCGTCATAGTTGCAGAAGATGGTGCCGGCGCCGATGTTGGCGCGCGGGCCGACCTCGCCGTCGCCGAGGTAGGACAGGTGGTTGGCCTTGGCGCCCTCGGCGATGTGGCTGTTCTTGACCTCGACGAAATTGCCGATGTGCACATCGCGGTCGAGGCGCGCGCCGGGGCGCAGGCGGGCATAGGGGCCGACGATGGCGCCCTCGCCGACGGTGGCGCCTTCCAGATGGCTGAAGCTGCGGATGCGGGCGCCCGAGGCGACCTGTACGCCGGGTGCGAACACGACATAGGGCTCGACGACCACGCCGGCTTCCAGATCGGTGTCCCAGGCGAAATGAACTGTGTCGGGCGCGGGCATGGTCACGCCGCGGGCAAGGAAGGTCTCGCGCTGGACCTTCTGGAACAGGGCCTCGGCCTCGGCCAGTTCGGACTGGGCGTTGACGCCCATGACCGCGTCCTCTGACGCCATGACGGCGCGGGTGGGCACACCGGCCTCGCGGCCCAGCTGGACGACGTCGGTCAGATAGTATTCGCCCTTGGCATTGTCGTTGCCGACCTTGTCCAGCAGGTCAAACAGCACGCGCGCCGGAGCCGACATGACGCCCGAGTTGCAGGTGCGGATGGCGAGGACCTCGGCGGAGGCCTCCTTGGCTTCGGTGATGGCGGTCAGCTGGCCGCTCTCAATAACCAGACGGCCATAGGCGCCGGGATCGCGGGCCTCGAAGCCGATCACCGACAGGGCGTCGGCGGCCTCGAACACCGGGGCGATGTCGTGGGCCTTGAGCAGGGGCACATCGCCATAGGTTATGACGACCTGGCCGTCGAAGCCGCCCAAAGCCTCGCGGGCACACAGGACGGCGTGGCCGGTGCCCATGGGCGGATCCTGAACCGCGATGGCACCCTCACCCAGCCGGGCGACGACATGGGCACGCACCTCGGGTGAGTGATTGCCCACGACCACGACGATCCGTTCACAGCCCAAAGCCTCGGCGGCGTCGATGGCGTGGTCCAGCATGGCCCGGCCACCGACCGGGTGCAGCACCTTGGGCAGGCGCGACTTCATGCGAGTGCCCTGCCCCGCGGCAAGGATCACGGCGGCGCGCGCGGCCCCGGTTTGGCTTTGGGTGGTCACGTGGTCGTCCCTCGTCTAGTCGTCCGCGGGCATAACGCATGACGCGCGATAAAGGGAGGCCCTATGTCCTTGAAAGCGAACGGGTGGACGCTGCTGTTCGACCTTGACGGGACGCTGGTCGACTCCGCGCCGGACCTGATCGGCACGCTGAATGCTGTGCTGGCGACCGATGGCCTGCCGGACCTGCCACTGGCGCAGGGACGCGACCTGATCGGGCACGGGGCGCGGGCCCTGTTGCGGCGGGGCTATGAGACGGCGGGTGCGCCGCTGACGGACGAGGCACTGGATGGGCGGTTCACCCTGTTCCTCGACCTCTATGTCGGGCGGATCGCCGAGCTGACCCGGCCCTATCCCGGCTGTGTCGCGGCGCTGACCGCGCTGAAGGCCGAAGGCTATACGCTGGCGGTGACGACCAACAAGCGGACGGACCTGTCGGTAGCCCTGACCGATGCACTGGGCATTACCGGGCTGTTCGCCTGTGTGTACGGGCCGGACCGGGTGTCGGCGCGGAAGCCCGAGGCTGCCCATCTGCTTGAAGCCGTCGCGGCCTGTGGCGGCCGGGCGGATCGCGCCCTGATGGTCGGGGACAGCAGTCTGGATGCGGGTGCTGCGCATGCCGCAGGCCTGCCGTTCGTGGCCGTCAGCTTCGGCTATGCAGACGTGGCGATTCCGGCAATGGAGCCCTGGGCCGTACTGGACCACTACGACGGCTTTCCGGCCCTCGTGCGCCGCTGTGTGAATGAGGCCGAACAGGGCCTTGCCCTTGCCGGATCGCCGGGCTAAACACCCCGCCTCCTGACCGGTCGGATGCGTAGCTCAGCGGGAGAGCACCTCGTTCACACCGAGGGGGTCACAGGTTCAATCCCTGTCGCATCCACCATTCTTTCCGGGGGTTGGCGACCCGAGGTTTTGCCCACGGTCCGTTGCACGCACTCGACGACGCGCGGGTTAAGTCGGAAAGTTGCCCTCCGACAGCACGCTCCCCCACGGCGCAGGCCAGCGCGGCACAGGCGAGACATATCTATCGGGGGCGGTGTTTCAGCCATCCTTCAGGGAAGGCCACATCCCGCGAGAGAGCGCCGATAGTGACTTCTCCAAAGCGCTGCAGCAGCCGCTGTTCGGCCTCTAGCAGGACCTCCTTGAGGGCGGCGTTGACTGCGCGTTCGACCAGGCAGGCGGGATTGTCGTCCGCGAGGCCGATGGCGAACAGCTTGGGGTTTCCCAACGCCTCGTGGACATCTCGCAAGGTGACCTTATCGAGGGGTATGGCAAGGGTCCAGCCGCCGCCGTGTCCCTTGACGGACGTCAGATAACCGGCGGCCCTCAGGCCGGCCATGGTGCGCCGCACCACGACGGGATTCGTGTCCAACATCCGGCTGATCGTCTCGGATGTAACGGGTTCGGCTATCCGGTCCATGTGGATCAGGACGTGGAGCATCCGGGAGAGGCGACTGTCTGACGGCATACAGGAAGTGTAGCGCATTCTCAGAATGTAACAAAGTGGGTTGCGTGATCGGGCAATGTGCGTCAGGTTACGTAACCTCATAAGTTACAAAGGACGGATCGATGGACCAGTATGATGCGATCGTTGTCGGGGGGAGCTTCGCCGGTCTGTCAGCCGCGATGCAGCTTGCACGGGCGCGGCTGAGCCTGCTGCTCATCGACGCGGGACGGCCTCGAAACCGTTTCGCATCGGCATCTCACGGCTTCCTTGGCCAGGACGGCGTCGCCCCCTCCGAGATCATGCGGCAGGGCCTGACCCAGTTGGCGCGGTATCCGAATGTCGACTTCGTTAACACAGAGGCCCTTGTCGCTACGGCAGACGCTCGCAGACTGGCCCTCACCCTGTCGGACGGGTCACGGGTCACGGCCCGGAAGCTCGTTCTCGCCATCGGGGTCGCCGATGAGCTGCCTCTCGAGTCGATGGTGCCTCGCTGGGGCGTCAGCGTTCTGCACTGCCCGTACTGCCACGGCTATGAGGTCCGGGACCGAAGCATGGCGATTATCGCCAACGCCACGGGATCGGCCCACCAGGCAATGATCCTGCCGGACTGGGGGCCGACGACATTCTACACCCAGGGAGTCTTCGAGCCGAGTGCAGAAGAGCAGGCCCAGCTGACTGCTCGCGGCGTAGGGATCGAGCGGACGCCGGTGGTCGAACTGCTCGGAACGGGATCCGGCACCGAAGCCCTTCGGCTGGCGGATGGCCGGAACGTCCGGGCTGAGGTGGTTTTCACCGCACCACGAACGCGCATGGCGAGCCCGCTGCCCGAGCAACTCGGCTGTGTTTTCGCGGAAGGGATCACCGGGCCCTATATCCAGGTCGATCCCATGCAGCAGACAAGCATACCGAGCGTATTCGCCGCCGGAGACGCGGCCACGCAGATGTACAATGCGACGCTGGCGTCCGCGGCGGGGGTCCTGGCCGGGGTGGCGGCGCACCGGGCGCTGGTGCTTGACGAGGCGGGCGGTACGCCTGCGAGCGCATGATCGGGTTCGATGATCCTGCCACTGTGGCACGTTATGCCGACAACCCGCCCCGCGTTGTGCCCGGATTCCACGACCTGCAGCGGATGACCCGATTGCTTCTGGCGGAAACGGCACCGGTGGATGGGCAAATCCTGGTCGTTGGAGCCGGAGGCGGACTGGAACTACGCGCCTTCGCCGAGGCCCAGCCGTTGTGGCGGTTCGTGGGTGTCGACCCGTCTGCCGCGATGCTCAAGCTGGCGCGTCTGACGCTCGGGTCGCTGGGCGAGAGGGCGGAGCTCCACCAGGGCTACATAGCCACTGCCCCGGAAGGCCCGTTCGACGCAGCGTCCTGTCTGCTGACATTGCACTTCGTTCCCGAGGCGGCGCGGGTCGCTACTCTGGCAGAGATCCGGCGCCGGCTCAGACCGGGCGCCGCCTTTGTGGTCGCGCACCACAGCCTGCCGGAGGGCCACTTGCGAGACAGCTGGCTGGACCGTTTCGCAGCCTTCGGTGCCGAAAAAGGCGCAGCGTTCGATGCCGCACGGGGCGGCGCGCGAGCCCTCGGCCGACAGTTGCCGATCCTGCCTCCAGAGACCGAACTCGTACACCTCCTGGAGGCGGGGTTCCGCGACCCGCAACTGTTTTACGCCGCCTTCACCTTTCGGGGGTGGGTCGCGCACGCCTGACTGCAGCTCGCGTCATCTGGCAGGCGATCATCGACCGAGCCCCTGGTCAGGACAGACCTGGCAAGCACCAGGGTGGACGCACGGGTGCGCATTCGACACGGGTCCGCACACAGCATGCTTGATCGGGGCCTGTAACCGGTTACGTTGACCGCAACGAGAAACGAAGGGCAGGAAGCGCGATGGCAGGCGTCCGTCTCAACGGCGTGCGGAAGGACTTTGGCGCCGTACAGGTGCTGAAGGGCATCGACCTCGACATCGCCGACGGGGAGTTCGTCGTGTTCGTCGGGCCGTCGGGCTGTGGCAAGTCGACCCTGCTGCGCACCATCGCCGGGCTCGAAGAGGTCAGCGCCGGCGAGGTGACCATCGGCGACCGGATGGTCAACGACCTGTCGCCCTCGGACCGGGGCATAGCCATGGTATTCCAGTCCTATGCGCTTTATCCGCACATGACGGTGCGCGAGAACATGGCCTTTGGCCTGAAGTTGGCCAAGCACGACAAGGCCGAGATCGAGCGGCGCGTCGATGCGGCGGCCGCTATCCTGAACATCACCGACTATCTGGATCGCAAGCCCAAGGCGCTGTCGGGCGGGCAACGCCAGCGGGTCGCCATCGGCCGGGCCATTGTGCGCGAGCCCGAGGTGTTCCTGTTCGACGAGCCGTTGTCGAACCTGGACGCGGCCCTGCGGGTGCGCATGCGCTATGAGTTTGCGGCCCTGCACCAGCGGCTGAAGACCACCATGGTCTATGTGACGCACGACCAGATCGAGGCCATGACCCTGGCCGACCGGATCGTGGTGCTGAACGGCGGGGTGATCGAACAGGTCGGCGCGCCGATGGACCTGTATGAGCATCCCTGCAACCGCTTCGTCGCCGAGTTCATCGGCAGTCCGAAGATGAATATGATCTCTGTGACGCTGGTCGAGGCCACGGCTACGGGTGCGGTGCTGAAGACCGCCGGCGGCGATACGCTGCGGGCCGCCGTCAAGGCCGGGGGCGCGAAGCCGGGTGACACCCTGACGCTGGGGATCCGCCCCGAACACCTGTCGCTGGACGGGCCAGGCGAGGCGATCCACGGCCGGGCCGACTTTGTCGAGACGCTCGGCAATGCCACCTATGCCTATGTCGACATCGGCGAGGGCCACGACAGCATGACCGCCCAGCTTGCCGGGTCAGAGCGACCGAAGTCGGGCGACCGGCTGGAGTTGAAGGTGCCGTCGGACAAGGCCTATCTGTTCGATGCGAACGGCAAGGCGTTTCAACGGCTGTAGCGGCTGACGCCTGCTCAGGGCTTGCGTTCGACCTTGAGGGCGTAGGCGCCGGTTTCAGACTGGCCGTAGCTGCCGGCGCGGATGATGTAGACGCCGTCGTCGGGCACTTCCCATTCCAGACGGGCGTGGGTGTCGGAAAGGCCGTCATCGTCGCTGGCCAGCACCTCGATCCCGTCGCCGTCCTTTTCACGTCCTACGATAACAAAGGCATCGAAGGCATTGGAAACCATGGTGATGACCAGGGTTTCGCCTTCCTTGGCGTGAATGCGATAGGCGTCGAAATAGCTGCCGTCGCCAGCGGCGGCATCGGCTTCGGTCAGGGTGCCGCGCGCGGTCGCCCCGATCAGCATACTGCCCGGCGCGGGCGCGGGCCCCCGATCGATCAACTCGATGGAATAGAGGCCTTCATTGTCCTGGCTGAGCGGGGACAGACGGATCACATAGTCGCCGTCTTCGGGGATGGTGAAGTTCAGGCGCGAGTCGGTGCCTTCACCGAGGCCGTCATCGTCGGTGGCCAGAGCCTCGAACTCGCCCTCGGCCGAACCGATACGCAGGAAGGTGTCGAAGTCGCCGGAACGGGCGATGATCTGGACGCGGTTGCCCCCGACGCCGGTGAAGCGGAAGGAGTCATAGTTGCGGTCCTGACCGTCCAGCGGGTCCTGATCGTCGATCACGCCTTCCTGTGTGGCGCCGAAGGCGATGGGTTCGGGCGGGCGCTCGGGCGCGATTTCGGCGAGGCTGAGGGTATAGTCGCCCTCGACCGTCTGGCTGAAGCCGCGCACCTCGATGAGGTAAGGGCCGGAGACCTCAAGCGTGCGGGTCAGGCGGGAGTTGGTGCCGTCGCTGTCATCATTGTCGTCCAGACGGGTCGGCGGTGTTCCGTCATCGCGATAGAGCACCAGATAGGTATCGAAATCCTCGGCCTCGAGGCGGATGTCGATGCGCTGGCCCTCGCGTCCATCGAAGCGGTAAAGATGCGCGCGGTAGCCTTCGTCGTTGAGGGGGGTGTCCGCATCGATCGTGCCGGTGAGGCTGTCACCAAGGTTCAACCGTTTGGCTTGGGGCGGTGGCGGGGCGGGCTGGAGCGAAAGGGTGTAGGCCCCGCTCTCGCTGGCCGAAAGCGGGCGGGCCCGGATGATGTAGTCGCCGCGTGCGGGGGCCGCGAACACCAGCCGCGAGTTGAGGGTTTCGCCGTCGTCGTCGTTGAAGGCCAGTTCCTCGAACCCGCCGTCCGTCATCCGGCCGACCTGCAGGTAGGCGTCGAAGGCGTCAGAGGTCAGGAGCACGATCATCCGTTCGCCTTGATCGGCGGAAAAGCGATACGCGTCATAGGCCACGTCCTGATCATCGACGGGGTCGGCATCGTCGATGACGCTCTCTACCGACTGGCCAAGGGCGAGGGCGCCGGGCTCGGGTGCGGGCGGGGCGGGCGGGCGCTCGCGGGCAATCAGATTGTAGACCCCGAAGGCCCCTTCAGAGAAGGCGCGGGCTCGCACTGTGTAGAGGCCGTCGGCATCAGCTGTGTAGCGCAGGCGGGCATCGGTGCCGTCGCCCGCGCCGTCGTCATCGACGGCCACCGGCTCTTGCATGTCGGCGCCGTAGAGCTCGAGGTAGGCGTCGAAGTCGTCAGAGCGCATCTCGACCTCGAAGCGCTGACCGGCGGCGAGCGTCACCGTATAGCTGTCATAGGGCGCTCCGAGATCGTCCCGGGCATCGCTTTCCTCAAGCGCGGCGTCCAGACCCTCGCCCAGCGTCAGGGTTCCGGCCTCCTGGGCCGAGGCACCGCCGGCAGCGAGCAGGGCCAGCGCCGAGGCGCTGGCAAGGCCGAGCAATCTGGTCCCGTGGAATCGGCGCATGGTATCCCCTTCACAGCTTTCCCCGATCATAGACGCCGAACCCCGGCCTGTGTAAATCGCCTGACCGCAACGATTCCTGACGAGGGATCGGCAAAACGGACCCGCCATGACCGCCACCTCCTCCCCCAGCGCCCGGATTATCGACGGAAAGGCGCGTGCCGCAGCGCTGGTCGATCAGGTGGCCGGGGCCGCGGAGCGGCTGAAGGCCGACACGGGGATCGTGCCCGGGCTGGCCGCCGTACTGGTGGGCGAGGACCCGGCCAGCCGCATCTATGTGAAGAGCAAGGGCGAGACGGCGACGCGGGCGGGGCTGAATTCGTTCACCCACACCCTCAGCGCCGGGACGAGCGAGCAAGAACTGCTGGATCTGGTGGCACGTCTGAATGCCGATCCGGCAGTGCACGGGATTCTGGTGCAACTGCCCCTGCCCGCCCACATCCGCGAGACGGCGGTGCTGGCGGCCATCGACCCGGACAAGGACGTCGATGGCTTTCATGTGATCAACGCCGGGCGACTGGCGACGGGGCAGCCGGGACTGGTGCCGTGCACGCCGCTGGGGTGCATCAAGCTGCTGAAGGCCACGCTGGGCGATCTGTCGGGGCTGGATGCCGTGGTCGTCGGACGCTCGAACATCGTCGGCAAGCCGATGGCGCAGCTGCTGCTGGCCGAAAGCTGCACCGTCACGATTGCCCACTCGCGCACGCGGGACCTGGCCGAGGTGTGCCGCCGTGCAGACATTCTTGTAGCCGCCGTCGGCCGGCCGATGATGATTCCGGGCGACTGGATCAAGCCTGGGGCGACCGTCATCGATGTCGGCATCAACCGGGTGCCCTCAGGCGATCCGGTCAAGGCGGCCGAAGGCAAGACCCGCGTGGTCGGCGATGTGGACTATGCCTCGGCGGTCCAGGTTGCGGGCGCCATCACCCCGGTACCGGGCGGGGTCGGGCCGATGACGATCGCCTGCCTGCTGGCCAACACATACGCCGCAGCCTGTCGCGCGGCGAGTGTGGAACCGTCACAGTTGAGCGCTTGAAGCGGCGGCATTCCGGGCCGATACTCTCTGAGGTGCCGAAGCATCGGCGCCGGATCGACCAAGGGGGCTATCGATGACTGTCCTGCGCACTCCCGCACTCGCCGTTGCGGCGGTCACCCTGACCCTGGGGGGCTGTGGCTACAACACCATCCCGACCCAGGAAGAGGCTGCGCGCGCCAAATGGGCCGATGTCGAGGCCCAGTACCAACGCCGGGCCGATCTGATTCCGAATCTGGTGGCCACGGTGCAGGGCGCCTCGATCGCCGAGCGCGAGACCCTGACCCAAGTCATAGAGGCGCGCTCGCGCGCGACCTCGATCCAGCTGGACGCCGATGCCCTCTCCGATCCGGCCGCTGTGGCCCGTTATCAGGCGGCGCAGGGGGAACTGAGCCAGGCGCTGTCGCGACTGATGCTGGTGGTCGAGCAGTATCCGCAGATCCAGTCGAACGCGAACTTCATCGCCCTGCAGAGCCAGCTGGAAGGGACCGAGAACCGGATCTCCGTGGCGCGGCGCGACTACAATGAGGCGGCGCGGGCCTATAATACGACGTTGCGGACCTTCCCGGGCAATATCTGGGCCTCGACCTTCCATTCAGGGTCTGAACCCCTGCCGCTGTTCACGGCCTCGCCGGGGGCCGAGACCGCGCCGCAGGTGCAGTTCAACACCGGAGCGACCCCCGCACAGTGACCCGCGCCCTCATCGTCGATCGACTGACATGGCGGGCCCTTGTCGCGGGCCTGATGGCAATGGCGGTGTGGCTGGTTCTGGCGCTGCCGGGCCTGACACAGCCGGCCTTTCCCGAACTGACCGGGCGGGTGGTCGATCGGGCCGATCTGCTGAGTGCCGCGAAAGAAGCCGAGCTTGAGCAGCGGCTGACCGCACTGGAGCGGGACACGAGCGATCAGCTGGTGCTGGTCACAGTGCGCTCGCTGGAGGGCTATGACATCGCGGACTATGGCACGCAGCTGGGGCGGCACTGGCGGATCGGCCAGCAGGACGGCGACAACGGTGTGCTGCTGATCGTCGCACTGGAAGAACGCAAGATCCGGATCGAGGTCGGCTATGGGCTGGAGGGCATACTGACCGACGCCCTGTCGGCCCTGATCATCCACGAACAGATCACCCCGGCCTTCAAGGAAGGCGGGTTCGAGCGCGGCATCGAACAGGGTGTACTGGCTATCGAAGAGCAGCTGCGGCTGGACCCGGAAGAGGCCGAGGCGCGGGCTGCGGCGGTCGAAGCGGCCGAGGCCGAGGTGCCGGTTGGGGCCCTGATCGTCATTGCCCTGGTGTTCGGGTTTATCCTGATCGCCGTCATCGGCATCGTCAGTAATTCCAGCGGGCGTCGCCGGCGCGGCGGGTCAGACATTGCGCCGATCCTGATCTGGGCGGCATCCGAGGCGCTGCGGTCGCGCGGCGGGGGTCGCGGGGGTGGCAGCTTTGGAGGCGGCTTCGGCGGCGGCGGATTCGGTGGTGGAGGCGGCAGCTTTGGCGGCGGCGGCGCCTCGGGAGGCTGGTGATGCGTATTTCCCCCACGGACCACGACCGTATCCGGCGCGCCGTTGACGAGGCCGAACAGGGCACATCGGGCGAAATCTTCTGCGTCATCGCCCGGCGGGTGTCGTCGTATCGCGAGGTGGGCCTGGCCTGGGCGGCGGCGGCGGCGATGATCCTGCCCCTGCTGCTGATCCCGCTGGGCTTCAGCCCGGCCTGGCTGCCCGGGTTTTCGGATGGGTGGCAGGCGGCGCAGCTGGCGGCAACACCGGTGACCATGGCCCAGACGCTGGGGGCCTATGCGCTGGTGCAGGTGGTAATCTTTCTGGTCGTGTTCCTGATCCACGGCCTGCCCGTGGTCCGACGCCTCATGACACCGGGCTCGATCCGGCGGCACCGCGTGCGCAAGGCCGCGATCCATCAGTTCCTGGCACACGGCATCCATGTGACGGCAAACCGCACCGGGGTGCTGATCTTCTGCGCCCTGGATGAGCACCGGGTCGAGGTGGTCGCCGACGAAGGCATCCACAGTCGCGTCCCCGTGGAGGTCTGGGCGGATGTAACCTCGGCCATGACCCGCGAGTTGCGGGGCGGTCGGCCGATCGAAGGGTTTGAGGCGGCGATTGCCCTGTCCGGCGAGGTGCTGTCCGCGCATTTCCCTCCGGAGCCGGACAATCCCAATGAGCTGTCGGATCGACTGGTCGAGCTGTGACGCCATCTGACGGCCCGATTGGCGACCGAACCCGGCCCTGTTCTGCTGTCAGGACGCGCGCATGCCCCGCCTGATGTCATACAATGTGCACCGTTGCGTCGGCATGGACCGCAAGCTGGATCTGGACCGGATCGTCGGGGTGATCGCCGAATACGAGCCGGACATCGTCTGCCTGCAGGAGCTGGATGTCGGACGCGCCCGCACCGGCGGCGTCGATCAGGCCGCCGAGATCGCCCGCAAGCTGGAGATGACGGTGCACTTCCACCCCGCCATGCGGGTCGAGGCGGAGTTGTACGGCGATGCGGTGCTGACCCATCTGCCCGAGCGGCTGGTCAAGACCGATGCCCTGCCGACTGTCGAGGGCATCCCCGGCCTGGAGCCCCGGGGTGCCCTGTGGGTGCGGATTGAGGTCGGCGGTCAGGACCTGAATGTCATGAACACACATCTGGGACTGGTCCCGCGCGAGCAGCGACGTCAGACCACAGCGCTGGTGGGGCGCGACTGGCTGGGGCGCAAGGACTGCACCGGGCCGACCATTCTGACAGGGGACTTCAATGCGACCTCGATCACCCGCCCCTATCGTATCCTGACCCGGCGGCTGGATGACGCGCAGCGGCGGCTGGGGCTGAAGCCCTCGGTCAAGACTTTTCCGTCCAGCTTTCCGGCGATCCGCATCGACCATGCCTTCGTCAGCCCGGAAGTGCAGGTGACGGGCGTCCGGTCATCCTTCTCGCCGCTGGCGCGGATGGCGTCAGATCACCTGCCGCTGATCGTCGACTTCGAGCTGCCGCCGGCCAGCGCCTGAGCCGGGCGGTGTGTCGGGTTGCGGCGCTTCCACGGACGCCAGGCGTCGTCGGTCGAGACCGGATCGCCCAACTGCCATTCGGCGATAAAGGCCTCGGCGCGCGACGGCGGATTGGCGCCGAGCGCCTGCATGCGACCGCCGGCGAAGGTCTCAATGGCGCGGCCCACCGAACCGGTCAGCTCCTCGGCTGCGCGGTAGGCGTCCAAAGGCGCGCCGATGAAGTGGGCGACCGAGGTCTGTCGCAGCCGTCGGATCGCCTGCCGGCCGGCCTCACCCGTCGGTTCCGCGACGATGTCGCATTCGGTGTCGAAGCCCATGGAGCGATTGTTCAGATTGGCCGAGCCGATGCGCAGCATGCGGTCGTCGATGACGCTCACCTTGGCATGGACAATCAGACGTTGACCGCCTTCGGTCACCGGGCTGAAGGCAAAGAAGCGGTTGTGCCTGTCGGCCTGCTCGAGCCGGTAGAGAACCTCGGACCGGGTTGTGTCCATGGTCAGGCGGTCGAACCAGCTGGGGCTCTGGCCGGTGGAGATGAGGACAACCTCGGGGCCATCCGGTTCCTCAAGACGTCGGGCGAGGGCCGCCGCGATCCGGGGCGAGGTGAAATACTGGTTCTCGAAATAGATCAGGGATTTGGCCGCTTCGATCGAAGCCAGATGCAGGGCCTCAACCTCCCGGACCTCGCGACGGCCGGCCCAGCGCGGCTCCGTGCGGGACACGCCGACGGGCACATCCACGAGGTCCGGCTGGACCCCGTCCGGCCACGGATCGTTTTCGACGACATCGGGCCGGGTCCGCTCCCACGTTGCGCGGAACCAGCGCTCGCGGGCCAGGTCGCCCAAGGCACGGGCGGCGTCACCGTCCATGACACACATGGTCTCGTGCCGGGGGGGCGCGATCAGGCCGGACGGCATGCAGCGTCGGGGATCGTCGTCCAGATGATCCGGATTGTCCCAGCGGTCGGTGGCCACGTCGCCGCCGCCGGTGAAGGCCACGGCGTCGTCGATGACGATCACCTTCTGATGGTGGCAGGCGCCCAGCGGCCCGGGTTGATCCAGCCGGAACTCGACCATGCGCTTGCGAAACCAGCCCTGGGCCCTGTGGGGGTAGAAGCCCTGAGACGCAGCGATCAGCAGGGGTGAGTTCCAGATCAGCAGGCGGACGTCCAGTTCGGGCCGCGTTTTGACCAGCATGCGCAGCTGGTGGCCGATCTGGGCCTGATGGTCATCGGGCCGGGTCTCGGGATCCAGTCGCGTACGCGGATCGAACTGCCAGCCCAGCAGGACGATGGATTTTCTGGCCTTGGCCAGAGATGAGGCCAGGGCTTCGAAATAGGCTTCATTGTCCATAAGCACCGCAAAACGGGAGGCCGTGGCAGTCTTCCAGCAGACCCCTGGCCGATCGATCAGCGGGGAGCCGACGGTCAGGCGGGCGTCATCTCCGTCTGTGAACTGGCTCATGCCCCACCGGTGTCCGTCGCCAAATTGGCCGCTCTCTCCGTCCCCTATCGCACGGCCCGGGTCAATCCGGAGCGATTCTTCACATGCCGATGATTGTCCGGGACATGAAATTGACGCATAGAGGGAGAGAAATTGTCGCCGTATCGCGACATGAAGGGGGAGCTTTCGTCGGTCATGCAGGCCCTGATCGAAATGATCATCGGCTTTATCGCCATGCTGGCGGCGGCGGCGCTTGCCCAGTTTGGCGTGGAATCGCGTGCCGAACCCACCTCCCGCCCGGAAGTGCAGCGCGTCACCGATTGCGAAAAGCGGCCGACCTCTACTGTGCTGGTCGGTACCGCCGCCAAGCGGGATTGCTGATCCATCCCCTGCCCTCGTGCGCTTCGTTCATCTGAACCGCTTTGCGCCTGCGTCCTGACCCGTTAGGTTGACTTTTCGAGGTCGCGCCGGGGGGGTGCGACGCCCGCGCATCGAGCAAGTGTCCATGAAATCCCGCCAACGGCCGCCGCTGAACCTGACCGCTCCGGACGAGGGCGCAGATACAGCCGCTCCCGATGCCGCGGCCACCCGGCCTGACGTGAGCATGCCCGCGTTCGAGGCTGAACCTGAAGCTGAGCCTGAGCCTGAGCCCAAACCTGTTGAATCACGGGCCGAGCGGCGCAAGCGGCGTCAGAGCGAGCAGGCCGCTATCGCCGAGGCCGCGAAAGCCTCCCCGACGCAGCCCGAGCCGAAGCCTCAGGCCAAGACCTCGCTGTCCGTGCCGGTCTCGAAGGGCGAGGCGGTGCGGACAGACGCGCCCAAAGATACATCCGAAAGTTCTGAGTTGGCCCCGCTTCGGGCCGCGCTGGACACAGTGCCGGCCGAGCACATCAGCGCCAGCGGAGGCTACTGGACCGCAGGACTGGCCGCCGCCCTGTGGGCCGGGGGCGTTGGAGCATGGGCGGCCTATGAGGCCGGGTTCGGGTCGGCCCCCATCGAGCCACTGAGGCTGGCGTTTTATATCTTGGTGGCACTGGCGCCCGCCGGGTTAGCGTTTCTGCTGGCGCGGGCGGTGCATCAGTCGCGCCTGATCGCCGCTGAGACGCGCCGGGCCCGAAGCCTGTCGGAGGCACTGATGGCCCCGACCGCGCTGGCCGCCCACAAGTCCGGCGAGGTTCTCGTTGGACTGAGAAACGACATTGATCAGGCGGCGCTGGCCGCCGAGCGCGCCCGTCAGGACATGGCCGAGCTACGCCGGTCGCTGGCGGAGGAGAGCCGCCTGCTGAATGAGGCCGCTGAGACCGCCGGTCGGACCGCTCGCAGACTGGTCGAAAGCCTGTCGGGAGAGCGCGAGGCCATGGCCGCACTGGGCGGCACGCTGGAAGGTCAGGCCGCCCATGTGCTGGAAGTGGTCGACCGCCAGTCGCGCATGGTGGTCGAGGCCTCGGACCTGGCCCAGACCCAGCTTCGAGAAGCTGAAACGGCCCTGGCTGCCCGAGCTGCCGATATGGCCGCCGCCGCCGGAGAGGCCCAGGAAGCCGCCCGTGCAGCCGCCGACGATCTGGCCCGCCAGACCCTGCGCCTCGAAAACGCCGGAGCCGGCGTCGCCGAACAGATCCAGTCTGTCGAGGAGGGGCTGGGGCAACAGCGCGCCGCGCTGGTGACCGCCGCCTATTCGCTGCGCACCGATCAGGAAGACTTCTCTGCCCAGGTCGAGAGCCAGCGGGCGCAGCTGACAGAACAGCTGTCGGTCGTGCGCTCGACCAGCACCGAAATGGTCGAGACGACCACGATCGGCACCGAGGCCCTGCGCGATCTGGTCGAGGCCGCTGCGGATCAGTTCCGTGCCCTGATCGAGATGTCCCAGCGCGAAGCCGACAATTTCGACAGTGCCACCAAGGTCTCGCTGGACCGGTTCGAGGCCCTGTCCGCCGATGCGCGCGACACCCTGCTGGAAGAAAGTCGGCGGGCGCTGGAGGCGCTGAAGGCCACCGCCGAGGAAAGCCGCAAGGCTGCCGCCGAAGCCACCGAGGAAGCCCAGTTGCGCGCCGACCGGCTGGGCGAGGCCGTGTTCGAGGCCGCGCAGAAGGCCGAGGCCGCGGCCGAAGCTCGCATCGACGGGGCGCGCAAGGTGGTGACCCACACCGCGGACCTGGTCGACGAAGCCGGTGACCGCGCCCTACAACGGCTGGAAGCCACGATCGAGCGGATGAATGCGGCCCTGCAGCGGGTAGATGACTCGATCAGCGAGCTGGACCAGCGCGCCGCCGACCTGCCGGAACAGGCGCGCGAGCGGGTCGATGCAGTGCGGGCTGCGGTCGAGGAAGGGCTGGCGGCCCTGTCGGAAGCGTCGCGCAAGGCGGCCGACGACACCGAGGCGCTGGATGCAGGCTTCCAGGAGCGGGTCAAGCGCAACTATGAAATGCTGACCGAGGCGGTGCGTCTGATGGGCGTGGTGTCGGGCGATAGCGGGCGCGGGCGACGCGCCACACCCGAGATGCCGCCCGTCGGCGAGCCGGAGACCCCTGCCCTGCGCCGTCCCCGGACCGAGCCGGAGGGACGCGGGTTCGGCCTGCGCAACCGGAATGAGGGCTCCAAGGCCCGCCCCGCCGACGAGGGGATGGGATGGAAGGATCTGATGGGCGATGATCCGGAGGACGTGCCGATGGATCTGGACACGCCGGTGATGCCGCCCGCCGACACGGAGGCCCTGAACGAGCGGATGCTGGCCTCGATTCGGCGGATGGGAGTGGATCCCAATGCCCTGTTGCCCCGCTCGCGCATCGAGGAGGCCGCCGAGGCCTTTGTCAGCCGGGATGCCGATGCGGCCCGCCAGATCGTGCGCCGGGTGGCCCCCGCCGCCGTGCGCAGCGTATCGCGCCGGGTGCTGAGCGATCCCGAGCTGAAAACCGACGCGGAGGCCTATGTCCGGACGTGGTCTCGCATCCTGAAAGACCATGCCGCCAGCGGCGACGGACCGGCTGTTCTGAATCGTCTGGCCTCGGATGGAGGCCGGGCCTTCCTGCTGCTGGATGCAGCGGTCGGCGACCTCTCCTGACAGGGGAAACCGGCGTTACATTCCTGTTTTGGGGTTGACGATCCGGCCCCGATGACGACACGGTCCCCCGCCGTCATATGTCCGTCACAGCTCTCTCAGGCCCATGCTCGACACGCCCGCCGATGCCCAGCCGGATTTGCGACCCGGGCTTATGCTCTGCGCCTATGAACCGGAATTGGGCTGGGGTGCAGAAGGGACCAGTACGGACAGTGACTGGACGCCACCGGGCGCACGACTGATCCCGGTTCAGGCCGAGGCGCCGGAATCCCTGGCCCGCACCCTGGTGGAACAGCTGCGCGATCCGGCCTGTCGGGCGGCGCTGCTGGTCGGTCGGGCAACGGGAGCGGGGGACTTCCTGATCCAGACCCGGGCGGAAAACCGCGCCCTGAACAGCAAGACACGGCTGGTGCCCACGGGGCCGGGTGTGGCCCGCGCCACCGCCCCCGCGCTGGAAATGGCCCAGACCCTGTCCGAGGCCGGCCTTACGACCCGGCTGTCGTCGGATACAGTGACCGATCCGGGCAACTATCTGCTGTATCGACTGCTGTGTTCGCTGCCGGATGGGCCCGAGGCACCGCTGGTGGGCCTGCTGCGCGTGCCGGAGGGCGACGGTTCGGCGATCACCCGCGCTGTGCGACTGGCGGCCGAGGCCATGGCCCGGCACCTTTCACCCCTGCCCCGCCCCCGCGCGGCCTGAGCCCAGTCGCTCTCGAAGGCTGAGCGCGGCCAGTCCGCCAAGCGCCGCCATGCCCGCCATCGCCAGATAGCCGCCTGCGCCATAGCTGTCGTAGAGCGGGCCCGACAGGACGGTGGCGATACCGATCAGGACCCCGGCGGACACCGTCGAGGACAGGGTCTGGGCGGCGGTCTGGGCGTCTTCGGGGGCCAGGCGCTCGACAATCTCGACCCCTGCCAGATAGGTGGCGGCAAAGGTCAGGGCATGCAGGGCCTGAAGCGGCCACAGCAGGTTGAGCGGGGGGCTGAAGGCCAGGGCCGTCCAGCGCAGCACGCCCGCGCCTACGCCAACCGCCAGCAGGGGCCAGGGGCCTATTCCCAGCCGCCGCCGCCACGGGTCGAGCCACCACATGAAGGCGATCTCGATGATCACCGACCCGGCCCAGAGAGCGCCGACCAGGCCGGTCGACAGACCCTGCTGCGTCCAGAGGATGGCCGAAAAGCCGTAATAGAAGCCGTGGCTGGCCTGCACCGCGCCGATGGCAAGCAGGGCCATCATGAACACGGGATCGGCCAGCAGGCGTCCCAGCCCGAGGAACCGATTGGGGCCCGAGGCCCGGCCAGTCGCGCTGACGACCTCCGCGGGCAGGCCGAACCGGGCGTAGAGGGCCATCAGGGCGCTCGCGACCACTATCCAGACGATGACGGCATCGACCGGCAGCCGGGTCAGCAGCGCCCCCATGGCCAGATTGGCCAGCACGAAGGCCGCCGACCCAAAGCCACGGGGCACGGAGAAGGAAAAGCCCTCACGCCGGGCGACGCGGAGGCTCAGAACATCGATCAGGGGAATGATGGCCGAGGTGGCGGTCGCCGCCACGAACCAGCACAGGGTCCACAGGACATAGCCCTCGACCAGTGCTGCCGCGCCATAGCCGGCCACCGCCACCCAGCCCAGGATGGCAATCGGCGCGCGGCGGGTCGCGAAGCCGTCGGCCCAGACCGCAATCATCGGCCCGGTCAGGAAGCGCGCCAGCATGGGCACGGCCAGCAGGGTGCCGATCTCGGCCCCGTTCAGCCCCAGATGTTTCAGCCACAGGCCGGCGAACGGCAGGCTGACCCCGGTGACGCCGAAGAGCAACACATAGTGAAGGGCAAGGCGAACGGACGGCTGCATGCCTGATCCGATAGCAGACTCCGGCGATTCCGTGGGCTAGCGTGGCCATATGACGGTGAATCGCACCCTGGCGGTGACGGCCTGTGGCCTTGGCGCACTCTGTGTTCTGCTGGGTGCGTTCGCGGCCCATGGTGCGGGTCCGCAGGTGAAAACCCTGCTGACCACAGGTGCCCACTATGGCCTGATCCATGCGTTGCTGGCGGTCGTTGCCGCCATTCTGGCGCAGTACAGCACGCCGGTCCGCTGGGCCGGATGGCTGGCCGTTGTTGGCGGCGCTGTCTTTGCCCTGTCCCTGACGCTGGTCGGCATGGCCGGCCTCAGCATCATGGGTGCCGTCGCACCGATCGGGGGCCTGCTGATGATTGCCGCCTGGCTTGTGTTTGCCTTCGGGGCGTTTCGCATGCGCCCGTCTGAACTTTCTGAACTGTAGAGCGAGTACCGATGTCCTTTCCCAAGCCTGAGGGCGACCGCCGCGACCTGTTTCCCGAGATCGAGGCCTTTGCCAGCGGGATGATGAAGACGCCTGACGGGCATGAAATCTATTTCGAGGAGAGCGGCAATCCGCAGGGCAAGCCGGTGCTGGTGCTGCATGGCGGGCCTGGCGGCGCGACCAGCCCGGGCATGCGGCGCTATTTCGATCCGTCGGCCTACCGGATCATCATGTTCGACCAGCGCGGCTGTGGGCAGTCGCGTCCCTATGCCTCGCTGGAAAACAACACCACCTGGACGCTGATCGAGGATATCGAGCGGCTGCGCGAGCGGTGCGGCGTCGACAAATGGGTGGTGTTCGGCGGCTCGTGGGGCTCGACCCTGTCGCTCGCCTATGCGGTGACCCACCCGGAGCGGGTCAAGGCACTGGTGCTGCGCGGCATCTTCCTGCTGACGAAGAAGGAGTTGCACTGGTTTTATCAGGACGGGGCGTCGATGATCTTCCCCGACGCCTGGGAGCGGTTCCTGGCGCCGATCCCGGAGGCTGAGCGCGGCGACCTGATGGCGGCCTATGAGAAGCGGCTGACGGGCGACGACGAGGCTGCCAAGGCCGAATGCGCCATCGCCTGGTCCAGCTGGGAAGGTGAGACGGTCAGCGTGCGCGGTCCGGACTCTCGCCCTGAGAAATTCGCCGAGGCCGAGTTTGCCATCGCTTTTGCCCGGATCGAGAACCACTATTTCCGCAACGGGGGATTCCTGCCGGAGGACGGCTGGCTGTTGAAGAAGATCGACCGCATCCGGCACATCCCCGCGTGGATCGCACAAGGTCGGTTCGATGTGGTCACTCCGATGTCCGGGGCATGGGCCCTGCACCGGGCCTGGCCCGAGGCACGGCTGGAGGTGGTCGGCGACGCGGGTCACGCCTCGACAGAGCCGGGGATCGTCGACAGTCTGGTGCGCGCCACCGACTGGGCGGCGGGCCTGCCGGACTGATCAGAACAGGCCGTGGCCCTTGGGCAACTCGACGTAGCGGTGGACACGGGTGGCCATCACCAGGCCAAAGCCGATCATCACGGTCAGCATGACGGTGCCGCCGTTTGACATCAGCGGCATGGGCACGCCCACGACAGGGGCCAGGCCCATGACCATGGCGCCGTTGATCAGCACATAGAGGGCGAAGGTGGCGGTCACCCCGGCCGTGGCCAGTCGGCCGAAATGGCTGTGCGACAGCGACGCGATCCGCAGGGAGATCAGGATCACCCCCAGATAGCAGAGCAACATGCCGAACGAGCCGACGAAGCCGAATTCCTCGGACACGGCGGCGAAGATGAAGTCGGTGTGGCGTTCCGGCAGGAACTCGAGCTGGCTCTGGCTGCCCAGACCGTAGCCCTTGCCCAGCAGACCGCCGGAGCCCATGGCGATCTTGGACTGCATGATCTGATAGCCCTCGCCCGACGGATCGGCTTCCGGGTTGAGGAAGGTCAGAACCCGGTCGCGCTGATAGTCATGCATGACGAACTGGATGAAGGGCCAGACGCCGGCGATGACCGCGCCGCCCGCCACCACGATGATCTTCCAGCTGAGGCCCGCAGCGAACATGATGGCCGCGCCGGTCATGCCCAGCAGCAGGGCACTGCCGAGGTCGGGCTGGTGCGCAACCAGGGCAAAGGGTGCCCCGATCATCAGGGCCGGATAGATCAGCTTCCAGTGGAAGCGGGCTTCCTGGGCGGTGGCACCGTGGTACCAGCGGGCGAGCGCCAGAACGAGCGCGATCTTCATCAGCTCGGACGGCTGGATGCGGGTGACGCCAAGGTCCAGCCAGCGGGTTGCACCCATGGCCGTATAGCCCAGCCCCGGCACCTCGATCGCGGCCAGCAGCAGCAGCGAGCCGAAATAGGCGGGATAGGCCAGATGGAACCACCATTTGAGGTTCACCATCGACAGGGTCAGCAGGACCGCGAGGCAGACGCCGAAGCGGATCAGGTGCTTGGCGGCCCACGGCTCCCACGATCCCTGGGCCACGGAATAGAGCATGGCCGCGCCCATACCGGCGATGGCGCACAGCAAAAGCAGCAGGCGCCAGTCCAGCTGGGTGATCTTGACGCTCAGCCGGTCGCGTTCGCCGGGACGGGTCAGGGCCGACGCGGTCATTGCGGATCCGGAAGGTAAGGCTGCGGGCCGGTCAGGTCCTGGGGTGCGGGCGGATCGGGCGTAAGCGGCACGGGCTCGGCGTTGGCGGCCGGTCCCGTTTCTGCGGCAGTCGGCGGCGGCGGGGCCGCGCCTTCATCAACCACGGGGGCCGCCTCGGGCTCGGGCGGCAGGGGTCGTTCGATGCGGGCGCGCATGTCGGGATCCTTGAGCAGGGCGACCCTCATGATTTCGCGCGCTCGCGGCGCAGCGTCGGCCGAGCCGCCCGCCGGGGCATGCTGGATGATCAGGGCGATGGCATAACGGGGCGCGTCGTGCGGGGCGAAGGCGACGAACAGGGCGTGGTCGCGGCGGCTCCAGACCGCATTGCGCGGACCGCGTGACTCACCGGGCTTGTAGTCCCGGGACTGGGCGGTGCCGGTCTTGCCGGCCATGAGGATATCGCCGAGGCCCAACTGGGAGGCACGGTAACCTGTGCCCGTCACATCGTTGGCCACAGCCGCCATACCAGCCCTCACAATGTCGAGGTGCGCGTTACTGAAAGGGAGATCCGGGAAACTGGCCTCTGCATAGGGCTTGCCATCGACGGACTTGATGAGACGCGGCTGAACGGCCTTGCGGCCATTGGCGAGGCGCGACGTCATCACCGCCAGCTGCAGGGCGTTGACGGACAGGGCCCCCTGCCCGATGGCCACGGACAGGGTTTCACCTGGGTACCATTTGGGATCGTCATCCCAGCTGGTCGCCTCGGTGTATTCGCGCTTCCACTTCTGCGACGGCACGACGCCGTCCGATTGCCCGGCAATCCCGATTTCGTAGCTGTGGCCAAACCCGAGATCCTCGGCGACCCGCGCGATCCGGTCGACCCCGGCGCGGTTGCAGAGATGGTAGAAATAGGTGTCGCACGAATTCTTGATGGCATCATGCATGTTCATCGCGCCGTGCCCGCCGGCCTTCCAGCAGCGGAACGTGCGAGCCCCGAAGCGATAGCCCCCCGTGCAGACCACCCGCTCGGAGGGATCGATTCCGGCATCGAGGAAGGCCAGGGCCGTCGTCATCTTGAAGGTCGAGCCCGGCGGGAAGGTGCCGTAGATGGCCTTGTCCAGCAGGGGGCGGCGCTCATAGTCCGCCCAGGCGCGATAGATGTTGCTGGGCACGCCCGAGACAAACAGGTTCGGATCGAACGAGGGCGATGACACCATGGCCAGGATGTCACCGTTGCGGACATCCATGACGACACAGCCGCCGGATTCCTCGCCGAACACCTCGAGCGCGCGGTTCTGGATGTCAGCGTCGAGGGTGAGCACGACCTCCTTGCCGGGGACCGCCGGGCGGGAGTTTTCGGGGTCCTCGCCAACCACGCGGCCGCGGGCGTCGACCTCGACCCGCTGGCCACCGGCCTCGCCCCGCAGCTGCTCGTCGAGCGCGGCCTCGACGCCCTGACGGCCGATCCGGAAGCCGGGGTTGTAGAGCAGCGGTGACGGTTCCTCGCCCTTGTCGCGCACCGCCTTGATGTCGCGATCCGAGACCTTGGCCACATAGCCGACGACGTGGGCGAAGGCCCCGCCGTGCGGATAGAAGCGCGTCTCGTGCATGTCCGCCATCACGCCGGGCAGCTCATTGGCGTAAAGATTGACCTTGGCGAACTCCTCCCAGGTCAGGTCGCTCTTGACGGGCACGGGCGAAAAGCGCGGCGCGGCGTTCACATCACGGATGATGCCCCGACGGCGCTCGAGCGTGTCCGGGATCAGGCGGCCCAGCAGGTCGAGCGTCTGGTCCAGATCGTTGGTCTCGTCGCGTACCACCAGCACGCGGAAACTGGGCCGGTTTCCGGCGATGACCACGCCGTCGCGGTCGCGGATGATGCCACGCGGCGGCGGCACCAGACGGAAGTTGAACTGGTTGGCGGTGGCGAGGGTGGTGTATTCCTGCGCCTGGACGACCTGCAGCTGGCCGAGGCGCGCCGTCAGGCCCAGCACGCCCAGACCGGTCAGGCCGCCCAGCACCAAGGTACGTCGCAGGAAGGAGCCCTGCCGCTCGTTGACGTCCGAAAAGAAGATCGAGGGTTCGCTGCTCATCGAAACCGCACATCGCCATCGTCAAACCGCTGGATCAGGCGATCCGCCAGCGGGAAGATCAAAAGCGTCGGCACTATCTGACCCAGAAGGGCCAGCAGGCTCGGCGCCCGCCCGGCCACGATTGTAACGATCACATAGGCCAGAAAGAAGGCCCCCAGGGAGGCAACCGTATACCAGACGAACAGAACGCGGGTTTCCTGTCCCATCAGGAAGTTTCGCGAGACCAGGATGGCCGCGTAGATACAGATCAGCGACAGGCTCCAGAGGCCCAGCGGCGTGTAAAACAGCAGGTCCAGAAACAGACCCAGAGCGAGCAGGGCCAGCGGTGCGGTAATCGAGGGCCGGATCAGCGGCCAGGCAAAGGCCAGCACCATGGGGATGATGGGCTCGGGCAAGCTGAGGCCGAACAGGGTTACGGGCGTCGCGAGGACCAGGGTGGCCAGAATCGCCAGCAGGGAGGGATAGACGATCCACTGCAGAGGCCCGACCACGCGAACGGCGACCGGACGTCTCACTCGCCTTCACCGCCGGGCTGGGCTTGGGTCGCGGGTGACGGTGTGGCCGGGGCGGGCGCTTCGGGGGCGGGTGGCACAGGCGCGGTGCCAAGCGCAGCCAGTGGTGGGGCATTCAGGGTCTCGGGATCGACCAGCTGACCGAAGTCCTCGAACCTGAGCACCTTGACGAAATCGATCGCCCCCCGGTCGCTGAACAGCTTGACCCGCCAGGAGCCGTCGATACCGCGCGCGACGACGCCGATCGGCACGCCCCGGGGAATGCCGCCGCCATCGCCCGAGGTCAGGACGCGGTCTCCGACTTCGACCGAGTCGGTGCCGCGGACATATTCCAGACGCGGATTGCCGCTGCCGTCGCCGGTGAGCATGGCGCGGGCATCGGTGCGGTCGATCAGGACCGGGATACGGCTGGAGACATCGGTGACCAGCAAGACGCGGCTGACACGGGGCGAGGTGCCGACCACCCGACCCACGAGACCATGTTCGTTGATGACCGGATTGCCGATCCGAACGCCCTGGCCCGTGCCGACATCAATGAGGCGCGAGCGGGCGAAGGGACCGCGCGACTCGGAGATCGACCGCGCGGTCTGGGTCGGGACCGGGGGCTCGACCCGGATGCCAAGCATGGACTCGTAGCGGCTGTTGATATTCTGGAGCGCGATGTTGGCGTCGGCCACGGCCTGAAGTTCGGCCACCTGTTCCTTGAGGCGGCGGTTCTCGGATACGGCGAAAAAATAGTCGCCGATATAGTCGCTGGCGGCCCCGACCCAGCGGACGGGTGCTGCGAGCACGCCGCCCACGCCACCCGAGACCTGATCCCCGGCGCCACGGATGGCGTTCTGGCTGTCAGGATCGTCGCGCCGCTGGCCGAGCAGCAGGAAGACCGAGACCGCCAGAACGGCAAGCACGGTCAGGCCCGCCGTCCAGATCAGCGGCACCTTGAGATTTTCCAGCGGTCCGTCGCGAAACGCCACGGCGACCCTTGCGTCAGGGGGTTAAAATGAGCCGGCCCGCATAGGAGCCGACGGGCGAATCTGCCCGTGAAAGTCAGGCTATCGCAGAATCACCGGGGCTTGAAAACCGCTGATGTCTGCGAACCGCGTGACAAGCCTTAAAGCGAGCTTTCCAGCACGCCCTTCATCCAGCGCGGATGCTCCAGCACCCGCCCGCAGCCGATGGCGACACAGGACAGGGGATCATCGGCGACCGAGACCGGCAGGCCCGTATGGTCGCGGATCTCGGCGTCCAGACCGCGCAGCAGGGCTCCGCCGCCGGTCAGCATGATACCCTTGTCGGCGATATCGGCGGCCAGTTCGGGCGGGGTGGCTTCCAGCGCGACCTTGACCGCGTCGATGATCTGGCTGACCGGCTCGGTCAGGGCCTCGGCGGCCTGGCGCTCGCTCATGCGCACCTCGCGCGGCACGCCCTGCATCAGGTCGCGGCCCTTGACCTCGATCGACAGGCCTTCGCCGTCGGCCGGGATGCGGGCGGTGCCGATGTCCTTCTTGATACGCTCGGCCGTGGTCTCGCCGATCAGCAGGTTATGATTGCGGCGCATATAGCTGATGATCGCCTCGTCCATCTTGTCGCCGCCGACCCGGACCGAGCGCGAATAGACGATGCCCGACAGCGACAGCACGGCCACTTCGGTGGTTCCGCCGCCGATGTCGACGACCATCGAGCCGGTCGGCTCGTGGATGGGCAGGCCGGCACCGATGGCGGCGGCCATCGGCTCGTCGATCAGGCCGACGCGACGGGCCGAGGCGTTCAGGCAGGAATCATTGATGGCGCGGCGCTCGACCGCCGTGGCGCCCGACGGCACGCAGACGATGACCTTGGGATTCACGAAGCCCTTGCGGTTATGCACCTTGCGGATGAAGTGCTTGATCATCTCTTCGGCGACTTCAAAGTCGGCGATGACCCCGTCGCGCATGGGACGGATGGCTTCCATGTGACCAGGCGTGCGGCCCAGCATCTGTTTGGCCTCGATGCCCACGGCGTGGACGATCTTCCGTCCACCGACGTTTCTGAGGGCCACCACCGACGGCTCGTTCAGGACGATGCCTTTGCCCTTCATATAGATCAGGGTGTTGGCCGTGCCGAGATCGATGGCGATGTCGTTCGAGATCATGCCGAAGAGATGCATAGGGGTGGGATACCGTTCCGGTTCGGGCCTTTTTGGGGCGGTCAGCGATCATGTCCGCTGCGACGACGCCCCGCCCCGCTGCGCATCCCCACGCACGGGCCGTCCTGATCGATATCGCCGAGCCGACCGTGGCCCGTTTGCCCTTATGGGACAGGGATTACAAGCCCTGAATCGGCCCGGCGTATCACGAGGGTGTGGTCAGGCGGCGACCGGTTCCAGGCCCTCGGCCGTGAGCATGCGCTGAATGGCCGGACGTTCCTGCACGCGATCCAGATGGGCGTTCAGCTTCGGATAGCGACCGGCGTCCAGCAGCTTCGCCTGACGCGCCCAGCGGCTGAACACGGACAGATAGTTGTCGGCCAGGGTCCAGTCGTCGCCAAACACCCAGTCGCCCTCAAGCTGCTGTTCGGCCAGGTCGTACTTGGCCAAGGCCTGTTCGACGGCCTGCTCCTTCGCCTCGCCTTCCAGCGGCGGGCGGCTGAACAGCACCTTGCCGATCGCCGGGTGCAGGCTGGAGGCCAGCCAGCCGTTGAAGGCGTGGAAGCGCGCCATGGCGAAGGCGTCGCCCAGCGGGGCCAGGGTCTTGTCGGGGTTGGTCTCGGCCACCCAGGCAAGGATGGCGGCGTTCTGGGTGAGGACGCCCTGATCGGTCTTGAGCGCCGGGGTCACCCCGGCCGGATTGACGGCCAGATATTCGGGCGTCTTCTGCTCGCCCTTCTTCAGATCGATGACCTTGGCCTGATAATCGAGACCAGCCTCTTCAAGGGCCGAGTGCGAGGCCATGGCGCAGGCGCCGGGCGAGATATAGACGGTCAGGGACAAACGATCTCTCCTTTCAGGTTCGGGTCGGTGCGACCTGAACGGACAGATGGGGAGACGGCTCCATATTGCAACCGCTTCAGTTACGTTTAGCCTCCCGGCGCTTCACCCATTCCCGCACCCCCAGCATCAGCCCCAGCCAGACGACGGCCACGGCCGCGAGGATCAGACTGGTCCAGGTGCCGTCACCGCTGGCCGCCGCCGCGACCGCCCCGCCAAAGAAGGCCACCAGCGCCGTCTTGGGCAGGACGCCCAGGGCACAGCCGGCGAGGAAGGGCACGAACCCGGCCCGGGCCGCCCCGAAGGCCATATTGACGACGATGAAGGGCGCCGAGGGTACATTGCGGATCATGAAGCTGGCGTAGAAGGCATTACGGCCGACAAAGGTCTTCAGCCGCGTGGCGGTCTTGCCGCCCCAGCGGTCCAGCAGCCGCGCCGTCGGCCCGCGCCCCAGCCAGTAGGTCACCCCGGCCGAGATGACCGTCGCGCCCCAACTGTACCAGAAGCCCAGCGACGGCCCGAAGGCCACCACACAGGCCGCGATCAGCAGGAACTGCGGTGCCCCGATGAACGCCGCGGCGACAAACAGCACGACGGTGGCCAGAAAGGCCCAAGGCCCGCCGGCATAGCCCTGAAGCCAGGCCTCAAGCCGATGCTCGGCCTCCAGCCCCAACGCCGCCTTGCCGACCAGCAACAGGGCCACCACCGCGCCCAGCAGGACAACCGTGGCCAGCGCCGCCCGCCACCGGGCCGCCTCCATATTCAGAACGAAGTCGAGGATGCGGCGGATCACGGCCTAGATCGGCTCCCATGGGCCGAGGCTGAACTCGACCAGTCGCCACGCCCCATCGGTCTTGCGCCAGCCATGTTGAACATCCGCCGCGAAGTCATTGCCGTCCTCGTCGCCATATCGATGGACCATGCTCTCGGCCACTACATCACGGCCGACCGACCGGATCGACGTGGTATACAGACGAACGACGCGCGAGTCGTCGAGCCCGAGAGCCTCTGAAAGGGACGTTGCACCAGAGGTGCCCGATATCTGAATATCCGGCGCGGCATACGCCGCGATGCTGGAAGTTTCTTCAAAGATTTCGCCGTCTAGCAGGTTCAGCACCTCAGCCGCCGCGATCTGATCTTCCCCCTCGAGGATCAGACACCGGTCCAGCTGCGCAGACTCATTCCGGTAGTTTGCAGGATCGAGATGATTGCAGACGGGGAAACCGCGCAGCGCCTTGGCCGACAGCTCGTAGCCGGCGTCGAACAAGGGGTCCTCACCGCACGCATTGCGGATGCGCCGGACGACGCCCTTATCGTTCAGTACCTCTGTCACGCTCACCCACGCATGAAGGCAGAAGACCATTTCATCGTCGTCCGCTCCCGGGAGCGTCCTGTCTCCGCCCACCAGTTGACGGACAGGCGCGGCGGTCGCCAGCTCAGCGATCCGCGTTGTCTCATCAAGGATTCCGAACCAGGCCTCGCGTGAGAGAGACGGCGCAGGACCGTGGCCATCCCGGGCACCCCGCACGTCCAAGCGTGGGTTCAATGGACTGCCGTACTGGCTCACCTCCGTGTAGAGCACCGACACCATGGGCATATCTCTTGAATAGCCATCGATTGTGAAAACCCTCACGCCGCGCCAGCCGTTGGCTTGAGCGTCTTCTGCCGCCTCGACACCGAAAGTCTCGACAATCCCGAGCCACCCCTCAGGGTCACACAGGTCGCGCCCGTAATCGTCCATGCAGTAGGGATCAAACTCCGGCTCTACCGCATCGCCCGTTGCTTCCTGTGCCAAACTCGAGGTGGCACCCGACAACAAGAAGATTGCCGCCGCCATGCCGATCAGGGTTCGTGCTGCATTTCTCATGGCGCTCTCCTGCAACCACCCCCATTTGCACCCACGCGCGACGCCCCGTAAACAGCCAGTGCCGTGAATAACGGCCTCTCCCCTCCCCGTCTGCGAGTCCCTGTCCATGTCCGAGCTGCAGTCCAAGGCCCTTGCCCGCGTGAAGCCGTCGGCGACGCTGGCCGTCACCGCCCAGGCGCGCGCGCTGAAGGCGGCGGGACGCGATGTGATCGGGCTGGGCGCGGGCGAGCCGGATTTCGACACGCCGGACAACATCAAGGACGCGGCCATCGCCGCCATCCGCCGGGGCGAGACCAAATACACCGACGCCGACGGCATGCCCGAGCTGAAGGCCGCCATTGTCGCCAAGTTCGCGCGCGAGAACGGCCTGACCTATGCGACCCACCAGATCCATGTGGCGGGCGGCGGCAAGGCGGTGATCTACAACGCCCTGCTGGCCACCCTGTCGCCGGGCGATGAGGTGATCGTGCCGGCGCCCTACTGGGTCAGCTATCCCGACATGGTGCTGCTGGCCGGGGGTGGGCCGGTGCGGGTGGTCGGCGAGGAGGCCGACGGCTTCAAGCTGCGGCCCGAGGTGCTGGAGGCGGCGATCACGCCGCGCACCCGATGGCTGATCCTCAACAGTCCGTCGAACCCGACCGGGGCCGCCTATACCGCCGCCGAGCTGGAGGCGCTGGCCGGGGTGCTGCGGCGCCATCCGCACGTCTGGGTGCTGACCGACGACATGTACGAGCACCTGATGTACGGCGACTTCGACTATGTCACCATCGCCCAGGTGGCGCCGGACCTGTACGACCGGACGCTGACGGTCAACGGCGTGTCCAAGGCCTACGCCATGACCGGCTGGCGAATCGGCTATGCGGGCGGACCCAAGGCGCTTATCGACCTGATGCGGAAGGTGGCGGGGCAGACGACCTCGAACCCGTCGTCGATCAGCCAGTGGGCCGCAGTCGAGGCGCTGAACGGGCCGCAGGACTTCATCGCCGAGCGCGGCAAGGCGTTCGAAGCGCGCCGCGATCTTGTGGTGTCCATGCTGAACCAGGCCCACGGCATCCGCTGCGCCACGCCAGAGGGGGCGTTCTATGTCTATCCGTCGATCGAGGGACTGATCGGCAAGGCGACGCCGGACGGCACGGTGATCGACAGCGACGACACCTTTGCCAGCGCCCTGCTGGACGCCGAGGGCGTGGCCGTGGTGCAGGGCTCGGCCTTTGGCCTCAGCCCCTATTTCCGCATCAGCTATGCGACCAGCGAAACCGTGCTGGAAGCGGCCTGCGAACGCATCCAGCGGTTCTGCGGGAGCCTGCGCTAGTAGACCCGGCTGACGGCATAGTCCGCCAGCAGGTCCAGCGCCTGGCGCCAGTCGCTGTCGGGCAGGACCTGGAGTGCAGCCTTGGCAGCGTCGGCATAGTCGCCGGCGACGTCGAGAGTGGCGTTGACGGATCCGGTGCCGATCACCCGTTCGCGTGCGCGGGCAAAGTCGTCGTCATCGCGGACGGATTTGGCAAAGGCCTGATCCCAGAAGCCGTCCTTGAGCCCGCCGCCGCGCTCAATGGCGAGGATCAGCGGCAGGGTGACCTTGCCCTCGCGGAAATCGTCGCCGGCGTTCTTGCCCAGCGCTGCGGCCGTGCCACCGTAGTCCAGGGCATCATCGGCCAGCTGGAAGGCGATGCCGAGGTTCATGCCATAGTCGCGCAGGCCCTTGACCACGGCGTCATCGGCGCCCGCACCGACCGCGCCGGCCTCTGCGGCGGCGGCAAACAGCTCGGCGGTCTTGGCGGTGATGATCTCAAGATAGACGGCGGTGTCGAGATTGAGGTCGTGAGCGCGCGTCAGCTGCAGCACCTCGCCTTCGGAGATGACGCTGGAGGCGCGGGCCAGAATGCCCAGCGCGCGCATGGAGTCCGTTTCAACCATCAGCTCGAAAGCGCGGGCGAACAGGAAGTCACCGACCAGGACGCTGGAGGGGGCGCCCCAGATCAGATGCGCGGCGACCTTGCCCCGGCGCAGGTCGGAGGTGTCGACCACGTCGTCGTGCAGCAGGGTAGCGGTGTGGATGAACTCGACCGCCGCGGCCAGATGCAGCGGGGCCTCGATGCCCTTCGCCCCGCCCGAAGCGCGCGCGGCGGCGATGGTCAGCATGGGACGCAGCCGCTTGCCGCCCGCGGCAATCAGGTGATCCGCCAGCGCCGGGATCAACGGGACGTCGGACGCCATCCGCTCGCGGATCAGCTGGTTGACGCGGTCCATGTCCGGCTGGCTGAGCCGCACGATCGGGGCGACATCTCCGGCGGGTCGGCTGACGGAATTGGAAACGGCGTCCAAGGGGAACTCATGCGATACGGCGGGGAGATAAAAAACCGGCGCCCGTCTTGCCGGGGCGGGTTGGCGCGCACAATGGTGATCGGACCATGAAGGGTCAAGACGCGTGACGGTCGCAGGCAGTATCCCCGTAGTGCGGGAAGATGCCCTTTTGGGCGGGCGCGTGCGGCTGGCCCAGCCGGTGCGGGGCTATCGCGCTGGGATGGATGCAGCCGTGCTGGCGGCCTCGGTCGCGGCCCGGCCGGGCGAGCGGGTGATCGAGGCGGGCTGCGGGCCCGGGGCGGTATTGACCCAGATCGCCGCGAGGTGCCCTGGGGTGCAGCTGGTCGGGGTTGAGCGCGAGGCGGAGGTCGCCGAACTGGCGCGTCAAAATGTCGAGACGAACGGGCTGGGCGACCGGGCGGAGATACGCAGCGGCGATGTGGCCGAGGGCTTCCGTGCGTTGGACCTGGCGCCCTTTGACTGGGCGGTCAGCAATCCGCCCTTTTTCGACGATCCCGGGAGCTTACGGCCTCCTGCCCCCGAACGGCGCGCGGCGTGGATGGCCGATGACGGCCTTGAGGCCTGGACCGGATTCTTGCTGAAGGCTGTGCGCGAGGGCGGGCGGATCGTCATGATCCATCGGGCCGAGCGACTGGTCGACATCCTGGCGCTGCTGTCGCCCAAGGCCGGGTCGTTCGCCATCCGCCCGATCCATCCCTTTGCCGACCAGCAGGCCAAGCGGGTGCTGGTTCAGGCGATCAAGACCGGCAAGGCGCCGCTGCGCCTGCTGCCGCCGCTGATCCTCCATGACCGTGAGGGGGCGCCGCATACGGCCGAGGCAGAGTCCATTCTGCGCGGGGAAGCGGCCCTGCCCTTCTGAGCCGCTTCTCGCCGGGCGCGCGACAGGCTATCCCGTCGCCATGACATTGCGCCCCCTGTTTGTGACCCAGGTCTATGAGTCCGGTCTGGACGATCCGCAGCTGGTCGCGGAGCTGTCCGAGGCCTGTCGCCTGCTGGCGGTCGAGGACGGGGCGGGCCGCGCCTGGTGTCGGGATCACGGCTATCGCGGCTATACCTCTTACGGTTCGCTCAACGACCTGCCGAAACGGATGCCCGAGATCGAGGCCCTGAAGCGGCATCTGGACCGGCACGCCCTGGCCTATGCCAGGGCGCTGAACTTCGATCTGGCGAGAAAGCCCAAGCTGGATAATCTGTGGGTCAATGTGCTGAAGCCCGGCGGCGGGCATTCGGGCCACATCCACCCGCACGCCTTCCTGTCGGGCACGGTCTATATCGAGATACCCGACGGGGCCTCGTCGCTGAAGCTCGAGGACCCGCGCCTGCCGATGATGATGGCGCGGCCGGGCGTGCATGCCGACGCGCCCGAGGCCGAGCGGCCGTTCGTCTATCTGGCGCCCCGGCCCGGCACCGTGCTGATGTGGGAAAGCTGGCTGCGCCACGAAGTGCCGCCCAATGCCGCCAAGGCCGAGCGCATCTCGATCAGCTTCAACTACACCTGACGGATCAGTGTGCGCGCGCCCCGGCGGGAAGGTGCTCCTTCTCGTGGCGGCCCAGTTTGGCGACGAGGGTCCGGGCGGCCTCATTCATACCGGACACCACGACGCGCGCGCCCTGACGGCGATAGCGAAACACCACCCTGTCGACCGCGACCACGCCGGTCACGTCCCACAGATGGGCGTTCGACATATCGATCTCGACGACCGTCGGATGGCCGTGGTGCTCGAAACTGGCGGCGAAGACATCGGCCGAGGCGAAGAACAGATTGCCGCTGACCCGATATTTCAGCTCGCCCTCGGGGGCCTCGACCTCTTCCACCACCACGGTCTTGCCGACCTTGCGCATGAAGAAGATGGCCGAGAGGATGACGCCCAGCACCACCCCCTTTGACAGGTCATGGGTCAGGACTACGGTGATCGTCGTGGCCAGCATGACCACGGAGGACTGGAACGGCATGGTGCGGAGCTTCAGCACCGAGTTCCAGTTGAAGGTGCCGATCGAGACCATGATCATGACCGCCACCAGCGCGGCCATCGGAATGCGCGCCACCCAGTCCTGAAGCACCAGGATCAGGAACAGCAGGAACAGGCCCGCCCACAGGGTCGACAGCCGCCCGCGCGCGCCACTGGTCACATTGATGATCGACTGGCCGATCATGGCACAGCCCGCCATGCCGCCGAAGAATCCTGCTGCGATATTCGCAATGCCCTGACCCCGCGTCTCGCGGTCCTTGTCGGACGGGGTGTCAGTGATGTCGTCGAGCAGATTGGCGGTCAGCAGGCTTTCCAGCAGGCCGACGAAGGCGAGCGTCGCGGCCACCGGCGCGATTATGGCGAAGGTCTCCCACGTCAGGGGCACCATGGGGATGTGGAACATCGGGAAGGTGGTCGGCATCTCACCCATGTCGCCGACGGTGCGGACGTCCATCCCGCTCCAGATGACGAAGCCGCTGAGCAGGACGATGGCCACCAGCGCCGAGGGAACGGCCTTCGTCAGGCGTGGCAGGCCGTAGATGACCGCCAGGCCCGCGGCGACGAGGGCGTATGTCTGCCAGCCCATGCCGATCAGCTCGGGCAGTTGGGCCATGAAGATCAGGATCGCCAGCGAATTGACGAAGCCCGTCATGACCGAGCTGGAGACGAATTTGATATAGCGGCCGAGCCTTAGAATGCCCACGCCGATCTGGAAGATGCCGGTCAGGATCGAGGCGGCGAAGAGGTATTCCAGCCCGTGGTCGCGGACGAGGGTGACCATCAGCAGGGCCATGGCCCCGGTCGCCGCACTGATCATGGCCGGGCGGCCGCCGACGAAGGCGATCGTCACGGCGATGACGAAACTGGCATAGAGTCCTACCGCCGGATCGACCCCGGCGATGATGGAAAAGGCGATGGCCTCGGGGATCAGGGCCAGGGCGACGACGGTGCCGGCCAGCAGGTCCTTGCGCGGATGGGCCAGCCACTGGGCGCGGGCCGATTGGAAGACAGACATGAGGGGGTCACACAACAGACGACCGGCCGCGCCCATAAGCGGGGGGTAGACAGGGGCCGGTTTCATTGCTCCGGCGGATCGGCGGCCGGAATAGCCACCCGCAAGCCATCCAGTGGCGCGGGTCCAGGTTGCGCGCCGTGTGCCATGTTGCAGTGCAACAGGCAAGGGCGGCGGGTCGCCCTCCCGCGACATTCCGCCTTTACGGCCACGCTGGACCTCGGCCCGGATATAGAACATAGCATGAACGCATGGCCCGTCTCGATCTGCGCAGAAAACTGGAAATCCTCGCGGATGCGGCCAAGTATGATGCGTCGTGCGCGTCGTCGGGGGCGGCCAAGCGGAACTCGGTCGGGGGCAAGGGGATCGGCTCGACCGAGGGGATGGGCATCTGCCACGCCTATACGCCGGACGGGCGGTGCGTCAGCCTGCTGAAGATCCTGCTGACCAACTTCTGCATCTATGACTGCGCCTATTGCATCAACCGGGTGTCGTCGAACGTGTCGCGGGCGCGGTTCTCGGTGCAGGAAGTCGTCGACCTGACGCTGAACTTCTACAAGCGGAACTATATCGAGGGGCTGTTCCTCTCGTCGGGCATCGTCCAGTCGGGCGACTATACGATGGAGGAACTGGTGCGGGTCGCGCGCATCCTGCGCGAGGAGCATGACTTCCGCGGCTACATCCATCTGAAGCTGATCCCCGAGGCCGACCCCGATCTGGTGGCGCAGGCGGGGCTGTATGCCGACCGGCTGTCGGCCAATATCGAACTGCCGCGCGACGAGGCGCTGGCCCGGCTGGCCCCGCAGAAGGACGCCGGGGTGATCAAGAAGGCCATGGGCCAGGTCCGTCAGCGGGTCGAGGCCGCCCGCCCGGCGAAGAAGGATCGCAAACGCCCGCCCCGTTTTGCCCCCGGTGGGCAGTCGACCCAAATAATCGTCGGGGCCGATGGCGCGCCGGATGGGGAGATTCTGGAGCGGTCGGCCTCGCTCTACGGCGGATATGGCCTGCGCCGGGTCTATTATTCCGCCTTCAGCCCGATACCGGACTCCTCGGCACAGCTGCCTCTGTCGAAGCCGCCGCTGATCCGCGAGCACCGGCTATACCAGGCCGACTGGCTGATGCGGTTCTACGGCTTTTCCGCGCCCGAGATCGCCTCGGCCACGCCCGACGGCATGCTGGATCTGGCGGTCGACCCCAAGCTGGGCTGGGCGCTGGCCAACCGGGCCAGTTTTCCCGTCGATGTGAATGTGGCGGAGCGCGAGACCCTGTTGCGCGTGCCGGGCCTGGGCGTGCGCTCGGTCGACCGGATCCTGAAGGTCCGGCGCTACCGGACCCTTAGGCTGGAGGACATCCAGCGGCTGACGCGCAGCCTCGACAAAATCCGGCCCTTCATCACCACTCTGGACTGGACGCCCGGCGGCCTGACAGATGCGGCCGACCTCAAGGCGAGTCTGGTGAAGCCGCGCGAACCCGAGCAGCTGAGCCTTTTCTGATGCGCACTGTGCGGCTGGAGTCCGAGACCGATCTGGACGGCTGGCGGACCCGTGCCCGGGCCCTGCTGGCCGAGGGCGTCCAGCCGGCCCGGGCGGCCTTCCGCACAGGCACGACGACTGCCGGCCTGTTCGAGGAGGCCGCGCCCCCCTCGCCTGCCCCGGCCGGTTTCACCCTGACGGTACCGCGCGCCTTCATGGATCTGGCGGCCGCGGTCGTGCTGCACCGGTCGGAGGACCGGTTCGACCTGCTGTACCGGCTGCTGTGGCGGCTGCAGCAGGACCGTCACCTGCTGAACATCGTCTCGGACCGGGATGTCGCCGACGCCATGGAGCGGGCGAAGAACGTCAGCCGCGCGGCGCACAAGATGAAGGCCTTTGTTCGCTTTCGCCGGATCGAGGAGGCCGGTGGCGAGCGCTGGATCGCCTGGTTCGAGCCGGCGCACCGGGTGCTGGAGCGGACCGCCCCCTTCTTCCAGCGGCGCTTTACCACTATGCGCTGGACGATCCTGACGCCCGACGGCACGGCCGACTGGGACGGCGAACACCTGACCTTCGGCCCGCCCGCCACGAAGGATCAGGCCCCGGAGGGCGACGATGTCGAGGACTTCTGGAAGACCTATTACGCCTCGACCTTCAATCCGGCCCGGCTGAAGACGAAGATGATGCAGAGCGAGATGCCACGCCGCTACTGGGCCAATCTGCCCGAGGCGTCGCTGATCCCCGGCATGATCCGCGAGGCCGAGGCCCGGCTGGGGACCATGGTGGCCACCCCCGCCAGCCCGGCCAACGCCCGACTGATGAGGGCCATAGCGCCGGTGGTGGTGCGCCCTGAGCCCGTATCCGCGCCTGACTCTCTGGCCGCCTTGAATGGCGCCGCGCAGGGCTGCCGCCGCTGTCCCCTGTGGCGCGATGCAACCCAGGCGGTGTGCGGCAAGGGGCCCCGCGAGGCTCCACTGATGATTGTGGGCGAGCAGCCGGGCGATCAGGAGGATCTGGCGGGCGAGCCCTTCGTCGGACCGGCGGGTCAGGTGCTGGATACCGCGCTGGCCGAGGCGGACCTCGACCGGACCGCCGCCTGGGTCACCAATGCGGTCAAACATTTCAAGCACGAGCCGCGCGGCAGGCGACGCCTGCACAGAACCCCGGATGCGGGCGAGGTCGAGGCCTGCCGCTGGTGGCTGGACGCCGAGCGCGCCCTCGTCAAACCCCGGTTGATCGTGACGCTGGGGGCCACGGCGGCGCTGGGCGTGCTCGGCCGGAAGATTGCCGTCACGAAAGAGCGGGGCCGACCTGTCCAGCTGGACGACGGCACGCCAGTACTGCCGACCGTCCACCCCTCCTATCTACTGCGCCTGCCCGACGCAGCGACGCGCGAGGTCGAACGCGCCCGCTTCGTCGAGGACCTGAAGGCGGCGAAGGCTTTGGTGGAGACCGTCTGACACGCCGGGCGGGCGTTGCCCTTCGCGCCTGCAGTCGCTACATCCCGCCCCAACCTCCCCCCACACGATTTCAAGGGCGCACCGCACTCCATGGCGCAGCAGTACATCTTTCAGATGCAGGGTCTGACCAAGACCTTTCCCGGCGGCAAGAAGATCTTCGAGAACATCTGGCTGTCGTTCTACAACGACGCCAAGATCGGCGTGGTCGGGGTCAACGGCTCGGGTAAATCCACCCTGCTCAAGATCATGGCCGGGCTGGACAAGGAGTTCCAGGGCGAGGCCAAGGCCGCCGACGGCGTCAAACGCGGCTATCTGGAGCAGGAGCCGCATCTGGATGACAGCCTGACGGTCCGCGAGAACGTCGAGGCCTGGTGCGAGGAGAAGCAGTGGGTCAACCGCTTCAACGCCATCGCCATGGAAATGGCCGAGAACTATTCCGACGAACTGATGGAGGAGATGACCGCCCTCCAGGAGAAGATCGACGCGGGCGATGTCTGGGACGTGGACAGCCGCATCGAAATGGCCATGGACGCCCTGCGCTGTCCGCCCGACGACTGGTCGGTGACCAATCTCTCCGGTGGTGAGAAGCGGCGCGTGGCGCTGGCGCGCCTGCTGCTCAGCAAGCCCGACATGCTGCTGATGGACGAACCGACCAACCACCTCGACGCCGAGTCGGTGGCCTGGCTGCAGCACCATCTGGAGAACTTCCCCGGCTGCGTCATCCTGGTTACCCACGACCGCTACTTCCTGGATCAGGTGACCAAGTGGACGCTGGAGCTGGACCGCGGCAAGGGCCACCCCCACGAGGGCAATTATTCCAGCTGGCTGGAGGCCAAGCAGAAGCGCGTCGTGCAGGAACAGTCCGAGTCCGAAGCCCGCCAGCGGGCGCTGACCCGCGAACTGGAATGGGTCCGCTCCGGCGCCAAGGCCCGTCAGGCCAAGTCCAAGGCGCGTCTGGCCGCCTACGAGAAGATGGTCGCCGATCAGGAAAATGCCCGCGGCGCCCAGACCCACGCCCACATCCAGATCCCGCCCGGCCCGCGCCTCGGCAATGTGGTGCTGGAGGTCGAGGGCCTGAAGAAGTCGTACGGCGACAAGCTGTTGTTCGACAATCTGACCTTCCGGCTTCCGCCCAATGGCATCGTCGGCGTGATCGGCCCGAACGGCGCCGGCAAGTCGACCATGTTCAAGCTGATCACCGGCCAGGAACAGCCTGACGGCGGCACCATAAAGATCGGCGAGACGGTCAAGCTGGCCTATGTCGATCAGTCGCGTGACGACCTGAAGCCCGACGAGACCATCTGGCAGGCCATCTCGGGCGGCACCGATGTGATGATGGTCGGCAAGCGCGAGATCAATACCCGCGCCTATGTCGGCAGTTTCAACTTCAAGGGGGGCGACCAGCAAAAGAAGGTCGGCCAACTATCGGGCGGTGAGCGCAACCGCGTGCACCTTGCCAAGACGCTGGCGACCGGCGGCAATCTGATCCTTCTCGATGAACCGACCAACGACCTCGACATCGAGACGCTGCAGAACCTCGAGGAGGCGCTGGAGCAGTTCGCCGGCTGCGCCGTGGTCATCTCCCACGACCGCTGGTTCCTGGACCGTCTGGCCACCCATATCCTGGCGTTTGAGGGCGACAGCCACGTCGAATGGTTCGAGGGCAACTTCGAGGCCTATGAGGAAGACAAGAAGCGCCGCCTGGGCGTCGACAGCCTGATCCCACACCGCATCAAATTCCAGAAATTCGGGCGGTAGGGCGGCAAGGGAGGCGCAGTCACGCCTCCCTGCCCTCTCCTCAGCCCATCGGTCCGGCGCGTTCCCGCATCTCGACGGCCTGGCGCACCAGTTCGTCGGCCTGTTGCCGCAGGCGGGGCACGAGGGCCCGCAGGTCTGCGTCAGTGACGACCTCGCCACGCTCGCGGTTGCGGGCGATCTGCTCCGCGCGATAGGCGGGATCTTCCAGCCGGGTGGCTTCCTCGCGCATCTGGCGGGCGCCGACGAGCATCTGTTCAGCCCCCTCGGCCATCTGACGGCCGGCATCGCGGCGGGCGACGGCGGCCTGCTCGCGGGCGGCCATGGCCTCGGCGCGGGCCTGTTCAGCCTGGGCGCGGGCGCGCTCGGCCTGCTGACGAGCGACGCTGGCCTCGGCGCGAGCGCGTTCGATCTCGGCGCGCTCCTGAGGTGTAGCCTGGCTCCAGGAGATAACGCGTGTGCCGGCCCGGGGTGCGGGCGGTGCCGGCGGAGCCGGAGGCGTCGGCGGCTCCTGCAGCGTGCGGGACGGAGGCGCAGGCGGAGCGGGAGGTGCAGGCGGCGCAGGCAAAGGCGACAGGGGAGCAAGGGCCAGCACCGCAGCCGGCGGGGCGGGCGGCGCAGGGGGCGCTGTGGGTGCGGGCGGCGGCGGGGGCGGGTCCTGGGTCACCTGCAGGGCGGCCAGCGGCGTGGCCAACAGCGACAGGGCGGCAACGGTTACGGCCACCGTCAGCGGGCGGGCATGGGGGGCGTGGTCGGTCATCAGGCAATCGATCCTTTTCTTGAGAGAGCGGGCATCGGCCGCCATGGCGGTCGAGCTCCACGGGAGAGAGGCGTTGGCGACCGGCTGGCTGGCCAGTCGCACGAGGGCATGGGCATAGGTCTGGCGGTCGACGCGCGAGACGGCAGCGGCATCGGCGGCCTCTTCGGTACGGGAGACGAGCGCGGCGTGAAGCATCCAGACCAGCGGATTGAACCAGAACAGGGCCAGCGCCAGCCGCGACAGGACGAGGAACAGCCAGTCCCGGCGCTTCAGATGCGCCAGCTCATGAGCGAGAACTGCATCGGCGGTGCGCGGATCGGACAGGCTGGCGGGGTCGAGCAGGATGGTGCCGGGGGGCACGCCCCAGCTGAGCGGTCCGGGCAGACGCGCGCTGGTCACCAGTCGGGGCCGATGCCCGCTGCACAGCCGGTCCAGCGCCGCGCGCCAGGCCGGACAGGTCACGGCCTGCCCCTCGGACGTCCAGCGATCCAGCGTCATGACGCCCAGCACCAGACGCCCGGAGACGAACAGGCCGCCGACAAGCCAGACGAGAATCGCGAGGGCCATGGGCGACGGCCATGGCATGGCGGCCTCGACAGCCACACCGGCGACCGGTCCAATCTCGCCCTGCCACAGGGGAGCGGAAGCGACGGTCGGCTCAGCGACAGTAGAGGCCGGCAAAAGTGCCAACTCCCACGCAGGCAGGGCCAGCGCCACGACCGGCAGGGCCAGCAGCAGGCAGACAGTCGCGCGCAGGATGTTGGCGCGGTCCGCGGCGCCGCGCGCCAAAGTCATGGCACAGAGGACGCCCGCGCCCGCGATCACTGCAGACTTGAGGGCGAGTGACAGGATCAGGGCGGCGATCATGAGCGATCCCTCCCCTCCCCCGGCGCACCCATCCGGTCGATGGTGCGGCGCAGCGCCTCGGCCTCGTCCGCGGTCAGGGTCTGGCCCAGTCCGAGAAGTGCGGTCGCCGCGCTGGCGGCCGAGCCGGCAAAGAAGGTCTCGACCATCCGTTTCAGGGCACCCTCAGCCACCGCGTCAGTGCGGGGCACCGGGGCATAGACGAAGCCGTCCGGCCCGGCCGTGCGCCGGACCAGGCCCTTGGCTTCCAGTCGGCTGAGCAGGGTCCGGACCGCCGAGTCGCTGAGCGGATCGGCCAGCACGCCGCGCAGGGTGGCGGTGGTCGCCTGCTCCAGCCGGTAAAGGGTCTCGAACACTTCACGCTCGCGCCGGGGCAGTTGATCGATAGAGGTCTGGGGCATGGCAGGCTCGCTACATTTGTAGCGTTACACTTGTAGCGAATTGGGTCGGGAATGAGGCGCGCTCATGAAACCCTCGACAGGATGGCGGCTCTTGCCAGCGGACGGCCGACGGGAAAGGATCGCCTCATGACCCAACGCCCCGCAGTCCTGATCATGCAGCGGCATCTGGCGCCGCTGACCGGCTTTCTGGAGTCGACCTATGACGTCTACCGGTTCTGGGAGCATCCCCCGGTCGAGGCCGAGCGGGACATCCAGGCGCTGGTGGTGGCGGGCGAGTTTCCGCTGGATACCGCGCTGATCGAGCGGCTTCCGTCCTTGCGGCTGATTGCCTGTTTCACATCGGGCTATGACGGGATCGATGTGGGCTGGTGCCGGGCGCGGGGCCTGCCGGTCACCCATGCGCCGGCGGTCAATCACGAGGATGTCGCGGACCATGCGATCGGCCTGATCCTTGCCTCCCGGCGGCGGCTGGTCGAAGGGGACCGCACCCTGCGCAGCGGCGGCTGGACGCCCGAGGCGCGGCTGATCACACCGTCGCTGAAGGGGGCACGGGTCGGGATCGTCGGCATGGGCCTGATCGGTCAGGCGGTGGCCGTACGGGCCGAGGCGCTGCGGATGGCCGTCCAGTGGTGGGGGCCGCGGCCGAAGGACGTTGAGTGGCCTCGCGCGGAGACCTTGCTTGAGCTGGCGCGCGGGTCGGACGTTCTGGTGGTGGCGTGCAAGGCCGATGACGACAATCGCGGCCTGATCGACGCCGAGGTCATTGCGGCGCTGGGATCATCGGGCCTGCTGGTCAATGTGGCGCGCGGCAGTCTGGTGGATGAGGACGCCCTGATCGAGGCACTGAAAACCGGGACGCTGGGGGCCGCGGCGCTGGATGTCTATGAGGATGAACCGACCGATCCGGCGCGCTGGGCCGATGTGCCCAACACGGTGCTGACGCCGCATACGGGGGGCGCCACGACCGAGTCGGTACAAGGTATGCTGATGCTGTTGATGCAGAATATGGCGGCGCTGTTCGCGCACCAGCCGCTGGTCACGCCGGTTCCGGACTAGCGATCACGGCGAGGGCGCTCGCCCTCGGTGACGACACCGTCCCCGTCGACGTCCATCATTTCGAACAGGGTGCCGGCGGCGTGGCGGACCTCGTCGCGGGTCAGGGTACCATTTCCGTCTGTGTCCGCCCGACGCAGCATGCGCGCTCCGCCCGGCCCGTCGCCGGCGGCCAGTTCGTCGGGGGTCAGCTGGCCGTCCCCGTCAATATCCAGCCGGTCAAAGCCGGCCAGCATGCGCTGTTCCAGACCGCGCAGGGTCTGGTCGCCGCCGTCCGGGCCGCGACGACGGCGGGGGCGCTCGGCGGCGTCGGGCACAACGGAAGCGGTCGGCTGAGCCTTGGCTTCATCGGCAACCTGTTCTGTTGGTTCGGGGGCCGGCGCACTGCCTGCCTCAGGCACCGTGTCCGCATGTCGCTCCGGGGCCGGGCCGCACGCAGCCAGAACCGCCATCAGGCTGGCTGCCGTCATCATCGCCATCTTCGTCATGCCGTGTCTCCTTGCCGCGCCCTCGTCAAACTCACGCGTCAGACCGCGCATTCCGTCGCCCGATTTTGCTTGCATAATCGTATAAGGATATCTTTATATGATTGCATGAACTGGACGGCGGATCAGACCATAGAGGCCCTGCGCGGGGCGGGCGAGCCCACGCGGCTGCGCGTGCTGGCACTGCTGGCCGGGGATGAGCTGTCGGTGATGGAGCTGTCGCACATCCTGGATCAAAGCCAGCCGCGCGTGTCGCGACATCTGAAGCTGATGACCGAGGCCGGCCTGATCGAGCGCTTCCCGGACGGGGCGCGGGTCTATTACCGCCTGTCATCCGACCCCACCGCACGGCGGCTGGTCGATACGGTGCTGGACCTGCTGGATGATCGCTCCAGCGAGCAGGATCATCGACGGCTGGACGAGGTGCGCCGCGACCGCGAGGCCGCCGCCGAGGCCTATTTCGAACAGGTCGCGCCGCAGTGGGACCGCATCCGCTCGCTGTATGTGTGCGAATCGGCGGTCGAGGCCGCCATCGAGCGCGCAGCCGGGCCGGGCCCGTTCGAGCGGCTGGTCGATCTGGGCACCGGGTCGGGGCGGATGCTGACCCTGCTGGGCGGGCGGGCGCGCATGGCGGTCGGGCTGGACCTGTCGCAGAACATGCTGAACATCGCCCGCGCCAAGGTGGCCCAGGCGGGCGTCGGCAAGGTCGAGCTGCGCCACGGCGACATCTTTGCCACCCGCCTCCCCTCGCAGAGCGCCGATCTGGTGCTGGTGCATCAGGTCCTGCACTATCTGGCAGACCCGGCGACGGCGATCAATGAGGCGGCGCGGCTGGTCATGCCGGGCGGCAAGCTGCTGATCGTCGATTTCGCCCCGCACGATCTCGAGGAGTTGCGCGAGGAGCACCAGCACCGGCGGCTGGGCTTTACCGATGCCGAGATCAACGGCTGGCTGGCCGATGCCGGGCTGAAGGCGAGCGCACCCATCGCCCTGCCCCCCGACAAGGACGGTCTGACCGTGCTGATCTGGACCGCCGTGCGCCCCGCCGATGCCAGGCGGAGTGTCGCCTGATGACCTCGCTGGCTGAAGCCCGTGCCCTGTTGCTGTCGCCACTGGGACCGGTGGCGCGAGCGGGCTCGAACCGCAATGCGGTCAATGTCTCGTTCGAATTCTTTCCGCCCAAGTCCGATGACGCCGAGGCCACCCTGTGGAAGGCCATACGGCGGCTGGAGCCGCTGAGCCCCGGCTTTGTCTCGGTCACCTATGGCGCGGGCGGCTCGACGCGCGAGCGGACCCACCGCACGGTCCAGCGCATCCTGGCCGAGACCGGTCTGGCCCCCGCCGCCCACCTGACCTGTGTCGAGGCCTCGCGTGATGAGGTCGATGCGGTGATCGCCGACTACAAGGCCGCCGGAGTTCGCCACATCGTGGCTCTTCGGGGTGATCCGCCGAACGGCGCCGGGATCGGCGGAGTCTATCAACCGCGCGCCGACGGTTATGCCAATGCCACCGAACTGACAGCCGCCATCGCCCGGCATGGCGGCATGGAAATCTCGGTGGGCGTCTATCCCGAAAAACACCCCGAGAGCCCGTCTCTGGACCACGACATCGATGTGCTGAAGGCCAAGGTCGATGCGGGGGCGACGCGCGCCGTCAGCCAGTTCTTCTTCGACATCGACGCCTTTTTGCGGTTCCGAGACCGGGTACGGGCGGCGGGCGTGACCATCCCCCTGATCCCCGGGATCATGCCGGTGTCGAATTTCGCAGGCCTGACCCGCATGTGCGGCGCGTGCGGCACCGCCATTCCTGACTGGCTGAAGACCCATTTCGACGGGCTCGACAATGATCCGGATACCCGCCGTCTGCTGGCCGCCTCGGTGGCCGCTGAGACCTGCGCCCGGCTGCAGGAAGAAGGGTTTTCCGACTTCCACTTCTACACCCTGAACCGTGCCGATCTGGTTTATGCCATTTGCCGGGTTCTGGGCGTGCGCGAGACCGTGTCGTGAGCCGGGCTGACCGCATTGCCGCCCTGCATGCCGCCGCGAAAGAGCGCATTCTGGTGCTGGACGGCGCGTGGGGCGTGATGATCCAGCGCAGCGAGCTCTCGGAAGCGGATTTCCGTGGCGAGAGATTCGCAGCACTCAACGGACAGATGAAGGGCAATAACGATATCCTGTGCCTGACCCGGCCGGATGTGATCGCCGGCCTGCATGACCAGTATTTTGGGGCCGGAGCCGACATCAGCGAGACCAACACCTTCTCGGCTACAGTCATCGCCCAGGACGACTACAAGCTGGACGACCAGTCGGTGTGGGACATCAATCTGGAAGGCGCGAAACTGGCCCGCGCCGCCGCCGACCGCTGGACGGAAAAGGAGCCGCACAAGCCGCGCTTTGCCGCCGGCTCCATCGGCCCGCTGAACAAGATGCTGTCGATGTCGTCCGACGTGAACGACCCCGGCGCGCGCAGCGTGACCTTCGATCAGGTCTATGACGCCTATCGCCATCAGGTGAAGGCGCTGAACGAAGGCGGCGTGCACCTGTATCTGATCGAAACCATCACCGACACGCTGAACTGCAAGGCCGCGATCAAGGCGATCAAGGATCTGGAGGACGAAGGCATGGAGGCCCTGCCGATCTGGATTTCGGGCACCATCACCGACCGGTCGGGCCGGACCCTGTCGGGCCAGACGGCCGAGGCCTTCTGGAACAGCGTGCGGCATGCCAAACCGTTCGCCGTGGGGTTCAACTGCGCCCTCGGGGCTGACCTGATGCGGCCCTTCATCGCCGAGCTGAGCCGCGTAGCCGACACCCTGGTCGCCGCCTATCCCAACGCCGGCCTGCCCAACGCCATGGGCCAGTATGACGAACAGCCCCACGAGACCGCCCACCACCTCGAGGAATGGGCCCGCTCGGGTTTGGTCAACATCGTCGGCGGCTGTTGCGGCACGACGCCGGATCACATCCGTCATGTGGCCGAAGAGGTCGCGGGCGTTACGCCGCGCGAAATACCGGAGCGGCCGATGGCGATGCGGCTCTCGGGGCTGGAACCGTTCGAGGTGGTGGCATGAGGATGACCGCCGCAAATCCTCCCCCGCCCCTTCGCGGGGGAGGGGGACCGCGAAGCGGTGGAGGGGGCGGACGCGCGCGCTCCTCGAACACTTTGGCCGCCATTCATTCCGATTCCAGGACACCGAGTCTGTATCCGCCCCCTCCACCACGCTGCGCGTGGTCCCCCTCTCCCGCTTCGCTGAGGAGGATCTAGTGCGTCCCACCTTCATCAATGTCGGTGAGCGGACCAATGTCACCGGGTCGGCGAAATTCCGGAAGCTGATCGTCGCGGGTGACTATGCAGCGGCGCTGGATGTGGCACGCCAGCAGGTCGAAGCCGGCGCGGCCATCATCGACATCAATATGGACGAGGGTCTGCTGGACGGCGCCGTGGCCTTGCGGACCTTCCTGAACCTGATCGCGGCCGAGCCCGACATCGCCCGGGTGCCGGTGATGATCGACAGCTCGAAGTGGGAGGTGATCGAGGCGGGGCTGAAGTGCGTTCAGGGCAAGCCCATCGTCAACTCCATCTCGATGAAGGCGGGCGAGGCCGAGTTCCGCGAACAGGCGCTGAAATGCCTGCGCTACGGGGCCGCCGTGGTGGTCATGGCCTTCGACGAGGTCGGTCAGGCCGACACCGCCGCGCGCAAGATCGAGATCTGCACCCGCGCCTATCGCATCCTCGTCGACGAGGTCGGCTTCCCGCCCGAGGATATCATCTTCGACCCCAACATCTTCGCGGTCGCGACGGGGATCGAGGAGCACGACAACTACGCCGTCGACTTCATCGAGGCGACGCGGGCGATCAAGGCCACCCTGCCCTTCGCGCGCGTGTCGGGCGGGGTGTCGAATGTCTCGTTCAGCTTCCGCGGCAATGAGCCGGTGCGACGGGCAATCCACTCGGTCTTCCTGTACCACGCCATTCAGGCCGGCATGGACATGGGCATCGTCAATGCCGGCGACCTGCCCGTCTATGACGACATCGACCCCACCCTGCGAGAGGCGGTCGAGGATGTGATCCTGAACCGGCCGCAGCGGACCAATGTCTCCAATACCGAGCGACTGGTCGACCTCGCGCCGAACTACAAGGGGGACAGGGGCGCAGCACGGATCGTCGACCTGAAGTGGCGGGACGCCCCCGTCGGAAAGCGCATCGAGCACGCCCTGGTCCACGGCATCACCGAATGGATTGTTGAGGACACTGAAGAGGCCCGTCTGTCGGTCGAGCGGCCGCTGCACGTCATCGAAGGTCCGCTGATGGACGGGATGAACGTCGTCGGCGACCTGTTCGGCTCGGGCAAGATGTTCCTGCCCCAGGTGGTCAAGTCGGCGCGGGTGATGAAGCAGGCCGTAGCTTGGCTGGAGCCCTATATGGAGGCCGAAAAGGCCGGCAAGCCAAGGGAACAGGCGGGCCGCATCCTGATGGCCACGGTCAAGGGCGACGTCCACGACATCGGCAAGAACATCGTCGGCGTAGTCCTGCAGTGTAACAACTACGAGGTCATCGACCTGGGCGTCATGGTCCCGGCCGACCGGATTCTGGACGCCGCCGTCGAGCACAAGGTGGACATCGTCGGCCTGTCGGGCCTGATCACCCCGTCGCTGGACGAGATGGTGTTCGTCGCTTCGGAAATGGAGCGGCGCGGGTTCGACATTCCCCTGCTGATCGGGGGCGCGACGACCAGCCGGACCCATACGGCGGTCAAGATCGAACCGGCCTATCATCGAGGGTCGACCACCTATGTCATCGACGCCAGCCGCGCTGTCGGCGTGGTCTCCGGCCTGCTGTCAAAGGACGAGCGCGAGAAGAACCAGGCCGCAACCCGCGCGGAATACGTTCGCATCCGCGAGCAGTATGCCCGCAGTCAGGACACCAAGGCGCGCACGACCCTCACCGATGCCCGGGCCAATCGCTGGCGGGCGGAAGCGGATGCCCCTCTTCCCGGCGCGCCGTCGTTCATCGGTACACGGACGTTTGACGCCTGGGACCTGGCCGATCTGGCGGATCACATTGACTGGACGCCCTTCTTCGCCAGCTGGGAGTTGATCGGCCGCTATCCGTTGATCCTCGAGGACGAGGTGGTCGGCGAGGCCGCGCGCGACCTGTTCGTCGATGCCAAGGCCATGCTGAAGCGGATTATCGACGAGCGATGGTTCACGGCGAAGGGCGTGGTCGGCTTCTGGCCGGCAAGGGCCGAAGGCGACGACATCGTGGTCTTTACCGACGTGAGCCGCACCGACGAACTGGCCCGCTTCCACACCCTGCGCCAGCAGATCCGCAAGTCGAACGGCAAGCCCAATCTGGCGCTGTCAGACTTCGTCTCCGAGACCGGCCAGGACTATATCGGCGCCTTTGCCGTGACGGCGGGGCATGGCGAACTGGAGATCGCCCAACGGTTCAAGGATGCGGGCGATGACTATTCCGCTATTCTGGCGACGGCGCTGGCCGACCGCCTGGCCGAGGCCTTCGCCGAGGCCCTGCACCGCAAGGTAAGGACTGAACTGTGGGGCTATGCACCCGACGAAGCGCTGGACGTCGACGCGTTGATCGCCGAGCAGTATCAGGGTATTCGCCCCGCCCCCGGCTATCCGGCCCAGCCCGATCACACGGAAAAGGCGACACTGTTCCGTATACTGAATGCCGAGGAGAACGCGGGCATGGCGCTGACCGAAAGCTATGCCATGACGCCGCCGGCCTCGGTCTCGGGCCTCTATTTCGGGCACCCGGGCAGCCACTATTTCGGCGTGGGCAAGATCGACCGTGATCAGGTCGAGGACTACGCCCGGCGCAAGGGCTGGGATGTGGGCACGGCCGAACGCTGGCTCGCCCCCATCCTCAACTACCAGCCGGAAAGGCCGCCCCGGAGCGACGCGGCCTGAGCCCTATTCGCTCGCGGCGGGGGCCGGCTCCAGGCCAACATCGGCCAGGGTTGCCGGCGGCGTCGTGATGTTTTCGCGGATGCGGCGGGCGGCATGCTCGCACCGACCCGGCAGGCCAAAGAACAGGCCAAAGGTTTCATCGCGCGCGATAAGGTCCTGCTCCATCATGCGGGACCAGCGGGCACGGACACCCGCGGCGGCGGTCTCGGCAACCTCAAGCATCTCGGGGTTCTGACGCGGGCCGGCGACCTCGAGCGCGCGGCTGAACTTGCGCTCTTCGGCGCGGCCCAGCTCGATCAGTTCCAGATCCAGCTCGTCGTCGGTGTTCAGACTTTCGCCCAGGGCGACATGGCCGCTGACCATGGCTTCGCACCAGGCCACCAGAGGATAGTCGGCGGTCGGCGCGCCGGGTGGCAGCGGGTTGGAATAGGCTACCGCCTCCCACATGCGCTCGGTGTTCTGCGAGGCGAAGACGGCATCGGTGCCGCCCGTGCGCATGACAGCATCCTGCGCCGCGGCCGTGCCGGCCAGACCGACCGCCATGGCGGTTCCGAGAAGAAGTGAACGAACAGTCATCGATATCCTGAAGTCTGGGGGTAGCAGCCCCTTAATGCGTGGGCCAGCGTCGCGGTTCAACCGGGCATTTTGACGGCGGTTCCCGGCGCCGCCCAAAGAAAAGGGCGGCGAACCCGAAGGTCCGCCGCCCCAGTCTTGTATCTGGCTTACCGTTTAGAAGCGGTAGGCCATGCTCAGACGCACGCCGCGCGGGGCCTGATAGGCCGTCGGGCGGCCGTAGTTCGGGTCGGGCGTCGAGGCGTCCAGATCACCGAACTCGTTGTAGTCGGTCTCGGCTTCGAAGCCGAAGACGTTGAACACATCGGCACGCAGAACCAGGGAGTCACCGGGAATGGTGAAGACTTCCGACAGGTTGTACGCGAACGTCAGGTCCAGGTTCTTGGTCCAGTCGCTTTCGAAGACCGAGCCGCGTGGCGTGGCCACGCCCTGACAGAACCACGACGCCGGGCCGTAAAGCGAGGCGAAGAAGTCAGTCGGGTGAACCCCCTGACAGCCGAACTTGCGCGGCGACTGAATGATCAGGTTGGCCCCGATGTTCAGCGCCGGAGTCACCTGCCAGTTACCGAACGCCTTGAAGCTGTGCGCGCGGTGGTTCGGCAGGAAGCCGTAGGAGTTGTCGGTCAGGCCGGGCTGGTCGAAGTCCTGCGACAGGCCGGGGTCGGTCTGGCCGTTGTCGGACTTCAGGGCCCCTTCGTAGTTGCCTTCGCTTTCCGACCAGACGTAGCTGAACCGGGCGCCCCAGACGCCGTCGAAGGATTTCTCCATCGAGACTTCCACGGCCTTGTAGGTCCGCTCGGGCTCCGGATAGTTCAGCTGGTCGGCCGTCAGGGTGATCTCGCGGTCTTGCGTGATCACACCGCCGGTGGCGCGCGACAGGTCGGCACCCGAAAGGGTGATGACCATGTCCTCACCCGGGTTGGTCAGGACGTACTGGTGGAAGCCGTACCACACCGAATAGCACTGGGTGTAGGTCAGGTCCGTCGCGACGTTGTCGCAATAGTCCAGAACGGCGGCGTCGATCGCCACGTCGTCGATGGCCGTGCCCAGTTCACGATAGGTGCCTTTGACACCCAGGGTCCAGCCGTCCCACATCTGCTGCTCGTAGCCGAGGATGAACTCGTCGACGAACATCGGGTCGATTTCCTTGTCGACCTGGGTCGAGATCGGACGCACTTCACCGGAACCGAAGTTGGCTCCACTGATGAAGGTGCCGAGGATCGGCTCATCGGTCGTGTCGTGGATACCGTCGGCGTTGGTGTCGTTCGGCCCACCGCTCATGTCGAGGAACCAGCGATCCTGAATAAAGAACTCGGCGCCGGCCAGACGCTGGTTCGTGTTCACGGCCACCGGCAGGAAGTAACGGCCATAGAAGCCGAACAGCTTGGACGTACGGTCGCCCGTGACGTCATAGGTGAAGCCCAGACGCGGAGCCCACTGATCCTGCAGGTCGATGAAGGGCACGCCGGCGATGTTTTCGTTCTCGAAGCCTTCGTTCCGGACGCCCAGGTTCAGGGTCAGCTGATCCGTCACCTGCCAGGAGTCCTGCAGGTAGTAGGCGTTCTGGGTCGAGGTCCAGCCACCGTCGTTGTTATAGGCACGGATACGGACGCGTGTCGGCTGGCCGCCGACAAGACGCTCATAGCGATACCAGATACCGCCGGTCACATCCCCCGTACAGTTGACGGCCGTCGAGATCGGTCCACCCGGACGGCAATAGTTGTAGCCCTGACCCGAGTAGTTAATCTCCTGGTAAGCCTCGAGCTTCTCCTGGTCGATACCAAAGCGGAAGTGGTGAGGCCCGAAGAAGTCGGCATAGATGTCGACGTCGGCACGCAGAACGGTGCGCTCGTCCTGGTTCATCGAGGGTTGACCCACGCCCCAGATACCACGCCGCGGGAATCCGGGATTCTGATCGGTAATCAGGGCCCCGGCGTCGCCCGGCGAGCTGTTGGTCTCATTGTACTCGTTGACGCCATAGGCGATCGAGGTCGTCAGCCAGTCGGTCCAGATCCCGGTATAGCGGGCGATCCAGTTCGACCCGCCGAACTCGAAGGTCGAGGGCGTGAACTCACCCACATAGTCGCCATTGGCATCGACGAAGATGTTGCTCGTCTCTTGGGACTGCTCGTCCGAGAAGTAGGTGAACTCGAGACGGTGATCGTCGTTGATCAGATAGTCGATCTTGCCGCCGTAGAACGGGTCGTTCGACGTGACGCGGGTGCCGTTGGCGCCGGCACCGAAGTCCGGGTCATTGGTCGGCGCGCCGATGTTGACGAACTCACGGTCGCGGAAGTTGACCAGGCCGAAGATGAACAGACGGTCCTGGATGATCGGGCCGCCGAAGTCGAAGATGATGTCCGAGGTTTCGACTTCATCGAAGCGGTTCTGGGCCAGATAGGTGTCCGGCGAGTCCGAACGCAGCGCGTCGGGCTCCCAATAGGCGGTGATGCCGAATTCCCACTCGTTTCCGCCCGACTTGGTCGTGCCGTTCAGCACGCCACCGGTGCCGCGGCCGAATTCCGACGAATAGCCGCCGGTCTTGGTTTCCAGCGTCTGGTAGAATTCGAACGGAACCGTCGACGAACCGGTGAAGTCACGGAATTTCGTGATGTTCAGGCCGTTGATGAAGTAGGTGTTTTCACCGGCCGAAGCGCCACCGATGGTCGGGATGCCGCCAAAGGCGCCATCCGAGGCGGTCACGCCCGGAGCCAGAAGGGCCACGGCGCCGGCGTCACGGGCGATCGGCACGTTGCGCGACAGCTCTTCGACGTTAACCGTCAGGCCGGTGGTGGTGGCGTCGAACTCGGACACGGCGGTCCGGACACCGACGACGACGATGTCGTCAACGGTCGAGGCGCCCGAGGCGCTGCCGACGGTGAAGACGACCGAGGTGGTGCCGCCCGAGCCGACCGAGATGGTGTCGGACAGCGAGGCATAGCCCGGAGCCGTGATGGTCGCGGTGTAGCGGCCTTGCGGAAGCGCGATGGCGCGGAACGAACCGGAAGCGTCGGTCGTGTAGGTGCGGGTGAAGCCCTGCGACACCGACTGCAGCGTCACCGTGGCGCCGGCGACCGGCGTCTGCGACTGCGTTTCAACGGTGCCGGAAACGGCGCCCTGCACCAGGTCCTGGGCCATGGCAGTGCTGGGAGCCAGCAGGCCGACGGCCGGAGCCGCCACAAGCGCCATGAGGGCGGTTCCGCCGATCATGGTCGAGTGCAGCAGGCGTTGGCGAATGGTCTGGGTTTTCAAACTGTGGTCCTCCTGTGGCCGAGACGAAGTTCCCGTAGGTCCCCCGCGTCCCGACAACCATTATCCGTGCACCCCAATGCACACAGATTGGCGCCGACCCTAAACCCGCATCTTCCACAGCGCACGATAATTACAGGCCGGTAACCCAATCGTCGCCACATTGTCGCAATCAAGCCACAGTCCACTCAGGGCATTGTAATGCCACGCTTTTCTTGCATGGCTGCGCTTGGCCCGGGCGGATGTAACCGGTGTCACGCCTGACCGGGGAATGGACGTTCCGGCACGATTTCTGCCGCATGTCGGGAGGGGGCGATGAAATCTCGCCCCTGCAAATTCAGACTGAGTCGCCTATCGGTCGATGGCCACGCGGCTGGCGTAGGGCACCGGTTCCGGCGTGCATGAGGCCACCACCAGCTGGCTCGCCATGATACACAGCAAGGCCATTGCCACCGGCAAGAGCCGATTTGAAACATCCAGAGCCAGGGTTCGGGCCATGACGGGCACTCCACAACGGGTTTACGAGGTCTTAACGCAAGCCCCGGGCCAGCCCGCGTGACCCCTCCGCCGATCCCCTTTGTCCGCGACTTCACGCCCCTGTACGGTCAGGCGGAGCGCCTGACGCCCCGCATCCGGCGGGTGCTGGCCAACAATCCCGGTCCCTTCACCTTTGCCGGCACGGGCACCTTTCTGATCGGCGACGGCGCCTCCGTGGCGGTCCTCGATCCCGGTCCGGCGGATGACGCCCATCTTGAGGCCCTGCTGGCCGCCGTGGCGGGCGAAACGGTGACCCATGTGCTGGTGACCCATGGCCATGCCGACCATTTGCCGCTGGCGCGCCCCCTTGCCGAGGCCGTGGGGGCCCCGGTGCTGGCACATCCGGCCCTGTCGCCGGATCAGGCCCTGACCGACGGCGACCGCCTGACCGGCGACGGCTGGACGCTGGAGGTCGTCGCGACGCCCGGTCACGCGCCCGAGCACCTGGGCTTTGCCCTCCTGGAAGAGAATACCCTGTTCAGCGGGGATCATGTGATGGGCTGGTCGACCAGTGTGGTCTCGCCGCCCGAGGGCGACATGGATGCCTATATCGACAGTCTGGACCGGGTGATGACGGCCGGGTTCGACACCCTGTGGCCCACGCACGGCGGCCCGGTGACCGATCCCCTGCCCTTTCTGACAGCGTTGAAAGCCCACCGGCTGGGCCGGGACGCACAGGTGCTGGAGGCATTGGCGAGGGGGCCATCATCACCGCTTGCGATGGTCCCCGCCCTCTATGCCGCGGTCGATGGACGCCTGTGGCCGGCGGCGGCCCAGTCGCTGCTGGCCCACCTGATCCGGCTGGAGCGACGGGGGGATGTCATGGCGTCAGAGGCGCCGTCCGCCACCACCGTCTATCAGCTGCGCGGCTGAAGCTCTTCGACGATCCGGGCAAGGAGGCGGCAGGTCTCTCCGCCATTGGGCCGCGTGTTGCGGGCCGCTACCCGAATGTCGGTCTGGCCCGGCCGAATACGGATGGTCGCATCATGCTGGAGCAGGAACCACATCCCCTCGTGCGTGCCCTCTACCCGGAACAGCGACGACGGCAGCGGCGTGAACCCTGCGCGCTGCAGGGCCGCAGTTGCGTCCTCAGCCAGAACCTGACTGGGAATGGACGAAACACCCGGACATGCCACGACGTCCGACCCGGCATGCGGGGATTGGACGCGCGCCGAAAAGACCGGGGGCTCCGCAGGGTCAGTGCTGACATCCAGAGGGGCCGTCCCAGCGGGATACTGGTGCACGAAATTGACGTACAAAAGAGCGAACCCGCCGGCAACGATGACCGCCGAACCCAGGGCCAGCAGCCACCCTGTCGCCCCGGTCCGTCTTGCGCGCCAGACCAGTATCAGGGTCGCCAGAGCGCCAAGCCCGAGCAGACAGGGGGCCACCAGGAAGGAGAGCCGGTCCCGCGCAAAATCGAGGCCCCACCAGCCGAACCGCAGGCCAAACACGGCGATGAACACCACCAGAGGCGCCGACAGCACGCCGGCGAGCAACGCCAGTGTCACCCAGCCGCCAGTGTCGCGCCGCGCCATCGGATCAGCCCTGCGCCGTCGGCAGGACGTAGTCCTTCATCCGCTCGCGCACGAGCTTCTTGTCGATCTTGCCGGTGGCGCCCAGCGGGATGTCATCGACGAACACCACATCGTCGGGCATCCACCATTTGGCGATCTTGCCCTGCAGGAAGTCGAGGTGCTCCTGCTTGTCCTGGCTCTCGCCGGGCTTGAGCTTGAGGACCAGCACGGGGCGCTCGTCCCATTTGGGATGGGCGGCACCGATAACGGCGGCCAGCTCGACCTTGGGATGGCCAACCGAGATGTTCTCGATGTCGATCGAACTGATCCATTCCCCGCCCGACTTGATCACATCCTTGGCCCGGTCGGTGATTTGCATGAAGCCATGGCTGTCGATGGTCGAGACATCGCCCGTGTCAAAGAAGCCCTCATTGTCGAGGATCTTACCGCCCTCGTCCTTGAAATAGCCCCCGGCGATGGTTGGACCGCGGACCATCAGTCGGCCGTAGGTCTTGCCGTCGTGCGGCATTTCCTGACCGGCGTAGTTCTTGAGCTTCAGTTCGACGCCCAGCGGCGGCATGCCCTGTTTGATGCGCCACTTCATCTGCTCGTCGTACGGCAGGGCCGACAGCTCAGGCGTCAGTCGAGACAGGGTGCCGACGGGCGAGGTCTCGGTCATGCCCCAGCCCTGGAAAACCTCCACGTCGAACTCGTCGTTGAAGGCGCGGATCAGGCTTTCGGGCACGGCCGAGCCGCCGATCAGCACCTTCTTGACCGTCGACAGCTTCAGCGAATTCTCGCGCATATAGGCCAGCAGCCCCTGCCACACGGTCGGCACGGCGGCCGAGAAGGTGACCTTCTCGGACTCGAGCAGTTCGTAAATGGAGGCGCCGTCCATCTGGGCGCCCGGCATGACCAGCTTCGATCCGGCTGCGGGCCCCGAGAAGGCAATGCCCCAGGCGTTGGCATGGAACATCGGCACCACCGGCAGGATCACCTCGTCCGGCGTGGCCCCCATGATGGTGGCCTGCAGGGTGACCAGGGTGTGGAGGAAGTTCGAGCGGTGGGAATACAGGACGCCCTTCGGGTTTCCCGTCGTGCCCGAGGTGTAGCAAAGGCCGCAGGCGGTCTGTTCGTCGAAGCCGCCCCACTCCACATCCTCGGAGGATTCCTCGAGCAGCTGCTCGTAGCACTCCGCCCTGGGCAGTTTGGTCGCCGGCATGTTCCACTGGTCAGTCATGACCACCACCCGCTCGACACTGGGGCAGTGGGGCAGGATGGCTTCAAGCAGTGGCACGAAGGTCAGATCGACAAAGATGATCCGGTCTTCGGCATGGTTGATGATGTAGATCAGCTGTTCCGGGAACAGGCGCGGGTTCAGGGTGTGGCAGACCGCGCCGATGCCCATGATGCCGTACCAGGCCTCGATGTGACGTCCGGTGTTCCAGGCCAGGGTGGCAACCCGGTCGCCAACCTTGACGTCCCAGCTTTTCAACACGTTCGAGACGCGTTTCGCCCGACCGTGGATCTCGCCATAGGTACTGCGTACAATCGGCCCCTCGACCGAGCGGGTTACGACCTCGCGATGCGGGTGCCAGTTCTTGGCGTGGTCGAGGATCTTGTCGACCGTCAGCGGCCAGTCCTGCATCAATCCGAGCATCGGTTTCCTCTCCGGAATTCATGGGTATGGCCGACGTTGCCCGCGGCACTTGTCGGCAAGCTATCGGCGGCGTGAGGGATAGGCAACGTGACGCAACGTCATGGGGAGCGACTTTCTTTGCCGCAGACCGCCTGCTTTCGGCTAGTTTGCGCACGAACCTTCCCCGATCCGACCGACAGGACCCGACCATGATCCTTACCCGCACCGCTCTCACGCTCGCCGCTGTGCTGGCCCTCGGGGCCTGTGACAGCTCGACAGAGGCGCCCGCGCCCGCCCCGGCTCCCGCGACGGGGGCTGAAGCCATGCCCACCGGACAGGCGACCGCGGACACCGTTCAGGGCGGTCTGGCGCTGGAAGGCGAGGGTCTGCGGGCCTTCACGGCGCAGGGTTCGGCGCGCGCCCTGCCCTTCGGCCTGTCGCAGGAGATGGTGCTGACCGCAGTCTCGACCCTGCTGGATGCGCCGACGCCGGAGGTCACCACGAATTCCGAGTGCGGCGCGGGCCCGACCCAGTTTGCCGAATATCCGAACGGGCTGCAGCTGGCGTTTCAGAACGGGGGATTCGCTGGCTGGTATCTCGACGAGGCGGGCCTGACGACGGCGGACGGGGTCGGTGTTGGGACGAGCCGCGCGGACCTGCAGTCGGCGCGGGAGATCGAAATGATCCCGCAGTCGACGCTCGGCGCCGAGTTTTCCAGCGGCGATCTGGGCGGTATGTTGTCGTCCGACGCGCCGGACGCCACGGTCGAAGCCCTGTACGCCGGCCTGACCTGCTTTTTCCGCTAGAGCCGATCCATGGCCATTCTGATCGCCATCACCGGGGGCTCGGGTTCGGGCAAGAGCACCCTGGCCGAGGCCCTGATCCGGCATCTGCCAGAGGGGGTCGCCGCCCTGGTCCGCGAGGACTCCTACTATCGGGACGCCGCCTCCCTGCCCGACTTCGACGCGGCGACCTTTGACTTCGATGACGTGTCCGCCCGGGATCACGATCTTCTGGCACGCCATCTCGGCGCGCTGAAGGCGGGGCAGCCGGTCGAGGCGCCGGTCTATTCCTTTGTCACCCACGGGCGTGAACCGGGGGGCGAGCCCGTGCCCGCCGCCGATGTGATCGTGATCGAGGGCACCCACCTGCTGTGTACCCCCGCCCTCGTGGGCCTGTTCGACATTCGCGTCTTCGTCGATACGCCATCGGACATCCGCTTCATCCGGCGCCTGTTACGCGATCAGGTCGAGCGCGGCCGCACCGCCCAGTCGGTCATTGACCAGTATCTGCTGACGGTCCGACCCGGCCATGAACGCCTGACCGAGCCGGCCAAGGTCCACGCCGACTTTATCGTCGCCGACGCCACGGCCGCAGTGGTCCTGACTGACCCACAGTCCGTTGACAGACTGGTGGCGCCGGTGCTGACCCATCCCCTGCTGGAGCACTGGGTCTCCCGGAAGCATCTGTAACAGCACGTGAGTTTCATCTTGCAGGACAGCGTTATCCGCGCCACCCTTTGCGGACATGAGTCTGACGAGCCCTGCCCCCCATCCTTTCCCTGAACCTTCGCCCGATAGTGCCGCCGACCCCCGCCATAGGGCCGTGCTGCTGGAGGCCCGTCGGCATTTCATGGCCCATGGCTATGCCTCGACCCGGGTCGAGCCGATCGCGCGCGACGCCGGAATCTCGACAGCAACCCTCTACACCTTCTTTCCGTCCAAGGCAGAGCTGTTCCATGCGGTCATTGACGACGCGTCCAACGAATTCGCCCGGCAAATGGACCATGTCCGGGCCGTCGATGGGCCGGCCAGATGCCAGCTGACCCGTTTTGCCGAGGCCTACGCCGCCTTCATGAGCGATCCGTTGGTGCGGTCCGTGTTTCGGCTGGTCATGGCAGAGCGACTGCGCTTCCAGACGATGGCCAATCACTTCTTCGAACGCGGCAAGGCGCGGATCGGGGCCACCCTGGTCGACGCGATTGTGGCGCTGAATGCGAAGGGGGAACTGGCTTGTGACAAGCCGGCCTGGGCCGCAGGACAGCTGATGGGCATGCTGGAACATCCGGTCTTCTTCGTTCCGCTGGTCACCGGTGACGCCGTCCAGGTGAGGCGTTCGCACGCCCAGATCGCCGCCGATGCCGTGCAGACCTTCCTCGCCCGATACGGCGGACCCAATCTGGATCCGACAGCGCCCGACATCGAGAGCTGATCCTCAGGGATAGAGCCGCTGCGTCTGCCAGGGCGAGTCAGCGTCATCACGGTGAAGCCGCAGCCGATCGTGCAGGCGGAAGGGGCGATCCCGCCAGAATTCGACCTGCACCGGCACCAGCCGCCAGCCAGTCCATCCTTCAGGGCGCGGAACGTCCTGTCCCTCGAAGCGCGTGGTTTCTCGCGCCACGGCCGCCTCCAGCTCAGTGCGGTCCGCCAGGGGCCGGGATTGCGCTGAGGCCCAGGCCCCGATGCGGCTTTCGCGGGCGCGGCTGGCGAAATAGGCATCGGCCTCGGCGGCGCTGACCGGCTCGGCCGCTCCCCTCAGCCGAACCTGCCGGCGCAGCGACTTCCAGTGGAACAGCAGGGCCGCCTGCGGCTGTCCCGCCAACTGTCGTCCCTTTTCACTCTCGCGGTTGGAATAGAAGGTCAGGCCGTCGGGGCCGACATCCTTCAGCAGAACCATCCGGCAGTCGGGCAGTCCGTCGGCATCGACGGTCGCCAGCGCCATGGCGTTGGAGTCGTTGATCTCATGCGCCCGGGCGTCGGCCAGCCACCGCTCCAGCAGGCCGAACGGCTCGTCGCAAGCAAACTCGGCCTCGTCGCTGTTGGCGGCAAGGGCCGCGGCATAGTCGCGAGCGTATTCCTCGCGCGAGGGGCTGGGCGGGATGACGGGGGTGTTCATGGAATCACATCTAGCGCTGCCCGTCGCATCCTGCGAGGGCCAGCGTCACGGTTAACCCCGCATTGACCCTGTTCGTGGCTTTTGGTCGCCATGAGCGGGCCCGACACCTCCCTTTTGACCTATCGCCAGGCGCTGGCGGTGCTGGGGCTGCCCGGTCCGGTGGACCATGAGACGACGCGTCAGGCCTTCCTCAGGACGGTCAAGGCGGCGCGTCCGGACCATCCTGCCGGGGACGCCGAACGGTTCCGCGAGGTTATTGCCGCCTGGCATGTCATTCAGGCCGAGGGGCCGGCCCTGCCGGCGCTTGCGCCGCCCACGCGCCGCACGGCTGCCCTGCCGACCCTGTCCATCGACCCCATGCTGGCGCTGAACGGCGGCCTGGTCACGACCCGCCATCGGGGTCGGACCTTCCGCCTGACCCTGCCCGCCGGGCTGCGGGCCGGTGAGCATGTGCGGCTGAAGGGCGCGGGCCGCGACGACAGCGACCTGTTTCTCGCGGTGCGCATTCGTGCCGCTGATGGCCTCTCGGTGCTGGGCGATGACCTGTTCATGCAGGCCGATGTGTCACCCCGTGTGCTTAAGGACGGCGGCCGTGTCGAGCTGCTGACCCATGCCGGGCCGCGCAACGCCTGGGTGGTCGCCGGGCTTGAGCCGCCGGTGCGTCTGCGCCTCAAGGGACTGGGCTTGCCCGCCCGGGGGCGTCACGCTCAGGGGCACCTGTTCATTACCCTGACGCCCGCCGAAGAGGCCCCCTCGGCCGCCGAACATCTGCTGGACCGCTTCGCCCGGGTCTGGACGACCGCGCCGCTTGCGGCCTAAGGCCAGAGGGCCATGTCCCACAACAGCTTCGGCCATCTGTTTCGCGTGACCACCTGGGGTGAGAGCCACGGGCCGGCCATCGGCTGTGTCATCGACGGCTGCCCTTCCCTGATCCCGCTGACCGAGGCCGACATCCAGCCCTGGCTGGACCAGCGGAAGCCCGGTGGCAGCCGCTTCGTCACCCAGAGACGCGAGAGCGACACGGTGCGCATCCTGTCCGGCACTTTTGACGACGGGGCCGGCCCGGTCACGACCGGCACCCCCATCAGCCTGCTCATCGAGAACGAGGATCAGCGCTCGAAGGACTATGGCGAGATCGCCCGCGCCTACCGCCCCGGCCACGCGGACTATGTCTACCAGGCCAAATACGGCGTGCGGGACTATCGCGGCGGGGGCCGGTCCAGTGCGCGCGAGACCGCCCTGCGGGTAGCCGCCGGAGCCATCGCCCGGCGCATCCTCGGCCGCGACATCGGCATACGCGCAGGCGTCGTGCAGATCGGTCCGCACCGCATTCCGGATGACGCGCTCGACTTCGACGCCGTGCAGGGCAATCCGCTGTTTGCGGCATCCAGCGAGGTCGTCCAGCCCTGGTCCGACTATCTGGACGGCACCCGCAAGGCCGGCTCCTCAATCGGGGCTGTGGTGGCGCTGGAGGTCACCGGGGTGCCGGTCGGCTGGGGCGCGCCGATCTATGCCAAGCTGGATGCTGAACTGGCCGCCGCCCTGATGTCGATCAATGCCGCCAAGGGCGTCGAGATCGGCGCCGGCTTCGCCTCGGCCGAACTGTCGGGTGAGGACAATGCCGACGAGATGCGGCTGGGTCCGGACGGCCAACCCGTCTTCCTGTCCAACCATGCGGGGGGTGTTCTCGGCGGCATCTCGACCGGCCAGCCGATCACGGCGCGCGTGGCCTTCAAGCCGACCTCGTCCATCCTTACTCCACGCCGCACTGTGACCCGCGACGGCACCGAGACCGAGCTCCGCACCAAGGGCCGCCACGACCCCTGCGTCGCCCTGCGCGCCGTGCCGGTGGTCGAGGCTATGGCCGCCTGCGTGTTGGCCGACGCGATGCTGCGGCACCGGGCGCAAGCGGGCGCCTAGGCCCGGCATCGCGCGCCTCAGAGCGGAAACGCGATTTCCACGATCAGTCCGGTCGGCTCCCATTTGCGACTGAGGGTGCCGTTCAACTGGCGTACGACACTGGCTTTGAGCGATGACCCGAAGCCTTCGCGCGTGGGCGCGACGACAGCCGGACCGCCGGACTCGCGCCACACAAGCCTCACCTGACATGCGTCGAGCGTCCAGGTGACCGAGACACGGCCGCTACCACTGCTGCAGGCCCCGTATTTATTGGCATTGGTCGCCAGCTCATGCAGAAGCATGCTGATCGGCTGGACTTGGTCAGGCGAAAGCTCGACCTCGGGACCTGACACATCCACGTTTTCCCTGGGGCAAAGTGCTTCCAGCTCCTCCCGGACCACGTCCCCAAGATGCCCGCCCTCCCACCGACGGCTCGCCAGGGAGGTCTGGGCTCGCGCCAGGGCGCTGATGCGGCCCACCAGAGCCTGTTTGTAGGTTTCAAGATCATCAGCACGTGTCAGCCGCGTGAGCGACTGCACGATCGAAAGCACATTGCGCGCCCGATGGTCGACCTCGTGCATCAGAAGTTTGCGCGCTTCTTCCCTGCGCTTCTCTTCGCTGATGCCACGCACCTCGATCACGGTGCCGATAACATTCGCTTCGTCATTATGGATCGGGCTGGCGGTAAAGGCGACCGGATAGAAGGAGCCGTCCTTGTGGACAAAGACCTCCTCGCCCTGCGTCCCTGCCTTCTCGGGGAAGGCACGATCGATGGCGCACTCCGAGAGCGGGAAGGGCGAGCCATCCGGATAGGTATGGTGGATGACATCGTGCAGCGGGCGTCCGGTCGTTTCATGAAACGCATATCCGGTGAGCTGCTCGGCCGCCCGGTTCATAAACACGCAGTGCTGTCGGTCATCCATCAGGAAGACGGCCATGGTTGTGTTGCTCAGTATGCCGTCCAGTCGCAGGGCCGTGTCCCGGAGCTCGGACTCCATGCGGCGGCGATCTGTCGTGTCCTGGATCGCCGCATAGAAGACGGCATCATCCCCGTCGGCCATCAGCTGCAGCCTTGCAGCCACATCATACTCCGTTCCGTCCTTGCGCCGATGAACGGTGTCGAAGTCCAGCCTCTCGACCTTTCCCGTCTTTAGTGGCTCAATCAGGGCGAGGAAGGCGTCGCGGGTAAGGCGCGGCTTGAGGTCCCACGGGGTCAGACCGGCCAGCTCCTCGATGCTGTATCCCAGGTTGTCGCGGGCCCCCTTGTTGACGAGCCGGAACCGGAAATCTTCAGCGCCGAATATATACACTTCGCTCGCAGCGCCCTCGACGATGCGGCCAAGGCGTTCGCTCGTCATACCTCCGGAACTTGGCATGACGAGAAAACTATCGCTCCGGCGGGCAAGGAAAGGACCATCCGTATAGAAGCGCCAAAGCCGTGGCAATGATCGCAGCTCGGCGCACCCACACCCTTTTCGTCACCGGCACTGTTACCTATATAGCGCCCGAACCGACGCGGGCTGACCCGCGTTTTACAGTCAGGGAGACCGCATCATGATCGACGTCCAACCCTTCAGCAGCCTCGGCGGGGCCGACCACGGCTGGCTGAAGGCCCGCCACCACTTCTCGTTCGCCAACTACTACGACCCAAACCGCATGAGCTGGGGCCGGCTGCGGGTCTGGAACGACGACGAGATCGCCGCCAGATCGGGCTTTCCGCCCCACCCCCACGCAGACATGGAGATCATCACCTATGTCCGCAGCGGCGCCATCACCCACGAGGATTCGATGGGTAACCGGGGTCGCACCGGCGCCGGCGACGTTCAGGTGATGAGCGCGGGTACAGGCGTGCGTCACTCCGAGTTCAACCTCGAGGACGAAACCACTACCCTGTTCCAGATCTGGATCGAGACCGACAAGCCCGGCGCCAAACCCGGCTGGGGGATGAAGCCCTTTCCGAAGTCGGACCGCAGCGGGAAATTCCAGGTGCTGGCCTCGGGCGATCCCGACGACGGCGCGCTGGATATCAACGCGGATGCCCGGGTTCTGGGTGCCACCCTCAAGGCCGGCGAGAGCCTGACCTATGAGCTGGCCGAGGGACGACGCGCCTATCTGGTGCCGGCCGTGGGCTCCATCGACGTCAACGGCACGGCCCTGAACGCCCGTGACGGCGCCGGCATCAAGGATGAGGCGACCCTCACGGTCACCGCTCGCGAGGACGCCGAACTGGTCATGGTCGACAGCCGCTAGACCCGTCCTCAGTCCTTGTTCATCATTGGCCGGTAACCCTGATCCCGACCTCGGGGAGTACCGGCCAATGATCCGTTCCACATCACGTATGATCTCGCTCGCCGCTCTCGTCGGCGCGGCACTAATGCTCCAGGGCTGTCTGGTGGGCGCCGTCGTGGGCACGGGCGCGGCCGTGGTCGGTGGCACGGTCAAGGCGACCGGAGCCGTGCTGGGCGCCGGGGTCGACGCCGTCACCACCTCGGACGAAGAAACCCGCCTGAAACGCGAACGCGAACAGCGCGACTGGGAACGCGAGCAACGCCGCTGCGAACAGCGCCGCGCCTCGGGCCGCGACTGCTAGAGCCTCCGCTTCATGGCGTAGTTGTGGATCGCGACGTCGCTGATCTCGAAATCACGCCGCCTGACAACCGTATAGCCATGCCGTTCGAAGACCGGCCGCGCCGTCTCGCTCGCTTCGACATGCAGGCCCGTCAGGCCCGCTGACCGGGCAGCCTGTTCGAGTTCTGCCAGCAGTCGCCCGGCGACCCCCTGCCCTGCCCGGTCCGGGTCCACATAGAGGAAGTCGATGTGACCGTCGGCTTCCAGATCGACGAACCCGCAGACACGGCCTTCGGCGTCGACGGCGACCCAGCCCTTGCGCCCGTCGGCGATCTTCTGGCGAAAGCGCGCGGCATCGAGGCCCCGGCTGACCCAGGCCTCGACCTGCTCAGGGGTATAGTCCCGCGCGCCCAGCGCCCGGACGGCCCGCCGATAGACCTCGACCATGGCGTCGGCATCGCCTTCGCCCGTGGCTCTCAGCGTAATCACAGCGTCAGCACGCACCGCTCATTGATGGTCGGGCGGGCCACCTGTATGCGGCACAGGCCGGACCATTCCGGCTTCAGCCGGTTGGCGAACCACAGGCACAGGTTCTCGAGGCTGGGTAGTTCCAGCCCCGGCTTTTCATTCAGCATGCCGTGGTCCAGCTCCTCGGCTGCGGCCTTCAGCGCCCGGTCCAGCGCGCCCAGGTCCGCGACCCAGCCGTGCTCGGCGTCGAGTGTCTCTGACCGAACTGTCGCCTCGACCGTGAAGGAATGGCCATGCACCCGGCGATAGATGCTGCCTTCCGGCTCGTTCGGGAAATGGTGGGCCGCATCGAAGGTGGCCTGTTTGGTGATCTCGAAGCTGGGCATCAACGCACGCCAATGAATTTGTGGGTCTGGACGCTCAGGCGCCACCGGGGATGGGTCAGGCAGTAGTCGAAGGCCGCCGCGGTGTTGGCCGCCGCATCGGGTCCATCCATCGGCTGCAGCCAGAACCGTTCGAAGGCCAGGCTCTCGAACCGCTCGGGACGCGCCGTGTCCTGCGGATAGACCAGCTTCAGCTCCTGGCCGGTGGTCTGCACCACCGGCGCGTCGGCCTTGGGGCTGACGCAGATCCAGTCAATGCCGTCAGGCGCCGCGATCGTGCCATTGGTCTCGACCGCAACCTCAAAACCGCGCGCATGCAGGGCCGCGATCAAGGCCTCATCCAGCTGCAGCAGCGGCTCGCCCCCCGTGCAGACCACCAGCGGTCGCCCGCCCTGCCCGCTCCAGAAGCCGGCGACATGGTCCGCGAGGGCCGCAGCCGTCGTGAACTTGCCCCCGCCGTCGCCGTCCGTGCCGACAAAGTCGGTGTCGCAGAAGGTGCAGACCGCCGACGCGCGGTCCTGCTCGCGCCCGCTCCACAGATTACAGCCGGCAAAGCGCAGGAAGACGGCCACGCGCCCCGCCTGTCCGCCCTCGCCCTGCACCGTCAGGAAGGTCTCCTTGACCGAATAGGTCATGAGGCCACCCATTCGGCATGGCCGCGCGCGCGTAGCTCGCAGGCCGGGCAGTCGCCGCAGCCGTAGCCCCAGGCGTGACGCTCCGACCGGTCGCCCCGGTAGCAGGTATGGCTGGCCTCAAGGATCAGCTCGACCAGAGGGTCACCGCCGATGCGGTCGGCCAGCGCCCAGGTCTCGGCCTTCGTCAGGGCCATCAACGGTGTCTCGATCCGCACCGGCTTGTCCAGGCCCAGCGACAACGCGCGTTCCATGGCGTCGATCGTGTCCCGGCGACAGTCGGGATAGCCCGAGAAGTCCGTCTCGCACATGCCGCCCACCAGCACGTCCAGCCCGCGCCGGTCGGCCAGCGCCGCAGCGACGCTGAGAAACACCAGATTGCGCCCCGGCACGAAGGTGGTCGGCAGGCCCCGCGCGTCCATTTCCATGGCCTTGTCAGCGGTCAGCGCACTCTCGGAGATCGCGCCATAGCCGGTCAGATCGACCACGTGGTCCTCGGCCAGCCGCCCTGCCCGGTCCGACATCGCCCCGGCCATGCCCGCCCGCACGGCCAGCCGGGCCTGCATCTCGACCGCGTGCCGCTGTCCATAGTCAAAGCCGCATGTCTCGACCCGCTCATAGCGATCCAGCGCCCATGCCAGGCAGGTCGCACTGTCCTGCCCGCCCGAGAACAGGACGAGGGCCGAGGCGGCGGGCTGGAGATCGAAAGCGCTCATGACAAATCTGCGGTCGGCCGTCTGGCCGCGCGCATGCACAAAGAAGCCCATAGAGGCAGGGGATACGCCTCATACACCCCCGGCCAAGCCGATGCAAAAGCGTCAAAAATACGGCAGGAAAACGAGAGTTTCCCGCGTTTACCCTTCTGCAAATGGTTGTCGGTTAAGCCTGACGTTCAGTTGAGGGAGTATCGGTCAGTTATGCCGACGATCGAAAAGCTGACCGAAAGGGCCACGCCGGTCCCGCCCGAGACGCTCGGCGCGACGGTCTTTGCCCACTTCAAGGATTTTCCGGACACGCTTGTGATACCGGTGGTCAAGGATGATCGGCCCGTAGGTCTGATCGAGCGCAATGCCTTTCTGCTCAAGGTCGCGGGCCCCTTTGGCCATGCCCTGTACGGCAGCCGCCCCATCACCGAACTGATGGACCACGAGCCCTCGGTGGTCGAAGCCGGCGTCCGCATCGACAGCTTCTGCGACGCCATGCTGAGCTCGGGCCCCGGCGCCCTGACCCGGGGCTTCATCGTCACCCGCCAAGGCAAATACTGGGGCATCGGCACCGTCATCTCGCTGCTCAAGGCCATCAATGACGACCAGCGCCGCCAGAATGCCGAGTTGACCGAACAGGCCCGCGTGCTGTCCGACACCCGCACCCAGGCCCTGTCCGCCGCCCGTGCCAAGAGCCAGTTTCTTTCGATCATGAGCCATGAGCTGCGCACACCGCTGAACGGCGTGCTGGCCGTGGCCGAACTGTTGCGTCGACAGCCGCTGAACGCGACGGCCCAGTCTCACGTCCAGACCATCGTCGATTCCTCGGAAGTCCTGCTGCAGATCCTGCAGGACGCCCTCGACCTGTCTCGCGCCGAGGCCGGCGAATTGGACATCAACCTGCAGCCCACGCCGCTACGGGCTTTGATGGACGACGTTGCAGCCATGTGGGAGCCGCGCGCCTCGCAGGACAATGTCCATCTGGTCGTCAGCTATGAGGGTGACACCGAACTGGCCGCGAAGATCGACCCGGTCCGCATCAAGCAAATCTTCAACAACCTGATCGGCAATGCGCTGAAGTTCGCCCGCAACGGCATGGTCGAGGCCGGACTGAAGGCCTCGATCGAGGACGACCGCATCGTCATGCAGGCCCGCGTTCGCGATGACGGACCTGGCGTTGCTCCCGACCGCGTCGATGTGATCTTCGAGCCTTTTGTGCACGGCTCCGGCCCCGACGGCGCGGGTCTGGGTCTGGCCATCTGTCGCCAGATCATGGACCGGCTGGACGGCCGCATCTGGGCTGAAAACAATCCCGGTCGCGGCGCGACCTTTGCCTTCGACATCACGGCCGAGCGCGCCGAGCGGCCCGTCGAGACCGAGAGCAATGTGTCGGACATGATCGAGTCCGACATGATCGCCAATCCGCACATCCTGATCGTCGACGACAATGCCACCAATCGCGTGGTCGCCCAGGCCCTGTGCGAAATGTTCGGCTGCACTTCGGAAACTGCCGACGACGGCATGGAAGCGCTGGATGCCATCAAGGAACGCGACTTCGACCTCGTCCTGATGGACATCAAGATGCCGCGCATGGACGGGCTTCAGGCGACCCAGGCGATCCGCAAGCTAAAGGGGCCTATGCGCGATGTGCCGATCATCGCCCTGACCGCCAATGCCGACCCCGAGGACGCCCGCCGCTACATCGCATCCGGCATGGCCGCCGTGGTCGAAAAGCCGATCAAGCCGGAGCGTCTGCGGCATGCCATGAATGCCGCTCTTGTCGGTCCCTCGGTCGAGGAAGACGGCGATGCCGATCTGGCACGGGCCGCTGCCGGCTGATCCATCTTCCGTTTGCATGATCGGCCGCGCACGATAAGCACGGGGCATGGACGTTCCCGCAATCGCCCCTCTTCTGCCGCAACTGGCCTCGGGCGCAGCCCATACCCACGCTCTGGGCTTCACCTATGAATCGCTGGAGGGCGACCGGGTCCGGATTCGGGTGCCCTGGCGCGAGGATCTGGTGGGCGACCCCGACACCGGGGTGATCGCCGGGGGTGTCGTCACCACCCTGCTGGACCATGTCGGCGGGCTGGCCGTCTGGGTATCGCTCGACAACTTCAAGCCGCTGGCCACGCTGGACCTGCGCGTCGACTATATGCGCGCCGCCCGGCCCCGCACCGATCTGATCGCCGAGGCCCGCTGCTACCGCCTGACGCGGTCGATCGCCTTTGTCCGCGCCTGGGCGTTCGAGGATGCGCCGGACGATCCGGTCGCGGCGGCCCAGTCCGCCTATATCCTGACGACCAGCCGCCCGGAACGCCGTCCGAAGCCGGAGGCCGGGGAATGAGCCGCGTCATTGAGGCCATGCCCTATGCCCGCTTCCTGGGCCTGACGGCAGAGCAGGACAGCGACGTCCTGACGGTGACCATGCCGTTTTCGGACCACCTGATCGGCAATCCGATGCTGCCGGCCCTGCATGGCGGATCGACGGCGGCCCTGCTCGAGATCACGGCCATGGCCCAGGTGGCCGAGCGCTTTCCCGGCATGCACCTGCCCCGTCCCATCAATGTCTCGGTCGCCTATCTCCGCTCGGGGCGGCCCCAACACGTCTATGCCCGGGCGCGAATCAACAAGGCCGGGCGGCGCGTCGCCCATGTGCTGGCCGAGGCATGGCAAGAGGATGAGACCCAGCCCATCGCTGCCCTGACCGCCCATTTCCTGCTGGAAGACAGCTTTTAGTTGTAAGAAATGACCAGTCATGATTGCATGCCCCGGTGGCAGTTCGCCACGGGGGAGATTCGCACATGACCCGTTCCGACATCGGCCAGACCCTGGCCCTCCGCCTGTATGCCGCTGAATCGGCTATTGACGCCGCCTTGATCCAGACAGCCCGACTGGCTGCCTATCTGCCCGAGGCACGGGCCGAGGCCTATCTGTCAGCAGTGACCGGCCAGAAAGCCTTTGAAGACACGGCGCAATCCGTTCTGGCCCTGTCCCAGGCGCGCGGCCACATCGTCCGCACCCATGGACGGCTGGCCGCCCTCGCCCGCAGTCTTGGGCTTGATGCCTTGGCGGTCGGGCCGGTCGACAAGCCCGAGGACGAGCCGCCGATCGGTGGTGGGACCACCGGTGTCACTTCTTCCAAAACCCCTGTTTCAAGGAACTCCGAAGCGTGTTAAGACTTGCTTAACCATAGTTGCTTGGAGGCTTTCATGGACAGAACGCAAGTCATCGCTGGCGTCGCAAAGGATCTGCACGCTACCGAAAAGGCCATTGATGCGGCCATCACCCAGACCACCACCCTGGTTCAGTCCATGATCGGCGCCCGGGCCCTTCTGGAAGTCTCGCCGGTTGCCGGTGCCGGTAGCCAGGCCAAGGCCATGGAAACCATCGCCGCCCTCAGCGAAGCCCGCACGGCCATCGTCGCCTGCCATGCCGAGCTGCAAAAGGACCATCGCAAGATGGGCTGGGGCGTTTACGCCGTCGGTCCGGTCGACAAGCCCGATGACTGGGAAACCCCGGTGGGCGGCACCCCGCCGACCAAGGGTCACCTGCGCCTGGCCTGAATTCGGCGTAATGTTTGAGACCGGACGTTCCGGTCAGACCCGATTCAATGCATGATCGCCCTCTGAGTGTTTCGCTCAGGGGGCGATCTCATGTTTGACACCCTCTATTCCCAGATCGGTGCGGCCTTCATTGTGCTGGTTCTGGGGTTCGCCTTCCTGAAAGGCGAGGAGACCGAGCGGATCGCTGCCGGCGCCTATGGCCTTGGCTGGCTTGCATCGATGCTCGTCCAGAACGACAGCGACCTCTACAGCGCCCAATGGAGCATGCTGGCCATCGATGTGGTCATGTTGCTGGTGCTGGGGGCCCTGGTGTGGAAATCGCACCGCACCTGGCCGACGTGGGCCTGCGCCGCCCAGCTGTTGGCGGTTACCGCCCATGTATTGATGACCCTCGATATCCGCCCCTCGATCTCGTCCTACTACACTGTCATCAACCTGGCCGGTTACGGCGTACTGATCGCCCTCGCCGTCGGCACCTTCTGGGCCTGGCAGGAACGCCGCGCGGCGGGGTTGGAGTAGGCTTCTTTTCCTATATTCTGCCCCTCTGATTCGCGTGGAGGGCCGGTGTGCCGCTCACTCATGTGCAGATATGGCGGGGGCTGGACCGGCTGGCGCAGGCCGAGGGGCTGACGGCCTCGGGGCTGGCGCGGCGGGCGGGGCTGGACCCGACTGCCTTCAACCCCTCAAAGCGCCTGGGGCCGCCGCCCGAGTCCCGGCCCCGCTGGCCCTCGACCGAAAGCCTGACACGCGTTCTGGCGGTCTGTGGCCTGTCGCTGGGTCAGTTCGCCCGTCTGGCCGAAGATGCGGAGGAGCCCCCCACCGCCGTGCCTCTGCTGGGCCTGGCCCAGGCGGGTCAGGACGGCTTTTTCGACGAAGCGGGCCTGCCGACCGGTGAGGGCTGGCTGGAGACCGACCTGCCCCAGCCGCGCGACGGCCTCTACAGCCTTGAGGTCTCCGGCGAGTCGATGGCGCCCCTTTACCGGCCCGGCGACAAGCTGATCGTCGATGCCGAACCCCGCCCGGTGCGGCGCGGAGACCGGGTGGTAGTGCGCACCCACTCCGGCGAGACCCTGGTGAAGGAGGTCGAGCGCACCGATGCCCGTGGGCTGACCCTGCTGTCAATCAATCCGGACTATGCGCCGCGTCAGGTGTCATCGGCCGATCTGGCCTGGGTGCGGCGCATCCTGTGGGTCAGCCAATAGGCGCGCACAAGAACGGAGCGTGCCCTTGCCGGACACGCTCCGCTTTTACGCCTGACGGCGCAATCAGTAGGTCAGATAGTGGGCACTAACCCAGCCGCCGTTGCTCAGCCGGACCCATTCGCCCTGCGATCCGGTGGCTTGCACCGACTGGCCGGCGCTCAGGCTGCCGATCTGGCGATAGTTGGTGCCGGGACCCGAGCGGACCCGAAGGTTGGTCGTGGCGCGCAGCGAACTGGAGGCGGCAGGCGCCTGGCGGGCCCGGTCGCGCTGCTGCTGGCAGCCGATGTACGAGCCGGCCGCAGCACCCGCAGCCGCACCGGCCACGGCGCCCAGCTCGCGCTCATTGTCCGAAATCTGGCTGCCGGCCAAGGCGCCCAGCACCCCGCCGATCACGGCACCGGCCTGTTGGCGTCCGCCGGGGGCGTCGCAGTTGGTGATGCCATTGGCCGCCTGGGCATTGGCCATACCGGGCACCGCCGACATCGCCATCAGGGCCGCACCGGCCATCAAAGCTCTGTTGATCATCTTCGACATGACTCACTCCTTCAGTGGGGTCGATGTCTTGAAAATGCGCAGACGCAGCCAAAGGCTCCCATGAACGGGTTGTTGTTTTCGGTTCATAATTCTTGCGCTACCGCTCGCGACGCGGTCGCTCGCTGCTTGGGCGCAGGCTTACTCCGCCAGCTCGCCCCGCGCGCCCTTCTCGATCAACTCGATCGTCTGGGGCAGGCCATAAATGGCGGCGAACGAGCCGAAGCGCGGCCCCTGTGACGCGCCCAGCAGCACCTCGTAGAGGGCCCCGAACCACGCCCGGAGCGGCTGGAAGTCGTGCGCCTTGCCGACCGCATAGACCTCGCCCTGGATGACCTCGCCGTCGGTCGTGTCGGCCGGCAGGGCCCTCAGCCGCGCGGCCAGATCGAGGAACGCCGCCCGCTCTTGTTCGGTGGGCGCACGATAGGTCTTCGAGGGCTTCACGAAGTCCTCGTAATAGTTCAGCGCATGCCCCATCAGCCGGTCCAGCGTCGGCTCGCTCTCCGGCGTGGCGTCGGGCAGATACTTCGCAAAATAGGCCCACAGCTGCGCCTTCGACGAGGCATTCGCCACACCGACCAAATTCAGCAGCAGGCTGAACGAGACCGGGCTCGCCACCTCGGGCGGGTCGCCCGCGTGGATCGACCAGACGGCATTGTCCATGCGCCTGGCCGGCTCCTGGGTGCGGAACTGCTCGGTGAAGCTCAGATAGTCGTCGATCGCCCTCGGGATGACGTTGAAGTGCAGCGACTTGGCCGACTTCGGCGACTGGAACATGTACCAGCTGAGCGACTCCGGCGTGCCGTACCGCAGCCACTCGTCCATCGTCAGGCCATTGCCCTTGGACTTGGAGATCTTCCTGCCCTCGATGTCGAGGAAGAGCTCATAGTTGAAGCCCTCCGGCGGGGTGCCGCCCAGCGCGCGACAGATCTTCGACGCCTCGCGCACGCTCTCGATCAGGTCCTTGCCCGACATCTCATAGTCCACGTCCAGCGCGGTCCAGCGCATGGCCCAGTCGGGCTTCCACTGCAGCTTCACATGGCCGCCGGTGACCGGCAGCTCGGTGCGGCCACCTGCCGGGTCGTCGAAGACGATGGTGCCCGCCTCGACATTGCGCTCCAGCGTCGGCACCTGCAGCACATGGCCGGTGACAGGGCTGATCGGCAGGAAGGGCGAATAGGTCGCCCGCCGCTCCTCGCCCAGCGTCGGCAGCATGATGGCCATGACCGCGTCATAGCGCTCCAGCATGCGCAGCAGGGTCGCGTCGAACCGGCCCGAGCGATACTGCTCGCTCGAGCTCATGAACTCATAGTCAAAGCCGAAACCGTCCAGAAACGCCCGCAGCCGCGCATTGTTGTGCGCCCCGAAACTGTCGTGCGTGCCGAACGGATCGCGCACCTTCGTCAGCGGCAGGTGCAGGTCTTCCTTGAGCATCTTCGGGTTCGGCACGCCGTCCGGCACCTTTCGCAGACCGTCCATGTCGTCCGAGAAGGCGATCAGGCGCGTCGGCCAGTGGTCGCCCGTCAGCGCGCGAAAGGCGTTGCGCACCATGGTCGTGCGCGCCACCTCGCCGAAGGTGCCCATGTGCGGCAGGCCCGAGGGCCCATAGCCGGTCTCCAGGATCACCGGCCGCTGCAGGGCCGCAAAGGTGGCCAGCGCCTCATCCGCCTTGCCCGCATCGATCAGCATCCGGGCCGAATTCAGCTCGGCATCCGACAGCCGCTTCTTCAGCACATGGGCCAGAAGATTGCGGGCTTGTTCGAACGGCCACGAGCGGGCCTCACGGGCGAGGGTTTCAAGGTTCTGCAGCATGCCCGAGCGTTTGACCCGCAACGCCGCTCCGGTCAACGGCAGAGCGGTTCAGCGGTTGATCCGGGCGGCGCTGACGACACAGGCGAGGCCGCCCAGCACCACCACCACATCCTCGATCAGGGCGCCTCTGACCTGCCCGACCGCCTCGGTGCACCGGGCCCGGGCCTTGAGGCCGACGAAGGCGGAAGGCACAGCCGTCGCCACAGCCAACAGCCCGCCCAGCCGGGCCCGCCCGCGCGGCGCCAGCGCCATCCCGGCCATACAGGCGCTCAGGGCTCGCGCCATCAGTGCGCCGGGCTCGGTGCGATTCGGCGCGGACGGTTGCTTGTCGCCCAGCAGCTCCCCCAGTCCCAATACCAGCGCGGCGACCTTGCCGACGCGACTGCCCAGCCCCGCCGGGAGTCCGGGGGTTCTCAGACCCATCAGCCCCGCCCCCGCAATCAGGGCACCGGGGGTCATCGAGCGCGAGCCGGCGACGGCGCCGATCACGAGCGAGGGGAGCAGGTTCAGATGTCGCATACGGCGACAACACGCCGGACGAGCGACGGTTCAGCCGGATCGAACCCGGCCCGCGGTCATTGTTCCTGCACGAGAGGAATGGAGGACCGTCCAATGACCTACCGGCGCTTCGCCGGCATGATCGCCGCCTCGACCGTGATCATGTACGGCCTGATGTATCTGAACACTTGGCAGTGGAGCCACGTCCACTTCAGTGAAACCCGCCTCTACATGGCACTGCTCATGGGCGCGACCATGGCCGTGGTCATGCTCGGCTTCATGTGGTCGATGTACAGGGAGCGCGCCGTAAATCTGGCGATCGTCGGCGGTGCGGTGATCGTCTTCGCCGGCAGCCTCTGGCTGGTCCGCAGCCAGGCCACCGTGGGCGACGTCTCGTACATGCGCGCCATGATCCCCCACCATTCGATCGCCATCCTGACCAGCGAGCGGGCCAACATCCGTGACCCGCGCGTACGCGAGCTGGCCGACGGCATCATCGAGGCCCAGCGCCGTGAGATCGACGAAATGGAAGCCCTGATCGCCGATCTGGAGCGCAATCCGCCGAAAGGGGACTAGGCCGCCGCTGCCGCTTGGGCCTGCCAGTCTTCGCGCCAGGAGCGACTGGCCTGGGTGAACAGCTTTTCGAACATCCCGGCGGCGCTCAGCGGCTTGGCGATACAGTCGTCCATGCCCACGGCGAAATACTGCTCCACCTGTTCGGGCAGGGTATTGGCCGTCAGCGCGATGATCGGCGTGGCCGCGACCTCGCTGTCCATGGCGCGGATGCGGCGCGCGGCCTCGACCCCGTCCATGACCGGCATCTGGATGTCCATGAGGATCACATCCCAGCCGCCGCGCCGGGCCGCCTCGACGCCCTCGGCACCGTCATTGGCGGTTTCGCAGATCACGCCCTGGGCGGTCAGCAGGGTCGAGACCAGCACCCGGTTGCTCTCATTGTCATCGATATAGAGGACGACCATGGCGCGCCCCTCGCCCTCATCCTCGCCGGACGCTTCGGGCGAGGACGTCGTATCGGGGGCCGCAGCCGAGCCCGGCGTCTTCGATGCCTCAAAGTCGAGCGGTGTACCCCAGTCGTCGCGGTGCGACAGGTCGATCATCTGTTCCAGCACGACATGCAGCGTCTGCCCCGCCGCGCGGATGCGCCCCACATGGCCCGCCTGCTCGGGCTGCAGACCCGCCGTGCCCAGCACATCGGCAAAACCCATCACGGCGTTCAGCGGCGTGCGTAGCTCGTGCGACATCTGGCTGAGGAAGGCCTGCCGCGCCTCGGCCATGGCCACCTTCTGCTCGGCGGCGGCGCGGGCGGCTTCGGCCTCGACCCGGTCGGTCACGTCCCGCTCGTTCAGCAGCACGCTGATGGCCCCCGTGACGGGATCCAGCACGGGTCGACAATCAATGTGATGCCAGCGGGGCCCCTCGCGCGTGGTCATGCGATGCACCGCGTCGGTCGCCTGCCCGTCGAGCGCGCTCTGCAGCACGGCGCGGCCGTCCACGGCCTCCGCGAACCGCGCGACCAGACCGACGCCATCGCCATAGGTCGCAAAGGTTCCTGGATTGGCGAAGAGAACCGCGTCCCCGGCATCGAACAGTCCGACCGGCCCGGCCGAGTGGCGCAGGGCCTCGACCGCCCGGCGTTCCTCGGCCCCGACATCGGCCTCGGTCGCCTCGAACAGGAGCACATTGCGGCCATCGTCCAGCGCGACCGTAGAGATCAGCGCCTGCACCGTCAGCGGCTCACCATTGGGATAGAAGGTCCAGCGTTCCTGCACACCGTCGCCGCCCGCCGTGACCGACCTCAGCCGGTCCGTCCGCGCCCTCACCGCCGGCGACAGCGCGGAAAAATCCCGGGCCAGAAGCTCTTCCAGGTCGGCCGCGCCCCACAGGGCCAGCGCCGCGCTGTTGGCATAGACGCCAAAGCAGCTGTCCGGATCGAACAGCCACACCGCCCGCCTGAGGCTGTCCCAAGCCGTCAGTTCAGCGCCATCTGCCAGTCTGGGAAGTGTAACAGCCATAGGGACTTATTGATCGGGATGCCTGAAATAACGCTTAAGCTCCGGGCGATCCGGCGCTTGACCCCCGTCGCAGGTCGTGAGCAAAACCGCGACCGCATGAAGACCGCCGATTTCGACTTCGACCTGCCCGAGGACCGTATCGCCCTGCGACCGGTCGAGCCGCGCGATTCCGCCCGGCTGCTGGTGGTGCGCGAGGGAGGGTTCGAGGACCGGGTCATGCGCGACCTGCCCGATTTCCTTCGACCCGGCGACGCCCTCGTCTTTAACGATACGCGCGTGATCCCGGCCCGCATGTCGGGCAGTCGCCGACGGATGGGCGAGGATGGCCAGCTGCTCAGCGTGCCGGTCGAAGCTACCCTGCACCACCGCGATGCACCCGACGTCTGGTCGGCCTTCATGAAACCGGGCAAGCGCATCAAACCGGGTGACCGGATCCGGTTCGGACGCGAAGGCGACGCCGCTTGCGATCTGGGCCGTCTCGAAGCCACAGTGACAGTCAAGGGCGAAGACGGCCTCGTCACCCTCCGGTTCGCCCTGTCCGGCCCCGCACTCGACGACGCCATCCGCGAGATCGGCGTCATGCCCCTGCCCCCCTATATCGCCGCAAAGCGCGCCGAGGACGACCGCGACCGCACGGACTACCAGACCGTCTATGCCGAGCATGACGGCTCGGTCGCGGCGCCCACCGCCGGTCTGCATTTCACACCGGCCCTGCTGGACGCGATCCGGGCGAAGGGCGTCTCTACCCATGCCGTCACCCTGCACGTGGGCGCCGGGACCTTCCTGCCTGTCAAGGTCAATGACATCGCCGAGCACCGCATGCACAGCGAATGGGGCACGGTATCCGAAGAGACCGCCGAAGCCCTGAACCGGGTGCGCGCAAACGGGGGACGGATCGTCTGCGTCGGCACCACCTCCCTGCGTCTACTGGAGTCCGCCACCGGCGAGGACGGCGTGATCGGACCATTCCACGGTGACACGGCCATCTTCATCACGCCCGGCTACCGCTTCCGGGCCGTCGATGTGCTGATGACCAATTTCCACCTGCCGAAGTCGACCCTGTTCATGCTGGTCTCGGCCTTCGCCGGTACCGACACCATGAAGGCCGCCTACGCCCATGCGATCGCGACCGGCTACCGGTTCTACTCCTACGGCGACGGCAGCCTGCTGTTCCGGGGGTGAGGCCCCGCACGCCCTGACGGGGCGGCATCAGATAGCTCGGCATCCTTAGGCTCTCCAATCTTGACACACGCGCCTCCCCTCTCCCGTGGGAGAGGGGGTTGGGGGTGAGGGGCTCTCCGATGCCTTCGGCGTGAGCCGTCGCACCCGTCCTGCCACGGCAGTCGCCGAATGGCTCCGCCGCCCCTCATCCGGCGCTCACGCGCCACCTTCTCCCATCGGGAGAAGGGACCGTGTGCCAGGTCGAAAGCCTCCGCCATAATGGTCGGGCTAGGATTCCCCCGCCCTTTCAACACCCCTGCCCTTTCCCACACCGGTATTCTCGACCGGGTCAGCGCCTCATCCATACTGCCCGGTCGCCCAAGCCACCGGAGGACGCGAGTGTGATTTCAGACCATTCAGACGGTGTTTTCGACCGTCTGAGTTCCAGACCGTCCCGGGTTTCAGACTATTCAGACGGTTCAGACGGTAATTCGCGATCAATCCGGCCTCTCCACAGATGGAACCCGCGCCCCACTGCTCCGCTTCCCTGTCATGACTGACGCCGCCCGCACCGCTACCCTCTACCGCATGGTCATGCCCGGCCATGTCTGTCCCTATGGCCTCAAGTCGCTCTGGTTGCTCAAACAGAAGGGCTACACGGTCGATGACCGCCACCTGACCACGCGGGAACAGACGGACGCCTTCAAGGCCGAGCATGGCGTAAGGACCACGCCCCAGACCTTCATCGGCGGCCAGAGGATTGGTGGCTGGGACGACCTGCGGCGGCATTTCGGCTGGCCGGTCGCCGAGCCTGGCAGCACCAGCTACATCCCCGTCCTCGCCGTCTTCGCCGTGGCCGCTCTGATCGCCTTGGCCGTCGATGCCCTGACCACCGGCGGCATCACCTGGCATGTGCTGCCGAACTTCATCGCCACCGCCATGTGTCTACTGGCCATGCTCAAGCTGCAGGATGTCGAGAGCTTCTCGTCGATGTTCCTCAACTACGATCTGCTGGCGCGCCGGTGGGTGCCGTACGGCTACGTCTATCCGTTCGCAGAGTTGCTGGCCGGGGTGCTGATGCTGGCCGGGGTGCTGACATGGCTGTCGGTGCCGGTCGCCCTGTTCATCGGCGGCATCGGCGCCGCCTCGGTGTTCAAGGCCGTCTATATCGACAGGCGCGAGCTGAAATGCGCCTGCGTCGGGGGCGGATCGAACGTCCCCTTGGGCTTCGTCTCGTTGACCGAGAACGTCATGATGGTCGGCATGGCCGTCTGGATGGCCGCGATGGCCCTTTGATCAGAGGCCCAGCGCCCGGAACCAGGCATCGATCTCGAGGGCTTCGGCGCGTATGGCGGCCGTGCGCTCGGCGGCTTCGGCATCGACACCCCACTGGCTTTCCTGAAACGCCTCGTCCAGCCGGCTGAGATCGTGGGCCTGGTCTCCGGTCAGGGCGCCCTTCAGCACCGCCAGCGCCAGCACCGCCGAGCCGTACAGGGGCACCAGCGAGGCCAGACCGGTCAGGGCAAAGTCGTCCAGCTCCAGCGCCAGCGCCTTCACCCGGGCCAAGGCCTCGGGCGACTGGGGGCGATGGACGATGCCCGCGCCGGGCTCCAGCCGGATGCCCTGCTCTGCCGCCCAATCCCGCCAGCGGCCCCATTCGGCGTCCTGTTTCGCCCGCAGGCTGGTGGGCGCCTCGGCCGGGTAGCAGATCAGGTCACTGCCTGAGTAGGCGGCAATCTCGTCCGCGACGGCCTCGCGTGCGGCACTGACCGCATCCAGCGCCGTCGAGGCCAGTCGGGTGGCGGGCATGGTCGCCGGCTCGATCACCTCGGTCTGGCGATCCCATTCGGCCGCGACCCGTGCCGCCGCTTCGGCGGTCGGCAGGACCAGCGGGCGGCCCGCCGGCGTCTTCGGCGTCCGACCGTCCAGTTGCACGGCATGACCGCCCTCAACCGCGGCCACACCTGCGGCCTTCCAGAAGCGTTTCGGCCGGTCACCGGGCTCGCGAAAGCCCTTCGCGGCGGCGACATTGGGGTCCAGCGGCGGGATGTGGCTCATGTCGTCTCCCTCTGGCGGGCAGCAAAGGCGTCCAGTTGGCGAGCCAGGTCGTCGAAGGTCCCGGCCACGTGATGGGCACCCGCCTCGACCTGTTCGGCCTCGGTGTGAAAGCCCCAGGCGACGCCCTGGGCCTGGACCCCGGCATTGCGCGCCATGCGCATGTCATGGCCCGTGTCGCCGATCATGATGGTCTGCTCCCCACGCGCACTACAGGCGGCAATGGCGGCATGCAGCATGGCGGGATCGGGCTTGCCGGGACCGTCCTCGGCGCAGTGGCTGGACAGGAACAGGTCGGCCCACCCTGCCCGCGCCAGGTTGCGCGCGACGCCGCGCCGCGACTGGCCGGTCGCCAGCGACAGGCGCCAGCCCCGCCGCTTCAGGTCTGCCAGCAGGTCCATGGCCCCCGCATAGAGCGGCTCCTCGAACCCAGGCTCGGCGTGCATGGCGACGAAGGCCGCCTTGTAGTGGTCGGTATAGCGATCGACCTCCTCCGGCCCCAGATCGGGCGCAAGGCGGGCCATGGCCTCGGTCAGGGACAGGCCGACCCCGCCGCGCACGACCTCATAGTCCGGCTCGGGCAGGCCCATGGCCCGCGCCGCGGTGCGGGTCGCGCTCAGGATCGTCGCCCGACTGTCGACCAGGGTGCCATCGATGTCGAAGACCGCCAGCATCTAGCGCCGCACACCCGCGAACGGGTCGTGATCGGACTCATCCTCCACGAAGCCGAAATTCTCGAAGCCGGCCTTCATCTCGGGGCTCAAGGGCGCCTCGACGATCAGCTTGCCCCCGCCCGGGTGATCCAGCTCAATCCGTCGGGCATGCAGTTGCAGCTTCAGTCCGCCGGACAGCGCCGCAGAGGTCTCGTCGCCGTATTTGGGGTCGCCGAGGATCGGATGGCCGATCGCCTTCATGTGCGCCCGCAGCTGGTGCGTCCGCCCCGTGAACGGGCGCAGCGCCATCCACGCCACCTTCTGTCCGGCGCGCGATACTGTGGCAAATGCTGTCTCTGCCGTTTCCGCCCCATGCTCCTTGAGGTCGGCCGGCCGCATCATCTCGAAGTCATTGATGCCGGTCTTCTTCAGCGCCAGCTCGATCCGTCCGGCGGCCGGCTTGGGCGTCCCCGCAACCAGGGCCCAATAGGTCTTCTTGGCCTGACGCCGGGCAAAGGCGCCGGCCAGCCGCTTGGCCGCCTCGGGTCCCTTGCCCAGCAACAGAACTCCCGTCGTGTCGCGGTCCAGCCGGTGAACCAGACGGGGGCGCTCCATCCCCTCGCCCCAGGCCGACAGCAGGCCATCGACGTGGCGCGAGGTCTTGGTCCCGCCCTGCACCGCCAGGCCATGCGGCTTGTTCAGCACGATGACCAGCTCATCCTCATGGATGACCAGCGAGCGCGCATAGGCGGCGTCGCGCGGGTTCAGGGCCTTGCGCTCGCCCGGCACCTTTTCCTTCTGCTCGGGGATCGGTGGGACACGGATCATCGATCCGGCCGACAGCCGGTCTTCCGGCCGGGCGCGCGAGCCGTCGACGCGGATCTGTCCCGACCGCGCCAGCTTCTGAACCTGAATGTGCGAGACGTGGGGCCAACGCCTGCGGATCCAGCGGTCCAGCCGTATGCCGTCTTCCTCGGCGGCCACGGGCAGTGTCTTCACTTCACGGCTCACAGCACGCCTCCCGCCAACCGGCGCATGATCCAGAGCCCGGCGAACAGGGCGACAACCGCCATAACGACCGATGCCAGCGCATAGCCCAGCGCCAGCCCCATCTGCCGACGCTCGATCATCAGGGCGATCTCGAGCGAAAAGGCCGAAAATGTGGTGAACCCGCCCAGCAGTCCGACCCCGATCAGCAGCCGCCAGGTCTCGGCATGAGCGCCACCGCGCTGGGTCAGCCAGCCGACCAGCAGGCCCATGGCAAGGCCACCCAGCCCGTTGACGGCAAAGGTACCCCACGGCCAAGCTGCGGCGGGCAACAGGCGACCAAGGCCAAGCCCGACCCCGTAGCGCAGGGCCGCGCCGACCCCTCCGCCGGCCGCGACAATCAGAAAACGTGTCATGGGCGGGCTTATACCTGTCTTCGAGGCAAAACGAAGGGCGACGGGGGTTCAGAGCGACCTGACACAATCTTCACTTGCCGGAACGGGCCATGCGCGGCGATGGTTAACCCCGGCGCGCAGGTTCGTGCGTCGGGAGAACGCCGGTGGCCGGATGGCGTGATCTGCGATACTGACCGGTCAGTGAAGCTGGGCTGTTTTCAATCATGACCGACCATACGCCGCCGCCACCGACCCAGGGATCCGAGCCCGCGCCGTTGATCGGGCCCGAGCCGGTGGTCGACACGCCGAAAGGTCCGAACGCCCCGCCACCGGGCGCAGCCGACGTCGACAACCGTGAAATTCCGGCGGGTCGGCCGCCGCGCCGCGATGCCCACATGCGGACCGCCGACGGCATCCTGAAGCCCATTCAGGACAGCAACTATTTCTCCCACGACCCCGATGAGCTGGCCATGGTGTCGGCCCACATCGACGAATACTACAACCAGGCGCTCGATATTTTTCCTTTCTGGGAAAAGGACGGAAAACCAGACCGTTTCCACGTTCTTTTCACACGTCAGATCAACGAGCGTTTCCCTGCAGACCTGCCCCTGCGCAGCCACATCCACGACTATGGCCGCCGGGTGTTTGCCGCCCTGATGGTCCATGTGGGCGTCAAGCGGCTGACCCAGGCGCTGGCCCTGATCGGTCTGATGGTGCTGGCGACGGTCGGCCCGACCTGGCTGGCGGAATGGACCGGCTCGCGCGCGATCGGGCTGGGCCTCGCGGCCGGCGGCATGCTGGTGACGTTGGGGGTCTTCTGGGCGCTGCAGGCCATCCTGTTCATCCAGTACCGGTTCCGGCTGGAAAACGACTCCTATGAGCTGTCACGGGAGATCGTGCAGCAGACGCGCGAGCTGCAGAACCTGTTCACCACTGCCCGGGCGATGGCCGATCAGGCCGAGACCCAGTACCAGATGGACGGCAAGGGCTGGGGCCAGCGCGCCCTTTATCTGACGCGCCTGACCATGTGGATCGGCGCGCGGATGGAGTACCTTGAGAAATACGTCCAGATGGAGCTGTGGCGCGTCCGCCGTGAGCGCTATTGGACGCGCTGGGTGTCACGCATAGCCACACCGCTGATCCTGATCGTCTGGCTGGTGGCCTTTGCCTATGAGCGGCCGCCGATCGACGAGGTTGCTTTCCGCGGGCTTCAGGCCCTTGCGGTGGTGATCGGTATCATCATCAGCTGGCTCTCCTACTTCCGCTGGCAGACGCCGGTCGGCGCCATTCAGGACAAGTTGGGGGCCGATAGCTGGGTGCGCTACGCCTCGCTCGATGTCGACAATGCCGTGGCCGATCAAGTGCGCCGCGACAAGGAACGTCTGGTCGAATACCGGGCTCTGACGCGGGGGCGCTAGGCTTTAGCGCCAGCCGAGGGCGCGGGTGATTTCGCGGGCGTCATAGGCGTGCGGGCTGGCGGGCTTGGTCCCGCGGCCCATCACCACCTCCAGCGTGGTCGAGGTGGCGCCCGGTCCGGTCAGGTTCAGGCCGAGGCCCACACCGACGCCCGACGTTGAAAAGCCGCCGTATCGGCCGGAGCCTGCACCGATGGACACACTGGGGCGCACTCCGCCGCGCGGATCAGGACGCCCGTCAGTCCACCGCTGGGTCACCTCGAACCAGTCATAGCCGCGCTCCAGGGTCAGCTCGGCCGCGCGCAGCAGGGCGTAGTCGGCCACGGGCCCGGGATCGCCGACGCCATTGTAGGTCACGCGGTAACGGTTCGACTCGATCGGGGCCTCGCTATAGCCCTGCCCGCCCTGCCCCATCTGGGGACCGTAGGGCGCGAGGCTGGCGCAGCCACCCAGCACGAGGATTGAGGCAGCCACGGCTGCCAAGGCGCCGGTAGGATGTCTGAATGTCATGGCATTTCTCCGCTCTATGGGGAAAAAGCGCCCGCCTGGTCGGAACGTTCCGGCAGGGTCAACGCGGCTGGCGCCATCAAGGCGTTGAAGTCGTCTGGCACAGGCGCCTCGACCCCTCGCTCGCCCCCCTCCGGATGCGGGAAACGCAGGCGGGCGGCGTGCAGCATCAGCCGCTCTGCCTTGCGACCCGCGAACGTCAAGGCGCCGCCGTACCGCACATCCCCGACCAGGGGACAGCCCAGATCGGCCATGTGCACGCGCAGCTGATGCATGCGGCCGGTGTGCGGCTCAAGCTCGACCAGGGCCCCCTGCGCGCTCCTCGCCAGCACCCGATAGCGGCTCTCGGACGGCTGGGCGCCGGGCGTGTCGTCGGAGACGGGCCGCATATAGCTCTCGCGGCCGATCTCCTGCCGCAGCAGGGCCCGGCGGATCACACCCTTATCGTGCAGCGGCGGCGTCTCGACCAGCGCCAGATAGGTCTTGGTCAGCTTACGGTTCTGGATGGCCTTGCCCAGAAAGCCCGCGGCCGGCTTGGTCTTCGCCGCAAGGATGACGCCCGAGGTGTCGCGGTCCAGCCGATGCACCAGATGCGGCCGCTTGCCGTTGGAGCGCGCAAAGGCCCACAGAAGGTCGTCCAGCGTATGGGCCTTGATGCGCCCGCCCTGGCTGGATAGGCCCGCAGGCTTGTTCAGCACCAGCACATCGGCGTCCTCGAACACCACCGACGCGCGGACGGCGGCGATCTCCTCATCGGACAGGGTGACGGGCGGCTGGAAACTCACAGCTCCGGCTTAGAGCATGCCGGTCCGCCCGTCAGCCGTCAGATCAACGCAGCACGCCCTTGCGGACCATCATGCGGCTGTACAGCAGGAAGCCGATGGCGATGAAGGTCAGAACCGCGGTCTGGACCAGCTCGGCCGTCGTGTAGACGTCCATTCCGTTGAAGACCGTCAGACTGGCCACCAGACTGATCACCATGGCGGCGAGAGAGGCGAGGAAGGCGTACATCGCCCACTTCATCCGCATCAACAGCAGTACAGCACCCAAGACGCCGCCCCAGACACCGATGGCCCACAGAGCGTTCATCCAGGCTGGCATGCTCGCCTGCCAGTCTATGGCCGCTTGGGTAGAGCCCATGCTGCGCAGGAACTCCTCTCCCTCCATCTGGGTCATCAGATAGAGGTACCCGCCGAAACCATTCCACAGAAGCGAAAGCCCCCCTACGACCCAGAGGTGCCAGGGCGTCCTTACCGTCATCGAATTCATGTCTTTCCCCTCCCAAGGTTGACGTCAGGGAGGTTACGCCGAATTTTGGAAACGGCAACGCTTCGCAGCGCCGACCCTATTCGCGTCTCATCTGCTCGCGCAGGGTCGCCCAGCGGTCGAGGCGGTCCTTGACCTTGGCCTCATGGCCCTCGCCTTTCGGCGTGTAGAAGACGCGGCGCTCCATCTCGTCGGGGAAGTAGTTGGCGCCGGAGAACCCCTCGGGTGTGTCGGGGTCGTACTGATAGCCCTTGCCGTAGCCCAGCGACTTCATCAGCTTGGTGGGCGCATTGCGGATGTGCGCGGGCGGCATCAGGCTGCCGGTCTCGCGCGCGGCCTTTGCGGCGGCCTTGTAGGCCTCATAGACGCCGACTGACTTGGGCGCCGTCGCCAGGTGCACCACCGCCTGTGCCAAAGCCAGCTCGCCCTCGGGGCTGCCGAGGAAGTCGTAGGTATCCTTGGCCGCATTGGCGACCAGCAGGGACAGCGGATCCGCCTCGCCAATGTCCTCGACCGCCATGCGCACGATCCGGCGGGCCAGATAGAGCGGATCCTCGCCCCCGTTCAGCATCCGCGCCAGCCAGTAGAGGGCCGCATCGGGATCCGATCCCCGGACCGATTTATGCAGCGCAGATATGAGGTTGTAGTGTTCTTCTCTGCTCTTGTCGTAAGCTGGCGCCCGCTTCTGCAGCGTTCCGGCCAGACCCTGAACGTCCAGCAGAGATTCACCGGGCAGGCCGAACAGCACCTCGGACATGGTCAGCAGATAGCGCCCGTCCCCGTCGGCCAGCGCCAGAAGGGCCTGCCGCGCTTCCGGCGTAAGCGGCAGGGGCTTGTCCTCCTCCCGCTCGGCACACGTCAACAGTTGATCAAGCGCATCATCATCCAGCCGCTTCAGCACGAACACCTGAGAGCGGGACAGGAGAGCGCCGTTCAGCTCGAAGGACGGGTTCTCGGTCGTCGCACCGACCAGGGTGACGATGCCCTCCTCCACGAACGGCAGAAAGCCGTCCTGCTGGGCGCGGTTGAAGCGATGGATTTCATCGACGAACAGCAGGGTCGACTGGCCGGCGGCACGGCGCGCCCTTGCCGCCTCGAAGGCCTTCTTCAAATCGGCGACCCCGGAGAAGACGGCACTGATCTGCTGATACTGATAGCCCGCCGCCCGGGCCAGCAGGCGGGCGATGGTGGTCTTGCCGGTGCCGGGCGGTCCCCACAGGATCATCGAGCCCAGCCGCCCGCCGTCGACCATGCGGCGGATCGGACCGCCCTCACCCAGCAAATGATCCTGCCCCACCACCTGGTCGAGGGTGGTCGGACGCAGGCGGTCGGCCAGGGGCGCATCAGGGGGATGGATACCCGAGGCTTCGAAAAGATCGCTCATGGGCCTATGTAGGGGCCGGACACCGCCGCGACAAAGGACATCTCATGGCCGAGACCGCCCCGCCCACTCCGATCGGACTGATCCCCTATCTGACCATCCCGTCACGGGGCGGACAGGCGGCCGTGGAATTTTATCGCGCTGCTTTCGGGGCCGAGGAGTTGTTTCGCAACGTCGCCGACGACGGCGAGCGGCTGCTGCACAGCCGGCTGAAGATCAACGGCAGCCTGATCATGCTGTCGGACGAATTCCCCGAGTACGGCGGCGAGGCCGATATCAAGCCCGTCGGCGTGGCCCTGCACCTGCAAGTCGATGACGCCGACGAATGGTGGAACCGCGCCATCGTAGCCGGCGGCATCCCCGTCATGCCGCTGGCCGACCAGTTCTGGGGCGACCGCTATGGGCGGCTGACGGATCCCTTCGGACACACCTGGTCGATCGGGGCGCCGATCAGGGACTGATCCCCCGTCAGCGCATGGTCCCGTTCAACCGCTGACCCCGTCGCAGGATTTCCACGCGATTGCCCCGCTGAAGGCCTGACAGGGCATTTGCGGTCGTGACGCCCCGGTCATTGACCGACAGCACGATGTCAGAGTTCCGGAAGCCCTGGGCAAAGGCCATCGAGTTGCGCGGCGCCTGGGTCACGATCACCCCCTCGGCAAACGGGTCGCCCAGCAGGCGGTCTGCGATGGCGGGGTTGAGGGCCAGCACCTGAGCCCCCGCCAGCGCGCCTTCGCGGATCACGACGGCCGCCTCAAGATTGACCTCACCCGGCAGGGGCTGGACACGGGCATTCACGCGCTGCTCGCGCCCGTCGCGCAGGAGGGTAATGGCCACCGTGTCGCCCGGCGCGCGGGTGCCCACGCGGAAGTTCAGTCCGCCCTGGTCGTTGATCTCATTGCCGCCGACGGCGACGATCACATCCCCGGCCCGGATGCCGGCCTGTGCAGCTGGACCGCTGTCGAACAGGTCGGTGACCTTCAGCCCCCGCGGACGATCCAGCCCCAGGCGCGTGGCCTCTTCGGCCGTCAGCGGCTCGCCTTTCACCCCCAGCCAGGGCCGGACGACGCTGGTTTCGCCATCGAGGGCGGCGTCAACCACGCGCTGGACCATGGTGGCCGGCACGGCAAAGCCGACGCCCGAGGACGAGCCCGAGCGCGAGAAGATGGCGGTGTTGATGCCGATCAGGTCGCCGTCCATATCGACCAGCGCCCCGCCGGAATTGCCCGGATTGATCGCCGCATCGGTCTGGATGAAGGAGCCCGAGTCCGAAATGCCGGTCTCGGTGCGGTTCAGCGCCGAGATGATGCCATTGGTTACCGTCTGGCCGACCCCGAAGGGGTTGCCGATCGCCAGCACCAGATCGCCGATCTGCTGATCCTCGCCCGCATCGATGCGCAGCACCGGCAGAGGCTCCTCGACGCCTTCGAGCTGGAGCACGGCGATGTCCGAGCGCTCATCGGCCAGCAGCACGGTCGCGGTGAACTGGCGACGGTCGTTCAGGGCGACGATGATCTCGTCCATGCCCTGGATGACGTGGGTATTGGTCACCACGATCCCGTCGGCCCGCACGATCACGCCCGAGCCGACCGAGCCGGTCGGCTGTTGGCGGAATTGGCCCCAATAGGGGTCGCGATAGGTCTGGACGCCGCGCGCCGATATATTGACCACCGCGGGGGCTGTGCTGCGCACCACGGGGGCGAAGCTGGCCTTGACCTCGGCCGCGTCGCGCGGGACCGCCCGCTCGGCCGCAGGCTCGAACACGCTGTCCTGGGCCCTGGTGTCGTCGGGCGCGCCACAGGCGGTCAGGGCAAGCGCCAGAGCGGAAATGGCAAGGGGCAGGAACTTCATCGGCAATCCATGGAAATCGTCAGACGGGTTCAACCGATATTGCACCGCCGCAATGGGACGGCATCAAGGCGAGCACCGAACCATGGAGAATCCTTAATCTGCAACCGGCGGTTTCCGGCTTGCGGCGAGGCACCCCGCCGGTCCACCCTCCCGGGCATGAGCGCAGTCATCGAAACCCGCAATCTCACCAAGACCTATGGCACGGTCAAAGCTCTGGATGGCCTCAGCCTGACCATCCCCAAGGGCGGCGTCTATGGCGTGCTGGGGCCGAACGGGGCCGGGAAGTCTACGCTGTTCCGCATCTTGCTGGGCCTGATCGCCCCGACAGAGGGTGACGCCACCGTCATGGGCGGCGCGGTCCGGGACCCCAAGGCCATGCGACGTATGGGCTCGATGATCGAGACGCCGCGCTATCCGCCTTATATGACCGCCCGGCAGGTGCTGACCTGGCTGTCGCTGGCGCACGGGCTAACGTCCGACACCGCACGCACAGACCGCTGGCTGGAGCGCGTTGGCCTGACCGATGCTGCAGACCGCCGGGTGCGGGGGTTTTCAGTCGGCATGCTGCAGCGCCTCGGCGTCGCGGCGGCGCTGATCACCGAGCCCGAGCTGATCATCCTCGATGAACCGACCAGCGGCATGGATCCGCCCGGCATTCAGGAGATGCGCGCCCTGATCCGCAGCCTGGCGCATGACGATGGCCTGACCGTCGTGCTGGCCAGTCACCAGTTGCTGGAGGTCCAGCGTGTCTGCGACCGGGTGGCCATCCTGAACAAGGGCAAGCTGGTCCGCGAGGGCACGGTGTCGGAACTGACCACCACGGGCGAGCGCCTGCGGCTGTCGGTCTCGCCGCTGGAACAGGCGACCACCCTGCTGGGCGATCGCGGCACGGTGGATGGCGCCGCCATCCTCGCCAATGTGCCCCGCGCCGAGGGCCCGGCCCTGATCCGCGCCCTGGTCGAACAGGGCATCGACATCGACGAGGCGCGCTGGGTCGGGACCGACCTTGAGAGCGTCTTCTTCACCGAGACGGGTTCCATCCAGACGCCGGAGCATGACCATGTGGGCTGATGCCATCCGCGCGGAAGCCTTCCGCCTGTCCAAAAGCCGTACGACCTGGTTCTGGAGCGTCTTCTTCGCGCCGATCCTGATGGTGATCTTGGGGGCCATCAGCAGCCTGGTGATCGACGCCAATGCCACCAAGCTGGCGGCAGACCCCGAAGCTCCACCTGAACTGATGCAAATGATGGCCGCCGCGCCGCTGGACATGGGGCAGGCCATGATCGCCAACGCCGGCAATCTGTCCAACGCGCTGGTTCTGCTGTTCATCCTGATCGGCGCGGCCACCGTCTATGCCGGTGACTATCGCTGGGAGACCTGGCGGCTGATCAGTGCCCGCAACACCCGGCCCAACCTGCTGCTGGGCAAGCTGGCCGTGGTCACGGGCCTGTCGCTGATCGCCATGTTGGCCATGCTGATCTCCGGCACCATCAGCGACCTTATCCAGGCCGCCGTGTTCGACCGGGGTCTCACCTTCACCCTGGATGCCGGGGATGTCGGCCAGTTCTTCCTGCTGGCAGGGCTGTCGCTCCTGCGGATCCTGCAGTTCACCATGCTGGCCATGCTTGCAGCCGTCATGACCCGCTCGCTGCTGGTCGCCCTGTTCGTGCCGCTGGTGCTGGCCATCGCCCAGTTCTTCCTCCCGATGCAGGTGCTGCCGCCGATGGGCTTCATGCCCGACAGCTGGCTGTCGATCCTCGTTGATCCCGGTGGCGCGCTCGATTCGATCAAGGATCTGGTGCGCGGGGGTGAAGCCGCAGCCGCCGTGCCGGATCATGTCCCGGTTCGTGCATGGATCAGCGTCGCCCTCTGGACCCTCCTGCCCGCAGCGGGTGCCATCGCCTGGTTCAACCGCCAGGACCTGTCGAAGGAATAGACCATGAGGCCAGGGTCAGCCGCCGCCACATTGTTCGTTCTGGCCCTGGCGGTACCGGGCCTCGCATGGGCACAGGAGACGCCCGAGACCCGGGTCGAGGACATCGTCGTCCTCGGCACGCCCTTGCGCGAGCAGGTCGAGACCTTTGCCGATACTGTGGTGGCCCCGCCGCACGGACGCGGCCCTGCCCGCTGGAGCGCCCGCTCGGGCATCTGCGTCGGCGTGGTCAATCTGCAGCGTGATGCGGCCCAGGCCATGGCCGACCGCGTGTCCGAGGTGGCGCTCGACCTCGGACTGCCGATCGGGGAGCCGGGCTGCAGCCCCAACATCCTGATCATCGCCACCGATGATGCGCCCACGCTCACCGCTGCTCTTGTGGAGCGCAGCCCCAATGCCTTTCGCCCACCCTATTCCGGATCGTCGCGCTCCCGTCTTCAGCTGAGACGGTTCATCGAGTCCGACGCCCCGGTGCGCTGGTGGCACGTCAGCCTGCCGGTCAACAGCGAGACCGGCGCGGTCGCCGTTCGCCTCCCCGGCTATGATCCCCCCCGCACGGGCGTGATGGCCAGCAGACTGACCACCGTCATCCAGAATGACCTCAGGCGCGCCTATGTCATCATCGACATCGATCAGGCCGAGAACGTCAGCGTCCGGCAACTGAGCGACTATGTGGCCATGGTGGCCTTCGCCCAGATCGACCCGGATGCCGACCTGTCGGGCTTTCCGACCATCCTCAATGTCTTCGACAATCCCACCATCGCCTTTGGCCTGACGGACTGGGATCAATCCTATCTGGGTTCGCTCTACGGGGCCGAACTCAACCGGTCCAATCCGAATGCCCAGTCCGGCGCGGTCGCCGCCCTGATGTTCCGCGAACGCCGTCGGATCGAGGATGACAGGGCGGCGGAACTGGAGGATGCTGAGGCGGAGTGATCAACCCTTGGGGTGACGGACATGCGATTCCTGTCTGTTGGCATCACCGTGGCCATTCTGGCCGGGCTGGCCCCCTCATTCGCCAAAGCACAGGAAACGCCCGAGACCACGGTCGAGGATATTGTCGTGCTCGGCATGCCGCTGCGCGAACAGGTCGAAACCTTCGTCGATGATGTCACCGCGCCCGCCACCGGGTGGGGCCCTGCCCGCTGGGACGAACGCCGGGGCATCTGCGTCGGCGTCGTCAATCTGCGCGGGGATGCTGCCCAGGCCATGGCAGATCGCATCTCGGAGGTGGCGCTTGACCTCAACCTGACCGTGGGCGAACCAGGGTGCAGTCCCAACGTCCTGGTCATCGCAACCGATGACGCGCCTGCCCTCGCGGCGGCCATGGTCGAGCGCAGCCCAAACGCCTTTCGACCGCGCTATTCCGGCGCGGCGCGGCGACCCTCAGCCCTGAAAGCCTTCGAGACCTCGGACCGCCCCGTGCGGTGGTGGCACGTCAGCATGCCGATCATCCGCGATACCGGCCGCCCGGCCGTCCGCTTGCCCGGTCTCCACCCGCCGATGATCAGCAGCTGGGGCAGCCGCCTGTCAACGCCCATCACCAGCCGGCTGCTGCGCGCCTATGTGATCATCGACATCGATCAGGCCGAGGGGCTGAGCTTCAGCCAGTTGGCCGACTATGTTGCCATGGTCACCTTCGCCCAAGTCGATCCGGATGCCGAGATCTCGGGCTTTCCGACCATCCTGAATGTCTTTGACAACCCGACCATCGCGTTTGGACTGACCGACTGGGACAAGGACTATCTCGGCGCGCTGTATGGCTCGGAGCTGAACCAGCGCCACCCCAATCAGCAGACCGGCGCCGTGGCCTCGCTGATGTTCCGTGGACGTCGTCAGGCCGAGAGAGAGGCACAAGCCCTCGCAGACGTACCGGCGGAATAGGCCGCCACGCCCGAAACAGAAAAGGGCGGTGGATTGCTCCACCGCCCCTTAAATCTGTTCGACCTGGGCCGGGATCTAGTCTTCGGCGTCGTCGTCGTTGGTGAACACCGGGCCCGAGTCGAGACCCTTGGCCGAGGTGTCGCGCTCGACGAACTCGATCACGGCCATGGCGGCGTTGTCACCGTGGCGGTAGCCGGCCTTCATGATGCGGATGTAGCCGCCGTTACGGTCGGCATAGCGCGGTCCGATGGTCTCGAACAGCTTGCCGACCTGGGGCACGTCACGCACCTGACTGATGGCCTGACGACGGGCGTGCAGGTCGCCCTTCTTGGCCAGGGTCACCAGCTTCTCGACGAAGGGACGAAGCTCCTTGGCCTTGGGCAGGGTCGTGGTGATCTGCTCGTGCTTGATCAGCGAGGCCGCCATGTTGGCAAACATGGCCTGGCGGTGACTGGTCGTGCGACCAAGCTTGCGATAGGCGGCGCCGTGGCGCATCGGGGTCTCTCCTACTCAGTCCCGGTTCCCGCATGCTCTTGGCGGGCCTGGGCCTTTTCCTTCTAACCGCTCCGTAGGCCGTCTGGCCTGGGGCGGAGGGGTTGAACTCAGATCTGGTCGTCGAACTTCTTGGCCAGGTCTTCGATGTTTTCCGGCGGCCAGTTGGGCACGTCCATGCCCAGGCTGAGGCCCATGGTCGCCAGCACTTCCTTGATCTCGTTCAGCGACTTGCGGCCGAAGTTCGGGGTGCGAAGCATTTCGCCCTCGGTCTTCTGGATCAGGTCGCCGATGTAGACGATGTTGTCGTTCTTCAGACAGTTGGCCGAGCGGACCGACAGCTCCAGTTCGTCGACCTTCTTCAGCAGAGCCGGGTTGAACGGCAGCTCGGGCTTGCCGTCCGACTGCTCGACCACGGCCTTCGGCTCGTCGAAGGTGATAAAGATCTGCAGCTGGTCCTGAAGGATGCGCGAGGCGAAGGCCACGGCATCCACGGGAGAGACCGCACCGTTGGTCTCCACTTCCATGATCAGCTTGTCATAGTCCAGCGACTGGCCCTGACGGGTCGGCTCAACCCGGTAGGCAACGCGCTTGACCGGAGAATACAGCGCATCGACGGCGATCAGGCCGATCGGCGCGTCTTCCGGACGGTTGGCTTCCGACGCGACATAGCCCTTGCCGTTCTGGACGGTCAGTTCCATGCGCACCGAGGCGCCGTCGTCCAGCGTACACAGCACGTGGTCGGGGTTCAGCACTTCGATGTCGTGCGGCACCTCGATCTGGCCGGCGGTCACCGGACCGGGGCCGGTCGCCTTGAGCATCATGCGCTTCGGACCTTCCGAATGCATGCGCAGGGCCAGTTGCTTGATGTTCAGCACGATGTCGACCACATCCTCGCGCACGCCTTCCAGCGACGAGAACTCGTGAACCACGCCGTCAATCTGGATCGCGGTGACCGCGGCGCCTTGCAGCGACGACAGCAGCACGCGGCGAAGGGCATTGCCGAGCGTCACACCGAAACCGCGCTCGAGAGGTTCGGCCACCAGGCGCGCCTTGCGCAGCGGGTCGGTGCCGGTCTCGATCTGCGGTTTCTCGGGACGGATCAGCTCTTGCCAGTTTCTTTCGATCATAGGGTCCCTCGAACGGGTTTCGTCGATCTGGAAAGTCCGCGATTGCGAACAGCCCGACCAACGGGAAAAGATTGCTTCAGCGGGCCTTAGACGCGGCGGCGCTTGGGCGGACGGCAACCGTTATGCGGCATCGGCGTCACGTCACGAATGGTCGTGATGGTCATGCCGACGGCCTGCAGGGCGCGCAGGGCCGATTCCCGGCCGGACCCCGGGCCCGAGACGTTCACTTCCAGCGTCTTCACACCGTGCTCGGCCGCCTTCTTGCCGGCATCCTCAGCGGCCATCTGCGCCGCATACGGAGTCGACTTGCGCGAGCCCTTGAAGCCCATGTGACCGGCCGAGGACCAGGAAATCGCATTCCCCTGGGCGTCGGTGATGGTGATCATGGTGTTGTTGAAGCTGGCGTTCACATGCGCCACGCCCGAAGTGATATTCTTGCGCTCGCGGCGTTTGACGCGACCCGTGTCCTTGGCCATCGATCAGCTCTTTCTCTTACTTCTTCTTGCCGGCGATCGGCTTGGCCGGACCCTTGCGGGTGCGGGCATTGGTGTGGGTGCGCTGGCCGCGGACCGGCAGGCCCTTGCGGTGACGCAGGCCGCGGTAGCAGGCCAAGTCCATCAGACGCTTGATGTTCATCGAGGTTTCGCGGCGCAGGTCGCCCTCGACCGTATGGTCGGCGTCGATCGTCTCGCGGATCTGCAGGACCTCGGCGTCGGTCAGGTCATTGACCCGGCGCGCGGCTTCGATGCCTACCTTCTCGGTGATTTCACGGGCGGCGGCGGGGCCGATGCCGTGGATGTACTGAAGCGCGATGACAACGCGCTTGTTGGTCGGAATGTTGACGCCAGCGATACGGGCCACGAATATCTCCAATAACGCGTTTCCAGACGCAGAAACCGCTCCGGTCAACAGACCAGGAGCGTGTCGCGCCCTTCGCGGAAGCGGGCCTTATACAGGGGATTCACGCGCCGTCAACGGTTGGGGCGCGCTTCAGGGTGCATTGCGCCCGAAGCGGATGGTTATGACAGCCCGCAGGTCAAAGTCAGGGCGCCCGTCGACCATAGCCGGGCGGAACCGGTATTCAGCAACCGCCGCGGCGACACCGGCGGCGCCAAAGCCCTGCCCGGCCGGCGTCTCGCTCAGGACCCGGCACTGATCCAGAACTGTATCTTGCCGGATCCGGCAGCTGACGACAGCGGTCCCTGACACGCCCCGGCGCAAGGCCTCGCGCGGATGATAGGGCCGCAGGGCATCGGGACGCGGCTCCCGCAGGTTTCGCGGACCGGTCCGCGTGCCCGTCCCGGGACCGGAACCTTCACCGGTACCGGTGCCCGTGCCGGTCCCCTGCCCGCCCAGGCCCTGACCCGGCGTGGGCGTCGGCGCCGGTGCGATGCCAACCAGAGGGGTTGGCTCCGGCGCAGGCTCGGGCGGAGCGACCAGTTCGCGGTCGACCTCGGGCGGGGGCTCGGGCGGCTGGCGGATGACCGAAGGGGTGGCAGGCGCGCCGCCCCCGGTCTCGACGGCCGGCTCAGCCGGTGGCGGCGGCGGCGGCGGCTCGGGGGAATAGAGGAAGACGTCGACCGTCCTCAGCGGCACCTCGGGCAAAGCGGGAGTCGAGCGGCTGACGGCCAGCAGCACCAGGGCATGAACGGCCATCGCCACGACCATGGCGCCGCTCCAGCGGGACGCCCGCCGTTGTCGCGGAGACAGTGAGGAAAAGGACAGGCCCATCGGCCCAGCTTAACGCCCGAAACCGGGTTCGGTCGCCTGTCGCGCTCAGGCGTCGGCCAGAACGGTGTCGATGGCCCCGGCGACGGCGTCGATCGAAGCCATGCCGTCGATCTCGACCAGCTTGCCCTGGCCCTCATAATAGGGAAGCAGCGGCGCGGTTTGCCGATTGTAAGCCTCCAGCCGCACGCGGAAGCTTTCAGGGTTGTCGTCCGGGCGCCCCTGCTCGGCATAGCGCTGGGCAACGCGGGCCTTGAGCGCCTCGTCATCGACTTTCAGGCGGACCACCCGATCGATTGTCGAGCCGCGACGCGCCAGCATGGCGTCCAGGGCCTGGGCCTGGGCCACGGTCCGGGGAAAGCCGTCGAATATGGCGCCCCCGGCGGCCTCGGCCTCATCAAGCCGGGCCTCAATCAGGGCGACGACGATCTCGTCGGTGACCAGTTCGCCACGTTCCATGATGCCCTTGACCGTCTGGCCGAGGTCAGAGCCGGAGGCGATGGCGGCGCGCAGCATGTCGCCAGTCGACAGCTGGACCATGCCCCGCGACTCGACCAGCCGTTTGGCCTGGGTGCCCTTGCCGGCCGCGGGCGGCCCGAACAGGATGAGGTTCATGGCAATCCCTCTCTGGCCTAGCGGCGTGCAGGCGCCGGCATGCCACCCCGGCCGCCGCCGCCACGTCCGCGCAGCTTGGCCTTCTTGATCAGCCCCTCATACTGGTGCGCCAGAAGGTGCGACTGGATCTGGGCCACGGTGTCCATGGTTACCGAGACCACGATCAGGATCGAGGTGCCGCCGAACAGCAGGCCGCCCATCGAGCTGGCCATGAACTCCGGCAGCAGACACACGGCGGTGATGTAGGCCGCGCCGATCACCGTCAGACGAGTCAGGACATAGTCCAGATACTCGGCCGTGCGCTTGCCCGGACGGATGCCCGGCAGGAAGCCGCCATACTTGCGCAGGTTCTCGGCCGTGTCCTCCGGGTTGAAGGTGATCGAGGTGTAGAAGAAGCAGAAGAAGATGATCAGGAAGGCATAAAGCGCCATGAACAGTGGCTTGCCGTGCGTCATTTCGGCGGTGACAAACGGCAGCCAACTCAGCCACGAGGGCAGGTCGGCATTGGCCGTCATGGCCGCCACCGTCGTCGGCAGCATCAGCAGCGACGAGGCAAAGATCGGCGGAATGACACCCGCGGCATTGACCTTGAGCGGCAGGAAGCTGCGCTCCCCTCCGGCCATACGATTGCCTTCCTGACGCTTGGGATACTGGATCAGCAGACGCCGCTGGGCGCGTTCCATGAAGACGATGAAGACCACGGTGGCGATCGCGAGCCCAGCGAGGAACAGCAACATGAAGGCCGACATCTGGCCCTGTTGGGCCAGGCCCAGCAGACGGGCCGTTGCCGAGGGCAGGACGGCGACAATGCCGGCGAAGATGATCAGCGAGATACCGTTGCCGACGCCGCGCGCCGTCACCTGCTCACCCAGCCACATCAGGAACATGGTGCCCCCCGTCAGGGTCACGACCGTCGATACGATGAAGAACAGGCCCGGCGAGTCGACCAGATTGGCCTGTCCGTTCAGGCCTACGGCGATGCCCAGCGACTGCATCAGTGCCAGCAGGACCGTCAGATAGCGGGTGTACTGGTTCAGCTGCTTCCGGCCGGCCTCGCCGCCTTCCTTCTTCAGCTTCTCCCAGGGCGGATAGACCGCGCCCATCAGTTGCACGATGATCGACGCCGAGATGTAGGGCATGACGTTCAGGGCGAACACCGCCATGCGCTCGACCGCGCCGCCGGAGAACATGTTGAACATGTCCAGAATGCCGCGCTGGCCGTCGGGGTTCTGGAAGAACTGCAGGAAGGCCTCGGAATTGATCCCGGGAATCGGCACGAACGTCCCGATCCGGTAGACCAGCAGCGCACCCAGCGTAAACAGCAGGCGCTTGTGCAGCTCGGTCGCCTTCGCGAACGAGCCGATGTTCATATTGGCAGCAAGTTGTTCGGCGGCCGAAGCCATAGCGGTTTACCCCGACGTTTCAGTCCAAGACCGGCCGCAAGCGACCGGGTGCCCATTCCCAGATAGGCGAAGGGCGGCCTCTTAGCGAGACCGCCCCGGCGGGTTTATTTTCAGGCCTTGTCCGCAGCCTGGCGGCGGGACCGGGCCGACACCTTGTTGGCGTCGCCCTTGGGGGCCTTGGGCGCGGGCGCCTTGCCCTTGGCAGCATTGCGCTTCTCGATCCGGGCCTTGGCCTTTTCTTCGGCCTCGATGCGCTGCTGCACAACCGTGCCGCCGGCCGACTCGATCGCCTTGACCGCGCCGGCCGAGGCCGACCAGACCACCAGGTTCAGCTTGGCCTTCAGCTCGCCGGTGCCCAGCACCCGCACGCCGTCCTTGGTGCGACGCAGCACACCGGCGGCGACGAGGGCGTCACCGTTGATTTCCTTCTTGATGTCCAGCTTCTTGGCATCCACGGCGTCCTGCAGACGCCACAGGTTCACCTCGGCCAGCTTCAGCGCGCCGGGGTTGTTGAAGCCGCGCTTGGGCATGCGCATGTACAGCGGCATCTGGCCGCCTTCGAAGCCCAGCAGGCTGACGCCCGTCCGCGACTTCTGACCCTTGACGCCGCGGCCCGATGTCTTGCCCTTGCCCGAACCGGGGCCCCGGCCGACGCGCATGCGCTTCTTGTGAGCGCCTTCGTTGTCACGGATTTCGTTCAGTTTCATGTGCCTGATCCTTTCGGGTGCTAGCGCCTGGCGAGGCCAGACTCGGCGTTTGAATAAATTGAAGGGCCGCTTCTAGGCGGCCCTGTCTCCTATCGCAAGCAGCGAACCGCCCTCCCCCGGCTCGGGAGAGGGCGGACCGGCTTACTTTTCGACCACTTCGACCATGTGGGCGACCTTGGCGATCATGCCACGGACGGCCGGAGTGTCTTCCAGGGTCGATTGGCGACCCATGCGGTTCAGGCCCAGGCCCATCAGGGTGGCACGCTGGTCCGACTTGCGACGGATCGGGCTGCCGGTCTGGCGGACGGTAACGGTGGCGGTGTCTTTCTTGGCCATGATCAGCTCTCGACGGCTTCCGGCGCCGAAGCACCGTCATTGCGACGTCCCATCAGATCCGCAACCTTCTTGCCGCGCTTGGACGCGATCTGGCGCGGCGAGGACTGGACCTTCAGCGCTTCAAAGGTGGCACGGATCATGTTGTATGGGTTGGACGAACCGGTCGACTTGCCGACCACGTCCTGCACGCCCAGGGTTTCCAGAACGGCCCGCATCGGACCGCCCGCGATCACGCCGGTGCCGGGAGGCGCCGCGCGGACCATGATCTTGCCGGCGCCCCAGCGGCCATTGCCGTCGTGGTGCAGGGTGCGGTTCTCGCGAAGCGGAACGCGGATCATGGTCTTCTTGGCTTCTTCCGTGGCCTTACGAATGGCTTCCGGCACTTCGCGCGCCTTGCCGTGACCGAAGCCGACGCGGCCCTTGCCGTCGCCGACGACCATCAGGGCCGCGAACGAGAACCGGCGGCCGCCCTTCACAGTGGCCGCGACGCGGTTGATGTGAACCAGCTTTTCGATGATGTCCGAATCCGGACCCTCGGCCTGGGGAGCGTTGCGGTTGTCACGACGATTGCGATCGTTGCCGCCGCCGCCGCGTTGGGGTTGTTGCGCCATGCTGCGGTTCCTTAGAAGTTCAGGCCGGCTTCACGCGCGGCATCCGCCAGCGCCTTCACCCGACCGTGATAGATGTAGCCGCCCCGGTCGAAAACGACGTCGGTGACGCCCTTCTCCTTGGCGCGGTCGGCGATCAGCTTGCCGATACGCGCCGCAGCGGCGGTATCGGAACCCTTCTGCTTCTTGCCCTTCTCGCCTTCCAGCGAAGAGGCAGCAACCAGGGTGACGCCGTTGGCGTCGTCGATGATCTGGGCCGAGATGTTCTTGTCAGACCGATGGACCGACAGGCGCATGCGACCGTTGGCCACCGCCTTGAGGCGGCGACGGGTGCGCTCGGCGCGACGCTTGGCATTCTGTTTGAGCGTAGTGGCCATGACTTACTTCTTCTTGCCTTCCTTGCGCCGGACGGTCTCGCCCGCATAGCGCACACCCTTGCCCTTGTAGGGCTCCGGCGGACGCAGCTTGCGGATGACGGCGGCGATCTGACCGACGGCCTGCTTGTCATTGCCCGAGATCTTCACCTCGGTCTGCTTGGGCACCGCGAACGTGATGCCGGCCGGCGGCGCGATGTCGATCTCGTGCGAGAAGCCGAGTTGCAGCGACAGCGACTGACCTTTCAGCGCGGCCCGATAGCCGACGCCGACCAGTTCCAGCGTGCGCTCGAACCCTTCGGTGACGCCGGTGACCATGTTGTCGACCAGAGTCCGAGACAGACCCCACATGGCACGGGCACGCTGGGTGTCCGCACGCGGGGCCAGGCTGAGACCGTCATCACCCTGGGTGACCTCGATCTCTTCGGCGACGGTCCACGAGCGTTCGCCCTTGGGACCCTTCACCACGATGGTCTGGCCGTCGATGTTGACGGTCACACCCTTCGGGATGGCGATGGTTTTCTTACCGATACGGGACATCTTAGTAGACCCTGCAGAGGACTTCGCCGCCGACGTTGGCGTCGCGGGCAGCCGTGTCGGACATGACGCCCTTCGAAGTCGAAAGGATCGAGATACCGAGGCCGTTCTTGATCGGCTTCAGGTCGCTGATCGCCGAATAGACGCGGCGGCCCGGCTTGGACACGCGGCTGATCTCGGCGATGACCGGCTGGCCGTCGAAGTACTTCAGTTCGATCTCGAACTGCGGGAACTCGCCGGGGTTCTGGACCAGCGAATAGCCGCGGATGTAGCCCTCGTCCTTGAGCACGTCGAGGACGCGCTGACGCAGACGCGAGGCCGGTGTGAGCACCTTGGAACGCTTGCGGGTGGCCGCGTTCTTGATGCGAGCGATCATGTCGCTCAGGGGATCGTTGATCATCATGGCGTTCTTCCCCTTACCAGCTCGACTTGGTCAGGCCGGGGATCTGACCCTTGTTGCCCAATTCACGCAGCGCGATACGGCTCATCTTGAGCTTGCGATAATAGGCGCGCGGACGGCCCGTCACCTCGCAGCGGTTGCGGATACGGCTGGGCGCGGAGTTGCGCGGCAGAGCGGCCAGCTTGAGGCGCGCTTCGAAGCGCTCCTCCAGCGGCAGCGATTCATCGTTGGCGGTCGCCTTGAGGGCGGCCCGCTTCGCGGCATACTTCGCAACAAGCTGCTTGACGTGCTCGTTCCGGTTTACGGCGCTTTTCTTAGCCATTGTGCTTTTCCTTTCCCGCTCAGTTCACGAACGGGAATTTGAACTCGGTGAGGAGAGCCTTGGCTTCCTCATCCGTTTTGGCCGTGGTGCAGACGACAATGTCCATGCCCCACATCTGGTCGATCTGGTCGTAGTTGATCTCCGGGAACACGATGTGCTCCTTCAGACCCATCGCATAGTTGCCGCGACCGTCGAACGAGGTGCCCTTCAGGCCGCGGAAGTCCTTCACGCGCGGCAGCGCGATCGTGATCAGCCGGTCCAGGAACTCGTACATCTGGTCGCCGCGCAGCGTGACCTTGCCACCGATGACCATGCCCTCGCGCAGCTTGAAGCCGGCGATGGAGTTACGGGCCTTGGTCGCCACAGCCTTCTGGCCGGCGATGGCGGTCAGATCCTTGAGGGCGGCATTCGCCTTCTTGGAGTCGGCCACAGCTTCACCAATGCCCATGTTCAGGACGATCTTGTCCAGCTTGGGCATCTGCATCGGGTTGGTGTAGCCGAACTTCTCGGACATCACCTTCTTGATGCGGTCGTTGTACTCACCCTTGAGGCGAGGCGTGTATTTGGTGTCGGCCATCAGATGACGTCTCCCGTCGTCTTGGCGAAGCGGACCTTCTGGTCACTCTCCACCTTGAAGCCCACGCGGGTCGCCTTGCCGTTGGCGTCGGCGATGGCGACGTTCGACAGGTGAAGCGAGGCTTCCTTGTTCTTGATGCCGCCCTGCGGATCAGCCTGGGTCGGGCGCGTGTGGCGCTGAACCATGTTGATGCCTTGCACGACGACGCGATTTTCGGTCGGCAGGACCTTCAGCACCTTGCCGGTGCGTCCCTTGTCCTTGCCGGTCAGGACGACGACGGTGTCGCCCGATTTAATCTTGGCGGCCATGGTTACAGGACCTCCGGAGCCAGCGAGATGATCTTCATGTGGTTCTTGGCGCGCAGTTCGCGCGGAACCGGGCCGAAGATGCGGGTGCCGACCGGCTCGTTCTGCTTGTTGACGATCACGGCAGCCGATTTGTCGAAACGAATAACCGAGCCATCCTTGCGCTGGATGTCCTTGGCCGTCCGGACGACGATGGCGCGCACGACGTCACCCTTCTTCACCCGGCCGCGCGGAATCGCTTCCTTGACCGAGGCGACGATGGTGTCACCAACCGAGGCGTAGCGACGCTTTGCGCCGCCCAGCACCTTGATGCACATGACCCGGCGAGCGCCCGAATTATCGGCCACCTCCAGGTTAGTTTGCATCTGGATCATGGGATCCGATCCTTCTCTATTACGAAGCCGAAGCCTGGGAGTCGGCGACGACTTCCCAACGCTTCAGCTTGGACTTCGGGGCGCACTCGACGATGCGGGCCAGGTCACCGACCTTGAGGGCATTCGCTTCGTCGTGGGCGTGATACTTCTTGGACAGGCGGACGGTCTTTTTCAGGACCGGGTGCAGCAGGGTGCGCTCGACCTTTACGACGACCGTCTTGTCGCCCTTGTCGGAGACGACCACGCCTTCGAGAATTCGTTTCGGCATCTTCGTTCCTTTAAGCCGCAGCCTGCTTCTGGCGCAGAAGCGTCGAGATGCGGGCGATGTCCTTGCGCACTTCACCCACGCGGTGGGTTTTCTCCAGTTGGCCGGTGGCCGCCTGGAAACGCAGGTTGAACTGTTCCTTCTTGAGCTTGAGCAGCTCTTCGGACATTTGATCGGGCGTCATGGCCCGCAGGTCGGCGATCTTGGTCATGCCGCTTGCTCCGTGTGACCGATGCCGGCATCCAGGCGGGTGACCACCTTGGTGCGGACCGGAAGCTTGGCGGCACCGAGGCGCAGCGCCTCGCGGGCGATGTCGTCCGGCACGCCGTCGATTTCAAACAGGATCCGGCCCGGGTGGCAGCGCGCCGCCCAGTGGTCCACAGCGCCCTTGCCCTTGCCCATGCGGACTTCGGCCGGCTTGCCGGAAACCGGCACGTCCGGGAAGACACGGATCCAGACGCGGCCCTGGCGCTTCATCTGGCGGGTGATCGCGCGGCGGGCCGCCTCGATCTGACGCGCCGTGATGCGTTCCGGCTCCAGCGTCTTCAGGCCATAGGAGCCGAAGTTCAGCGAGAAACCACCCTTGGCCGAGCCATGGATGCGGCCCTTGAAGGCCTTGCGGTATTTGGTCTTCTTCGGTTGCAGCATGACTTAGCTCTCACGTCCCCGGTCACGGCGCGGACCGCGATCACCGCGGGGGCCACGCTCGCGGCCTTCATTCGACGACGGACCGGCAGCTTCCTGGGCCCAACGCTTGTCCTGGGCCATCGGGTCGTGCTCCAGCACCTCACCCTTGAAGACCCACACCTTCACGCCAATGATGCCGTAGGTGGTCTTCGCTTCGTACACGCCGTAATCGATGTCGGCGCGCAGGGTGTGCAGCGGCACGCGGCCTTCGCGGTACCATTCCATCCGGGCGATTTCGGCACCGCCGAGACGGCCCGAAACATTGATCCGGACGCCCTTGGCACCCAGACGCATGGCCGACTGCATGGCGCGCTTCATCGCGCGACGGAAGGCCACGCGGCGCTCCAGCTGCTGGGCGATGTTCTCGGCGATCAGCTGGGCATCGACTTCCGGCTTGCGGACTTCCACGATGTTCAGGTGAACCTCGCCGTCCGTCATGGCAGCGATGTCCTTGCGCAGCTTCTCGATGTCGGCGCCCTTCTTGCCGATCACGACACCCGGGCGGGCGGCATAGATCGTCACGCGGCACTTCTTGTGCGGACGCTCGATGATGATCCGCGACACGCCGGCACCCGACAGGCGCTCACGCAGCCACTCGCGCAGCTTCAGGTCCTGGTGGAGCAGCTTGGCGTATTCCTGGCCGCCGGCGAACCAGCGGCTGTCCCAGGTGCGGTTGACACCGAGCCGGAGCCCGATCGGATTGATTTTCTGACCCATCAGGCGGCCTCGCCGGCTTCACGGACCACGATGGTGATCTCGCTGAACGGTTTCAGGATACGCGACGAGCGACCACGAGCGCGGCTCGCGAAACGCTTCATCACCAGGTTCTTGCCCACGAAGGCCTCGGCAACGATCAGGTTGTCGATGTCCAGGTTGTGGTTGTTCTCGGCGTTGGAGACTGCCGAGTACAGGACCTTGCGGACGTCGGTCGCGATGCGCTTGCGGCTGAATTCCAGCTCGTTCAGCGCCTTCTGGACCGGCAGGCCACGGATCGACTGGGCCACCAGGTTCAGCTTCTGGGGGCTGATCCGGACGTTGACCAGCTTGGCGCGGGCTTCGGTCGTCGACACGCGACGGGGGTTTTTGGTCTGGGCCATCGGTTACTTCCTCTTGGCCTTCTTGTCCGCCGCGTGACCCGGGAAGGACCGCGTCGGCGAGAACTCGCCAAACTTCATGCCGACCATTTCTTCGGAGACCGACACCGGCACGTGCTTCATGCCGTTGTGCACGCCGAACGTCAGACCGACGAACTGAGGCAGGATGGTGGAACGACGCGACCAGGTCTTGATCACATCCTTGCGGCCCGACGCTTGCGCGGCCTCGGCCTTCTTCAGCAGATACCCGTCGACAAACGGGCCTTTCCAGGAGGAGCGGGCCATCTTTAGCGAGCCTTCTTAACGTGGCGGCTACGGATGATGAACTTGTCCGTGGCCTTGTTCTTGCGGGTGCGGGTGCCCTTGGTGTCCTTGCCCCAGGGCGTGACCGGCGTACGGCCGCCCGAGGTCCGGCCTTCACCACCACCGTGCGGGTGGTCGATCGGGTTCATGGCAACACCGCGGACGTGCGGACGGAAGCCCATGTGGCGCTTGCGACCGGCCTTGCCGAGGTTCTGGTTCATGTGGTCGGGGTTCGACACCGCACCCACCGTGGCCATGCAGCCGTCCAGAACCATGCGCAGCTCGCCCGAACCCAGACGGATCTGGGCATAGCCGGCGTCGCGGCCGACCAGCTGGGCGTAGGCACCGGCCGAACGGGCCAGCTGAGCGCCCTTGCCCGGCTTCATCTCGATGTTGTGGATGATCGTACCCACCGGCATCGAGCGCAGCGGCATGGCGTTGCCCGGCTTCACGTCGGTCTTTTCACCGGCGACCACCGTATCGCCCGCCTTCAGGCGTTGCGGCGCGATGATGTAGGCCTTTTCGCCGTCCTCATAGGTGATGAGGGCGATGAAGGCGGTGCGGTTCGGATCGTATTCCAGGCGCTCGACGGTAGCCGACTGGAACTTGCGGCGCTTGAAGTCGATCTTGCGGTACAGGGTCTTGGCACCACCGCCACGGAAGCGGACGGCGATACGACCACCGGCACCGCGACCGCCGGACTTGGTCAGGCCTTCGGTCAGCGACTTTTCCGGGCGCCCCTTGTGGAGCTCCGAGCGGTCGATCAGCACCAGGGCGCGGCGGCCCGGCGACGTCGGATTGTATGTCTTCAGAGCCATTGGTTCAGAGCCCCGTGGTGACGTCGATCGACTGGCCCTCGGCCAGCGTCACGATCGCTTTCTTGATGTCGACCCGACGGCCCTGAATGCCGCGGAAGCGCTTGGTCTTGCCCTTTTGAACCAGGGTGTTGACCTTCACGACACTGACCTTGAACAGGCTTTCCACCGCCGCGGCGATCTCGTCCTTCGAGGCCGTGTCGGCGACGCGGAAGACGACCTTGTTCTGCTCGGACAGGATCGTCGCCTTCTCGGTGATGATCGGCGACAGGATGGTGTCGTAGTGTTTGGCTGTGGGTTGAGCGCCGGCCATTATGCGGCCTCCTTCTCAGAGAAGCGCGCCTCGATCGCCTCGACGGCGGCCTTGGTCAGCACCAGCTTGTCGGCCCGCAGGATGTCATAGACGTTCAGGCCGGCGTTCGGCAGCACGTCGATGTGCGGGATGTTGCGTGCCGCCAGACCGAAGCCGGTGTCGACTTCCGGACCAGCGATGATCAGGGCCTTGGTCCAGCCCAGCTTGCCGAACTGCTCGCGCAGCTTGGCGGTCTTGGGTTCCTTGACCGAGACGCTGTCGACCACGATCAGGTCGCCCGAGACGACCTTGGACGACAGGGCGTGGCGCAGGGCCAGGGCACGGACCTTCTTGGGCAGCGAGAAGCCGTGGTCGCGGACGACCGGGCCGAAGGCGCGCGAACCACCGACGAACTGCGGGGCGCGACGCGAACCGTGACGAGCGCCGCCGGTTCCCTTCTGCTTGTACATCTTCTTGCCGGTGCGCGAGTTTTCGTTGCGCGTCTGGACCTTGTGGGTACCGGCGCGGCGCTTGGCCAGCTGCCAGTTCACATAGCGGGCCAGCAGGTCGCCGCGGATGTCGGTGATGCCGAACACGGCATCCGACAGCTCCACGTCGCCCGAGGCCTTGCCGTCGAGTTTGATGACCGAGAGCTTCATTACGCTTCACCGCCTTCTTGGGTCTCGGCGACGGGCGCGTCCTCGGCCGGGGTTTCGGCAGGCGCCTCGGCGGCGGCCTTGGCCGACTTCACGGCACCGGGGAACGGAGCATCGGCCGGACGGGCCTTCTTGATGGAGTCGCGAACCTTGACGTAGCTGCCGTCGTGACCCGGGACAGCGCCCTTGATCAGGATCAGGCCGCGGTCGGCGTCGACGCGGAATACGGTCAGGTTCTGCAGGGTGACGGTTTCCTGGCCCAGGTGACCCGCCATCTTCTTGCCGGCGAAGGTCTTGCCCGGGTCCTGACGGTTACCCGTCGAACCGTGCGAGCGGTGCGAGACCGAAACACCGTGGGTGGCCCGCAGACCACCGAAGTTCCAGCGCTTCATGGCACCGGCAAAACCCTTACCGATGGTCTGACCCTGGATGTCCACGGCCTGGCCGGCGATGAAGTGGTCGGCCGTCAACTCGGCACCGACGTCCAGCAGCGCGTCTTCCGCCACGCGGAACTCGCTGACGATACGCTTGGGCTCGACCTCAGCGTTGGCGAACACCGTACGCTGCGCCTTGTTGGTGCGCTTGGCCTTGCGGGCACCGGCACCCAGCTGCAGGGCGACATAGCCGTCCCGGTCCTTGGTGCGTTGACCCACGACCTGGCAGCCATCCAGCTGCAGCACGGTCACAGGGACATGCGCGCCATCTTCAGCGAAGATACGCGTCATTCCCAGCTTCTTGGCGATCACGCCCGTTCTTTGCGCGTCTTTGCGCATCGGATCCCGCCTCTTCTTCTTAAATCTTGATCTCGACGTCCACACCGGCGGACAGGTCGAGCTTCATGAGCGCGTCCACAGTCTGCGGGGTGGGGTCGACGATATCGAGGACACGCTTGTGCGTGCGGATTTCAAACTGCTCGCGCGACTTCTTGTCGACGTGCGGCGAGCGGTTCACGGTGAACTTTTCGATCAGGGTCGGCAGCGGGATGGGACCGCGAACAGTCGCACCCGTGCGTTTGGCAGTGTTGACGATTTCGCGCGTCGAAAAGTCGAGGACGCGATGATCGAAGGCCTTGAGCCTGATGCGGATGCTTTGATCCATATCGGTCGTATTTCCCAAGCAGGCGAACCTGCGTCCCTGTGAACCATTTCAAAGACCGGAGCCTTCAGGCCGAAGCCCTCAGAGTACGCACGTCCGCAAAAACGAGCGGCCCACGCAGTTACCCGCGAAGGCCGTTTAAGTCCTGGATCGCTGCAAAGAACAGGGTCTCAGGTCGTTCCTGCGGACCGCGTCTGCACTTCATACTCACGCGAAGTGCACAGCCGGTCCAACAAGAGTGGGGGCTTATGCCGTTCGATTCCGCCTGCGTCAAGGGCGGAATCCCGTTGATGTCAGCGACCGATGCTTATATCGCCTGACCCCAGGATGGCGCGGCTGACGCGGCCTGTCACTTCATGGACCCGGACATCGCCCGAACCGGCAATCGACACGCTCAGATCGCCGACCGTGCCCCGGAATTCGACGTCTCCGGAGCCTGCTACTGAAATATTCATGCGCGGGGCCGTGCCGCCACGCACCAGCAAGTCGCCCGATCCGGCCACGCCCAGTTCGACAGGGCCGTTGACACCGGCGACCTCGACGTCACCTGACCCCCCGATACCTATGTCCAGATCACGGGTCGCCCCGGCTCGCACACTGCCCGAGCCGCCAATGCCGATCTTCAGCCTGTCAGAGGTGCCCACCAGGGCATCCCCCGATCCCGCGAGGGACAGATCAAGTGTCCCGGTGACATTGGCGATGGTCCAGTCGCCGCATCCGGCATTGCCGAACTCGACGTCGCTGGCGCCACGCCCGATCGTGCCGAACACGGCGCCCGAGGCGCTCACCTCGACCTGGCGCGGGGTTCTGACGACGATCAGCGGCGCCTCTTCCAGGCGCACCCGCCCGACGTCGCGGAGATCGACGGAGGCCCCCTCGCCCGGCTGGCGCGCGCCGTCGGGTCCCGAGCGACAGTTGCGAATGGCACGACGCGGCAGATTGCCGTCCACCTCGATGCGGTCGCCGCGCTGACGGACAGTCGGGACCGGCAGGTCGGCCCGGCCCCGTTCGATCGCGACGGCGACATCGGTGCGGTCCTCGACCAGCACGATGACCCGCGCGACGGCGTTTTCGATCTGGACGTCCTGGGCCTGGGCCGTGCCGCCCAGCGCGGTCGTCGACAGCAGAGCGGCGGACAGGATGAGTGCGGTCTTCATGGGTGTTCCTCCCTTTCCCAACATGAGGAAAGGATGCGCCCGCGCGCACCGACTGTCATTTTAACTCGAGGTCATGACCTCGAATTAATGGAGCCCGCTCCATCGACCGCCCCGACCTCGGGTTCGAAGTCGCGCTCAAAGCGGGCGATCTGGTCCGGCATCAGCTTCAACTTCTTCAAGGCCAGCGAGGCCGCCCAGCGGGCCGCCAGTCCAGCCGAGCCAAGACTGTCGGTGGACCGCGGCTGCCCGCCCCGCGCCCTGGCCACGGCATTGGCGTAGAGGGCCCCGTTACGGAACCGCGTCGGCCAGGTCTGGAAATCCATCGACAGCGACACGCAGAACCGGTCCAGGTTCTCGACCCGGTGAGGCGCATAGAAGGGCCAGGTAAGCGCCTGCCCCGGCTCCAGATCGATCACCTGCGCATCGGCTTCAAAGCTGGGCGCATAGGGCACCTCTTCGGTCGTCTGGCGCGCGACCACCTGTTCCATGGCGATCTCGGGCAGGTGCAGTTCATCTCCCGGATAGACGAACACCCGCTTGCGCCCGCGCAGGTGAAACAGCACCACCCCCGCCGCATCAAAATGATAGGGCACCCGCGCCTTGGGCGACGACAGGATCAGCTGTCCGGCGTTGCGCACCGCCTTGAGCCCCGGGTACCGCGTCTGAATGGCGGCGAACTCGCCCATGGCGGCCTGCCACAGCTCGGGCCATCCCTGCTCGACCGAGCGCAGGTTGACCCACAGCCGCCCCTGTTTGATCGCTTCAAGCAGTTCGGCGCCTGACAGACGTCCGCGCGCACCGGTCCGCAGGCGCGACTGGCCGTCGTCGCCATAGTCATACAGATTGATGTCGAACAGCTCGGCCGGATAGCGATCCAGCAGGGCGGCCAAAGCCTCATCCAAGGCAAAGCCTCGATCGACCAGAGCGTGGGAATGCACATCGGCCTTTTCGATGGGGCCGGTATAGCGCGAACGGGATGTCTTCTGCAGCATCGGGTCTCTCCGGGTGATCAGGCCGAGGCCGTCAGGATATCAGGCGTCTTCCTCAGGGCCGCGCGGGCCGCCACCGCCACTCCCCGCACGCGCGCCAGACCATCGACCTCGCAGGCCTCAATGGCAGACCACCGTCGGCGCAGGCTGGTACGCAGGGCCTCGCTCCGCACCGGGCCGACCAGGGTTTCCAGCGTCGCCGCTGCCGCCCCGCCCATGCTGGCCTTCAGGCCCGGCTTCTGGATGACGGCCTCGCGCAGGCTCCGGGAGGCATTGCAGAAATACTTCTTGTAGTGCTCGCCACCAAAGCCGAAGTCGAATACGCGATAGCCCTTTTCCGAGCCCTTCCGCATGGTCTCGAGGCTCAGCAGCACTCCTGGCGAGCAGCGGGCCAGACCCGGCACATAGGCCGGGAACCAGAAGTGATAGTGGCTGTCGGCGTGCAATGAATATTCCAGCGCACACAGCCTGTCCCCGGCCCACAGCGCCGCGATGGACGCACCAAAGTCGCCGCCGGCCTCCATCAGGGCCTCCAGCAGCCGCACGGTCCAGCCGCAGGCGAACACATCGTGCAGACCACTGCGGCGATACTGGTCGCGCTTCAGGTCGATCACCTGTGTCAGCAGGTCGGGATCGCGGAGTCCCATCTCGACCCGCACCGGCCCCAACTCCGCCTCCAGACTGCGGCGGGCGCGCTCCTTGTCCTTGAAGTATTTGCCTTGGGCCGAGCGCTGTTCGGCATACCAGGGCTCAAAGCCCGCATCCGGCAGAACAGCCATCACCGCCTCGCGCACCCGCCCCGCCCCGCCCGGGCCGACCCAGCCGCTGACGTTCAGTCGGTTGCCGTCCAGCAGATCGGCCACGTGGTTCAGCGTCGGGGCCGCCTCCGGGTGGCTGATGATCCCGTGATAGTCGTTCAGGGGCGCGGCCAGCGGCTGGATCGCCCCGCCGCGCTTCTGGTGGGGGAAGAAACCCACCACATCCTCGCCCCGGTGCAGAACGGCCACCCGCGCCCCCGGCGTGACCCCGGCGGCGATGCGGGTGAACTCCGGCCGGAAATAGGGGCTGGACAGCGCCGGATTGGCCACCTGCATCCGGTTCCACAGCGCCCAGTGGTCCGCCGACAGTGCATCGACGCCCAGCATCTCGACCTTCAAAGCTGTGTTCATATCTGTTCCGTCCGCCACGGTCGGGCCCGCCTGTCACGCACCCCTTCACCCTGATCCTATCGGCTCAGCCTTGAATCTGAGTTGAGAGCCATGGTGAACGCGGTATTAGTCACGCCGCCCAGGCGGGAGCCGCCTGGCCACCTTGAGCGTTGGAGGTCCACGGGGCACTGTTGCCCTTCAAAGGATCTCTCCATGACCGACACCCGCCCCGACAACCGCTCCGTCGAAAATGAAGACCAGCGTCCCGGCAAGGACGGACAGCCTCCGCGTCCGGCCACCGAACCGCGCGGCTCGGAGGGGTCCAGCAATTCGGGCGAGACCGAGACCGACCCGGCCACCGGCGAAGAAAACTGATGCGCGCTGCCGGCACTCTCGCCTCGCTGCTGGGCGTGCTCGCCATGGGGGCCTGCGCCCCGATTCCGGGGCCCTCGCACATCCAGGCGTTCGACGTGCCGGCGGCCTGCCCGGTCTCCGCCAGCAGTTTTGAGGCGAACGACGGTCTGGAACACAGCCGCACTGCCCTGCGAGCTGGCTCGCTGACTATCCTCGCCGTTGGCTCGTCGAGCATTGAGGGTGTCGGCGCCAGCCGGCCTGAACTCGGCTATGTCCCCCTGGTCGAGACGGGCCTTCGCGAGGCCTTCCCCGCCGCCCGCATCACAGTGATCAACCGCGGCATCGGCGGCGAGACAACCGCCGACACCGTCAACCGCCTGCAGACCGAAATCGACGCCGCCCGTCCCGATCTGGTCATCTGGCAGCTGGGCACCAATGACATGCTGCGCGACCTGACCCTCGCCCGGGTGGTCAGCGACTTTGAACGAGGCCGCGACATTCTGGATGCCGCCGGCGTCGATGTTGTGCTGATCGATCCGCAGCGCCTGCCCGAGGACACCGACAACGACGGCTTCCGGGGCCGCAACTCCCTGCTCGCCGGGGTGTCGGGCACGATCGCCTGGCTCGGCGCTCGTGAAGGCTATGCCGTCGATCCGCGGTTCGATCCCATGTCCGGCTGGTCGGATCTGGAGGGCGGCGGGGTCGGCCCCGACGACCTGCACCTGAACGACGCCGGTTATGCCTGCTGGGCCGCCAACACCGTCGCAGGCCTCGGCGAGGCGCTGCGCTAAGGGGAACGCCTGCGACCCTGCGGGATTGGACAGGTCCCCTCAGCCGGAGTCTGCCCATGATCCCTCGCCGTCCAGCCCCGCTCGCCGTGCTCGCCGCCTTGCCCCTGCTGGCGATGGCAGCCTGCGGTGACAATGACCGCGACCGGTCCCGGCCAGAATCGACCAGCCCGGCCAGCGATGAGGCGTCCCGCCTGCGCCAGTCGATCGAATCCGCGACCTTCACTCCGCCCGCCCCTGCTACCCAGGCCGATACACCGAATGGGGCGGGTGCGACGACCGACACCTCGGGGCGCGGCGGCACGGTTGCCGGCGAGCTGCCCGACGAAGCGCGTCCCGACCCGGCCATGGTCCGGGTCCAGATCCTGCTCGACCGCACCCGTTTCTCGCCCGGCATCGTCGACGGCCTGGGCGGCGAGAACACCCGCCAGGCCATCGCCGCCTTCGAGGAGGCCAACGACATGAAGGTCGACGGCGAGCTGGACGCCGCCATGTTCGACCGCCTGACCAGAGGCGACACCGCCCGGGTCCTGACCGACTACACGATCACCCATGCCGACGTCGCCGGACCCTTCATCGGCACTGTGCCCGATGACCTTGCCGACATGGCCGGGCTCGAAACCGTCGGCTACACCGATCCGCTTGAGGCGCTCGCCGAGAAATTCCACATGAGCGAAGCCCTGCTTGAGGCGCTCAATCCCGACGTCGACTTCGGTCGCGCCGGCCAGACGATTGTGGTCGCCTTGACCGGCCAGCAGGCGCTGGACGGCAAGGTCGCCCGTATCGTCATCGACAAGGCGGAGAGTTCGCTGCGCGCCTTCGATGCCGACGGCAAATTGCTGGCCTTCTACCCCGCCACCATCGGCAGCGGTGAGATGCCGTCACCCACCGGCACCCACACGGTTAGAGCCATCGCGCCCCGGCCTAACTATACCTACGACCCCTCGCGGGTCAGCTATGGCGAGGGTGGCAGCAAGGTGATCGTACCCCCGGGCCCGAACAACCCTGTTGGCTCCGTCTGGATCGACCTGTCGAAGGACACCTACGGCATCCATGGCACGCCCGAGCCTGCGGAGATCGGCAAGACCGCCTCCAGCGGTTGCGTGCGCCTGACCAACTGGGACGTCGAACAGCTGGCCGACGCCGTCGAACAGGGCATGACGGTGGAGTTTACCTAGGCCTCCTCGGGGTCGAGGCCGGCGTACCAGTCGGCATAAGGAGTCGTGCGCGCCATATGACGGTTGAGGTCAGGCGCGCCGTCCGTCCACCACACCGGACCGCGCTCTCCCAGCGCGACCTTGGCGGCGTCCACCGCCTCCCCGGCCGCAGCCAGCGCCTCGCGGTCGCCGGCCTTCCGGGCACGCCCCACCTCGCGGCGCGCCGCCATGAGCGCCTTGACCAGCAGAGCCTTCTCCTCCGGCGACAGCGCTGGATTGGTCGTGCGCCACAGACGGCCGCGTACAACGAAATAGCGGCCATCAGGCGTGGTCGGATAGATCGGCTTCATCCTGCCCCAACGGAAACGGCCCCCGGATCGCTCCGGGGGCCGCTCTGTCTTTCAGCCTGTGGGGCTGATTACTCCGTGATCTTCGACACGACGCCGGCGCCGACGGTGCGGCCGCCTTCGCGGATGGCGAAGCGCAGGCCCTGGTCCATGGCGATCGGGGTGATCAGC